>ENA-OQCL01000847-OQCL01000847.1-human-gut-metagenome-genome-assembly--contig:-NODE-847-length-12999-cov-2.310830_pt1 | contig 12999 bp, 13 predicted proteins | sample MGYA00242502_ERZ504586 | MGnify/ENA primary metagenome ERZ504586 (study PRJEB26092, sample SAMD00036316) | human gut metagenome | host: Homo sapiens | study: EMG produced TPA metagenomics assembly of... | reverse complement strand
GCGCGCTGGTGTGAGACATACGGCGCTGCCGCTTTTTGTGTTGGTAATGCCAAATGTTTTTCGTTGGTATCGTAGAATAGCGGATTTTGGAGCTGGCTATTGAGCACAGCTGACGGTATGCTTTTGTGTCAGAAACCCAAAAGGAGTGGTCAATATGGCAAGCATCCGCAAGCGCGGGGAAAACAGTTATCTGCTGGTGGTATCCCGGGGATACGATTACCAGGGCAACCGGCTGAAGCCGGCGCAAAAGACAGTGCATCCGCCGAAGGGGCTGACGGCAAAACAGACGGAGAAATGGCTCAATGAACAGGCGGTCCTTTACGAACGGGAGGTGAAGCACACTCCCGGTGAGTCTGTGGATCGGAGCATCACGCTGGCAAAATACATCGACGTCTGGCTGGAGCAGGTGGCGCCAAAGAAACTGGCGGCCAGCACACTGGTGCGGGATAAGCAGGATATCCGGCGAATCCTGCCAGCGCTGGGGCATTACAAGCTGGTAGAGCTGAACAAGGACATTTTTACGGGCTTTCTACGACGCGATGCGCTCGGAACAGAACTGGAAGACAGGCGGACTGCTGGCTGAAAAAACAGTGGAGGGCATCCATTCCTGTCTTTGCGGGATTCTGTCCGATGCAGTGGAGGCAGGGTATATCACGCACAATCCTGCATGGCGGGCATACAGGAAGAAAGGCGCGCCGCAGGAGCGGCCGGTGGCGGATGAGGAAACAGTGCAAAGGCTTATCACGGCGCCGGAAGGCCAGAGCCTGAAATACGAAGTCTATTTCAAGCTGATCCTCGCCACGGGCATGCGGAGGGGCGAGGCCTGCGGCCTGCGGTGGTCGGACATCGACTGGCGCCAGCGGGCGCTGCATATCCGGCGCAATGTAGTTAAGCTGAGCGGCCAGCCGATCCTGGTGAAAGAACCAAAGACCCGTACGGGGGGTACGGGTGATATATCTGTCAAAAGAACTCTGCAAACTGCTTCGTGCTTGGCAAAAAGGAAAGTGCGTGGGAGAAAAAAGCAGCGTGGTAGAGGGGGTACTGGAGGAAGAGGACTATCTGTTCCGGCAGCCCGGCGGGATCCGATGGTGCCGGGGACATTCACATTCCGGTTCAAAAATGATTCTGCGGGAGGGCAATTTGCCGGACAATTTGAACGTGCACAGCCTGCGGCACACCAACGCCAGCATGCTCATTGCTCAGGGCGTAGATGTACGCACTGTGGCGGGCCTGCTGGGGCACGCACAGCCCGGCACCACATTGGACATTTACAGCCATGCTTTCGACAAGAACAAAAATGCTCGCACAGGAGAAGCTGGCCGAGGCGATGGGACTATAAAGGAAAAGGGAAAAACAGCCCTCGGAATTCCGAGGGCTGTTTTGGTGCGCCTGACTGGACTCGAACCAGCGGCCTTCCGGGTCGGAGCCGAACGCTCTATCCAGCTGAGCTACGATCGCTTATATATGAAAAACGCCGTTACAGCGTATTTCAATCTTGTAAAGTAGTCAATTTCCAATAGTGGTCAATTCGTGGTCTGACTACCGTTGACCACCGCGATTTTTGCAAGTGCAAACAACGCTGTATCGAGCAAAAACAAGCCTAAAACCTGCGATGTCGCAGTTGTCGGAGCCGAACGCTCCTATCAGCTGCCCTATGTCAACGCAGGCTGTTTGCTACAGCTTTTATAGTATAGCAAATTTCAAAGCAAAATGCAAATGTTTCTTTGGGTTTTGTGCAGAATTTTTTGCAAATGGCGGGGCTGCCAGCGCAAAAATAAAGCGGCATCCGTGCATGAGGGATGCCGCCTGAATCACTTTTCTGCGTTGCTTTGCAGAATTTGTACGCAGTCTTGCATGGATGCCTCAAATTCTGTATCATTGTTATTCTTAAAGAATATCAGATTGTCCTTGTGCTGCGGGTCGGCCAGATTTTCCGGCAAAGAGAAATTGCAGCGGCTGATGTACTCATCCCAGTGCGCAAGCTTCCAAGTGTCGCGGTCGGAGTTGCGTTCGATCATGCGCTGATGCACGACATCAGGAGAGGTCTCGACCCAAATCACGGCCAGAGTCGCGCCCTTTTCAGCCAGTTTAGCCTTGAGGTCTGCGATAAAGGCGTTGTCGCGCACCTCCTTGGTGAAGGGGGCATTGACCAGAACAAGGTCGTTATAATCCAATGCCTCCAGCGCAAGGGCCAAAATGCAGTCGTACTCATAATCGCGGATATTCTTCTCAAAAAAGGCGCTGCTGCGGTCGTAGGGCTGCCCGGCGACCTTGAAGATCTGTTTGGACAGCACGATCAGGGTGTCCTTATCCAGATAGACGATATTGTGCAGCTGCTTTGCCAGCGCCTTGGCAACATAGGTCTTGCCGCAGGCGGGAGGCGAGGTCACGAGAATGAGTTTTTTGTTCATACAAATCCTTCCCCCATGCGTAAACATCTTGTACTTTGTGAACCATCGTCATTGTAGGACAAAAAATTAACAATGTCAATACGCGAATCTGCAAAATGAACAAAATGAGCAAACTGCACCAAGAAAACGGCGGATTTGTGTTATGTGGTAAGCAAAGCACATGGACTATTGTGCATCACATGGGAAAATGATGTATACGAAACGCGGCGTGCGGACAGCAAAAAAGGAGCCGCGGTGTCTATGCTGCGGCTCCGGTATTTCATATTTGTTTTTTCTTAATCCCGGCGCAGCCTGCCGCCCAGCAGGTAGTAGCCGGCCCAGTCCAGCTTGCCGAACATTGGCGAGCCGGTCCGCTTGGCCTCAGCCAAGGTAAAGATCAGGCGCACGCTGCGCCAACGGCAGGGCAGATAATAGGCGCTGTAGCACCGTTCGATCCGCATGCGCTCCAGCAGGGCGTGCAGCCAGGGGCTGCGCAGCGCGGCAATGGCCTTGTCACGGCGTACAGCGGCGCGCTTGGCCGGGTCGCGGCGCAAAATATCCGCCACGCCCTCGGCGTAGACGGTAAGCTCGGCGCGGTGCAGGGGGCGCATATCCTCCTGCGGGCAGTGGGCGTTGCAGCAGGCCTTATTCAGCTTGGCAAAATGCTCCGGCCAAATTTTGCAATAGTCGGCATGGTACCGGGTTGAGAGGGTACCGCCGCGGCTGCAATCGTAAAAGGTCAGCGGCGCGGTCAGGACAGTGTAGGTGAACGCCGGCTCCCGGCTGCCGAGCAGGGCAATATAATCCAATACAAATTGTAAATCTTCGCCAAGAGTATACTGTGTGTCAAACGGAACCTGCTGGGCATATTCAGTGCGGTAGAGCTTGTTCCACGGCATAGCCAGCAGGCAGTCCAGCCAAAGGCGCGCAAGACCGGTCTGCGGGCGGCTCTCAGCTGCGGAGGTAACCGGCGCGGTGTCGGCCTCCTCAGTCGTATACTGCCAGCAGACGAGGGAATGCGGCGCGCGCCGCTGGGCATCGAGCGCTGCCTGCAGGGCACCGGGACGCAGTGCATCATCGGAGTCCAGAAAAACGATATACTCGCTCCCGGCTGCAGCCAGACCGGCATTGCGCGCGCCGGAAACACCGCGGTCCTCCTGATGGATGACCGTGACGCGGGAATCCCGCGCGGCCCAGACATCGCACATTTTTCCGCTGTCGTCGGGGCTGCCGTCATCGACCAGAATACAGGCGATCGGCTCCTCCGTCTGTTGGGAGACGATGCTCTCCACGCAGCGGTCAAGGGTGGCCATGGCCTTGTAGACCGGCACGATAACGGTGATGGTCGGCTTGCTCACAGGGTACCTCCGGTTTCGATCATATCGTGCGCGATGCGCACAAATTCTGCGTAGTAATGCTCGGTGGAGAACTCTTTCCCGCGCAGGGCTCCTGCCGCGCCCATCTCGGCGCAGAGGGCCGGATGCTCATACAGCATGCGGATGCTCCAGGCAAGCTGATCGGCTACGGTGTCACCGCGCTCCACAAGCACGGCCTGACTGCCCTGCAGATACTCGGGCATGCCGCCGCTGCGGGTGGCCAGCACGGGGCGCCCGCAGGCCATTGCCTCGACCGCGACAAGCCCGGCCGCCTCCTCCACCAGTGTGGGCACACAGCAGAGATCCGCCAGCCGGTAGTAATCGGGCAGATCCTCGTTGGGAATGTAGCCGGTAAACTGTACGCGGCTGCCAAGGCTTTTGGCCTGCTGTTCCAACCGGCGCTGGAAGGGACTTTGCTGGGTGCGTGCAAAGAAGGGGCTGCCTACGATCAGCAGCTTGATCTGCGGGATCGGCAACGCGGCAATGGCCTCCATCAGCTTATGGATGCCCTTGTCAGGGTCGAGCCGCCCGCAGTACAGTACGATGAAGTCCGCATCGGTAAAGCCGAGCTGTGACCGCAGCGCTTTGGAAGCGGGGCCGGGGCAGAAACGGCTGGTGTCGATGCAGTTATGCAGAATGTAGGCCCGCTGCGGGTCAAGGGTGCTGGTTTTCAGGTAATCCTCGCGGATAAACTCGCTCAGCGCCAGCACGCCGCCGTAGATGTCGTCCATCACGGGGGTACAGCCGGTCTGGCCGTGCAGATGCGCCAAGCACCGCCTGCGGCCGAACATCCGGCTGATGGCGCTGCATTGGGTCAGGTTGCCGCCCTCGGCCACGATCAGGTCAGGCGGGGGCAGCTCCAGCGCAAGCGAAAGTTGGACCTTCTGATACCATGGGTCATAGGGGGCCGCAATACCCATGCAGCGCTCGACAAAGACCATCGGCCAATACCGGCGGTGCCCGCTGGGGCGGGGGACATAGAGCATTTTGGTATGCTGCCAGCCCTCGGCAGCGCGGCGGGCGGCATCATCGGGGACACTGGCGCAGAGCAGCTCCAGCAGGCCCTGCTTTTCATTCTCGCGGATCAGATGGGTCAGCAGGGTCTCGACCGCGCCGCCCTGCACGGCAGGGACCGGCAGGTCCGGCGGCGGCACCAGCAGCACGCGGGGGCGTTTTTCTTTGTCGGGCTTTCGTATCGCCAAGGTCGGCTCCTTAGAAGGTGGATTTTGAACAAAAATACCGCCGCGCATGTAGGGGCCGGGCATGCCCGGCCCCGCGGCTTCACATCAGAGGGCACTTTTGGGTAGGCTGCGGGCCGGACATGTCCGGCCCCTACAGAGCAATGGACTTATTTGATTGGGCACAAGCTCTGCGCGCTCATCATGGCCCAGCGGGCAGCGCTGAGCTTTTCGGTCATCTTCATGTTACGGCAGTTCGGCAGGTAGCTGATCAGCCCCTGCATCAGGAACTGCTCCTTGCTGATCGCCTTGACCAGCTCGGGGGTGGGGTTCTGCCGGACCTTGGCGCAGAGGAAGAGATACCGCCGCCAGCAGGCCGCGTAGGCGGCATCAATAACAGTGCGGTCGGCGTGGTTCTCGACATAGAAGCGGTAGCGGTCGGCAAGGCCGTCCACGGCGTCAAAGGCCTCCGGGCGGATATTGGTGCGGCAGATGCTGCCGTTGCGCAGCCGGTAATGGTAGAGCGGCTTGTCGACGCAGACGACCTTGTCGCAGCGCCAGAACAGGCGGTGGGCCACAAAGTCGTCCTCATGCAGGCGGCCTTCGGGGTAGTGCAGCAGCTTCCAAACCTCGGCGCGGTACATCTTATTCCACGCAACGGTGTAGACCGTGCCGTAGGGGGTGTAAAACTCATTCAGCAGGTCCTTGCCGCAGAATACGCCCTCCTGCGTGGGGCGGGTGAAGTAAGCCGGGTCGCAGCTTTTGCCATTCTCCTGCACATCCTCGACCGAGCAGAGCGCCATATAGGCATCGTGGCGCTCGCAGGCATCGTACAGCGTCTGTAAAAAAGCCGGGCAGAACCACATCGTCTGAGTCGATGAAGGAATAATAACGGCCCTTGGCGGCGTCAATGCCGGCATTGCGTGCGGCTGAAAGGCCCTGATTCTCCTGATGGATGACCCGGACGCGGGCATCGCGGGCGGCGTAGCGGTCGCAGAGGTCGGCGCAGCCATCGGTCGAGCCGTCATCGATCAGCAACACCTCAACAGGCACATTGATCTTCTGGTCAAGGATGCTCTCAATGCACTCCTCCAGATACGGCTTGGTATTGTAAATCGGCACGATCACACTGATCGCAATATGTTCCATCATTTATTTCCCCTTCCTCTTGTGCAGGCGGCCCCAGGCCGCTGCGGCGCCGTAGGTCAGCGTGGGGCTGGCACAGAACGCCGCCGCCCGCAGCTTTTCGCCCAGCGGCAGGTGGCGGCTGGACAGAATATCCGGTAAAATGGCGTCCAGATGTTTTTGTGCGCCATGAATTTCGGCTTCAGCTCCGGCAGGTTGCCGGCTGCATCGCTCTGGCACCAGAACTGGTAGAAGATCCGCCAGTACCGCACCACAGCCCATTCGTAGTATTCCTCGCGCCCCGGCCGGGCCGAGAAGTATTGCAGCCATTCCCAGTACATCCGCAGATCATCGGTCTTGCGCGGCGGGAAACCGGCTGTGGTGATCTGCCCGGCGCGGTGCGGTAGTGATACAGCACATCGGTCAGGCAGTTGCAGCGCTCCCCCCTCAAAGACACGGTGCAGTACGCTGGCATCATCGCCAAAAAAGCATCGTCTCATCGTAGTGAAATGCCCTTTTTCCCGGAAAAGCCGTGCATCAAACAGCTTATTCCAGCTTAAGGGCCCGTAAAAGCTGCCGGTCTGGAAGGCCTCCAGCAAAAGCTCCTGCGCATCGCGCACGCCAGGCTGGCGGATCGTGACACTGCGCCCCTCAATCCGGCGGCCCTCGGCGTCAATGCAGTCTGCGGCACAGGCGGCCAGCCGCACGCCGGGCTGCTGCACGGCGTTGTACAGCGTCTCAAACATCGCAGGCTCGATGAGGTCATCGGAGTCCACAATGCCGATGTAATCACCGCAGGCATTGTCCAGCCCGGTGTTGCGGGCGTGGGCAGGGCCGCCGTTGGGCTGGTGGAATACACGGATGCGGGCATCCTGCCGGGCCAGCGCATCGCAGACCTCGGCAGAGCCATCGTGGCTGCCGTCATCCACCAGCAGCAGCTCAAAAGTCGGTGAAGGTCTGGGCCCAGAATACTTTCCACCGCCGGGCGCAGGTAGGGCCCGGTGTTGTAGACGGTGGAGATTATGCTGATTTTGGGATGGTCAGACATAGATACTTCCTTATATCATACTAGCTGCGTTGCCCCTGCAAAAGGGGCTGCTTTGCAATCGTGTACGCCGCCAACAAGCCCGGCCACTGCAGGGCGACACCTGCGCGGTACGGCAGGGCCAGCAGCCTGTGCGGGTCATGCTGCAGCCGCTCCCGCAGGGCGGCGCGAGCATCGGGGTCAGCCAAAATCTCGGCAAAAGAGCGCGGCGGACGGCATACGGCAGATCTCCCCGGCAGCCGGTCAGCAGACCGTACTGATTCAGGCAGGCGCGCAGCCGGCTGGTGCGCTCATACGGGGCCGGGTCCATGCCGTTGGCGCGCAGCAGCTCGGCCAGCGCCGGGCGGGTGATGCACTCGGCCTCCAGCAAATCGCCGCGCAGCCGGCGCGAAAGACTGCCGGCCTGCGTATCATACTGCTTATAGTATACACCATGCAGGCAATAAATGGCAGGGGTATTCTGTAAAAATTGTATGTTAAATAAAACATCCTCGTTGATCTTCAGCTGCGGCGAGAAGCGCAGCGCCCCGACGGACGACCGACGGAACAGCTTGGGATAAGGTGCGGCCAGCAGCCCCGTGTCAAACAGCAGGGGGGCGAGCGCACTGCCCAGCGCCTGCAGGTCGGGATAGGCTCCTTCGGCCAGAAAATCGGCAGGGGTCACAGTCGTGCCGCTCTCCCGCGTCAGACCGAACAGGATCATGTCCGCCTCGGTGGAAAGTGCCGCAAGCGCGGCCCAAAGTCCCGGCAGCAGGACATCATCGGCATCGAGAAAAAGCACCCAATCGCCGCGCGCGGCATCCAGCCCGGTGTTGCGCGCCGCACCCGCGCCGCCGTTTGGGCGGTGCAGCGCACGGACGCGCGGATCCTCAGCGGCAAGCGTGTCGCAAAGGGGGCCGGTATCGTCGGGGCTGCCATCGTCCACCAGCAGCAGCTCCAGCCCGGCGGGGGCATCGGCCAATGCGCTTGCTGCGGCGCGGCGCAGCGTGGCTGCGGCCTTGTAGCAGGGAATGATGACAGAAATGTTGCGTATGCTCACGGCTGTTCCTCTTGCAGAATCGTCTTGTAAATTCGTTCCAGCTCCCCGGCGTTGCGGGCGGCGTCATGGGTTTGCAGGGCCCGTGCGCGGGCGGCCCGGCCCAGTGCCATGCCGCCGTCAGCGCTCTGCAAAATGCGCAGCACGGCATCGGCAAGGGCCTTATCATCCAGCGCATCGCCGTAGAGCAGCCCCTCGCGGCCGTTTTCCAGCATTGAGGGGATACCGCCCACGGCGGCGGCTACGCAGGGGAGACCCAGCAGCATGGCCTCCCCCAGACTGTTGGGGCTGTTTTCACAGCAGGAGGGCAACAGAAAAAACATCGGCCTCCAAATATGCCTGACGCATTGCGGCGGCGTCCAGCGGGCCGGTATAGCGGATGTGCCCCGCAATGCCAAGATCGGCGGCAAGCTGCTTACAATAGCGCTTGTAGGGGAACATCCGGTCAATGACGGGGCGCAGCAGCGGGCCCTTGTCAAGCGGCGGCCAGCCTGCGATGACAAGCTGTGCATCGCCGTAAGCTGCCAGCACGGCGGGCAGTGCCCGCAGGGCAGTGTGCAGGTTTTTCAGTGGGTAGTTGCCCTGCGGCAAAACAGCACCGGCGCCGCGCCGAACTCCCGCGCATGCCAGGGGGTCCCCGTGTAAACAGGGGCGCAGCGTTCATTGCAGGCGAATACCGGGCGGCGGGGGCCAGAGCGGCGCAGGCGCTGCGGTCAAAGGCCGTGCGGCCGGTCACATAGCGGGCCTGTGCCAGAAGTGCGGCCTCCTTGGCAGCCAGTGCGTCAAAGCTTGCCTGCATCGTGTCAAGCAGCTCGCCGGGAACGATCCTGTCAAGGGTATGCCACAGCGCGCCGGAGCGGCGGTAGGCGGCGGGGACGCCATCGCACAGATGCGCGGCGCAGTCCCGCATGACGCCCTGTATGCTGAACAGCACAGGCAGACCGGCGGCCTTGGCAGCCTCGGCCATGGCGGCGGCCGCGTCATACTCGGTGCCCCAGATGTGGACAAGATCGGGCCGCAGCTGCTGCAGCAGCGGGGCAAAGGCGGCGGTGCCGGTCACAATACGGTAGTCCACGCCGTCCGCGCGGCCGGTTGCCTCTGCCTTGCCGACACACAGCACGGTCAGATGCAGCGCCGGGTGCGCCTGCAGCGCGGCAAGCTGCCCGGTCAGCCAGCTGCCGCTCACATCGCTGGCACCGGCCAGCCCGCAGGCGGCCGCCGCCTGCGGCAGCGTGGTTTTGACAAGCCAGAGGATCTGCATTTATATCCACCTCAAAAATTCATTTGCAACATACTCCGGTGTAAATTCCGGGTAGAGTGCGGCAACCTCGGCAAAGGGCAGGCGGCGGCCGCAGACCTCGTGCAGCCAGCGGCCAAGCGCTGACGCAGCGGCGGGGGTCGCGCCGTCCTCAGCGTGCAGCACCAGCGCCAGCGGGTAGCGCGCCAGATAGGGCAGCGCCGGGTCAGCCTTGCTCACGGCCAGATGCAGCACCGGCTTGCCGGTGCCAAAATAGCCGAACAGCTTGCTCGGCAGCTGGTTGTCGCAGGCATTGCCAAGGCTCACCAGCACATCGGCGCGGTCCTCCAGCGCGGCAGCGTCCTCGGGCGGCAGCAGACCGGGGCGCACAAAATTTGCACCCATCGCCGCAGCGGCCTTGTCGGCATCGGCGGCAAAGCGCTCCCACCCGCCGCCCGCCATCGTCAGCGTTACGGCGCTGTCGTGCAGCGCGCTGAACAGCGCCAGCGCAAAGCCGGGCTCGCGCAGTGCCGGGTAGAGACTGCCGCAAAAAACACACTGTACCGTGTCATGCCCGCCGCTGAAGGTTGTGCGCGGCAGCAGTGCCGGGAAGCCCAGCGGATGCACCTTGCCGCGGCGGGAGGCCAGCGGTGCGCCGTCCGCATAGTCCGGGACGGCCTGCGGCGTGATAAAGCTGCCGTCCAGCGCGTCAAGAAGCTGCCCCTCCCGTGCATAGCCGCCCGGGGCCGTGTAATCACGGTTTGCAGCATAGGGGTCAAGCTGCCAGAGAGATTTCTTTCCGCCGATGGCCGCTGTCTCCAGCGCAAAGGCGGCGCGGTAGGGCGCACAGACCGCACAGACCGCGTCAAAGTGAAATTCCGCGTCCAGGCGTTCGATCTCGCGGCGGCTGTCCACCGTGCGACGGGGGGCCTTCAGCACAAGCTGGCGGAAGGCTGCCGCCACCGCTGCCGGGTGGGCGCACAGGCGCGCCAGCCGCACAGCCACCGGGGTGCCGCCTTTACGGCCGTTTTCAAGGGCCTCGTTCATCAGGCGCTCATCGGCAAAGGCGAGCAGATGCTGCACGGCGCCCTGCGGCGGGGCGGGCGGGGTGTGCAGGCCGTCCCACAGTGTCAAAATATGTACGGTGTGGTCCCGCGCCAACAGCTGCTCCGCCAGGCGGAGGCCCATCAGGGCGTTGGCGCTGGCGGCGTTCTCCACACGGTCCAAAACAAGTAAAATGCGCATTATTGTCGGTCCTTCAAGAAAGTTCGGCAGGCCCACCGCCACAGCCGCGGCATATGCAGCGTCAAAAATCGCCGAGAGCCTTATGCTGCGCGGCAGCTGCGGATTGCGCCCCAGCTGGGGGTCGTGCGCGCCCGCCCGGATGGCGACCTGCAGCTCATACAGCTGCACGCGGTAGGCATCGGCGTTGGCGCGCCGCAGGATCATGCTAGCCAGATAGACGAGCTTTTCGTAGTAAAAGGCGTTCACGCTCTCCTGCAGGGCAGCAGGGGCGGTGGCGCGTATCTCCGCCGCCGCGCGGCGCTGGTCATCAATGCTCTGGGGCGGCAGGGCGCGGTGGCTGGCACTGTCGGCGTGCTGGCGGTAGTGGTAGCCCGTAAAATCGCAGAAGGCGCACCCCGGCGCGGCCAGAAATGCCCGCCAGTTTGCAAGCAAATCCTCATTGTAGGCAAGGCCGTTGTCCAGCATATCCTCGCGCAGAAGATCGGCAGCGTAGAGCTTGTTCCACAGGCCGTAGTCCACCGCATGGTCGTGCAGCAGCGCGTCCAGATGGGCCGGGCCGCGCAGGATGCGGCAGTTTTCCGGCGCGGCGGCATCGGCGGGCGGCGTGTCGGCAAAGGTGTCATAGCGGCAGCAGGCCAGCGGCAGACCGCTGTTGGTCACGGCGGCGTACAGCGTGTCCAGCAGGTCGGGGTGGTACAGATCATCTGCATCGCAGAAGGAGAACCACCGCGCACCCAGCGCGCGCCCCTGCCGCAGGCCGGCCGTGCGTGCGGCACATACACCGCTGTTGGGCTGATGCAGCGCCACAAACCGCTGGTCTCCGGCTGCGATGGCATCGCAGAGCGCAGGGGAGCCGTCTGTGGAACCATCGTCCACCAAAATACACCGGAAACCGTCAAATTTCTGCGCGGCAATCGCATCGGTGCAGGCGGTCAGATAGGCTGCTGCATTATAGACCGGCACAATGACCGCGATCTCACAGGGCTTCATTTTGTCACCTCGGCATAGCGGCGCAGGTAAAATTCCTGCAGCACCGCAGCGCTTGTGTGGATATCGTACCCGGCGCGGACGGCTTTCTCCCGTGCCTGTGGGTCACGGCGGAAGGAGGCCGCCGCGATCGCATCCGCCCAGGCACCGGTATCCTGCAGCGGCAGGAACCGCACCCGGTCGGTGAAAGCTGCACCGGGGTCCACCGTGTCCGAGACAAAGCAGGGCAGACCGGCGGTCTGGGCCTCGACCAGCACTACAGGCAGCCCCTCAAACAGGCTGGGCAGCATAAAAGCGTCCATCGCATCGTAAAAGCTCTGGATATTGCTGCGCACCCCGGCAAAGATCACGCTGTCACCAAGGGCAAGCTCCTGCGCAAGCGCCTGCATTTTTTCGATATAGGCAGGCTCGCCGCCGCCCAGCAGCACCAGCCGCGCCTTAGGCAGACGGGCGCGCACGGCGGCAAAGATCTTCAGCAGGCCGGGGTGGTTTTTCTGGGCGGAAAACCGCCCCACATGGCCGAACAGGAGCTCCTGATCGGTCACGCCCAGTTCCCCGCGCAGCAGGGCGCGGCGCTGGGGGTCGCGGGCAGCAAACCGCGCTGTGTCGATGCCGTTCGGCACGACCGTAAAGGGCTTGCTGCCGTACAGCATCTGCCCGGCTTTTTCGCTGCAGGCAAAGCGGTCGGTAAGCCCGGCGCTGAAAAAGCTGCTCATAAACCGGTCCAGCCGGCCGACAAGGTTCGGCTCATAGGCGGTGTTGTGGCTGTGGCCGCACCGCACGGGGATGCCCGCCCGCCTTGCCACAGGGTTGTAAAACATGCCGAAGCCGCTGTAATGGCCGTGGATGATGCGCCACTCCGGGTGGGCGGCAAACAGGCGGTGCAGCTCGCGCAGATAGCGGGGGAGGTTATTGTCCTGCCGGACAGTCAGCTTATAGATGCGCCCGCCCAGCGCACGGATCTCATCATCGAAAAAGCACGGTTTATCGTAATGATATAAAAAATCGAACTGCACCTGCTCACGGTCGAGGGTGCGGTAGACATTCATGACAAAGGTTTCCATGCCGCCGGCGTCCATGGCGGGCATGATCTGTAAAACACGGATGGGCTCAGCGTTCACGGGCAGTGCCTCCCAAAATAATATACTTACCAATAGTATAGCGTTTTTTAGGGGATTGTGCAAGGACAGCCACAAAAAAAGCGGCTCCCGCAGGAGCCGCTCAGGGTCATTTCTTTTTCTTGTCAGCGTCAGCGCATTTGTTGTGGCAGCCTGCGCAGTTGCCGCCGCAGCCGCCCTGCCAGCCGCCGTTCTGGCAGATAAACAATATCGCCAGCGCCAGCAGCACAAGATGATCACAACAACGATAATACTTGCCATA
>ENA-OQCL01000846-OQCL01000846.1-human-gut-metagenome-genome-assembly--contig:-NODE-846-length-12999-cov-3.715040_pt1 | contig 12999 bp, 13 predicted proteins | sample MGYA00242502_ERZ504586 | MGnify/ENA primary metagenome ERZ504586 (study PRJEB26092, sample SAMD00036316) | human gut metagenome | host: Homo sapiens | study: EMG produced TPA metagenomics assembly of... | reverse complement strand
GGTTTATATTGTGCTTTTTTGATTTCGTTCGGGGGTCGTACGCCGGCATGGCCGGAAGTGCCGGAAAGATTCCTCATTTTTCCGACAACTTGCAAAGATATGAAAAAAGATTTGAAAAGCGTGCAAAATTGCACCTATTCCGTCCGTGGCGGCATCTGCCCGGAGCGGGCTATTTTCCGGCCGGGATTTCGACCCAGAAGCACGACCCCGCGCCGACGGCGGAATCGACGCCGATACGGCCGCCGAGCTGTTCGGCGATGTTCTTGCAGATCGGCAGCCCGAGCCCGGTGCCCTGCGTGAAGGTGTCGACCTTGTAGAACCGGTCGAAAATCTTGGCGCGTTCCTCCTCGGGGATGCCGATGCCCGTATCGCGGACGTAGAACCGTACCCATCCGGGGCGTTGCGAGAACCCGATCGTTATCGAACCTTTTGTCGTGAATTTCACGGCATTGCGTACGAAATTGCCGAGTATCTGGTGCAGTCCCTGCTTGTAATCCTCGAGCTGGAGCCGGGGCAGGCTGGACACGATCCACGAGCTGTTTCGGCTACACTGTGAACGGCGGGAAAGGAAAACCGACAAATTCCGAATTCATCGCCCTGATCGCCGACCGCCTGCAGCTGAAATTAAAAATGCAGAGAGCACGTGCAGAATTTTCTGACGATGCCTCCCCACACAAGGCGCAACCGCTAACCTCTCCCCCGGCACAAACAGAGATCTCCCAAACCGCAGGCCCGCAAACAGCACCCGCGCAAACAACAGCTTCACAAATTACAAACTGCAATCAAGCAAACAAGCCTGATTGATCGCCCCAGATGGGTCCGATCAACCAGGTTTGTTTGTTATTTATAGCATATTTACTATATTATATTTCTATAGAGCTCTATTTTATCTTAAAATCCACTCGCGATTTCACAGTTTACTCCTCGAATTATTAGTTAAATCACAGATTATATCATCTATTTTAACAGTTTCACAGTGGTCTATTTGTATTTAATGCAGAATCTAATTTTATATATTTACAATTTAGTTTTTTATACCATATAATAATTTTAGCAGCAACACCACAACGTTTTCCTCCCATTTCCTGGAAAGGAGTATCGTCATGTACATCGGCTGCAGTCCCACGCGCATCGACGCATTTGACAAGGTCACCGGCAGAGCGCAATATACAGACGATCTCTGCCCGCGCAACGCCTTGGTGGCACGCGTCCTGCACGCCTCCATCGCCAATGGCACTGTGCTGGGTTTTGATCTTGCCGAGGCGCTGCAGGTCGAAGGCGTCGTAAAAATCGTCCTGCAGGATGGTGTAAACGCGGATGGTGTTCGCTCCCATGGCCTGGATCTGCGCAAACCAGCGCGTGTAGGTGTCGCCGTCGATGGCGTAATCTGTCGCCCACTCGCCGGGAATGCTCATGCCGAGATTGACGCCGCGGATCTCAAAGGGCGCCCGCTCGCCGTCGCGCGTCATGTAGATGGTGTCGGCGTCGGTGCTCATAAAGCTTGTCACCTCGCCGCTCTCGCCCAGGCGCAGATAGAGCCCCTCGTGGTAATAGGCGTAGTAGCCCGCCATCAGGAGAAAAACGACAGCCGTCGCGGCTATGATAAATTTTTTCATCCTTCTCTCCTCCTTTGGCAGGCATCAGTAATCGACGGTTTTCGTGTGGGACGGATGGCTGTACTGGCGCAGGGTGTCGATGTTGCGGTCCATCCAGTCGGCGCGCTCGAGGATGTAGGTCTCGAGCGGCTTTTCGCTTTGTCGAAGCTGGTGATGTTGCGCGCTTCCGGCGTCATCAGCTCGTCGTCGCTGAAGGTGTCGCCCCAGACGTCAAAATTGCGTTCCACGGCGTCGCCGAGATAGCGGATCGTGTCGTCGATGGTCGCTGTCAGCGATTCGTTCGAGAGAATGCCGCGGCGCAGCTCACTGTAGCGGCTGATGACGCGCTCGGTGAAATCCTCATCCTTGAAGAGCATGGCGTAGTAGCTGTGATCGTACAGGAAAAATTCCGACGAGAGCACGACCTCGTCCTGGTAGTTGTCACAGGCGTTGTTGAAATCCCAGACACACAGGCGCAGCGGCTCGCCGACGGCCTTGTAGATGTAGGTCGAATAAATGGCGGCGTCGACATTGGCGGAAAGCTCGTTGATCAGATAATAGTCGACAAAATTGTCCACGTCGATATACTGCACGTAGCCGTAGCGGTTGTCGTCGTAGTCGTAGCTGTAGAGGGCGCGCTCAAATTCTGCGAAATCGCTCTCGATCCACTGGGTCATTTCCTCGGTCAGGTTCGGCCGCTTCGGATAGCGGATGGCGAGGTTCTTTTTCTGCTGGCCGGAGCGCTCGAGATAGCTCTCGATGTCGCGCACATCGCCAAGCTCCGCTTCGGTGAAACGGTCCAGACGCAACAGATAGCCGCTGATCTCCTTGTCCTGAGCGCTGGCAGAAAGGGGCAGGCGGCAGTCGTCGCCTGCGGTGACGCTTTCGGTCATGAGATAGAGCCCGCGGTATTCGCCGTTTAAGATGAGCTCGCAGAAGCGCACATTTGGCGCGTAGTCCATGACCTCGCCAGCAAGATTGTACCAGAGATAATTGCGGATCAGGCTCTTGTCCAGATAGGGCCCGTGGAGCACCCATTCATGGTGGGCATCCATGCCCATCACGGCGATGTCGCTGTTCTTGCCTTGGTCGTCGAGGAAATTCAACAGATAGGGCAGCTTCTCAAAGGTGCGCGAGCTGTTGCCGCGGATGCGGATCTCCGAGCGCGTGCTGAAGGCCGGCGTGTCGCCGGGGTGGTTGTTGCGCGCGGCATTGTCCACCACAGAAACCGCCACATTGATCACATTCGTGCCGTCGGCAGCGGTGGTGTAGGTGCTGTGGCCAAAACGGTCCTTTTTGCCGGTTTGCTCGCCAGGGATCTCCTGCCCCTCTGTGTCGATGATCACCAGCGGCAGATGGCTGCAGAGGGAGGCACCGTCGCAGTCACAGCCAGCCTCTGGCTGGCGCGCTGTCTCATGCTGCCAGATGCGCGTTGTGCCGTTGTCGTCGTCGAGCTGCCAGCAGGCCCAGGCCCAGAGCAAAAGCGCCCCGACCATGCTCAGCGCGATCAGCTTTGTTTTCATCCTCGGCCCTCCCTTAGCGGCGACACTCAGCCGCCAATCTCGTCGTTTTGCATGACAATGTTGAAATAGTCGATGTTCCCCAGCTCATACACCGCGTCTGTGATGCGCTTTGCCGGCATACCCGGCGCGCCTTCGCGGTTGAGGTATTTGCCGTTGAGCTCGTAGATATATTCCACGCTCTCGTCTGTCGTATTCTTGGCGCGCAGGATCGCCTTGCGGTCGTAATACTGGAAGATCAGCGCCTCCACCTTTTCCTCGTTCACGCGTAGCGTGCGCAGGATCAGGAGCACGCGGTTGTCTGTGCGCAGACGCCCCAGCACCAGCAGCACCACGAAGATAAAGGCGCTGCCCAGCGCGCCCACAGCATAATCCCCGGCGCCGCAGCAGATGCCCACGACGATCGCCCAGAAGATGTAGACCGTGTCGCGGCTGTCCTTGATCGCCGTGCGGAAACGCACGATCGACAGCGCCCCGACCATGCCCAGCGAGAGGGCGATGTTGTTGCCGATGACGATCATCACCGTCGCCGTCACGATCGTCATCACCGCCAGCGAAACATTGAACTTTTGGCTGTAGATGCTGCCGTTGTGGCTCAGCCGGTACGACAAATAGATAAATGCCGCGATCACCACCGCCATCACCAGACGGATGAACACCGTCTGCATGCTCAGATCGCCGCCACCCTCCAGCACTTCAAACAGATACTCTCTCATAACAGATCCCCTTTCTTACACAGGCTGGATGCCCATTGTGAATCGCCGCGCCAGACAGTATTTGCTCACCGACAGCTCCGGCCGGTGCACCGTGTCCAGCAGATTTTTGATATAGCTCAGCAAAAAGCCGTTGAACTTCACCTCCAGCACCATGCTGAAGGGATCCAGCACCGGCGTCAGCGCCAGATCCTCCGCAAACAGCGCCATGCTCGCCTCTGTGGCGCGGATGTCGCTGTCGAAGGTGAGACGGATGTTGTTCTCCCGCGCAATGAACGCCTGGCGACGGTATTCCACGATCGTCCGCGGGCGATAGCAGCGGTTGTGCATGAGGCCGTAGCATTCCGCCGCGAAAGGATCGCTGTAGCGCAAAAGCGGGCTGTAGTCTCCGGCGCAGAGGGCCAGTGCATCGGCGCGGCTGATCGCCAGCGAGCGCTTTTTCTGATAAGGCCCCTGCTTCTGCTTCATCTCCAGCTTTGCGACAGTGTCCGCAGGGCTGTAGATGCGCAGTCGGATCTTGCGGCGCAGCTCGATGCCCTCGATCTTGTCCCAGAAATCCTGGTCGTCCAGCGTGTCGAAATACAGCGAGCGAATGCTGTAGCCCCGGGCGCCGTTGTGCGCATCTGCGTGCATCACCTGCGCCAGACGCGTCCGCAGCACAGCCCCCTCCGCCACATCCAGCGCGTATTTTTTCTCCTCGCGCATCACCTCGTTCATACGGCTTCCTCCTTTCTGCGCCGTCAGCGTTTTCAGGGCGAACATCCGTCACAATGATCACGCAGAACCAACGCACCAATAAAACGACCGCCGCCCATCAGCCAGCGATCTTTCTACCATAATATTAAGTTTCCGTAAAATCCTCGTCAATAGCCCACAGCAAACCCTGTTTATCCTCTAAAACCAACCGGAGATTTCCTGTTTATCTTCCAAAAGCGGAGAGTAATTAGTAATTAGTAATTAGTAATGATAAATGATTAATTGTAGTAGGTTGTGTCTCTTCGAGCCACAACCGAAAAATATTTTTGGTGGTGTGCGCACGCTCGCCAATAAAATAAAAAGGCTAGAGTCGATGCGACGCGCTAGCGGCGTATCGATCTCTAGCCAACATCAATTAATCATTAATCATTAATCATTTTCAAAGCATTTATCATTATTCATTGAGCGAGGAAGCGCTGCAAAATGGCAGCGACTTGCGCTCTTGTTGCGCTCGCTTGTGGCTGGAGCTCGTCGTTCGTGACGCCGGAGATGAGTCCCTCAGCGACAGCCCATTGCATGGCTTCATTTGCCCAGGTGCTTGGCTGGTCGGTGTAGCCATCGAGATCGGCTCGGTTGCTCACGTCTTCGCCTTTGTAGCTGGCGTAGTTCATAAGGATGGCGGCGAGCTGTTCTCTGGTGATGGCGGTGTTTGGTCGGAAGGTGTTGTCCTCGTAGCCATTGACGACGCCGACGTTTGCTGCTCAGTTCACTGCTGTGGCGTACCATTCATCGCTGACATCGGCGAAGCCTGCGGCTTCGGCGCTTGTTACGCCTTCGAGTCTAGCGAGGATGCTGACGATCATGGCGCGGGTGGTTGTTGCTTCTGGAGCGAACTCTGTGTCGCTCACGCCGGTCATGAGGCCATTGTCATAGGCGTATTGCACGGCGTCCTTATACCACGCATCTGGTGCGATGTCGATAAAGAGATCGCTGACGTCGACTTTGGCATGGCTGTGGTCGTCGATGACGATGGCATACTGGATGGCGTGGGTGAATGGGATCTTCACGTTGCCGTCTTCATCAATCTCGGCGGCTGCTTCAAAGTTGAGCTTTTCTGCTTCCTCGTCGTAATGATAGAGGTTGGCCCAGTAGCCGGCGTTTTCCTTGCCGAGAGGTGCTGTCAACGTCATGGTGAAGCCAAATTCGCCGTCATGGGCGAGGGTGATCTGGACGGTGCCGACTTCGCCGGTGATGGCGTTCACGACATTCGCTGGGATGCCATCGGTATCCAGCGCCACGCCGAGATCAAGATCTGCGAGCGCTGCGTCGTCAGGAATATCTTTCCCGTTCACCGTCCAGCTGAGGTCGTCACCGAGGTCGAAGGTCACATCCACATCCTTCCCAGCGACGCTCTCAAAGATCTCTGCTGGAACCTTGGTTTCATCGCCCATGTTGATGGTGATCTCGTCGCCTTCTTCGGCGTCCTCAATCTCGCCAGCAATGTCCTCCCAGCCAGCGCTGCCCTCGGTGGATGGGCCTTCCGGTGTTGGTTCTGGATCCGGCGTTGGCGTTGGGGTTGGGTCTGGCTCAGGCGTTGGTTCTGGGTCTGGGTCAGGTTCTGGTGTGTTTTCTTTCCACTTGGCGGTGTAGGTGATGGTGGTCGTACCCTCTCCTGTCTTATCCCAGCGGTCAAAGGTGTAGCCGTCGCGGGATGGCGCAGCTGGTTCAGTTGGATTGTTGGTGTAGGAAGTCTCGGTCTCTGGCGCGTCGGCGTAATCGCCATAAACAACGGTCACTTTATACACTGGCTGCGCGGCGCCTGGATTCAGGGCGACGAGGGTTGGCAGGGAATCTTCTTCGCCGCCGAGGGTCTGTCCCCAGACTTGTCCGCTGCCATCTGCCTGCTTGCTCTGCAGCAGATATGCGACTTCGCCGGAGTGGAAGGCGGTGTCGTCGTTTTTCAGTGGCGGTGCCGGTGCCGCTGCCAATGCCTTGCGCTGGCACGCCGTTCTGCTGCAGGAAATAGCAGCCTGTGACGCTGCCGCTGCCGCTGTTCTGTCCTACAACGCCACCGCTGGTGGTGCCGTTGCTAACGCTGTCGGTGTTGTAGCAGTTTTCGACGGTGCCGCTGTTACTGCCCACAACGCCGCCGACAGGACCGACGCCGCTGACGTTGCCGGTGTTGTAGCAGTTTTCCACGGTGCCGCGGTTATACCCCACAACACCGCCGACATACTCGCTGCCGCTGACGCTGCCGGTGTTGGTGCAGTTTATGACGCTGCCGCTGTTATACCCCACAACACCGCCGACCCGGTTGCCGCTGCCGCTGACTGTGCCATCGACGGTGAGGTTTTGCACTTTGCCGCTGCCGCTGACATAGCCAAAGAGGCCTTGATAATTGTCACTGCTGCTGTTGATATAGAGGCCGCTGATGGTGTGGCCGTCGCCGTTAAAGGTGCCGCTGTATTGCTGGCTGCTGTTGCCGATCGGGGTCCATGGATTTTCTTCACTGCCATTCAGATCGATGTCATTCATCAGCTTGGCATTGGCAGATGTATTCTGATTTATTCCCTCCGCATGTGTGCCATTAACGATGTCGGCAAATTCTTTTAGATCGTCTGCGGTGTAAATCTGGTACTCGCCATTTACTGGCTTCAGCGCTCTCCCCTCACCACTCTCTGATTGCAGGGAAACGCCCCCTCCACCAGCAAACGCAGGGGTGAGCGGGATGCTGGTGACGAGGAGCAGCGCTGCCAGGAGCACGCTCAAGATGCTGCGCGTTGTTTTGTGTATCATTTGTCTTCATCCTTTCCTTTGGTTGTTTTTATTTGCTTTATTATACCATACTGTCAAGGATTTTTCGTGTTAATTTTGCTGAAAACGTGCCAGTTTTGCATGGTTTTGGCTTTTTTGGACGTTCTACAGGATTTTAACCCTCGGGCAGTAGCCGGCAGCCAATCAGCCTTTACCCAAAGGGCACACGCGCATTTGCTCCACTTCGTTTCGCGGCATGCTCGACTTCTTGGGCCGGCCTTGCCCCGGCGCTATTAGCCAATCGAGCTGCGCCTGTCGGCTTGCTCTCTTGGATAGCGCTCGGCAGTTTTGCATGGTTTTGGTTTTTTTGGACGTTCTACAGGATTTCGTGGCGGCGCTGGGTGCAGAAAAAAAAGGCTGCGACGGGGCGCAGCTTTTTACAGTTTATCATATTGGACGATGGTGGTGCCGGTGGTGAGGTGGTTTTTTCTTTGTAAAGAAGAGCGAATTTTGCTGGCCTTTTGTGTAGTCTCTGTTTTTCTTATAGAAAAAGGATTTACAAACCTGGGTTATTGTCTTCGTGTCGCTGGGCGAGAAACAGGTAGGCGATGCGCTGCTGAAAGAGGTTTTGCAGAAGATAGTTGGCTTCGATGGTGGTGCCGGGGGCGTATTTTTTGTCGTAGCGAAAGACGAGGTCGTTGCTGTCGAGGAAGGCTTCGAGATTTGCCAGCAGGATGAGGCGGTCTTCGATCTGGGGGAAATAGTCGCTTTTTCGGGCGAGTGATTCTGTAAGCTGTCCATCGAGGATTTTGGCGATGGTGTCTGGTTTGCGCAGGCGTCTGAATGGTGGCAGATCGGACAATTTATGCAGTCCGGCGAGATGATAAAAATCTGACTGCCAGAATGTGATGTCAAACGAGAGGCGTTCTTTTTGTCCTGCTTTGCTTCTGCCGCAGATGATGTGATAGCGGCTGGTCAATAGCTTTGTATAATTTGTGGCACATTCCTGCAAAAGATCCATGCTAAGTCCCTCATTTCAAAAAAAATTTGCCCCGCCGCGAAGGCAGGGCAATGAGCATTTTCTTTCGGCCTTGCGACCTAGTCGGCATGGGGTACTGCTGCACAACCCCTCCCGCAGAGCTCCATATGCCAGTGCACGCCGACGCACCAACATACTTCATCACTCGAACAGACACCCGAGTTGCCTGTTGGGACGTTTGTAGGTGTCCCACGCCTGTGACGGCAATGTGGTTATTGCTTGGTTTTAGTATAGCAGAAAGACGGTGCGATTGCAATCGGAAGAGGGCAAAAAGAGCACTTGGCCCTTTACAGGACTAGCTGCGCTTCGCAGGCGAAAAACTCCTGCATCTCTCGGGGAAACTCCCAATCATTACCGGCGGCGTGGGACCAGCCGAAATTTTCCACGCGGGGTGCTCTTATTGTACTTTTATTGTATCAAATGGGGCGGCTGGCTGTCGACGACTTTTTCGCTGCGCTGTCGCTTGGCAAATTCTTATAACGCAGCAACAAACTGGCGCGTTCCACAAAAAACAACTCCTCACTCCGCACTCCTAACTCCTAACTACTTGGCTATTGAAGGTTCAGAACTTTCCGTTTTATAACTGCGGTGGCTGCTATTATGCGGTACGAAAATAAACGGAGGTTCTGACTATGACGAACGAGAAATCTACTGCGAAAACGAAGGATGAGATGCACTGGGCGATGGTGCGGCCTGAGCTGGAGGCGGTGCTGGAGGAGATGTGGCTGGCGCGGGTGTTGCCGCTGGATTTTGGGGCGGCGCTGGAGAGGCTGCGGCTCTGGCGCGAGATGTCGCAGGAGGAGCTGGCGCGGGATGCGGAGTGTCCGGTGCGCACGATCCGGCGGCTGGAAAACGGTGAGACGAAGCGGCCGCAGCTGGAGACGGTGGTGCGGCTTTGTGTGGCGCTGTCGCTGCGGTGGCGGCTTGGCGAGGCGCTTTTGGTGCGCTCTGGATGGGTGCTGCGCGCGGGGGTGTATGAGGACGAGGTGCTGCGCTATGTGCTGGAGCACTGCACGGATATGGCGCTGGCGGAGGTGAGGGCGCAGCTTCATGGCTGGGGCCATGTGGCGGGCGCTGGCTGTGAGCGAGCTCAACGCCGCCATGGGGCGCATCGTCGCCGCGCCGACAGCAGGCAGCTGCGGCATTTTGCCAGCCGCCATCGTCACCATGCAGGAAGAATACAGCCTCGACGAATACGACTGCGTCATGGCCCTCTTCACCGCCTCGGCCGTCGGTATGGTCATTGGGAACAACGCCAGCCTCGCCGGCGCCAGCGGCGGCTGTCAGGCCGAGTGCGGCAGCGCCAGCGCCATGGCTGCAGCGGCGATCGTTGAGCTTGCCGGCGGCACGCCGCAGATGAGCGGCGAAGCCTGCGCCATCGCCATCAAGAACATCCTCGGCCTCGTCTGCGATCCTGTCGCCGGGCTTGTGGAGATCCCCTGCATCAAGCGCAACGCTGGCGGCGTCACCACCGCCTTTATGGCTGCCGAGCTGGCGCTGGCCGGCATCACCAGCCACATTCCAGCCGATGAAACCATCCTCGCCATGAAGCGCATCGGCGACACCATGCCCGCTTCCCTGCGCGAGACCGCCGAAGGAGGCCTCGCTATGACCCCAACCGGGCAGGCGCTGAACACCCGCGTCTTCGGCGAAAACGCCGACGCCGCATCGTGCAGCAGCTGCCGCGCATGCCGATAAAGGCATAAAAGCGCTCGTAAAAATAAGAGCACTTTCTTCCAGATGCGAAGAAAGTGCTCTATTTTTGTCGCTGCACTTATTTTGTAAGGAAGCGCTGCAAAATGGCCCTTCCCCTAAAGGACTAGCTTCGCGTCGCAGGACTAGCTCGGAGTAACGTTTGGTTTTACTGCCGGCTTCCGTCACTCAGAGAGAAAGCACTGCAAAATGGCAGCCACTTGAGCTCGCGTCGCAGCGACTTGCGCTCGCGTCGCCCTTTACAGGACTAGCTCGGAGCAACGTTTGGTTTCACTGCCAGCTTCCGTCACTCAGAGAGAAAGCGCTGCAAAATGGCAGCCACTTGAGCTCGCGTCGCTGCCCCCTGCGGTCATTCTTCCAGCTCAGCCAGCATCAGCTTTTCAATGCGCAGCGCGTCTGGCTGCGTCGGTGTAAATTTTATGCCGCGACGAATCAGCCCGATGACACGATAGGCGTTTCGTTCCAATTCTTTTACCAAGCGCTCGCTGTCAATAAACACAGGATCTCCACCTCGGAAGTACCTCTTCTCTATATATTTCAGCGAGATCGGAAACATATCCTGAAAAAGCAGTGCAGTTGGATGCCCTTGAATGCGCACGATCTTAATGGTATCCGTCGGCTTGTTTTGAGCACGTTTCTTTGCGAGAATGCGCTCAAATTTTTCAATGCGCGTGCTGCAGGGAACCATCCAATACAGGGCTGTTTTTTTGTCCCGCACCGCAAAATAATGTGGGCGCATTGAGGTTTCATAGTTGATCTTCAAATACGGATCGCCCACCCGCTCAAAAAATTCATCTGTGATAAAATACAGATTCCCTTTCAACAGCTCCATAACATCCTCCGCCTTTTCCAATGATGAAAAAGCCCTTCATCTTGCGACAAAGGGCTCTGACTTAACCACGGTGCACTTATATTCCGCATCACCGTCAGCGGGAAAACGTTCTCACGGCTCACTTATATTCCGCATTGCCGCCAGCGGGAAAACTTATCTTACTTAGAGTATATCACAGCTTATTCGCAGTGACAAGTGCAAGTTTTATGCTTCCAGATAGCGCTGGAGGATGGGCCCTTCCCCTAAAGGACTAGCTCGGAACAGCGTTTGGTTTCACTGCCAGCTTCCGTCACTCAGAGAGAAAGCGCTGAAGGATCGCCCCTCGCAGGACTAGCTCGGAGCAGCGTTTGGTTTTACTGCCAGCTTCCGTCACTCAGAGAGAAAGCGCTGCAAAATGGCAGCGAGCAGCGCTCATTCTTCCAGTTCAGCCAGCATCAGCTGCTCCAGGCGATCGATATCCGGATAGACAAGCCGCCGACCTTTGCGATGCAGCGTGAAGATCCTCTTCATATTTTGCCTGATGATCCTTTGAATGTCATCAGGAATCGGCACAGCTCTTCCTTCTATCGTATGAATATGATCAATGTAGCGCTCGGTGATCGGGAACATATTCTGCAGCAGAAACGCTTCCTCGCGCCCAGCATACACGCCCAAAACAATCGTCAGGCTGCTGCCATACTTTTGCACCTGGCGCTCATAAATGGCTCTGTATTTTTTCACACGGCTGCTCAGCGGCACCATCCACAGCAGCGACGTTTTCTCATCTCGATAACAATAAAACGTCGGCCTTAGATTGCCGCCTTCTTTGTTCTGCATCAGCTTATCATCCTGAACTTTTTTGAAATACTCCTCTTTAATATGATACACATATCCCTGTTGATGTTCCATGTCATCCCCACCTGAAAAAATGGCCCCGTCTTGCGACAGGGCCTTTGATTTGCGAACTGGATATTTATGAGTCGCGCTCCAGCCAGCGAACAATATTTACGAACTGGATATTTATGCGTCGCACTCCAGCCAGCGAACAATATTTACAAGCGCAGATAACTCTGCTGTTACATATAGTATACGCTAGTCTACTGTGCGCGTCAATAAAAAGATCGTTACGCCTCCAGCAAGCGCTGCAAAATCGCCGCGACCTGGGCGCGGGTGGCGCTGGATTGTGGTTGCAGCTGGTCGTTGGTGACGCCAGAAATCAATCCCTCGGCGACTGCCCATTGCATGGCTTCTTCTGCCCAGGTGCTTGGCTGGTCGGTGTAGTTTGCGAGGTCGGCGCGGTTGCTCACGTCTTCGCCCTTGTACGCCGCGTAGTTCATGAGGATGGCGGCGAGCTGTTCGCGGGTGATGGCGGTGTTTGGTCGGAAGGTGTTGTCCTCGTAGCCATTCACAACACCGACGTTCGCTGCCCAGTTCACAGCGGTGGCGTACCAGTCGTTGTCGTCTACGTCTGCGAAGCCTGCGGCTTGGGCGGTTGTTACGCCCTTCTAATCTAGCGAGGATGCTGACGATCATGGCGCGGGTGGTGGTTTGCTCTGGAGCGAACTCGGTGGCGCTGGTGCCGGTCATCAGGCCCTTGGTCGTAGGCGTATTGGACGGCGTCTTTATACCAGGCGTTTGGCGTAACGTCAAGGAAGATGTCGCTGACGTCGACTGTGGCGTGGCTGTGGGTGTCGATGACGATGGCGTATTGTGAAGCGTGGCTGAATGGGATGGTGACGCTGCCGTCTTCATCAATTTTCGCGGCGGCTTCAAAGTTCAGGGCTTCTGCGTCTTCGTCGTCCCCCAGGGGATCTTCTCTGTCGGCTTCGCCGCCATTCACCTTATAGTGGTAGAGGTTTGCCCAGTAGCCGGCGTTTTCCTTGCCGAGTGGGGCTGTCAACGTCATGGTGAAGCCAAATTCGCCGTCATGGGCGAGGGTGATCTGGACGGTGCCGACTTCGCCGGTGATGGTGTTGATGACGTTCACAGGGATGCCGCTGGTGTCAAGATTGACGCCGAGGTCGAGGTCGGTGAAGTCGGTGTCGGTTGGGATGTCTGCGCCGCTGGCGCTCCACTGGATGTCGCCGAGGTCGAAGATGACGTCGACGTCTTTGCCGGCAAGGCTCTCAAAGATTTCTGCTGGGACCTTGGTTTCATC
>ENA-OQCL01000845-OQCL01000845.1-human-gut-metagenome-genome-assembly--contig:-NODE-845-length-13002-cov-2.355184_pt1 | contig 13002 bp, 16 predicted proteins | sample MGYA00242502_ERZ504586 | MGnify/ENA primary metagenome ERZ504586 (study PRJEB26092, sample SAMD00036316) | human gut metagenome | host: Homo sapiens | study: EMG produced TPA metagenomics assembly of... | reverse complement strand
CGAGATTCAGATCGAGCAGCGCGACCTTGTGGCCGTCCGCCGCGAGCGCCTTGGCGAAGGCGGCTGCACGAGCACGCCGCCCGCGCCGGTGATGACGATATTCATGAGCAATTCCTCCCATTTATCTGGTTCCGCACGGCTTTGCGGCAGAGCCGGCGCGCCGTGCGGGGCCTGCGGGCCGAAGCGTGTTGCGGGCCCGCAGAGCGGTTATGCAAACAGCGCGCGGCTGTTTTCGACACAGAGCCGGTTCAGGAGCTTCATCGCGGCCTTTTCCGAGAGCAGCGTGCCGCCGTCGAGCTCCTCGGCGATGCGGCTGCACAGCACGCGGCGGAAGTAGTCGTGCCGCGCGTAGGAAAGGAAGCTGCGGCTGTCCGTCAGCATGCCGTAGAACTGGGCGAGATGGCCCGTTTCGGCCAGTATGTTCATCTGCTCCTCCATGCCGCGCTTGTGGTCACAGAACCACCACGCTGCGCCGGGCACAACGCCGCGGAAGCTGCCGGCGGTCGTCGCGAGCGCCATGTACATCGAGGGCTCGAGCGTGTAGAGGATCGTGCGCGGCAGGCCGTCCGCCCTGTCCATCGCGTCGAGCAGCGCGGCCACGTCGCGCTCCGGGATCGGGTCGCCGACGCAGTCGCCGCCGGCGTCGGGGCCGACGGTCTCGAAGAGGCGCGTGCAGGCGTTGCGGCGCACGTTGAGGTGCAGCTGCATCGTGACGTTGTGCCGCTTGTACTCGGCGGCGAGGAACACGTACAGCTCAAAGAGAAAATCGCGGTATTCGGCCTCGGTGACGCTTTCGCCGGCGAGCGCCCGCCGGAAGGTCTCGGCGGCGCAGCAGGCCGCGTCGCGCTTCGGGAACGCTTCGATGCCGATGTCGCTGACGCGGCAGCCGTTCTCGCAGAAGAAATCGAGCCGCGCCGAGAGCGCTTTTTTGAGGTCCTCCAGCGTTTCGATCCCAAAGCCGCAGGCGTCCGAAAGGCGCGCGAGGTAGGCGCGGTAATCGGCGCGCACGATGTTGAGCGCCGCGTCCGTGCGGAACGACGGCACGACGCGCACGGGGAAATCCTTTTCCTGCGCGATCAGGCGGTGGTATTCGAGTGAGTCGGCCGGGTCGTCGGTCGTCGCGACGAGCTCCACGCGGCTCTGCAGCATCAGCTTGCGCGGCGAGAGCGCGTGCGCCCGGATGTAAGCGTTCGCGCGGTCGAAGATGTCGTCGGCCGTCTCCGCCGAGAGCGCATCCTCGATGCCGAAGAACATCGAAAGCTCCATGTGCGACCAGACGTACAGCGGGTTGCCGACGGCGGTCTCGATGCAGTCCGCATAGGCGCGGAACTTTTCGCGCGCGGGCGCGTCGCCGGTGATCAGGCGCTCCGGCACGCCGCAGGCGCGCATCAGGCGCCATTTGTAGTGGTCGCCGCCGAGCCAGACCTGCGCGATGTCCGTGAAGACCTCGTCCTCGAGGATCTCCTTCGGCGAAAGGTGGCAGTGGTAGTCGACGATCGGCAGGGCGCGGACGGCTTCATACAGCCGCTTTGCCGTGCCGCTTTTCAAAAATAAATCCTCCCGCATGGGAACAAACTCCTTCCTGTGTTTGTTACTGTAAGTATAGCACATGAAATTGCAAAATAAATGGTATATGTCGCCGGATAGATTGCAAATCGATTCATTTTGTGCTATGCTTTGCAAAAAGGAGGCGACGAGATGGAAGGGCGAAGAGAGGACAGGGCGCAGGTGATGCTCGAGGAGGATTTCGAGGCGCACCACAACCGCGACCCGTATTTTCGGACGATCGAATTCCACACGCACGACTTCCTCGAGCTGTATCTTTTCCTCGACGGCAGCGTGACGTATTACATCGAGGACCAGGTCTACGACCTGTGCCCGGCGACCTGCTGATCATCCCGCCGGGCCGGATGCACCGGCCGGTCATCGCGAACGAGCGCGCGGCGTATGAGCGCATGGTGCTCTGGGTGGAGCTCGACTACATCGCGCGCATCGACAGCGCGGCGGGCGAGCTGCAGGCGGCGCTGCGCGGGATCGGCGCGAACGGCTACCGCGTGCCGCTGCGCGGCGACGACCTGATCTTCGCGGCCTCGCTGTTCCGCCGGATCGTGAAGATGGAGCGCGGCGGCGTGTTCACATCGTCTGCGATCCGCCTCTACTGAGGACGCGTTCGAGGCGTACAGCCTCGTCGAAAAGGAGGCGCGCGGGGAGACGGCGGTGATCCCGCAGGTCATCCGCTACCTCACCGAGCACTTCCGCGAGCCGCTGCGGCTCGACAACCTGGCGGCGCGCTTCTTCATCAGCAAATCGTACCTGAACCGGCATTTCAAGGCGTATACGAACGCGACGGTCTACGCCTATCTGATGGCGCTGCGCATCACCCATGCGCGCCGGATGCTGCGCGAGGGCGCGACGGCGGCCGAGGGCCCGGGCGCGAGTGCGGGTTTTCCGACTACTCGACGTTTTACAAGGCGTTCAAGGCGCAGACCGGCATCACGCCGCAGGAATTCAAGGCGCGCGTCTGAGCGCGGGCGGAAGCGGCGCTTTATCACTGGCCTGTGGCGGTTGCGCGCCGCAGGAAAAAAACAGCGGCAAAAAGAAGGGCCGCGCTCCACCGTTCGATGGCAGAGCGCGGCTTATGCGCAGCTTAAGACAGATTTTTCTTTCTTTTCCATCCACCGCGCATGCTGTCTGCGCGTGCAGACGTACAGGCCTTCGGCGTCCTTGGCGCGGCCCAGAAGGATGCGGACCGTGTCGACAAGCCCCCAGTACAGGCTGAAGGCGAACAGGCCTGCGGCGAGGAACAGCAGCGGCTGCGCGTTTTCGACAGCCAGCGCGGCAAAGAAGCACACAAGGCCGAGCGCGTCCAGTATGCAGGCAATGAGCGCGCGCTTGTAGTGCCCGAGATACCAGTTCTGCGCGCCGAAGACGCCGAGCAGAAGCGCAAGCACCGCGGCGAGTCCCGCGTTTTGCGGGAGCGCGCGCCGTGCTTCTCCGCTTTTTCCTGCCCCTTGAGAAGCATCCCGCTGCAGATTTGGTACAGAAAATCTGCGGTGGGCCGCTGCCGCAGGGAAGAATACATGTCCGGCGTAAAGGAATACCGCAGCCCGCAGTGCGGGCAGATCGTATAGCGCTCGCCGGTCTTTTTCATGAATGGGACGGCCAGCATCGTGGCGGTCTGTATGGTGCGGTTCATCTGCGCCGTAAACGGCTGCTTGCATTTTGGGCAGATCGCGCCGCCGATGGCGAAGTCTGTGACGGTCGATTGCCGGATGGTTCCTACCCGCATGGAATTTCCCCCTCTGATCTCATCGTGTTGAACCCATTATATCACGGCGGGACGCGGCGGACAAGAGACCGGCGCAAAAGCGATAAAAGCGAACAGAAAAGAGGGAGAGGTACACCCCGAATTGGAATGCCCTCTCCCTTTTTAGGTTGAAAGGAAACTCTCGTACGCGGATCTCAGCTGCGCGGCGCTGCGGCCGGCGCATTTCTTCGCCGTGCCCGCGCAGTGCCGCGGCGGGAAAACGCTGTTTTCCCATATTTATTGTAGAACATCTCTGCGGGCCGTGCATCAAGGCTGTGTAAAGCTTTCTGTCGGTTTGCGTCAAAAAAAAGCCCGCGCCCCCGGCGCGCAGACGTTTTAGCGGCCCTGCGCGCCGGGGGCGCGGTGTGTTTATTTCAGATTTCTCGTGAACGAAAGTCAGGCTTCCATTTCCTCGCCCTTGTAGTCGATGTACCACTTTTCGCGGGAAACGGGCGTTTCACCGGCCATCAGGCGGCAGAAGCCTTCGGCGGCTTCCTCCGGCTCGATCTGCGCGGTGGTGCGGCCCATGTCGGTGTTCATGCGGCCGGGGTGGACGGCGTAGAAATCGACGTCGGAAACCGAAGCGTTGAGGATGCCGCAGGCCTTTGTGGCGGCGGCCTTGGAAAGCGCGTAGCACGGCACCCAGGTGCCGCAGCTGCGGATGCCGACGCCCTCGGAGGTCACGGTGAAGACCTTGCCGCCTTTCTTCATGTGCGGATAAAAACACTTGGCGACGATGATGGGGCCGACGGTGTTGACGTCGAATGAGCGACGCAGCTCGCCGATATCGCACGCGTGCAGCAGCTTGACGCGGTCGTTGTCGAGCAGAACGCCCGCGACGTTGCAGAGTGCGTCGATTTCACCGAGGAACGCGGCGGCCTGCGCTGCGGCGTCGGCTATCTGCGCCTCATCGGTCACGTCGGCGGGCAGGACGCGCAGCGTCTCCGGATACGCGCTGGAAAGCGCTTCCAACTCTGCGGAGAGCACGACGGCGCCTGCGGCGACGCGGTGACCCGCTTCGAGCAACTGCTTTGTCAGGCAGAGGCCGAGGCCTTTTGTTGCTCCGATCACGACAAAATTCATATGGATCACAGTCCTTTCCGGGAATATACCGGCTGCAGGCGCGCCTTAGCGGCGCGGCCGGGCGCCGCGCGGGCGGTCAGTAGCTTTCAAGCGTCTCCATCAGGCACTTGAGGTCCTTTGTGAAGTCGATGTATGCGTACTCGCCGTTTCCACCGCCGTACTTGCCGCGCTGCACGCAGACGCCGCCGAATTTCTCCGCGGCCTTGATCTTCTCGTCGGTGTTCTTGACGGGGAACGCGATGTGGTGGATGCCCTCGCCGTGCGTATCCAGGAAGTCCTGCCAGGTGCTCTTCACGCCGTTGGGCTGGATCAGCTCGAGCTGGATGTTCTCGAGGTCGAAGAACGCCATCAGGCAGTTTGCGTCCGGCGCAGGCTCGCCGTTTACCATTGTGCCGGTGACTTCATATTTGCCGCCGTCGCAGGTGGGGGGCACCGGGACGCCGAAAAACTCCGCGAATTTGATCTTCGTCGCTTCAACGTCGCGCACGATGAAGCCGACCTGTGCCAATCGATTGGCTAAAACCGGATTTGCCATTTTTTCTCAATTCCTCTCCAAAAGATTTATATCCAGCGGCAGGCCGCCGAATTAACACGTGTTCAAGAGAATCCCGAAAAAACCGGCTGCCGCAGCGGGCAGCACGGCGTACTGTATTTCAGGATTCGATGCGGCGGCAGGAGCCGCCCTCAATAAACCGACTCTCGACAAAAAACGCTCTGCGGGACGTTTTCCTTCTGCTCGATCGTGTCGATCACGCGGTCGACGAGCGAGGAGAACATCTCCCCAAAATCAAACGAAAAGGTGGTCAGCGGCGGCGAGATATGCCGTCCGCGCTCGTGGCCGTCCGCACCGACGACGGAAATGTCCTCCGGGATCCGCAGGCCGAGCTCCGCGCAGGCGTCGTAGACGCCGAACGCCACGCCGTCGTTGTTGGCGCAGATTGCGGTCGGCAGGTCGTCCATACAGGCCGAAAGCATTCGCTTGGCGGCTTCATAGCCGCTTTTCTGCACGATGCCGCCGTAGGTCATCCACTTGTTCTGCATCGGCAGGCTGTGCTTGATCATGCCGCGCATGTAGCTCTCGTGGCGATGGATGCAGCTCAGTCGGCTGAGGTCGCCGTCGATGATGGCGATTTTGCGGTGGCCGAGGCCGTACAGGTAATCGATCGTCTTTTCGCCGGAATTGCGGTCGAAGTTGACGCAGATCCGGTTCGGGACGTCCTCGTTTTCGTGGTAGTAGTCGAACAGGCCGACGATTTTTTTCGAGCCCGACGAGCTCGTCGACGAGCGGCTCGGTGTTGCTCGTGCCGACGAAAATGCCGGCGTCGATGCGCCCTTCCATAAAGATCTTGCGCACATAGTTGATGTTCTGCTTCTCGGTGATGTTGTCGAGGACGCAGGCGAGCACGAGATAGCCGCGCCGCGCCGCCGCATCGACAATGTGCATGAAGTAACTGCTTGTCAGGGAATCATGCGCGATGCCGGAACCTCCCATCCAGAACAGGCCGAGGGTCTTTGTGCCTTTGCCGGTGAGCAGCTGGCCGGAGAACAGCGGGTAATAGTGGTGCTCCTTGATGACCTTCATGACCTTTTTCCGCGTTTCCTCCGGCACGTTCGAGTACCCGTTGACCACGCGGCTGACGGTGCTGCGGGAAACCCCCGCGAGCCTTGCGATATCGTTGCTGTTGATCCGTTTCAAGCTGATAATCCTTTCTGTAAACGCTGTAGCTTTTGTGAGCCGTCCTCACCATGTATTTTAAAAACGGTGGGCCGAAAAGTAAAGCGGGAAACGCGGAATCCGCTGAAAGGGGTTGAAGAGCGGCGTTCGGAGACCAAAAGTTGTAAACACAGGTTTACTACGATAGATACTAGCATTTTGTCAATATACATGTCAATAGAGTTTGCGGAATTTTTTCGAAGAAAATGATTTGTTTGTGAAATATGTATATGTGAAATCGGTTTCATATAGGAAAAATAGCAGAAATGCAAAAATACGCTTGAAAACACGTGTTTACTATGATATGATGCTGGTAAAGTAAACGGGAACGGACAGACGCTCCCGAAAAAGGGGGAGACAGCATGGCAGAAAAAATCGATAAGTCCAGCCCCTGGTACCGCGACGACGATGAGTCGATCCTCGAGGTCTACGACGTGGAAACCGGGGAGCGCACGGTGCTGCAGGAGTTCGACTATCTGATCGAAGCGCCGAACTGGTCGCCGGACGGCAAATTCCTGACGTTCAACAGCAACGGCCGGATCTTCAAATTCGATCTGGAGACGAAGGAGAGCCGCGAGGTCTTCACGGATTTCGTCACAAACTGCAACAACGACCATGTCCTCTCGCCGGAGGGCGACCGCATCGCGGTGAGCCACGGCACGAAGGAGGACGGAAAATCGCGCATCTACACGGTGCCGCTGACGGGCGGCGTGCCGCGCCTGATCACGCCGCTTGCGCCGAGCTACCTGCACGGCTGGTCGCCGGACGGCAAAACGCTCACCTACTGCGCCGAGCGCAACGGGGAGTTCGATATCTATACGATTCCGGTGGACGGCGGCGAGGAAAAGCGCCTCACGGACGCGCCCGGCCTCAACGACGGCCCGGAATACGACAGCGCGGGCGAGTACATCTGGTTCAATTCGGTGCGCACCGGCCTGATGCAGGCCTGGCGCATGAAGGCGGACGGCTCCGAGCAGACGCAGATGACGTTCGACGAAAACTGGAACACATGGTTCCCGCACATTTCGCCGGACAGAACGAAGGTCGTCATGCTCGCGTACCGCAAGGGCGACGTGGCGCCCGGCGAGCATGTGCCGCACAAGCACGTGGAGCTGCGCCTGATGGGCGCGGCGGGCGGCCCGGTGCAGACCGTGGTCCGGCTGTTCGGCGGACAGGGCACGATCAACGTCAATTCGTGGTCGCCGGACAGCAAAAAAATTCGCGTTCGTCTCCTACCGCATCCGCGGTCAGGCGTGACGGACGGCTTGGGGGAATCCGGAATTCCAAAGGCAATCGCAGCCGGACGGCTGTGCACAATATAAAAAAGAGTGGAGGAAAAGTAATGAAAAAGCAGAAGATCACACGCATTCTTGCGGTGCTGCTTGCACTCGTCATGCTCGCCGGCCTTACGGCCTGTGCGGGCGGCGAAACGTCTGAATCGTCTGCGGACGGTGAATCCTCGACAAGCGAAGTAAGCGTCGCTGAAAACGACGGCCCGCTTACGCCGTATGAGGAGCCGGTCACAATTACATGGGCGGTGCAGGCTTCCCCTGTGCAGCAGTTCATTGATGGGGACACCTACGAAGACAACGTCTGGTCGAGACTCATCAAAGAGAAACTGAACATCGAATTAGAGGTCGCATTTTCTGCGGATACTACCACAGATGCGTACAAGCAGAAGATGAACGTAATGCTGGCTTCCGGTGAATTCCCGGATGTGGTGCGCTGGAGCGACAGAACCTTCTTCAAACAGGCACAGGAGGCCGGTTTTATTCAGCCGATCGGCCCGGCGTTCGACGCTTATGCGACCGATGCGGTCAAAGAATACCAGACCGACTATGCGGAGGCCTTTGAGGGCGCGACGATTGACGGCGTGCTCTACGCATTCCCGTACATGAACGACAACTTCCACCAGGCGTACAACCTCTGGATTCGTGATGACTGGCTGGAGAACACCGGTACGGAGCCGCCGAAGACCGTTGAGGAAATGGTCGAACTCGCGCGCATCTTCACGGAAGAGGATCCGGACGGCGATGGCGTCGACGATACATACGGCTTTGCTCTTTCCGGCACGGTTACGCAGAACAACTACGGTACGCTTACCGGCCTTGCGAACGCTTTCGGTGTTCCGGGCTTCGATTCCACCGGCACATTCTTCCGTAAGGATGACGGGGAGCTGACTTTTGCGTGGATCCAGCCCGAAATGAAAGAGGTTCTCTCGATTGTCCACGACATGTACGAAAAGGGTTACATCAATCCTGAATTTACGGCGGACGATGTTTCGACGATGGAAGAGGATGTAACGAACGGCACGATTGGTATGGCTTACGGTCCCTGCTGGGGCACGTGGCACCCGTACAACTATTCGTATCAGGCCGAAGGCGTGATCACACGCCCGTATCCGATTCCGGAAGCAGAGGGCTATACCCCGAAGATCGGCATCGAATCGGCAAAGACCGGCGACCTGTTCATGATCGGCGCGGATTGCGAGCATCCGGAAGCCATTGTCAAGATCCTGAACCTCTACGAGCAGGTTGCGATCAGCTCCGATAATCCGGACGATTTCCAGACCTACTGGGCGAACGAGCAGTATCGCTTCTGCCCGGCGTACATCGGCATCCCGACCGAGCTTTTCGCGCCGGTGATCCATGAAGCGCTGGAGGCGGGCACGTCTGACGGCCTTTCCGGCACGGCGCTCGAGTACTACAACTACGTTGTGGGCTTTGAGGACGGCTCGCTGGCGGACGACACCAACGCGTACGGCACTTGGGGTCAGATGAACCTGACGGGTCAAGGCGGTTCGATGAAAATCGACCTCGACTACAAGGACAAGGGCTGGACTGTCACGAATGTGATGGAAAACGAGCGTCCGGAGATCTGGCTGCAGAATTCCTCCGTGCTCGGCGATATGGTTAACACGACGTTTGTCGATATCATCGTCGGCAACCAGCCGGTCGAGTATTTCGATACGTTTGTCGAGAACTGGCTCAATGCGGGCGGACAGGAGACGCTGAACGCGCTCGATGAGATGTATCCAGCAGAATAATCTGCAATTAATTGATTTAAGACACAGAGCCCCGGGGCGGGGAAGGCATTTGCATTCGCCTGCCCCGGGTATTTCTTTAAAAAACGTGGTGGGGAGTATGGAAAAAAACGAAAAGAGCATCCGGGAAAATTTCGAAGAGAGCTTCCTCTGATTCTGATGCTGCTGCCGGCCGTTGTGCTCGTTGCGATTTACAGCTACGGCTCCATGGTGGGTACGGTCATTGCTTTCCAGAAGTTCAACCCGACAAAGGGTTTCTTCGGCTCGCCCTGGGTGGGGTTCGACAATTTCAGAAACCTGTTTACGATGCCGACCATCGGGCAGGTTATCTACAACACGGTTTCATTTCGCTGTGCAAAATGATCGGCGGCATCGTGGTGCCCGTTGTCTTTGCGCTGCTCTTAAATGAAGTCTCGCACGTTTCGGTCAAGCGCACTTATCAGACGCTTGTCTATCTGCCGCACTTCCTTTCCTGGGGTCATTTTGGCCGGTAATCTTTAAGGATATACTTTCCCAAACCGGCGTGATCAGCACGGCGCTGGCGGCGATCGGGCGTGGAGCCTGTCGGATTTTTGAGCGACCAGCAGATCTTTCCGATTACAATGATTGTGACCGATGTATGGAAAAGGGTTCGGCTTCGGCTCGGTCATCTATCTTGCAGCGCTGACTGGTATCGACCAGAACCTCTATGAAGCGGCGCAGATCGACGGCGCGGGGCGTATCCAACAGACGATCCACATCACGCTGCCGGGTATTCTGAGCACGATTGTTCTGATGACGGTGCTCAGCATGGCGAACATCCTGAACGGCGGATTCGATCAGATCTACAACATGTACACGCCGGCGGTCTATGCGACCGGTGACATTCTCGACACGTTTGTGTTCCGTCTCGGCATCGACAACGCGCAGTTTGCGCTGTCCACGGCTGCGGGCCTCTTCAAATCGGGCGTATCGTTCGTCTTTATCGTGGCGTCCTACTGGCTGGCTGACCGTTTTGCCGGCTACCGGATCTTCTGACGGGCGCAGGAAAGGTGGTCAATCGTATGGCAAAAACAAAATCCTCCCCCTCAAGAAAGGTCTTTCTTGTAATCAATTATATTGTACTGACGGTTATTTCGCTGACCTGCATTCTGCCGTTTATCAATCTGCTTGCAGTTTCCTTTTCGGATAAGACTGCGGTCGCGGCAAAACGCCGTTACCTTCTGGCCGGTCGGCTTCAATACGGCGGCGTATGATTTCATTCTCAGCAACGACCAGTTCCTGCGCGCGCTCTGGATCTCCGTGCAGCGGACTGTTCTCGGTGTGCTGGTCAATATCGCACTGATTGTTTTTACGGCGTACCCGCTCTCGAAGAGCAAGCAGGATTTCCGCCTGCGCAACGTGTTTTCCTGGTACTTTGTCGTTACAATCCTGTTTTCCGGCGGCCTGATTCCGACGTATATGGTGGTCAAGTACACCGGGCTTATGGATACGATCTGGGCGCTGATCCTGCCGGGGCGCGTGTAGTTGTACAATATCGTCGTCATGAACTACATGCGCAGCCTGCCGAAAGAGCTGGAAGAGGCCGCGTATATCGACGGCGCCGGCCATTTCCAAACGCTCTTCAACGTCATTCTTCCCGTCTGTACGCCGACGCTCGCGACGGTCACGCTGTTCTCCTTTGTCGGGCATTGGAACAGCTGGTACGACGGCATGATCTATATGAACACCGTAGAGAAATACCCGCTGCAGACGTATCTGCAGACGATTGTCATCAACCCGGAAGCGTTCTTCCGCAATGCGACGAACATCAGCGCGGAGCTCGGCAATTTCCTGAATCTCGTCAGTGCGCGCACAACGAATGCGGCGCAGCTCTTCCTTGCGACGATTCCGATCCTCTGCGTCTATCCGTTTCTGCAGAAATACTTTACGACGGGCCTTGTCATGGGCAGCGTCAAGGGCTGATGCGGCCTTGTCTGATTTCATTTTGAAAGGAGTCCAAAACCTATGCAAACCCCCGTCGAAAAGAAAGGTTTTATTCAGATCAACATCGTTGTCGCAGACATTGAGAAAGCGGCGGAGAAATGGGCGGACCTGCTCGGCATCGAAAAGCCGGAGATCCACCTCAACCATCTGGAGGGCAACGAAAACTACAAATACCGCGGCAAGCCGATCTCCTGCGATTTGAAGGTCTGCAACATTGAGATGGAAAATTTCGTGATCGAGCTGCACGAGCCGGCAGGCGGGGAAAGCTCGTTTCAGGAGTTCCTCGACAAGCACGGCAACGGCGTGCACCACATCGGCTTTGAGGTTGGCGACAAGCGCGACGAGATTATTGCGGAGCTTGCGGCCGCGGGCTACGATACGGACCGTACGGTCGGCATCTACCCGGGCAGCAGCTGGACAATCGTCGATGGTGAGGACGATCTCGGCGTCAACCTGAACATCAAGCCTGTGAGGTGAAAGACGTGCCGGCAGAATCAGAAAGAAAAGTCGGCGTGGCGATTGCGGGCTGCGGACAGATCACCCGCACGCGCCATGCGCCGGAATACAGCGCGAACCCGAACGCCGAGATCGTCGGCTTTTACGACCGGGACCGCGCGCGTGCCGAGGCGCTTGCCGCGCAGTATGGCGGTACGGTGTACGACAGCTTTGAAGAACTGCTCGCAGATAAGCGTGTGGAGGCGGTAAGCATCTGCACGCCGAATTTCCTGCACAGCGCGCATGCGGTGCAGGCGCTCGAAGCGGGCAAGGACGTGCTCTGCGAAAAGCCGATGGCGGCGACTGTGGAGGAGGCACAGCACATGATCGACGTGCAGCGCCGTACCGGACACATCCTGATGCTCGGGCACAACCAGCGGCTTGTGCGCACACATATCCGCGCGAAAGAGCTGCTGAAGGCCGGCGCGATCGGCGATATCCTGTCCATTCAGACGAACTTCAAGCACAGCGGCCCGGAGTCGTGGAGCGTGGAGCGCGGCGGCACGTGGTTCTTCTCGAAGAACAAGGCGGCCTTCGGCGTACTCGGCGACCTCGGCTCGCACAAGTTCGATCTGGTCCGCTATCTGCTCGGCGATGAGATCGAGTTGATTTTTTGCGACACTGCAGACGCTCGACAAGCGCGATGCCGACGGAAACCTGATCGATCTCGACGACAATGCGATCTGCATCTTTAAGATGCGCGGCGGCATCCCGGGCATAATGAGCGTGAGCTGGACGGATTACGGCTTGGAGGACAACAGCACCGTGATCTACGGCACAAAGGGCACGATGAAGATTTTTGCAAGCGAGCTCGACGATATTGTCGTCGACCTGCGCGACGGTACGAGCGCGCGGCACCATGTCAGCCCGATGAGCACGAATGCGAACCAGCTTTCCTCGGGCATCATCGACGCGTTTGTCGAGACGATCCTGCGCGGCGGTGAGCCGCCGGTTACCGGGCTGGACGGGCGCAACACACTTGCCTGCCTGGAGGCGGCGAAAAAATCCTCCGCGGCGGGCACCTGGGTCAAGGTGGATCTGGGCTGAGCAAATCCGGCGCATATCCGGGCGGATATGCGCCGTTGGCTTTTCAAAAAGACTGTGATACAATAAAGCAAAGCCCGCGTTTTGCGGGCCGGATGGTGTCCGCCGATGGTTCTGTACGGGAATTGTGCGGCGGGCGCCCATGGAAAGGAGTTGTATTTATGCGTTTCGGAGGTTTTATTTTCAAAAAAGTGGAACACGCCCGAGGAATGGGCGCAGGCGGCGCTGGAGGCCAGGTACTCGGCCGTCTACTTCCCGGTGGATTACACCGCGGACCAGAAGGTGATCGACGGCTATAAAAAACGCCGCCGAAGGCCGCCGCACCTCGTGATCTGCGAGATCGGCGTGTGG
>ENA-OQCL01000843-OQCL01000843.1-human-gut-metagenome-genome-assembly--contig:-NODE-843-length-13003-cov-6.304753_pt1 | contig 13003 bp, 15 predicted proteins | sample MGYA00242502_ERZ504586 | MGnify/ENA primary metagenome ERZ504586 (study PRJEB26092, sample SAMD00036316) | human gut metagenome | host: Homo sapiens | study: EMG produced TPA metagenomics assembly of... | reverse complement strand
CTCCAGCACGCAGAAAATATCATGGCAATACGCCATGCTTTCGCAAAGAAGCAGATCCAAATGATAGCGAGCTGCCAATTTTTCGATCTCACGGGCTACACATTCCATATGGCGCCATCGTTCATCTGCACCCAGCTCCAGTAGATACTGCGGATTTCAACAGCCAGTTCGCTAGGGATGCCCGTTCCATTGATTCATTCCCTTCCTTCCCCCAACAACCATTGTTTCATATCAATTGCTTCCCCTTTGTGTCCAATGGAAAACCCCGATCGTTCAGCCTTGTAATTCCCCGCAGCGTCATCATATCGCATAAGAATTTTTTATATTCTATAGCCCCTATGGGCCCATTTGTCCGCGTAAGCGCCTAACCTCTAGGATTTCTGTTGTATGGATCCGACCTCATTTCAAAGATTAGAATGAGAAAAAGACCTGAAAGCAATGCTTTCAGGTCTTTTATTCTTAGCAGCGTAAGCTTATTTGAGCTCAACCTTCGCGCCGGCAGCCTCCAGCTTCTCCTTCGCCGCTTCCGCGTCTTCTTTGGAGATCGCTTCCTTCACGGCCTTCGGAGCGCCGTCAACAAGAGCCTTTGCATCGGCAAGACCAAGGCCAGTGATCTCGCGGACCGCCTTGATAACCTTGATCTTCTCCGCACCGACCTCGGCAAGGATCACATCAAACTCGGTCTTCTCTTCCTCCGCAGCAGCAGCGCCGCCATCGGCCGGAGCAGCAACTGCTACCGCAGCAGCAGCGGACACACCGAACTCTTCCTCAACTGCATGTACCAGCTCAGAGAGCTCCAGCACGGAGAGGACTTTGATTTCTTCAATGATCGCATTAATTTTATCAGATGCCATTGTAATAAACCTCCAATTATTTCATATTGTAGCTAGGGCGATTGCAATACAACCTTGCAATTACGCCTCTGCCGGAGCCTCTGCCTGTGCGGGAACGGCTTCGCCGGATTTGTCGACAATCGCCTGAATCGCGCGTGCAAAGGAAGCGATGGGTGCGTTGAACGCATTGCACACCGTGGCGAGCAAAATCTCGCGGGACGGCAGCTTTGCAAGGCTGTTGATCTTTTCAAGGCCGATCACGTCGCCATCCAAGAAACCGCTCTTCACAGTGAAGGTTTTGCTCGCATCGGCAAACTTACACAGAATGCGTGCGGGGGCAACATAATCATCCTCACTCAGGGCAATTGCGGTTGTGCCGGAAAGCACATTATCAAGCTCCTGAAGGCCAGCATCCTGCACAGCAAGATGCAGCAACGTATTCTTAACGACAGCATAATGAACGCCTGCCTCACGCAGCTCCTTACGAAGCTTTGTATCATCCGCCACATTGATGCCCTTGTAATCGACGACCACGCCTGCGCATGCATTTTTCAGCTGTGCGGAGAGGTCTGCAACCTTCTGCTTCTTGAGTTCCAATACTTTTTCACTCGGCAATGGATTTCACCTCCTCTAAATCTACCGCTTCCCATCCGAAGGATGGAGAGCCGGCATCTCAGGCATTTCCTAAAAACGCCTTTACACGGGAAAAAGAAAAACCCTTCCCGCGCACCGCAGGAAGGGCCAACATACAAATTCATGCCGGAGACCTCCGGCCGTCGTATGCTCTCCATTCCTCGGCAGGCGGCAAAAGCCATTATGCGCAAAGCGCACCTGCTGTCTTCGGTGTAAGAACAGTGATTATTATACTAGCACACAGATTGCTCCGTGTCAAGCATTTTTGCTTATTCCGCGCCGCCCACGCGGTTTGCATTAATGCGTACGCCGGGGCCCATCGTGGTGGCAACCACGCAGGAGCGGATATACTGGCCCTTCGTTGCCGCGGGCTTCGCTTTAATGATCGCTTCCAGCAGAGTGGAGAAGTTCTCATTCAGCTTTTCCGCACCAAAGGAAACCTTACCGATCGGGCAGTGGATAATGTTGGTCTTATCAAGGCGGTACTCAATCTTACCAGCCTTTGCCTCTGTAACAGCCTTTGCAACGTCAGGCGTTACGGTGCCAGCCTTCGGGCTTGGCATCAAGCCGCGCGGGCCAAGCACTTTACCGAGACGACCGACCAAGCCCATCATATTGGGCGCAGCAATCGCCACGTCAAAATCCATCCAGCCTTCGCCCTGAATCTTGGCAACCAGTTCCTCCGCGCCGACAAACTCCGCGCCTGCCTCTTGCGCTGCTTTTGCATCGTCGCCCTTAGCGAACACAGCAACACGCACGGATTTACCCGTTCCGTTGGGCAATACGACCGCGCCGCGAACCTGCTGATCCGCATGGCGGGAGTCAACGCCCAAGCGAATGTGGGCTTCCACAGTTTCATCAAATTTAGCTGTTGCGGTTTTCACCGCGACCTCCAGCGCTTCCGCAGGGTCATAGAGCTTTGTTTTATCGACAAGCTTGGCGCTTTCGACATATTTTTTACCATGTTTCATTCGTCTGACCTCCCTAAAGAGTGGTTAATCGGATTGTTCCTCCCACCCGGGAGCATTAATCGGAGACAACAATGCCCATGCTGCGCGCAGTGCCGGCAATCATGCTGGCTGCCGCTTCTACGCTCGCTGCATTCAGATCAGGCATCTTCTGCTCGGCGATTTTTCTAATCTGCTCACCGGTGATCGTTGCGACCTTGTTCTTGTTCGGCACGCCGGACGCTTTTTCAATTCCGCAGGCCTTCTTCAGAAGAACGGCGGCGGGCGGCGTCTTTGTGATGAACGTGAAAGAACGGTCTGCATAAACGGTGATGACGACCGGGATAATCAGGCCGATATCATTCTTTGTGCGCTCATTGAATTCCTTCGTGAACGCCATAATGTTCACACCGTGCTGACCCAGCGCAGGACCGACCGGGGGTGCCGGGGTTGCTTTTCCGGCGGGAATCTGCAGCTTAATTAAACCTACAACCTTTTGAGCCATTTTTTGCACCTCCAAATATATGTGGTAATTGGCGGAGCAAGTATGAATTCTTACTCCTCCCACAGGGGGCGAACCCCCGCGCCGGGCGGCAAAGCCGCGCAGGCGCATAATAAGCGGCAGGGCCGCTAATTACCAAACTGTGATTAATTGACTGCCGGCTCCACCTGATCGAGCGCAAACTCAACCGGGGTTTCGCGGCCAAACATGGAAATCGTCACGCGGACAAGATCTTTATCCGGATCAATCTCCTCGACGACGCCGGAGAAATCCCCGAATGGGCCATCAATAATATTGACAAGATCGCCGACCTGATAGGCCACCTCGACCTGCCTTTTCTCTACGCCAAGCGCAAGCACTTCCTCGTCGCTGAGCGGAATGGGCTTGCTCTCCGGGCCTACAAAGCCCGTAACGCCGCGCGTATTGCGAATGACGTACCAAGTATCGTCTGACATAACGTACTCCCCGTCCTCCACATCGACCGCAAGCTTCACCAGAACGTAGCCGGGGAACACCTTGCGCTCTACATCGCGCTTTTTGTTATCCTTGATTTCAGTGACCGTTTCCATCGGGATTTTCACCTCTAGGATCTGATCCTGCATCTGGCGGTTTTCCACAACCGTTTCAATATTATTGGCCACTTTATTTTCGTAGCCGGAATAGGTATGAATTACATACCACTTTGCGCTGTCAGCCATGTTAGACCACCCTTTCGCTTCGAACCCGCCTTAACCAAGCAGCCCGCCAAACAGCTGAATGACACCTGCTGCGGCATTGGTGACGCCCGAAGTTGATTCTGCGGCGGCGGCCGTTGTCGTGGGATCCTGCGCCAGGCCCTCAATCAGGCTCAGTCCCTGGGAAAGGCCGAAGTCCACAATCCAGATGCCAATGCCGATAATCAAAATCACGGCGATTACAACGCCGGTGCTCTTGAGCACGGTTTTCGCATCAGGCCAGGTGATCTTCTTGATTTCGCCCCTAAAATCCTTAAAAAAGCGGGCGATCGCCTTGCCGGCGCGCACAAAGATATTTGGCTTTTTCGGTTTGTTTGCCTTATCGGCCTTGTCCGCTTTTGTGGCCTTGGCCTTCTTTTCAGCCTTTTCCACCGCGTCCTTTTTCTTTTCGTCAGCCATTCATCTTTCCTCCGCTCTTATTTGGTTTCTCTGTGGAGCGTGTGTTTCTTGCAGAATCTGCAATACTTATTCATCTCCAGCCTGTCGGGGTTGTTCTTCTTGTTTTTCATCGTATTGTAGTTGCGCTGCTTGCACTCCGTGCAGGATAAAGTGACTTTTACTCTCATGACGGCACCTCCAGTTTTCCGGATATTTTTCAGAGCCTGTCAATCCGCGGGCTCAGCTCCGTTTTCCCTGCCGAGCAACCTTGAGGGCACTGCTCCGCAAGAAACCCGCAGCCTGCCTTCCAGCAGAATTTTTTCAGGTTCCAGCCTCCCTCTAAAAATGGGTACAAAAAAAGAGCCCTCTTAGAGGTAAGATCACTATAACACACTTTTCTCAAGTGGTCAAGTGATTTTCCCTGATAAAAGGGCTTTTTACCCGGCTTTTTGGTCATCTGGCCACAGCTTCCCGGTAAAATGGAATACAAAAGCGCAACATTCACAGCGCTTCGGAGAAGCGGCCCATTTTCACCTCATCTCCAAAGCATAAAATAGATGCTGAGGTATACGCTTTGGGAGGATAACGCTTTCAAACCACTCGGTGCAAGAGAGGAATGGTCATCCATATGGCAATCGTCTATCACAAACTGATGCGCCTGCTAACAGATCGCCAAATCAGTTTTTACCGGCTCAAAAAATCAACCAATATCGCAGATGGGACGCTCACCCGCCTGCGCCACAATCACTCTGTATCAATGGCAACCATTGATCGGATCTGCCGGGTGCTGCAATGCCAGCCCGGCGATCTTATGGAATATATCGAGGAATCAAGAAATAGCTGAAGCCCGGTAACACCAGCCGCGCTTTCCCGACAGGCGAATTTTTTTGGCAGATAAAAAGCCTTTATGAAACGCACGTCAGCGTGATTGGGAAGCATAGGCATACGCGCGCGCCTCTTTCCGAACACCCCTGTGCAGCTCCAACGCATCACACACTGCCCAAGCGGCGGAGCCAATTAAAATAGAGAAGCCTACTGCAAGGTAGATCCAAGCGCTTTCCCCTTCGATGCCGTTGATATTACCCATGCCGATGAACCGGTCCAAGCAAAACAGGCACCCTACATAGGTCATCCATAAATGGCCAAGCCCCTGCGGCCAGCAACTCAGATAAAACTGATGCGCACCGAATATGCCGAGCCCCCAGGCCAATTTCTCCGCTTTCTTCCGATCCTTTGCCCGTGCCGCGGGCACGGCCGCTTGCTCCGTCACGGGGTAAATCTCCGTAAAATTCACCAGGAACAACAGGATCATCGCAATCCACATCGGCACAAGCTCCAGTAACCCGCTTTTCCCAACCGTCAGCAAAATCACCAGCATCGCCAAAAGCATCCCCGCCACGGCAAACGAGGTGATTTTATAGCTGATATGTGTTTTGAAATGATGCAGGAAAAACAGAAGCAAAGCCGCGCCGTTGAGCGCAATAAAGCCGATTGCCCCAATCCAGTGGAGCACATGCTCCCAGCCCCAGTCATTGATGAAAATCACCGTCATCGCCATCATTGGGGCCGTATAGAGCGAGATCGTACCGATTTTACCCGCATAGTGGTAACGATGGTATAAATACGAAATATTCAAAAAAACGCGGCGGCGGTCAGCCCGCCCCAAACCAAGAAAGCGAAGGGGTGGTCGTAGCCGATCCAGGAGATCGTGTTCTCTTCACCGAGTGGATTACGCACGCAACCGAAAATGACATTGTAAACCAGAGCCATTAACAAAATGGTCAGACAAAGCGTTCGGTTTTCAATCAGCGGCATTCTTTTCTGTTCCTGCGAGTTTTGCATCATTTTCCTCTCCTCACGATAAATTTTAATGATCCATTCCCATTATATCATCCTTTTACCATACAAGAAAAGCTATTTTATTTTTTCGCTGTTTGGACCAAAAAGCAAACTCATTTTCCGCTTTTAAAAAAGTCGAAGTCGTTTGAAAAAAGGCCCTGACGCTTTAAGCCAGGAGATAGGGAACCATCACAAGCAGCATCAGAATCACCGCGGGCAGCGGCAATAAGAGCGCCCGACCGCGTAGTGTGGGATGCTTTCTATATATATAAATGCCGACGGAGATCATGATAAGCGTGACGGCAGCAACGGCAGAGCTCAGCACGAGTTCTGCCATTTTCATGGAAGATAGGTGCAGGATACACCCCGCCCCCGCCTCCACGATCAGACACCCTGCAAGGAGGAGCCTTGTCCAAGCCGGCAGCCGCGGCCTGCTTTGGACCTGGCTTTCCACAGGAACCTGCAACGCGGGCGTTTCCTTCGTTTCATCCTGGTCCGGTGCATCAGCAGGCTGCGGTTGCTCACGCAGAAAACAGGCCTCTGACGCCTGATAGTCCTGAGCGACCGTGTGATATCGGGCATTGAACAGCTCGTCCAGAGAAACGGCGAGTTCCCTTGCCAGTGCGGGAGCCTGCGTAAGTGCCGGGTAGGATACTCCCTCCTCCCAGGCAGAGAGCTCCGCTTCGCTAATTTGCAGGGAACGGGCCAGCGTTTCTTTGGTGATGTTCTGCCTCTCCCGCGCCTGTCGGATAAAAACGCCGATCTTTTTCTGATGATCCATATTCCACACCGCCCTTGGCTTTCTAAAAACGATTTCCCTGTGACTGAATCCATTTTACCATATACGCAATAGGCTAACCTCAGCGAAAAATGGCGTTGCCGCTCTGCGGCAGGAGGCGTTTCGCGCCGACAACCATTTTTCCAATGCTTCAAACTTTGTTTGAAGCTATTTTACCATAAACCAAAGAGATATCCAAGTTCCCAATATGTTAGCAGAAACAATAAACTGTGCTTTTTCTCAACGAAAAGCCCTAATTGAAACATTCAGAATTTATGCGGTGCGATTCACATGACTGCTTCGGCGGCAAGACAAAATGATGATGAAAGCCGCAATTCAAAATGCATTTTCGGGTAATAAAAAGGCCTATTTGGTATTTAGCTTCATAAATTATATGAAATCCGATGGTAGCCATGAAATGCTTGTTATCCGAGACGAGTCTACGCTTCCTAACAAATGAACGCACCTTTTTGATACAATGCATCCCTATCGGGGCCGTCCGTGTCGCCATCATGTATCATAAAAATATCGTCAGTTTGCTTACTCGGCCCGACTTGGTGCGATTGGTCTCAACGAAATAAAAATCGCCGGAGAGGATAAACCTCTCCGGCGATTTCCTTGTCTTTTTTCTGAGTTTAGCAGCTTACTTGCTCTTAATCGCAGCCTGTGCCGCCGCAAGGCGCGCAATCGGCACGCGGAACGGAGAGCAGGAAACATAGGCAAGGCCGATGTTATGGCAGAACTCAACGGAGCTCGGATCGCCGCCATGCTCGCCGCAGATGCCCAGCTTGATGTCGGGGCGGGTCTGGCGGCCAAGATCGGCAGCCATCTTCACCAGCTTGCCAACGCCGTTCTGATCGAGCCTGGCAAACGGATCGGACTCATAGATCTTCGCATCATAATAAGCATCAAGGAACTTACCCGCATCGTCACGGCTAAAGCCGAAGGTCATCTGCGTCAGGTCGTTTGTGCCGAAGGAGAAGAACTCAGCCTCCGTGGCAATCTCATCCGCCGTCAGCGCTGCGCGCGGGATTTCAATCATCGTACCCACTTTATAGGTCATCTCAACACCGGCATCCGCGATGAGCTTATCAGCCGTAGCGGTGACGAAGCTCTTCACATACTTGAGCTCCTTAATCTCGCCAACCAGCGGGATCATGATCTCAGGAACGATCTTGTATTCCGGATGCTCCTTGTTGACGGTGATCGCCGCGTTGATCACAGCGGTCGTCTGCATTTCGGCAATTTCCGGATAGGTGACGGCCAGGCGGCAGCCGCGATGGCCCATCATCGGGTTAAACTCGTGGAGGGAAGCGATTACAGCCTTGAGCTCGTCTACTGTGATATTCAGCTCGCCTGCGATTTCCGCAATATCCTCTTCCTTGGTGGGGAGGAACTCATGCAGCGGCGGGTCAAGGAAGCGGATCGTCATCGGGCGGCCCTCCAGCACGCGGTACATCTCTTCAAAGTCGCCCTGCTGATAGGGAAGAATCTTTGCAAGCGCCTTCTTGCGAGTTTCCACATCCTTTGCAACAATCATCTCGCGCATTGCCTTGATGCGGTCGCCCTCAAAGAACATGTGCTCCGTGCGGCAGAGGCCGATGCCCTCCGCGCCGAACTTCACTGCCTGCGCAGTATCGCGTGGCGTATCCGCATTCGTGCGAACCTTCAGAGTGCGTGCAGCGTCCGCCCACTTCATGAAGCGGTCGAAATCGCCGGAAATGGTGGCTTCCACAGTCGGTACCGCTTCGCCGTAAATCTTGCCGGTGGAGCCGTCGAGGGAGATATAGTCGCCCTCGTTGTACTTCTTGCCGCCAAGCTCAAAATATTTCTCCTCTGCATGCATCGTGATCTCGCCGCAGCCGGAAACACAGCAGGTGCCCATGCCACGCGCAACAACCGCCGCGTGGGAGGTCATGCCTCCGCGAACGGTCAGGATGCCCTGCGCCGCAGCCATACCCTCGATATCTTCGGGGGAAGTCTCCAAACGGACCAAAACGACCTTTTCACCCTTGTCGGCCCACTCTTTTGCATCTTCCGCCGTGAACACCACCTTGCCGCAGGCAGCTCCAGGGGAAGCCGCAAGGCCTGCGCCCACCGGAGCGGCAGCCTTCAGCGCCTTTGCATCAAACTGCGGGTGCAGCAGAGCGTCAAGCTGCTTCGGATCAACGCGGAGAACCGCCTCTTCCTCTGTGATCATGCCTTCGTCCACAAGGTCAACCGCAATTTTCAAAGCGGCGGCGGCGGTGCGCTTGCCGTTTCTTGTTTGCAGCATGTAGAGCTTGCCGTTCTCAATGGTGAACTCCATATCCTGCATATCTTTATAGTGATTTTCAAGATTCTGGGCGATTGTTGCAAACTGCTCATACACTTGCGGCATATCTTGCTTGAGCTGATCGATCTTGCTGGGGGTGCGCACGCCCGCAACAACATCTTCACCCTGCGCGTTAATCAGATATTCACCGAAGAGCGCTTTTTCACCCGTGGCCGGGTCGCGCGTAAAGGCAACGCCTGTGCCGGAATTTTCATTCAGGTTGCCGAACACCATGGGCTGCACATTAACGGCAGTACCCCAGGAGTAGGGGATATCGTTCATGCGGCGGTATACGTTGGCGCGGGGGTTGTCCCACGAACGGAAAACAGCCTTGACGGCTTCCATCATCTGTGTTTTGGGATCGGTCGGGAAATCAGTGCCCTTCTGCTCCTTGTAATACTCCTTGAAGCGCTTGACGAGCTCCTTCATATCATTCACATCGAGGTCGATATCGTTCTTAACCCCTTTGCGATCTTTGATTTCATCAATGATCACTTCAAACGTCTTTTTGGAAATTTCCATAACAACGTCGGAGAACATTTGGATGAAGCGGCGATAGGAGTCATAGACGAACCGCTCGAATTTCGGATCCGGGTTGCCTGCGATCATGCCTGCGGCAACCTCGTCATTCAGGCCGAGGTTCAGGATGGTGTCCATCATGCCGGGCATGGAAGCGCGCGCACCGCTGCGGACTGATACGAGCAGCGGATTCTTGGGGTCACCGAACTTCTTGCCGTTGATCTCTTCCATCTTAGCAAGGTATTCATAGATTTCTGCCTCAATTTCAGGCGCAATCTTTTTACCGTCGTCATAATAACGGGTGCAGGCCTCGGTAGAAATCGTGAAGCCCTGCGGAACGGGCATGCCGAGCCGCGTCATCTGCGCAAGGTTTGCGCCTTTGCCGCCGAGGAGCTCGCGCATGTTCTCGTCGCCCTCAGAGAACAGGTAAACATACTTGTGGCTCATTCCAAATCATCCTCCAATTTAAATATCAGCGAAATAATCACGACCACGGCCGGGTTTCCTAAAAAAGCCTGAAGGGCCGGTTTACGTCAACCTGCATTATAACAGATACGAACAATTTTTTCCATGCATGATTGATATAAATTCATGTTTTTAGCGTTTCCTTGTTTTGTATATTATAGATACCTTTTTACAATTTCAATCTCGAATTTTCGAAAAGCTTGAAAAACTACTACATTCTTGGCATAATATTAGAATCAATAAGAAATGGTTTTTTGGTGTTTCATTTATGATAATATGATTATGAAGCAAGGAAAGGGGTCGCACTCATGCAAAACAGCCGTTGTGCAGTTATTCTCGCCGCCAGCGATGGCAAACAGATGAAATCCTCCCGGCCAGCTGCCATGGCGGAGGTACTCTTCCAGCCGATGATCGACTGGGTGCTCGACGCCGTGCAGAACGCCGGCATCCAATCAACCTGCACCGTTGCCGCCCACTGCGAAGCCCTGGCCAGCCATCTGGAGGGGCGCGGCGAAACCATTCTGCTGGGGCCTTCCGGCACAGGCCATGCGATCTCGCAGGCACGCGCCCTTTTGGAGCGTTTTCGCGGTGGGGACGTATTTCTTCTCAACGGAAACATCCCCCTGATAGATGCCGATACGATACGATCCGCCTTTGATGCGCATAAACGCGCAGGGAATGCAGCCACTATTCTCGCCGCCTTTGTGAAAAACTCCAACGGCTATCCACATATTGCCCGCAGCGCGGACGGGGCTTTTGCAGGCATTCTTGCAGAGCAGGATGCCAATGAAACGGGTCGAGAGGTATTTGCCGGCGCCGGCTGGTTCCAATGTGACCAACTGCTCCGGGCGACGGGCCAGATTGCTGAGGAATGCACCGGCAGAGAATCTAATTTGATCGATGTGGTACAGTGCATGCTCGACAGCAGGCAGCACGTGGGTGTATTTACCGCCGCCGACCCGGATATTGCGCTCAAAGCTGATGATCGCGTCCAATTGCTCCACTTAAACAACCTCGCCCGCCAGCGGATGCTGATGCATTGGCTTCTGGAGGGAGTGGATATCCCCTGCGCTGACGGCGTGTTCATCGGGCCGGATGTTACGATCGGGGCGGATACCCGCATCCTACCGGGTACCATCCTGCGCGGAAAGACCATAATCGGCAAAAACTGCATCATCGGCCCTAACACACAGCTTATCGACACCCTGGCCGGCGACAATGTGAAGCTCGACAACGTGCTCAGCGAACAGGCGGAAATCCAGGAGGGCGCCGATATCGGTCCGTTCGTCCACCTGCGTCCCAATGCAAAAATTGGGCCGCATACACACCTGGGCAATTTTGTCGAGGTGAAAAACGCCCGGATCGGGGAGGGCACGAAAGTATCCCACCTGACTTATGTGGGTGATGCGGACGTGGGCAAAAGCGTGAATTTCGGCTGCGGCTGCGTCACCGTGAATTACACCGGGAAAGAAAAGCACCGCACCGTGATCGGAGACCACGCCTTCATCGGCTGCAACTCCAACCTCGTTGCCCCCGTCAGGGTTGGCGATTATGGATATACGGCCGCGGGCTCCACCATCACCGACGATGTGCCCGCGAACGCACTAGGCATCGCGCGTGCGCGTCAGGTGAATAAAGAGGGCTGGGTGCTGCGCAAAAAGCCTTATAAGGGCATGAAATAAAATCGAACGATCTCAGGGCGAGGGCTGTGGGCGCTTCCACAGCCCCGTTTGTGCGTACAATCTATTGTAATTGGGAAATAAATATGAAGGCTGGAGAGCACGATGTCTTTATTTGAAAAGTGGAAAACGAATCGTTCCCCTTCCGGTGCGCCGGAATTTTTGATCGTTGGGCTTGGCAATCCCGGGCCAAAATATGAATTCACCCGCCACAATGCGGGCTTTCTCTGCATGGATTTGCTCGCGCAGCAGCTCGGCGTGAAGATTGACCGCATCAAATTCAAATCCGTTGTGGCCGACGTTGCCATTGAAGGCAGCCGCTGCATCCTCATGAAACCGCAGACCTTTATGAACAATAGCGGCGAAGCGGTGCGCGACGCGGCCAATTTCTACAAAATTCCACCAGAGCATATCATTATACTATTTGACGATATCTCTCTGCCTCCGGGCAAACTGCGCATACGCAGGAAGGGATCGGACGGCGGACACAACGGCATCAAAAGCATTCTTTATCTACTGGGCAGCGATCAGTTCCCCCGCATAAAGCTTGGTGTGGGCGCAAAGCCGCGCCCGGATTACGATCTGGCCGACTGGGTGCTCTCCACGTTTCAAAAAGACGAGCTTTCTCGGATGAAGGAAGCGATGGAAAAGGCCTGTGAAGCAGTGCCTTTGCTTGTGCGGGAGGAAACGGACCGCGCGATGAACCTATACAACTCATAAGCCTGCTATTCCCCTATCCTTCCCTTGAGAAAGGCTGTGCAAAAATGTTTGACTCTACATACCGCTATACAACGCTGCTGTTTGATGCCGACGGCACGCTTTTCGACTACCAAAAGGCTTCCTGGGAGGCGCTGCGGCGCACCCTGGCGCAATTCGCCCTCCCTTTTTCGCAGGAGCTGTTTGCCCTGTATCAAGAAAAAAATCAGGCTCTTTGGGAATTATACGAGCTAGGCAAGGTCACAAAGGATCAGCTCGAAATTCAGCGCTTTTTTGCACCTTTTTCGACGCCGCGGGGATGGCTGGCGCCTCCCCTGTTGAAGCGAATGAAGCCTATATCGGCTACCTCGGCCAGGGCGCATATCTTCTTCCCGGCGCTCTGGAGCTGATTGATACTCTCCGGGCGAAATACAGCCTCTATTTGGTGACGAACGGGCTGAGGCGGGTGCAATACCGCAGGCTGGAGGGCTCCCCTCTCGCCCATGCTTTTGACGGCGTATTTGTTTCGGAAGAGACCGGCTTTCAAAAGCCGCAAAAGGGCTTTTTTGATTATGTATTTTCCCGCATTCCGGAGAAAAAACCGCGCGCGCATGCTGATCATTGGCGATTCCCTCTCCTCCGATATCCGCGGCGGTAATCATGCGGGCATTGATACCTGTTGGCTG
>ENA-OQCL01000842-OQCL01000842.1-human-gut-metagenome-genome-assembly--contig:-NODE-842-length-13004-cov-5.597189_pt1 | contig 13004 bp, 14 predicted proteins | sample MGYA00242502_ERZ504586 | MGnify/ENA primary metagenome ERZ504586 (study PRJEB26092, sample SAMD00036316) | human gut metagenome | host: Homo sapiens | study: EMG produced TPA metagenomics assembly of... | reverse complement strand
TCAGATCCAGCGCTTTGAAGATCAGAAGATCCGCACCGCATGGACCCGAGCAGGCGGAGTGGTACTTCTCTGTGGTGACAGCACAGAACGTCCGAACTCCGCATCTGGGACCGTCGCAGTGGAGAACGCGGCGGCACTGGCGGAGGGGGCGGAAGATACAGAGGGAGACAAGGGGGGAGGCCTATGGATCGCAAGGATTGGAAAGAACTGTTTGCCCCCGCATTTTGCAGCGGGGCTGGCCTATTACCGGGAGGGGGCGGTGGAGATGCTGCCAGCGGAAGGGCGATGTTGTCAACGCTGTCGTACTGGGCAGGGAACGGTACCGGGTAGAGATCGGCCTGAAGGGGGATGAGATCACCGACTGGTCCTGCGACTGCCCCTATGCTTCGGAAGGGACTCCCTGCAAACATATGGCGGCGGTCTTTTACGGGCTGGACGATGCCGATCGGAAGGAGGCGCCCGCCCCCCGGGAGGGGCAGAGATCTATCCGGGCGCTGATCGAGGGTATGGATCTGGAGCAGGCACAGGCCCTGCTGCTTCGGCTGGCGGAACGGGACACCGCAGTGGCCGAGCAGATCCGGTCGGCCACGGAACCCCCCTCCAAACAGCAGGTCCAGCGCTGGAAAAGGCAGATCGCCCGGCTGCTGCGCCGGGCCGCCGAGGGGCATGGGTATATCGAGTACGACCGGGCCTGGGATACGATGTGTGAGCTGGACGATCTTCTCTCTGACACCACCGGTCAGCTTCTGGCGGCCGGGTATGTGTGGGAGGCGTTCTCTCTCACCGGCTATGGCTTCCAGGCAGCGGCCCAGTGTGACATGGACGATTCAGACGGAGGGCTGACGATGCTAGCCGAGACCTGCCTCGGCCTGTGGCGTGCCCAGATCGAAGCGGCCGCGCCGGATCTTCGACGCAGGATGTACCAGTGGTTTCAGGAGGTCTGCCGGACCTCAGACGACCTGTGTCAGGAGCTTTCGTGGGAAGCCCAGCAGGAATTTGTTTCACGACCCGGAGTTTCTGCGGTCTAACATCGCCCAGCTAGACCGAATGATCCGGGAGGAGCAGGCCAGACCGGATCGTGGATACAGCCGGCTGCCTCAGCTCGTCATCCAGAAACTGGAACGCATGGAGGCGCTGGGGCTCCCCCGGGAGGAGCTTCAGCAGGTGGAGCGGGAGCACAGGGATCTCCCCAACGTCCGCCGCCGGGTGATTTCCCGGTTATTGGAGGGAAAGCAGTACAGCGAGGCGGCGTCTCTGCTCCGGGAGAGCAAGGAACTGGACCGGAAATGGCCCGGCCTGGTCTCCGGTTACAGCCAGGCGCTGATCGGCCTGTATGAGGAGACCGGGCAGACGGAAAAGCTGCTGGATGAGCTCCAATTTCAGGTGTTCCAGTGCGGCCAGCACGATCTGGCCTATGTCAAAAAGCTCAAGGAACAGACTTCCACGAGTCGGTGGCCGGAACTGAGAGAGCGGCTGCTCGCCGGGAAAACGCTGCCTGGCGATCTGCGGGAAGCGTTTCTGGCGCAAGAGGGGCTTTATGCGCGGCTGATGGACCGGGTGGCCGCTCTGGAGAGTCTCCAGACCCTGGATCGCTGGGAGGACGTGCTCCGGCCCCAGTTTCCGGAGCGGATGCGGGACGCCTACATACAGTGCCTGGATACACGAATGCGTCTGGCCAGCGACCGGAAACAGTATGCCGCCGCGATCTCCTATTTAAAAAATGCTCCGGACATACCCAGGCGGCAAGGATGCGGCGCTGGCTCGGCGGTGGCGGACAGCCTATCCCCGGCGGCGCAGTATGCTGGATGAGCTGGGGAAGGCGGGATATTGAAAAGGCGTTTCGGGTGTTATGAAACCCCCGGAACCCTTGAAAATACGCCAATTTATCCATGGGAAGGCGCTATGGACTGTTCTCGAACGTTACCGCATTTGTATGGCCTCACAGACGTTCGTGAGGGAAAAATTTAAAGGCAAAACACAGGGCACGACAAGAGAATATAGCGGCTCTTGTGGGCCGATGGATTGACGGACATTAGTGTTTCTGCTGATGTCCGTTTTTCTATGCCCAAAATCAGATGCGAAGGAGGTTCCGGGCTGGGCCTCCTTTTTGCGTCTCAATGGAGGTGAGAAGCATTGAGCGACAAGCCCGCGTCACCTGCCAGGGGACGAAAGAAAACCGCCCCGCCTACCCAGCAGCCACCCCAGGAAGAAGTGGTGGTCCGCCTGCCGCTGACCGACCTTCACACATTCCCGGACCATCCTTTTCAGGTGCGGGACGATGAGGAAATGAAGGAGACAATCCAGAGCGTCAAAGAGTATGGCGTGATTGTCCCTGCCATCGTGCGGCCCCGCGAGGAAGGCGGCTATGAGATTGTGGCCGGACACCGGCGCAAATACGCCTGTGAGCAGGCCGGTCTGGATGCCATGCCGGTTCTGATCCGCAACCTGGACCGGGACGCCGCCACCATCATCATGGTGGACAGCAACCTTCAGCGGGAGAACATTCTGCCCAGCGAGAGGGCCAAGGCATACAAGATGAAGCTGGAGGCCATCAAGCGGCAGGGCGCACGAAACGATTTAACTTCGCCGAAAATTTCGGCGAAGTTGAGAAGTGATGATGAGATTGGCCAGCAGATGGGTGTCAGCGGCGATACTGTCCGCAACTATATTTCCCTGACGAACCTGGTCCCGGAGCTGATGCAGATGGTGGATGATGGCAAGATTGCACTTTCACCCGCTTATCAGATTGCGGCTCTCAAGCCGGAGGAACAGCAGATACTCGTCACCACGATAGACTATGAGCAGGCCACCCCGTCACTCTCCCAGGCCCAGCGGATGAAGAAATTCAGCCAGACCGGGAAACTCAATGAGGACAGTATGCTGGCAATCATGTCCGAGGAAAAGAAGCCGGAGAAATTCAGCCTGACTTTGGACGGGGACCGCATACGCAAGTATTTTCCAAAATCCTATACGCCCCTGCAAATGGAGAACACCATCATCAAGCTGCTTGAGGCATGGCAGAGGAAACGCCAGCGCAGTCAGGAGCGGTAAAACCGAATACACCTAACCCGCCGGACAATCCATTTGCCCGGCTTTTTCATTTTCACAAGGAGGTATCCATGTATATCAACACTTTCAAATACACACCGGCAGATGTGGACTGCAAACTTTGCACCGAGTATGTCAAGAAATTTGGCTGCACCGCCTGCGGCTGCCCTTGGATGGCCGAGCGCATCGAGGCGGGTGTTGTGGGCTATGCAGAGGTGGTCCGGCAGATGTTTCCCCACGACAAGCGCCTGATGGCCCGCCTGGAACCGCTGATCCGGGATTTCCCCGGTATGCTCTGGAAGGATGAGCGCCACCGGCAGCGCATGGAGGGTGTGAAAATCCACCTGGGCCACAGCAAGCGCCGGGACACGCCTGCTTTCTTTGCGGTCATGTTCCTGTTCACTTCCGATGAGGACATTTACCGCCGCGCCGGAAACTGCCTGTGCAGGCGGGGCGCGGAGTTCGATTATGCAAGGCTCCATGAGATTTCACCCCATGACTACACCCTCTATATCGCTGCGCGGGGCATCTACACCAACGCAGGAGGACTGACAACCCGTGACCTGGCAGATGCCGAGATTGTAGACGCTGCGGCGCTTCGCATGATTGTGAACGCCCTGCTCATCGCCCGGTATGGCTGTGCGGTCCTGGATATTCACGAAAGGGGGCGCAAGGCATGAAACCTCTGCATCTTCCGCTGGAAGGCCACGACCTGCTGGCTGTGGAACGGTTCAAGGATGATACCCGGCACATGGCAGAATTTCTCATCCTGTCCACTCACTGTCCCCTGGGACGCAGGGGCCAGTATAAGCGGCTGTTTCTGACCGAGGACGAATATGCCCGGATGCGGTCCCTGGAACGCCAGGGGCAGCTTCAGATCCGCCGCCACGCTGCAATCATCGAGGGGCATATCCTGCCCGACAAACCCAAAAAGCGCCGCCATTGATGGCAGGCGCACCCATAGGAGGATTTAAGTATGGACGCTTATGAAGCATTGAAAGAAACCTTTGACGATCTGTTCCAGCAGGCGGTGGAGGAAGGCTGCTACACCGAGGACGAAGCTGCCGAGCTGGTGGAAAGCCTGGACATTTACAGTCTGTTGCAGGTGGTCCGCCATAATGCCACAACGGTGTATTCCTACATCACCCAGGGAAGGCAGGAACGGTCCTTTAACTACCGGGGAGAGGACCTGTTCCGCCAGAAAGCCACCCTGCTGTATGAGGAAACCGACCAGGTGACAATGGAGATCGTGGTGGCTACCCGCACCTTGGAGCTGTGGCTCCTGGAAGATATGTCCCTGGCGGTTGTCTCCTGCGTGAGCGTGAACTACGACCATGACGGTTATATCACGCAGTACCGCACCATCAAAGATACGCCGGTCATGGACAGCGAGCTGTGCCTGGACCTGGGCGAGCTTGTGGAGGACTTAAACGGGCTGTGCGGCCCGGTGTATGAACATACCCAGCCGGTCTATGAACCGTAACCAGTAAGGCGGCTGGCCCCAGGGCCGGGCCGCCCTTTCAGAATGGGAGTGATGAATATGGCAGTTTTTCGCGTAGAGCGCACACGGGACTACACCGTGATGAGCAACTACCACCTGAAAGATACCGGCCTGACCCTGAAAGCCAAGGGGCTTCTTTCTATGATGCTCTCCCTGCCGGATGAGTGGAATTACACCACGCGGGGCCTGGCCTCCATCTGCAAGGAAAGCGTGGAGACGATTGGCAAGACCCTCCGGGAGCTGGAAAGCGCGGGGTATCTGACCCGCAGGCAGCTCCGGGGCAAGAATGGCCGGATCACCGATACCGAATACACCATCTTTGAGAAGCCGGTCAAGCCCCAGCCGGAACCGGCCCCGCCAGATACGGCTTCACCAGGTACGGAAAACCCGGATATGGTAAATCCAGATATGAAAACACCAGATATGGCTGTACCAGATACGGAAAACCCGCCGCAATTAAATACTAAGAAATCAAATATCCAAAAATCAAATACTCATGGATCAAATACTCATTCATTCTTTCCTTCTGCACCTGCGGCGGCAGAGACGGACGGACAGACGGAAGTGATGGAGAAACGAGAAGAAATCAGGGATCAGATTGAGTACGAGCATATCTGTAATTCCCTGAACCGGGAACAGATAGACGAGTTCGTGGAAATCATGCTGGAAGTGGCGCTGACCAAAAGCCCCACCATCAAGATTGGGCGGGATGCGGAATACCCCACCGCTTTTGTTCAGCAGCGGTTTGCGAAGATTACCTGTTCCCATATCGAAAAAGTGCTGGACGGTATCCACGAAAACACCACCCGCGTCTGGAACACCAAGGCATATCTGATGGCGGCGCTGTTCAATGCACCGTCCTCTCTGGACAACCACTACACGATGCTGGTCAATCACGACCTTTACGGAGGCGGCTCATAAGGGCCGCCTTTTCTGCACCCCGGACATGGGGAGAAAGGAGTTTCGCATGAAACGCCCGCTTGCGTATATCACCGCCCATTGGGGCGACAACGAGTTTGAGAACACCGAAAACGCCGCCAAATACTGCCGCCTGGTCTACGAGGCCGGATTTTCGCCGATCTGCCCGCTTCTGTTCCTGCCGCTGTTTTTGAAGGACAGCATCCCCCAGGAGCATAAGGACGGGATCGACATGGCACGCGACTATCTCCGCCGCGCTTCTGTGCTGGTGGTCTGTGGCGGTACAGTGGATGAGGCCATGAAGAATGACATTGCCGTGGCCGAGCGGCTGCGGATCACCGCCACCACTCTGGACGGTATTTTGACGGTTAAAGGCCAGGGCCGCGAGGATGGCGGCAAAAAGGGAGCCTGAACCATGCGGGGGAAATACCTGCTCCGCCGTCTGGTGGTTCCGCCTTAGACGGGGCCGCCGCTTTCATCCTGACAGAAGGGAGTGATTTTGATGCAGGAAGAAGTGGAAAACAGGACATTGACGCTGACGGTCAATGCCACCAAGTTCACCGGGCGGGTCCTGAAAGCGGCGCTTTCCAAGTACCTGGCCCACCGAAAGAACAAGAAGCTGCAAAACAGCCGGGACAGCCCGGACGGTGTGAAGCCATACGGCAGGGTCAGCATGGAGGACCTGAAAAAGCAGTACGGCGATATGAAGGAGATCGACCTGCAAGACAAGGGGCTTCGGAGTTTTGACCGGATTGCCCGCGAGTACAAGGTCCAGTATGCGGTCTATAAAACGGCAAAGGGCCAGTATCAGATTTTCTTCAAGGCTCCCAGTGAGGCGAGTATGAACGCCGCCTTCCAGAAGTATTCCAAGAACCGGCTGAAAAAGGAGCAGCGCCGGGAGTCAGTGCTGGGTAAGCTCAAGAAGTTCAAGGAGCTGGTGAAAGCCCCGGTCCCGAACCGTGAGAAACGGAGGGAACAGGAACGATGAGACAGCTCGATTTGAAAAAACTTCTGCTCCCCAACCTGCCCTATCTGCTGATCGGCCTCTATGCCACCAAGCTGGGCGAGGCATGGCGGCTGGCTCCGGGCGCGGACACTTCGGCCAAGCTGCTGGGCCTGATGGATGGATTTGCCGCCGCCTTTCAGTCGGCGCTCCCCAGCTTTCACCCGGTTGACCTGCTGGTGGGCCTCTGCTGCGGGGCTGCCCTGCGGCTGGCTGTTTACTTCAAGGGCAAGAACGCCAAGAAGTACCGCAAGAACATGGAATACGGTTCGGCCCGCTGGAGTGCATAATTTTAAGTGTAAAGGAAGCCTATATGGACGCACAGGAGGTTATGCACATGACTGATTATAGCAAAATTACAGCCCTTTACTCCCGCCTTTCCGTGGGCGACGAGGACAGGGACGGCGGCGAGAGCAACAGCATACAGAACCAGAAAATCTTTTTGGAGAACTATGCCAGAGGGCAGCACCTAACCAATATCCGGCACTACATCGACGATGACGAAAGCGGCAGATTTTTTGACCGTTCTGCCTACTCCCGCATGATGGACGATGTAGAGAACGGGAAAATCGGTGTCTGCATTATGAAAGACCTTACCCGCTGGGGGCGCGACTATCTCCAAGTCGGCAACGCTATGGAGATATTCAGACGGAACAATGTGCGCTTTATCGCGGTCAACAACGGGATAGACAGCGAGAAGCCCGACACATTGGAGTTTGCGCCCTTTATCAACATCATGTCGGAGTGGTACGCAAAGGACATCAGCAAGAAAGTAAAGACCGGCATTAAGACGAAGGGCATGAGTGGAAAGCCGATTGCCACCGAAGCTCTCTATGGCTATGTCAAATCCCCGGACAACAAGGATTTTTGGATAATCGACGAGGAAGCCGCCGGAGTTGTCCGTTTGATTTTTCGCCTGTTTCTGGACGGGAAAAACCGCAACCAAATCGCCGTATATCTGACGCAGGCGCAAATCCCAACGCCCACATTCTACATGAAAGAGCGCGGGCGGGGAACGTGCAAAAACAGGGCGCTCAATGAGGATAACCGTTACAAGTGGAACAAAGCCACCTTGACCCATATCCTTACACGGCAGGAGTATTGCGGCGATGTAGTCAACTTCAAGACTACAAAGCATTTCCGGGACAAGCGGAACCACTATGTAGACCGGAGCCAATGGCAGATAACCGAAAATGTGCATGAGCCGATTATTGACCGCGCCGACTTTGAAACCGCACAGCGGATTTTGGAAAACGCGCCCGTCAGACGCCCCAACGGGGACGGGGAAATCCACCCTTTGTCGGGCTTGCTTTTCTGTAAGGATTGCGGCGCAAAAATGCACATCCGCATAGATTACAGAAACGGCGGCAAGCGGCACGTTGCCTATTGCAGCGAGTACCACAAGGGGAAAGCCAAAAACCCCAAGTGCCATTCCCCACACATCATTGACGCGGATTTGCTCATGCAGACCGTCGCGGAAGTGCTGAAGAAAATCGAGGACTACTCTATCAGCAACCGGGCGGAGTTTGAAGCCTTAGTGAAAAAGAACCTTGCCATGCAGCAGACCGACAAGACCAAGAAACAGCAGAAGCGTATCCCGCAAATCACGACGCGCCTTGAACAGATTGACAAGGTGCTGAACAAGCTCTATGAGGACAACGCCCTCGGCACGATCCCGCAAGACCGCTATGAGCAAATGTCGCAGAAGTATTCAGAAGAATACTATGCGCTGAAAGCGGAGCTTGCCGAGCTGCAAGAGCAGCTATCCGCTTTTGAGAACGCGGGCGGACGGGCGCAGAAGTTTTTGAAGCTGACGGAACGCTACGCTGCCTTTACCGACCTGACCCCCGCCATTCTCAACGAGTTTATCAGCCGGATTGAAGTGCATGAGCGCGACAAGAAAAGGGCAAAATCAAGCCATTCAGCACATCGGGATATATTTCAACTATATCGGCAAATTTGAGAACGAAGTGACACAGCTTACAGAGCCAACGGAGCAGGAAATCCGGCAAATGCGGGAGAATATGATGCCATTTTCAGCGTTCAGCCGGCTGTAGGTGTGTCGATAGCAACCAAGGGCGACCACAGCATTGATGTCTCTTTGGGTTATGCTACCAAGCGACTCGACTATGAGCAGAACAAGGGTTGTATGCGTATAGCAGTTGGCTATACATTCTAAATAAAACGAAAAAACTCGTTGAACATCCTTAAGCGGATGAGCAACGAGTTTTTTTATGTGTGTATTTATTGTTCTATTGAACTTACAGCTGAGCCATCTCGACTACCTTGTCGACTGCTGCTGACAGTCCGTCCTTGTCCTTTCCGCCTGCCTGGGCGAAGTGTGGCTGGCCGCCACCGCCTCCCTTGATGAGCTTGGCAGCCTCGCGTATCATCTGTCCGGCGTTGAGTGAGTGGTCCTTAACGAGATTGTCGCTCATTGCAACGTTCAGCATCGGCTTGTCGTGAGATACTGTACCGACGACGGCGAGCATGTTTTCGGCTACAGCCTGGCGCAGCTTGAACATCAAGTCCTTAGCGGCTGCCGGCTCCATGGGCAGCACGGCGGTGATAACCTTAACGCCGTTCACCTCGCGAGCCTTAGCGATGAGTTCGCTCTTGGTGCGCTCTACAGCCTGAGCCTGGAACTGTTCGATGCTCTTCTTCATAGCGTCGTGCTCCTCGATGTACTTGCCTATGACAGCCTGAAGGTCCTTGGCGTTGTTGAAGAGAGTGCGGATAGCCTTCAGAGAGTCCTCAACGTTGTACATAAGCTCCTCGCATTCCTTTCCGGTCTTTGCCTCGATACGGCGGATGCCGGCTGCAACGCTGCTCTCAGAGATAATCTTGAAGAATCCGATGCGGCCAGTCGACTGTGCGTGGATACCACCGCAGAACTCGCAGCTGGGTCCGAAACGCACCACGCGTACCTTGTCGCCATACTTCTCGCCGAAGAGTGCGATGGCACCGAGCTTCTTTGCCTCCTCAAACGGAGTGTCGCGATGCTCGTCGAGCGGCAAGTCCTGACGTATAAGGTCGTTGACCAGACGCTCTACCTTGCGCAGCTCCTCGTCTGAAACCTTAGAGAAGTGAGAGAAGTCGAAGCGCAGAGTGGTGGGCGAAACGAACGAGCCCTTCTGCTCAACGTGGTCGCCGAGCACCTGCTTCAGAGCGTAGTCGAGCAAGTGTGTGGCTGTATGGTTGGCTGCCGAAGCCTCGCGGGCGTCAACGTCGACGCATGCCATGAAGTCAGCTTCAGCGTTTTTGGGCAGTTCCTTTACAATGTGTATCGACTGGCCGTTCTCGCGCTTGGTGTCAGTAATGTTCACAGTCTCGTTCTCGCTTACCAGAACGCCGGTGTCACCTACCTGACCACCCATCTCGCCGTAGAACGGTGTGTAGTCCAATACGAGTTCGTAGTATGTATTCTTCTTCTGTGTCACCTTGCGATAGCGCAGGATGTGGCACTCGTACTCGGTGAAGTCGTAGCCCACGAACTGCTGTTCGCCCTCGCGCAGGTTCACCCAGTCGCTGTTCTCAACGGCTGCTGCGTTGCGTGCGCGTTCCTTCTGCTTCTGCATCTCGGCGTTGAATTCGTCCTCAGCTACAGTAAATCCGTTCTCACGGCAGATGAGTTCGGTGAGGTCGAGGGGGGAATCCGTAGGTGTCGAACAGGCGGAAAGCCTGCACGCCGTCGAGCTGTGTCTTGCCCTGCTTCTTCAGCTCTTCCATAGCCGAAGAGAGGAGGTTGATGCCCTTCTCAAGTGTGCGGAGGAACGAGTCCTCCTCCTCCTTGATGACGTGGATGATGAGGTCGTGCTGAGCCTTGAGTTCGGGGAAAGCCTCGCCCATCTCGTTTGTGAGCACGGGGATAAGCTTGTAGATGAACGCTTCCTTCTGTCCGAGGAAGGTATAGGCGTAGCGTACGGCGCGGCGCAGGATGCGGCGGATGACGTATCCGGCCTTGGCGTTGGACGGCAACTGTCCGTCGGCGATAGAGAAAGCTACCGCACGCAGATGGTCGGCACATACACGCATAGCCACGTCGGTGTCCTCATTGACGCCGTACTTCATGCCGGTGATGGCCTCTTCCTGCTTGATGATAGGCTGGAAGATGTCGGTGTCGTAGTTGGAGTGCTTGCCCTGCATGGCGCGTACAAGACGCTCGAATCCCATACCGGTATCAATAACGTGCATAGGCAGCGGTACGAGCGAGCCGTTGGCCTTGCGTTCGTACTGCATGAACACGATGTTCCATATCTCGATAACCTGCGGGTCGTCCTTGTTTACGAGTTCGCGGCCTGGAGTCTTGGCCTTCTCTTCAGGAGTGCGCGAGTCGAGGTGAATCTCCGAACAAGGTCCGCAGGGACCCGTATCGCCCATTTCCCAGAAGTTGTCGTGCTTGTTGCCGTTGATGATATGGTCGGCAGGCACGTGCTTAGCCCAATATGATGCAGCCTCGTCGTCGCGTTTCAGTCCTTCTTCTTCGCTTCCTTCGAATACGGTAACGTAAAGATCGGCGGGGTCAAGCTTCAATACGTCTACCAGATACTCCCATGCGTAGTCGATGGCGCCCTCCTTGAAGTAGTCGCCGAACGACCAGTTGCCGAGCATCTCGAACATTGTGTGGTGATAAGTGTCGTGTCCTACCTCTTCGAGGTCGTTGTGCTTGCCGCTCACACGGAGGCACTTCTGGGTGTGCGCACGGCGTCGCGGCTCGGTTCGCGAGTACCGAGAATGATGTCTTTCCACTGGTTCATACCAGCATTGGTGAACATCAACGTTGGGTCATCCTTGATTACCATCGGTGCACTTGGTACGATGGTGTGTCCTTTCGACTCGAAGAACTTTTTGAACGAGTCGCGGATTTCGTTAGCTGTCATCATATTATATAATATTATGTACTTTGTATTAAATTCTTCCTAAAACGTTTGCAAAGGTACTCTGTTTTGGTTATTTTTGCAAATAAATTAAGACTAATATGGCACTGAATACCAACAAGAATGTGAAATTATACTACTCCATCAAGGAGGTGGCGGCTATGTTTGACGTGCGAGAGTCGACGTTGCGCTACTGGGAGTCGGAGTTTCCCCACCTCAAGCCCAAGACGGTGGGCCAGAGCGTGCGCCAATACACCGAGAAGGACATTGAGCAGATACGCACCATACACAATCTGGTGAAGGTGCGCGGCTTCAAGCTGGCGGCGGCACGCAAGATGCTCAACAAGAACCGCGCCGGTGTGGACAAGAGTTCGGACATTCTTGCCACGCTGATATCCGTGCGCGACGAGCTGAAAGAACTCAAGCGCAGGCTCGACTCACTCGTGTAGAAAAGCGCACTTTGCACCCCTGCAGAGCCATAGAAATTAGGCCGATTTCGCAAAAGGACTCCTTTTGCACCCGAAAAGGACTCCATTTGCAATGCAAAAGGACCCCTTTTGAAAGGCTACAGCCAAAAGGCAGCCCGACTTCGACATAAACAACCACATAATCACACTATAAAGCTAACAACAAAAACCGTAATGAACCAAATGCTTCGTATGTTCTACAAATTTGTGCTCTTGCTCATGCTACCGTTGATAATGTCGTGTGGTGGCACGGGAAAGAAGCATTATGTCATAGCCGTATCACAATGTTCGGAAGACGTATGGCGAGAGAAACTCAACGAGGAATTGCGCATCGCTGCATTATATTATAATAATGTAGACCTGAGAATCAGGTCGGCATACGACGACGTGAAGCTACAGACCGAACAAATCAACAACTTTGTCGACGAGGGAGTGGACCTGCTCATCGTCGCTCCGGGCCAGGTGACAATATCACCTGCCATCGACCGGGCATACGAAAAAGGAATACCAGTGATAATATTCGACCGAAGGACACGCTCCGACAAATACACCGCATATATCGGCGCCGACAACAAGGAGATAGGCAGTTCAATGGCTGAGTATCTGGCGGGTGCGCTGACCAGTGGCGGACGCATTCTGGAACTCTGCGGACTCTCTACCTCCTCGCCCGCCATCGAGCGTCAACAGGGATTCGACAGCGTAGTGGCCACCCGGCCGGGACTGGAAATAGTGGCACGGACCCACTCCGACTGGACCGAGCAGGGCGCCTACCGAACCATGGACTCGCTGCTGTCAAAACCACATCCGCAGTTCGACTGCCCTTTTCGCACACAACGACCGAATGGCTATGGGAGCACGACGCGCTGCCGCCAAGCACGGACTCGACATCAACAGCATACAGTTCTGCGGCATCGACGCTATGCCACAAAAGGGAGGCGGAATGCGACTCGTCACCGACGGCACTCTATTCGCATCATACATATACCCCACACGAGGCGACGAGGTGATGCAACTCGCCATGAATATTCTGACAAAGAAGGACTACAAGCGCGAAAACCAGCTCTCGTCGGCACTCGTGACACGCGACAACGCACGAGTACTGCTCATGCAGAACGACGAAACGGCACGACAGCAGGACCACCTCACCACCCTGCGTTCGCGCGTAGACCAGGCTGCCAGCGATTTCAACA
>ENA-OQCL01000840-OQCL01000840.1-human-gut-metagenome-genome-assembly--contig:-NODE-840-length-13014-cov-12.328315_pt1 | contig 13014 bp, 7 predicted proteins | sample MGYA00242502_ERZ504586 | MGnify/ENA primary metagenome ERZ504586 (study PRJEB26092, sample SAMD00036316) | human gut metagenome | host: Homo sapiens | study: EMG produced TPA metagenomics assembly of... | reverse complement strand
GCCAGGGTGGTGTCCAGGTTGTTCCGGTAATAGGCCAGGGCTTCTGCACCGACTGCCACGCCTTGTATCCCGCCAGATGGACAGCGGCGGCAATGGGATGCTCCCGGAACACCCGGTCCAGAGCCGGACGGTCCGCCGCGTCCATGTGATAGAACGCCGGGGCCCGGCCCGTGATCTGCCGGATGCGCTCCGGCACGTCCGGGCGGGCATTGGACAGGTCGTCGGCAATGACCACGTCATAGTCCCGCTGCAAAAGCTCCACGGCAATGTGAGAGCCGATGAACCCGGCTCCGCCGGTAAGCAAAACAGTCTCTTTCATGGTGCTTCCTCCCGAACCCTGTGATTTACTGCGGCGTCTGCTGCACCACGCCGGAGAACAGATACACCCCGGTGCCGTCGTACAGGGGAGCCGTCAGGTGCTGGCCCAGGCCGCTGTGGCGATGGGGATAGTACAGGGGAATGACCCAGCCGTCCTCCACCAGCATCCGCTCCGCGTCCTCCAGATAGGCGTCCCGGACCTCCACCCGGCCCGAGGCCTCCGCTGCCCGCAACAGCATGACATAGGCGGTGGAGTGGAAGCTGCTGCCGCTCTGCCACCAGGACAGCAGACCGGACGCATCGCCCCGGTCAGCGGTCAGGGTCGTCAGCGCCACGATGTATTCGCCCCGGTTCACAGCCTCCGCCAGCTCCTGGGCCGTGGCGCCGCGCATAACGGCGATGATCCCCAGCTGGTGCTTCCAGGCGTCCCGGACGGCCATGGCGGTATTGGTCGCCGTCTCGTCCGAGGTATCGTACAAAAGGGTGATCTGCCCCACGGCCTTTCCGCCGCCTGCCTCCTCCAGCAGGGTCTTGGCCTGCTGGCACAGAGCCTCGTAATTATCGGGGGCGTTGTCCACCAGGCTGCCGCTCTCCGTGCGGAAATCGCCGCCCATGGTATTGCGCAGGCCCGGGGGCACAATGCCCTCCGCTGCGTCGCAGGACAGGCCCTCCACCAGCGCGCTGCGGTCGATGACCAGACTCAGGGCCCGGCGCAGGGATTCGTTCTCCAGGCTCTCGGCCCGCTGGTTCAGCAGCAGCACCGTGGTCTGGGGATAGGGATCGGAGGTGTCGCCCTCCGGCAGGTTCATGGCAAAGTCCACGTCGCCGTGCTCCACCAGCTCCGCCCGCTTCTGGCCGTCCGTCTCAAACCGGAACTCCAGCACGTCCGGCCCCAGACGGCGGGCGTCATAATACCCGTCGGCGGCCAGGGCCGTCAGCCCCGTTTCCTCCCAGGCGGTGGCCCGATAGGGCCCGTCGGTCAGCAGCGCCTCGGAGTGCAGGGACCAGTCCTCCTGCTCCGCCGCATCGCTGCGCACCGGCATGGTGGCGCTGGCGGCGCACACGTCCGTCAGGAAATAGGCGCACTTATACGACAGCTGCACCACAAAGGTGAAGTCGTCCGGGGCGGACACCTGCAAAAGGCTTCCGTCCTGCTTTTCCCGGGCCTGACTGTACCCCGCCACCATATCCAGCAGCGCCGCGTGAGGCGAGCCCGTGGCCGGATCCGCCAGCCGCTGCCAGGCGTAAACAAAGTCGTGGGCGGTAACGGCCTTGCCGTCGGACCACCGGGCATTCTGCCGCAGGGTAAAGGTATACGTCTCCGTGCCGTCCAGGTTATCCTCCACGGCATAGGACTTGGCCACGGCAGGAGCGGCCTGGATGCTGCCGTTCTCCCCCCGGGAGAGCTTCATCAGATTCTCAAACAAATGGGACACCACCGTGCGCTCGGCGTCGGTGGCCGCCATAGCGGGGTCCAGGGTGGCGGGCGCGCTGTCCAGACACACCCGCAGGGTCATGGTGTCCCGCTGCTGTGCGCAGCCGGTCAGGGCCAGCAGGCATACCGCCAGCACCAGGGCCGTCCACCGTATCCGTCGTTTCATAGGGGCCACGCTCCTTACTTGGATTTGTTTTCCGCCGGCGTCACCTGACCGTCCTCGCCCAGAACGGCGGGGATGATCTGGCTGCGGGTGTTGCGGGCGATATCGTCCAGCCGCATGCGGGACGGGAAGTCCGACAGCAGGGTATATGCCACGCCGTGCTTCCTGGCCCGGCCGGTGCGGCCGATGCGATGGATATAATACTCGTTCTCCTCCGGCACCTCGAAGTTGAACACCGCATCCACGTCGTCCACGTCGATGCCCCGGCTGGCCACGTCCGTGGCCACGAACACATGAAGCTCCCCGTCCCGGAACCGGGCCATGACCTCCTCTCGCTTGCGCTGGGGAATGTCGCCGTGGATGCATTGGGCGTCCAGTCCCCGCAGCTGCAAAAATTTTGTCAGCCGCTCCGTGGAGCCCTTGGTGTTGCAGAAGCAGATGACCCGGTCCAGCTGCTGGGCCCGGATGATGGCGGCAATGGCGTCCACCTTCTTGTCCGACGGCACCTCGATGCGGTATTGCAGGATATCGGGCTTGTTTTCCCGGGTGGCCTGGACGGTGATCTCCTCCGGGTCCCGCTGATACACCCAGGAAATGTCCATGACCTCCCGGGAGATGGTGGCGGAGAACATCCCCAGATTCCTCCGGTGGGGGATCTTGTCCAGAATGCGGGTCACATCGTGGATAAAGCCCATGTCCAGCATCCGGTCCGCCTCGTCCAGCACCACGGTCTGCACCTGACCCAGAGTCACGGTGCGGCGCTTCATGTGGTCGGACAGGCGGCCCGGCGTGGCCACCACGATCTGGGGCCGCCGCTTCAGGGCGTTGATCTGCTTGGCAATGGGCTGTCCGCCGTAGAGGCACACCAGGCGGACCCCCTCATGGCACACGGCGATCTGGCGCATTTCGTCGGTGATCTGCATGGCCAGCTCCCGGGTGGGGGCCAGGATCACCGCCTGTACGTCCTCGTTGTCCGGGTCGATGCGCTCGATGATGGGGATGCCGAAGGCCATGGTCTTGCCGGTGCCGGTGGGGGCCTTGGCGATCACGTCCTTTCCCGCCAGCATGGGGGGGATGCACCCGGCCTGAACGGGGGTGCTGATCTCATATCCCTTGTTCCTTATGGCGCGCATGGTGGCCTCGGACAGGCCAAAGCTGTCAAAGGGCGCGCCCTGTGTAAATTCCATAGCAGTTTCCTCTTTTTTCTATATAATCAGCCATGTTACATTATAACATACCTGTCAATATGTCCCCATACCGCTCCAGCAGCCACCAGGTGATCCGGGCCGTCAGCCCCCACAGGGGATACGGAAGCCCCTCGTATACCGGCACCTCCATGTGCCCGGCCTGCCAGGGATAGTCCGCCGCCGCGCCCACCTTGTCATAGGGAAAGTCCGCCCCGATCTCCGGCTGCAGGGGGTAGCGGTAGATCGCGGGCGGATGAGCCCGCAGAAAGGACAGGGGCACCGTGAATGTGTCCCGCACCTCGTCGGGACTGGGGTGCAGAGGCGCCGCCGGATCCAGCCGGGCCAGCACCGGGTACATGAGCCCCTCGGACCGCAGATAAAGAAAGTCCAGGTCCCCCAGAAGCCCGATCCGCTCTGCCGGGATCCCCAGCTCCTCCCGGGTCTCCCGCAGGGCGCACTGCCGGGGCGTCTCTCCGGGCTCCATCCGTCCGCCGGGGAAGCACACCTCCCCGCTGTGGTGATGCAGCTTCGCCGGGCGCACCTCATACAGAAGGCTCAGCCCCTCCGGCCCCTCCACCAGCGGCACCAGCACGGCAAATTCACCCCGCGCCTGCTGCAAGGACGGCCGGTGCTCTGCCAATTTCCGTCGCAGCGTCTCCTGGTCCATACAAACGCCCCCTTTCCCCCTCACTATACCACGTCCCGGGTCAAAGGAAAAGCAAAACCTAAAAAACAGCCGGAATTCACAAAAAGTTCTTGCAATCGGAAAAATCCGGGGATATAATGTGAAGGTTGAGAGATTTGCTATGCAAAAGCATAGCAAAAAATAGAATGTGCCATTCCCTCGCCCCTTCGGGGCAACCGGGAATGATGCACAAAACTTCATGCACAGAAGAGTTTGCCTGTTTTCGTGGTGCGCCGCACAGTGCATGAATTTTGCTATGCAAAAGCATAGCAAAACAAGAAATGTGCCATTTCCTCGCCCCTGTGGGGCAACCGGAAATGATGCACAAAAACTTCATGCACTAACATTTGCGCATTTTCGTGGTGCAGTGCTCACGCATGAAGTTTTATACCCAAAAGAAAGGGGTTTTTACCTTTGCAGAACGAAAAACTGAGAAACGTAGCCATTATCGCCCACGTGGACCACGGCAAGACCACCCTGGTGGACCAGATGCTCAAGCAGGGCGGCGTGTACCGCGAGAACCAGGAGACGGTGGAGCGGGTCATGGACTCCAACGATCTGGAGCGTGAGCGGGGCATCACCATCCTGGCCAAGAACACCGCCATCCAGTACGGCGACACCAAGATCAACATTGTGGACACCCCGGGCCATGCCGACTTTGGCGGCGAGGTGGAGCGCATCCTGAAGATGGTCAACGGCGTTATCCTGCTGGTGGACGCCGCCGAGGGCCCCATGCCCCAGACCCGCTTTGTGCTCAGCCGCGCCCTGGAGCTGGGGCACCGGGTCATCGTGGTGGTCAACAAGATCGACCGCCCGGACCAGCGCATTCACGAGGTCATCGACGAGGTGCTGGAGCTGCTGCTGGACCTGGACGCCACCCGGCAGCAGCTGGATTCCCCTATGCTGTTCTGCTCCGCCCGCCAGGGCATCGCCTCCTACTCCCCCGACGTCGCCGGGCACGGACCGTCAAGCCTCTGTTCGACACCATCCTCAGCTATATCCCCGCTCCCGAAGCGGACCTGGACCAGCCCTTCCAGATGCTGGTGTCCGCCATCGACTATAACGAGTTTGTGGGCCGCATCGCCATTGGCCGGGTGGAGCGCGGCGTCCTGAAGCAGAATCAGGAGATCGCCGTGTGCAACTATCACGACCCCGACGCCCCGGCCAAGAAGGCCAAGGCCGTGTCCATGTACGAGTTCCAGGGCCTGGGCAAGCAGCCCATCACCGAGGCCACCGCCGGCAACATCATCGCCATGTCCGGCATCGGCGACATCACCATCGGCGACACCATCTGCGCCCCCGACTGCGTGGAGCCTCTGCCCTTTGTGAAGATCTCCGCCCCCACCATGGAGATGACCTTCTCCGTCAACGACTCCCCCTTCGCCGGCCGCGAGGGCAAGTTCGTCACCTCCCGCCAGCTGCGGGACCGCCTGTTCCGGGAAACGCTGAAGGACGTGTCCCTGCGGGTCACGGAGCTTGAGGGCGCCACCGACGCCTTCAATGTGGCAGGCCGCGGCGAAATGAGCCTGTCCATCCTCATCGAGACCATGCGCCGGGAGGGCTACGAGTTCCAGGTGTCTCCCCCCCGGGTCCTGTACCGCACCATCGACGGCAAGAAGTGCGAGCCCATTGAGCGTCTGGTGGCCGACGTGCCCAGCGAATGCGTGGGCGCGGTCATCGAGAAGCTGGGCTCCCGCAAGGGCGACCTGATCGAGATGACCCCTGTGGGCAGCCGCATGAAGCTGGAGTTCCTGATCCCCGCCCGGGGCCTGTTCGGCTACCGCAACGAGTTCCTGACGGACACCCGGGGCGAGGGCATCATGGCCTCCGTGTTCGACAGCTACGCCCCCTATAAGGGCGACCTGAACCGCCGCAGCACCGGCTCCCTGGTGTCCTTTGAAACCGGCGAGTCCGTCAGCTACGGTCTGTTCAACGCCCAGGAGCGCGGCGCTCTGTTCATCGGCCCCGGCGTCAAGGTGTACGAGGGCATGATCGTGGGCGTGTCTCCCAAACAGGAGGACATCACCGTCAACGTCTGCAAAAAGAAGCAGATGACCAATATGCGGGCCGCCGGCTCCGACGAGGCCCTGCGCCTGGTGCCTCCCCGGAAGCTGAGCCTGGAGCAGTGCCTGGAGTTCCTGGCCGACGACGAGCTGCTGGAGGTCACCCCCGAGAATCTGCGCATGCGCAAGACCATCCTCAATCACGAAAAGCGCATGAAGGCTACCCACGGCGGCAAGAAAAAGTAAATCATTGATGAAAAGAAACGGCGTCCGCCTTTGATCAAGGCGGACGCCGTGAGACTGTCAATAAATAGGATTGCCTCTGCCTTCGGAAAGGAAGATAGTTACGAAAGAAACCCATCAGGGGTGTCTTTCGTTTTCAATCACTGCATTTTCAGAACTTTCATGAAAGTTTTGAAAATGCTTTTTCAGCTTGTCAAAAAGGATTTTTGACAAGCTGACGGCGTCCGCCTTTGGATAAAGGCGGACGCCGTTTTTTCCTTTTTTGACAGGCAAAGGGGGTCCCGCCACTCGGCGGGACCCCCTTTTTGTTCAGCGCTTACCTGAGCGATCCGGCTTTCTCAGCTGTTGCGCTTTTTGCGGGACACGATGACCAGCACCACAGCCAGAGCGGCAGCGCACACCAGGACGATGATCCACATGGTGGTGTTGCTCTCGTCGCCGGTCTTGACGCCGGGCTGGGTGGGCTGATAGCCGGGATCGGCTGCGCCGCAGTCGGTGCACTTGCCATCCTTGTAGTGATGGCCGGTGGCGTCGATGACCATGGTCTCCACCTCACCGCAGCCGGTGCAGGTGCGGGTCTTTTCGCCGGGCTCGGTGCAGGTGGGCTGGGTGGTGACGATCCACTCGCCGAAGGTATGCTCATGGGCGGTGCAGACCACGTCATTGCGGTCGCGGACGCGGATGCGGGGAGCCATGGGGGTGCCGTCGGCCAGGACGAAGGTGTTGTCATAGGAGGCCAGGCCCGTGGCGGAGATCTGGCAGCCCACGGACAGGTTCGCCACATCGTAGGAGGTGGTGATATAGCCGTCGATGAACACGCGGGCGATCTTGCCCTCGCTGTCGCGGACCAGGATGGTCTGGACCAGGCCGTCGGCCATCTCATAGCCGGTGACGTAGCCGTTCAGGGTCACCAGCTGGCCCAGGACGGAGCCGTCGTTGATCTGGGTGGAGGTGACGGCTCTGGGAGTGACGGGAGTGGTCTCACCGATCTTCTCAATGGAGGAAACCTGCAGCTCGTTCTCGCCCTGATAGGTCTCCGTCACGCCGGTGACGCGGACCACGTCGCCGATCTTGAAGTCGCCGGCCACGGGGAAGCAGTTGATGCCGCCGGTCTCATCCTGAACATAGATGCAGTCGAAGAAGGCGGTGGCCTTGTCATAACCGGAGGCGTTGGAGGTCACGACACCCTCAATGGTGTACTTGTGACCGGCCTCGGTCTGGGCCTGGACCGTGGCAATGTCGGTGATCTTCACGGGGTTGATGCGGCCCAGCAGGTTCTCGCAGATCTTATAGTTGGAGTAGTTCTTCTCGGAGCCGTTGTCACTGATGGTGGCCTGGACCTCGAAGTTGGACATGAAGGCCGCGCCGGACACAATGATCAGACCCTTGCCCTCCAGCTGCTCGCTGGCCATGGCCAGCAGACGGCTGTCGTTTTCGGCATAGGCGTACTTGGGCACGTTGGCGCCGCCCAGGCCGTCCTTATCCACGTCCACGGAATAGGTGGTGGGATGGGTGTACACCACCGGAGTCACCGTAGCGGGCAGGGAAGAGGTGGGTTTGCCATCGGCATCCACGGCATATACGGAGGCGCCGCCATAGTGGCTGAATACCTCGGTGTACAGGCGGTCATAGGGGTGAGCGGGGTCCACCTCCACGCCGTCGGTCAGGAAGCTCTGACCGTAGGTGTTGAAGTACAGACGCCACTTGTCCACGCCGTCGGCTGCGCTGCGGACATCGTCATAGGTGGCATCGTCCGCAATACGCAGGCTGGAGCCCAGGGCCTGGAGCACCTCGTTCTGGGTGGCGGCCATGTGCTTGATGGTGGGATTGCTCTGGATCACGTCATAGTTCTCGTAGTTGTCGCTCCAGCCGGCCAGGATCACGGTGCCGCCGCCGGCGTTGAAGGCGGTAATGGCCGCCAGCTCCGCGGCGCTGTAGGTCCGGGGATCGGTCTGGGCGTCCGCCAGGCGGCGGGAGGGGGCGGTGAGGATCAGGGCCTTGAACTTGGGATTGGAGCAGGCGGCGATCAGATCGTCGCTGGTCTTCAGCTCCACGGTGCGGACGTTGTACTTGCCCGCCAGGTTGCCGAAGTTGCCCATGGAATCCTTGTAGTTACCGGCCACATACTCGTTGTAGTGGGAGGCGTCGATGCCGATATACACCAGGTCGTCGGCATTCAGCACGTCCAGGGTAATGTCCTTGGTGAACACATACTCCTTGCCGTCCTGCTCCAGCACCACGGTGGCGGTGACCTTATAGACCCGGGCGGTATCGAAGGAGATATCATAGCTCAGGTCCAGGGTGCCGCTGGCGGGAACGGTGCCCGCGTCGGTGGCGGAGGTCAGCACCTGGCTGCCCACGGCATAGGTGATGGACTTGATCCTGGCGTCGGTGCTCTCGCTGTTGAACAGGGTGGTGGTAACGGTCATCTTCTCGCCGGTGACGGGAGTGGAGGTGCCGCAGGTCACATCGGAGATGCCCAGCTTCAGGGTCTCGCCCACCCACACGGGAGCGGTGACCGCCAGGTCGCCGTCACCCTGGGTGACGCGGATGTAGTAGTAGCTGTAGTCGGGGTCCAGGATCACGGACAGGTCGCCGGTGGCCAGGACAGCGGGATCGTCCCAGGTATAGGCGGTCTTGCCGGAGTTGACAATGACCTCCACCTTGGAGATGGAATCGCTGGCGTCGGGGTCGTTGACGGTAACATGGATGTCCAGCTTCTCGGGGACCTCGGTGAGGCTGCTGCCCAGGAGCATGCCGTTGACGGTGTAGCCGATCTCCAGGTTCTTGTCCTCGGTGGCGTACATACGCATGGCGCGCAGCGCGTCGTAGATGCCCTCCTCGGAGAAGTCGTCGGTGAGGATCACGTCGCGGGCGTCGTTGGCGTTGCCCCAGCGGCCCTTGTGGTTATCCTGGTTGTTGGTGGGAGCCAGGTGCCAGCCCTTATCCAGCGCCATGGTGTAGTACTCATAGCTGGGATAATAGCCGCCGGCGCCGATCTGGCCCTCGCCGTTGCCGGCCTCCACCATGTACATGCGGCTGTCGATGACGGGATCCCAGAAGGCGAAGTCACCGAAGGTGCCGAAGGTGTTGCCGGGGTGGTTGAACTGGCTGAGGCTGTCTGCGCCCTCCTGCTGGCTCAGCAGGGCATAGTAGGCGCGCATACCGGCATAGTCGGTCTTGTTGTTCAGGGTGGTGTTGTTGCGGGAGACGATACCGGGGGTATTGAAGGTGTTGATGTGGCCGGGACCGCCGGACCAGGTCATCTCGAAGCCGGCCAGAGCCACCAGGGAGCCGGCGTTGGCCTCGTTGAAGGCGGCCACGGCGGAACGGTAGCTGTTCCAGGTCTCCTGGCTGTAGGGGGTGGCCAGGCTCATGTCATACAGAGCGCCCTCGGGGTTGGCCGCGCCGCTCTTGTCGAAGTAGTTGGAGTGGTCGGTGAAGGCCACAAACTGCACGTTGGCGCTGTCGGGCAGGTTCTTCACATAGCTCAGAGCGGACTCCAGAGAGCCTGCGCCGTCGGAATACTGGGTGTGGCTGTGCAGCTGACCGAAGTACAGCTGATACCGGGACTCGCCCACGGTGAAGAACCAGCTGAAGGAAGCGGACTTGCCGTCGGCGCGGGTGACGGTGACGGTAACATTGGTGCGGCCGTCGGTCATGTCGGCGGCGGGGGTGTAGGTGGCCTTGCCGCCGGCACAGACGGCGTTGACCTTCTCCCCGTTGACGGTCATTTCCACGGTGGGATTCTCACCGGCGTTGATGAGCTCAGCGGAGATGACAGGCCGCTTGTCGCTGCCGGTCTGGCTGCCCTTGAGCGGCGTCACGGCGCCGATGGAGGGCTCGTCCACCACGGTGACCACCAGGCTGCCGCTGTAGCTGGCGCCGGAGACATTGGTCACGCGGACGGTGAAGGTCACCTGATCGGACCCGGCCAGCATGGCGGCAGGCACATTGGCGGTGTAATTGCTGCCGTCGGCGGTGTAATCGGTGATGACACCGGCAGACCTGCCGTCCACCAGGATCTCCAGCTTCTGGACCGCCTTCGCATCGTCCACGGTAAAGGTCAGGGTGTAATCCTGGCCCCCCTTCACGGAGTCGGCGGAGGTGAACTTCACGGCGGGATCATTGACGATGCCGCCGTCCAGCTTCACGCTGTCGGCTACGCCATAGAAGAAGAAGGAGTAGATGGTGTAGTCCGTGACGTTGTACATGCTATAGGTCTTATAGCTGTCGCTATAATACTCCAGGAACTGGCTGTATCTGCCGTTGAATTTGGCGGTGCGGCTCTCCAGCTGATAGCCGCCCACGCCGCCGGAGCAGGGCTCCACGGTCCAGTCGGCGTCGTCGCTGGCGGTGAGGGAATAGAAGGCGTTGTTGCCGGTGCCGTTGGAGCACAGGTAGCCGTAGGTCTCGTTGCGGAAGCGATAGTATTCGCCGCTGCGCTCCACGGTGAACACCACGCCGCCGTTGCCGGGAATGGCCTTGCCGTCCGTGATCTGGGCGGAGACGTTGTTGACGGCGGGGCTGTCGGTGTTGTCATTCTGCCCGGCCAGGACGCCCTGGGCATTCTGGTTGAACAGCACCACCTGCGCGCCCTCCTGGGGCAGACTGCCGGCGGGCTGGTCCGTCTCGTCGCCTACCAGATAGAGCTGCTGGGCAAACAGAGCCTCGTTGCTGCCGATGGTGCCGAAGGCACTCCAGTTGTTCTTCTCGGCATACCACTCCAGATAGCTGCTGCGGCCCACGTTCTGGATATAGACGCAGTTTTCCGTGGCGGCGGGAAGGATGCTCCAGCCGGTGTGGGTCTTATCCAGGGGGGTGCTGGAGTATTTTTCGTCCATAGACAGCTTCTTGCCGTCGGCGGTGGAGAAGGTATAGCTACCGTCGGCGTTGACGCCCACGGTCCAGATGTCGGCCTTGGTATAACCGGAGAGCTTGCCATTGGCCAGGGTCACGTCGGTGCCCTTGTTATAGAAGCCGGTGTACTCCGTGGACAGGGCCTTCAGGTTGGCGGGGTTATAGATGACCACCTGGTCGCCGTTCTTCAGAGGAGCGGAGGGATCCTCCGGCTGGCCGGGCTGGTCAGGCTCCTGGGTGTCTGCCACCAGATAAAGCTGCTGGGCAAACAGAGCCTCGTTGCTGCCGATGGTTCCGTAGGAGCTCCAGTTGTTCTTCTCGGCGAACCACTCCAGATAGCTGCCGCGGCCCACGTTCTTGATGTAGAAGCAGTCCGCCGTGGCGGCAGCGCTGAGCTCCCAATCCACATTGGCCTTGTCCAGGGGAGTGCTGCTGTAGCTGGTGTCCATGGACAGCTTCTTGCCCTCGGCGGTGGAGAATGTATAGGCGCCGCTCTCGGTGCGGTTCACGGTCCACAGCTCTGCATCCGTGTAGCCGGTGAGCTTGCCACCGGTCAGCTCCACATCCACGCCCGTGTTATAGAAGCCGTTGTACACGGAGGACAGAGCTTTCTTGTTGGCGGGGTTGAACACCACCACCTTGTCGCCGTTCTGCAGGGTGGTCAGATCGGTGACGATGCCGCTTTCCCGGGCGGCGGCAGTGTCCAGCTTATAGATGCTGGGCAGCAGCATGGACACGTTGGTGTCCGAGGTGTAGTTCAGGAAACGGGGGTTTCTCACATTGTACAGAATGCGGCCGCAGGCCGTATTCGTGCTGGCAATGGTGGCGGCGCCGTTGTCATCGATGGCGATGGTCCAGGTGTCGGTGCCCTTGCCGGAATTGCTCATTTCCTTTGCCTTGACAGCAGAGATCTTTTTGCCGTCGGAGGCGGTCAGGGTCCAGGCCCCGGCGCTTCCGCCCAGCGTAAAGATTTCCACCTTTTTGTCCAGGGCGTCCAGCTTGGTTTCCACGCTGGAAAGGAATTTTCCGGACATGGCCCCGGCGGCAAAGGTGCTGTCGTTGGCAGTTGCGGAGAGGATGATCTGGTCGCCGGCCTTCAAGGTCGATGCGTCGGTGACCAGTGCTGCACTTTTGGACGCCGGGTCCGCTGCGAATACCGACACCGGCAGCAGGGAAACCAGCATGACCAGTGACAGCAGCGCAGACAGGAGTCTGGTGCGTACAGGTGTTTTCATCAAACAATAACCTCCTTTAATTTCCCCGGAGCTTCCCGCCCCACAGGTATTTTCATTGTAACATACGCTTCTATCAGTTTCCAGCTTTATTTGCAGATTTGACACAAATTTTGCTAATATGTGCACAAGGCATGGATGATTGCACAAAGCCCTGCTTGACAAGGGGGGCGCAACTTGCTATGCTGGTGTCACCAATTGCCGAAAGGACCGGTATATATGAAGAAAAAAACGAAGGGGCCCGGCCCTGCCGCCTGGCTGCGGGAGAATAAATGGACGTGCGTCGTGCTGGCGGCGGCGCTGGCGGTGCTGCTGGCGGCGCGGCTGCTGGCGGCTCCCGTGCCGGTGCAGTCCGACGAGCCGGAGAACCGCGCGGATTACGAAAGCGCCTCCGTGGACCAGATCCTCTCCGATTCCACGGAGAAGGACCCTGCCTCCGACAACGGTTATCGCGGCGAGCAGCTGCTGCTGGTCACCGTCCGCTCCGGCGACTATAAGGGCCAGCAGATGCAGGTATATAACTATGTGGGGCCCCTGTATGGCGGGCCGCTGAAGGTCGGGGACCGGGCCACCGTCCTGATCTCCACCTATTCCGACGGCACCGTCAATGCCACGGTGTATGAATTCGACCGTCTGCTGCCCCTTTGCATCGTGCTGGTGCTGTTCATCGCGGCAGCGGTGGCCGTGGGCGGCCGGACGGGGGTCAAATCCCTGGTGGCCCTGGCGGTGACGCTGGTGTGCCTGTTCGGCGTGCTGCTGCCGTCCCTGATGAAGGGGGCCAACACGCTGCTGATGACGTTTTATCGTCTGTGCCTATGTGGCGGTGGTAAGCCTGACCGATCGTAGGCGGCGTCCGGAAAAAGACTGTGTGCGCCATGCTGGGCGCGG
>ENA-OQCL01000839-OQCL01000839.1-human-gut-metagenome-genome-assembly--contig:-NODE-839-length-13030-cov-5.533752_pt1 | contig 13030 bp, 16 predicted proteins | sample MGYA00242502_ERZ504586 | MGnify/ENA primary metagenome ERZ504586 (study PRJEB26092, sample SAMD00036316) | human gut metagenome | host: Homo sapiens | study: EMG produced TPA metagenomics assembly of... | reverse complement strand
TGCTGGACTCCGAACCAGGCACCGCCTGGTGCCGGGACCAGAGCGGAGTATTCCGTCCGGAGCTGTATCAGCCTGACGAAGAATGAGAGAATGTAAGGAGGATCTGTTGTATGTACACCTGCGCCAGCTGTACCCTCCGCTCCTGCCAGAAGGGGGGCGGGGACCTGCCCCAGAACTGTCCCATGCGGGACCCGGAGTTCTTTGACCGGCTTGGTCAGGCGCTATAGATTAGCATACTTCGGCTGATAGCGAGACCATTCGCCTGCTTATGCCACCACAAGGGAAAGTTTCTTAAAATATATACTTGACCATGTCAAGACAAGAAAGGAAGGACATGATGCTCCAAACCTTCGCCTACTGTCTTTCCCGACTGTATAAGGAGCTTTACGCTTATGCGGGAGCCCGGTCGCACCCTTTGGCGTAAAAAACGGTCTGGTATTCTTCGTCATCTATGTTGGCAAGCATCCTGGCTGTACTCCGTCCGAATTGACCAAGACGCTGCGGGTGGACTGGGGCTATTCTCAGCGGTGTATTACTAAATTGGTCGACGATGGGCTGATCGCCTAGGAAAAAAGCAGGACGCTCCTATCAACTCAAGCTGACGGAGCAGGGCGAGGAGGCTTTCCGGGTCAGCCGTCAACTGTTTTATGACTGGGACAAACAGAAGCTGTGCGCCCTGACCGAAGAGGAACGCGACACTCTGCTGACCCTGCTGCGCAAAATCATATGGAAAGAGGATGAAACCCGCATGTATGAAACCATTGCCAGTCCTATTGAGTATGGCGGGATTCGCCTGAGGAACCGGATTATCTTCGCCTCACCACAATGGGACTCAAACAGGAGGACTATTGCGAAAAAACCCGTCAAATCGCCGCGGGTGGATGTGCTATGGTGAATTTGGGCGATGTTACGGTTGCCCGGTTCGGCTTTGGGCAGAGCCTGTTCACCGCCAAGGGCTTCGCTGCGTACCGCGAGCTTACCGATATTCTCCATCTAGAAAACTGCCTGGCCGGTGCCCGGCTTCACCAGAGCGATTCCAATGTCAAGGCGATGCTGAAATATGTGCCGGCCGTGCTGACCAAAAGATCAGCATGCAGGACCTTCGGCCCCCTGCTAAACCAGAAAGTCAGCCCTTATGTCTGCGGCCTGTCCGCCCGAAAAATCAGGCAGATCACGAGCCATTTCGGCCGCGCGGCCATCCAGGCGCGCAAGGCGGGATTTGATATGGTTCAGATCCACGGAGACAGGATGTTGGGCAGCTTCTCTTCCCCGGTATTCAATCACCGCACCAATGAATACGGCGGTTCCATTGGAAAACCGTATCCGCTTTGCCGTGGAAGCGGTGAAGGCGGTCCGCCTGCAGGCGCCGGACCAGCCCATTGATTTCAAGCTGGCCGTCCGTCAGGAGGAGCCGCATTACGGCAATGCCGGTGTGCTGGAGTCTGAGCTGGGCGTCTTTGTACCGATGCTGGTAGATGCCGGTGTCACCAGCTTCCATGTAGCACTGGCCAACCATTCCAGCCTGGAGGATACGATCCCGCCGGCAAACCACCCCTATTTCAAGGGTCAGGGCTGCTTCCTGAAATACTGCGACGAGGTGCGTCAGTTTACCGATAAGCCTATCACCGGTGTGGGCGGTCTGAATGATCCCGCGTTTGTGGACGATCAGCTTGCCTCTGGCCGCATCACCTGCGCAGCCATGAGCCGTCAGCTGCTGGCTGACCCGGAATGGCCGAACAAGGTTGCCGCCGGTCAGCTCAAGGAAATCCACCGCTGTGTCCGCTGCAACAGGAAGTGCCTCGGCGGCCTGCAGCAGCATCAGGGCACGCACTGCATTTATGAGAAAGATTGATTATGAAGACTTCTGTCGTATTCAGCAGTAAGACCGGCAACACCCAGCAGCTGGCAAATGCCGTTGCCGCTGCCCTGCCGAAGCAGGAGCTCCTGTATACCGGTGCGCCGAATGAGGCAGCTCTTGCAGCTGACCGCCTGTATATCGGGTTCTGGACGGACAAAGGCAGCTGCAACCGTGAGATCGCCGCTTTTTTGAAGCAGGTCAAGGGCAAGGAGGTGTTCCTGTTCGGCACAGCCGGCTTTGGCGGGGACGCAGCCTATTTTGAAAAGGTACTTACCGCCGTCAAAAAGCACCTTGATCGCAGCAATACGGTGATTGGCACCTATATGTGTCAGGGCAAAATGCCCCAGTCCGTGCGGGAGCGCTATGTGAAGATGCAGGCCAGTCCCCTGCCCATCCCGAATCTTGACAGCCTGATCGAGAATTTCGACCGTGCAGCCACCCACCCGGACGCAGAGGATCTGCACCGGTTGACAGCTGCCGTTAAGCAGACGGAGAGCCGCTGATCACGGTCAGCCATAATAAACCAAACAAATACGCCGCCAAAGAGCGCGATACAGAATCGCAGCCCTTGGCGGCGTTTGCTATATGGACTGTTTGAAAAGCGTGACCGTTTTTACACAAAGAACCTTGCCGAAAAAGTGGTGCTGCATTCTCTGCAATGAGAACGGTACAGCTTAGAATTTTCCGCCGGAACTGCCGCCGAAGCCATCGCTGTCGGTACTCGAGCCGCTCGAGCTGCTCGAGCTGTCGTCCTTGACGGGGTCGTACGTTTCGGTCTCGGTGGTGTGGGTGTAGGTGTCCTCCACCACGGACAGCGCCAAGCCCTCGGCGGGCATATAGGCGTTGGCGTGGGTCTGCTCGTTGGCAGTTTTCATCTGCGCGTAGAAGATGCCGCAGACAATGCTCGCCACAACCAGCGGAATGACAAACACGAACACCCACTTGATCCAACCCTTGGCGGGGTCGTTGCCGCTGTCCAGCGGTGCACCCTTTTCGGCATAGAAATCAAGCGTGTCAGCGCACATTTCTATGTAGGTTTCGGAGGCCTTGTAATACGTTCCGTCCGAGAGCATCGGCACGATCTTATCTTCGATCTGCGCGATGCGGTAGTCGGTAAAGGCGGTCACGCCGCCGCCGTAGGTGATGGTAACATAATCGCGGGAATCCAGCGCAATCAGGAACAGGATACCGCTTTTGCCCTCGCCGTAGCCAAGGTCATAGTCGCGGTACCAATCCTTGGCAAACTCGCGCACGTTCTGCCCGCCGATGTCAGACACCGTCAGCAGGTAGACGTTGACACCGTGTCCGGCACTGGCGTCCTGCGCCTTTTGTTCCAATTCAGCGGTCGCTTCGGGTTTGAACAGCTCGTAGGTGTCCATCACCAACGGCATTTCGGCAAACGCCGGTACGGCGCAGAGCAAGCACAGCACCAGTGCCGTAAGCAGAGAAAACAGTTTCTTTTTCATACTCTGTTTCCCCCCTTCAAAGCAGGATGGCAAGCAGGATCATCAGCGGAACACTGATGCCTGCAAACCAGGCGGCCACCTTTCGATTATCAACCGGCAGATCGCCGACCAGCTTGCCGGTCTGCCCGTTCATGGCGAACAGATAATCCTTGCCCTGCCACTTGGTGTGCAGCATCCACACCGGCAGCAGCGCGTAGTGCTTGGCGGTGTAATCAATATGGATGTTCTCGCTCCGGGTGCTTACGCTGTTGTAGCCGGTAATGCTGGCCGAAAGCTCGCTGCTGACCGAATTCTGCATCCGGCTGTGGGCACGGGCCTGGCAGGTGTCGGCGTCCTCGTCGTATTTGTCTGCCATATAGCCCGGCAGGTACGCGGTCGAGAACGGCTGGAACGCGCGGTAGTCATAAGGCTCAATGGCGTCCATATGCCCGTTGGGCATCTTGGTCGAGCCGTCCACCGGCACACCCATAAACTGCGTAGTACCGGCGCGGCGGACATCATAGTGCCTGGTCGTGGTGATGACATAATCGCCGTTGCGGTGGCTGGAGCTGGTCGTGGCTTCGTATTGGCCCGAACCGGAGGCGTTGGCATCGAACAGCCAGAACGGGACATACACGCCCTTGATCTCCTCGATATGATTCTGCGAAGAGAAGGCATTGGGCAGGAATCTCTTCCCGCGATAGTATTTTTTCAGTGCGGCCTTGGCGGCGTTCTTATCCAGCACAAACGGCAGGACAAGCTCAGGCCGCTGCATGCCGCTGAACTGCCCCGCGATGACCGTTGGATTGCCGCAGTACGGGCAGCTTGTCGCGGCGGTCGTCTCGTCACAGATCAGCTCTGCGCCGCAGGATGGGCAGGAATAGCTGCGCAGTCCGGCGGCCTCATTTTCGCTCCAGACGGAGTCTGGCGGCGGTGCTTGTTTATTCTGTGCCGCGGTTTCGGCAGCGGCTTCTTTTCAGCATAGAGCGCTTCGATCTCAGCAGTATCGTAGCTGCTGCCGCAGAAGTCACACACCAGCTTTCCGCTGGCACCGTCAAAGTGAAGCGGACCGGTACAGGCAGGGCATTGGTAGTTGGTAAGCTGCGTTGCCAGCTGCTCAGCGCTGCCATGGAAAGAAAAGCCCAGCCGCTTGAATTTTGCCCGCCTTGCGCAGCTCGTTCAGCTGGTCATAGGCGTGGTACTTGACGTAATTGGACCAGCTGCTTTCATGCACAGAGTGAACGAGGTAAAAATCAAAGTAATCAGTGCGGCAGTTGGCCAACTGCTCGTTAAAAATACGGGGCACATCCTCATCGCATTTCAACAGCCAGCCGGGCAGTTTGCTGGCAAGGTGATAGCTGGCGCGGGAATACTTGGCCAGAGCTTTGCCGCAGAACTTTTCGCTCATGCCGCCGTGGTAGGGGTAGGCAGTATCGAAATAGTTCACGCCGTGGGCATAGGCATAATCAAAAATCTCCTGTGCCTTTTCCTCGTCAATGCTGGTCTGGTCGGCGGCGTCCCGCAGGGGCAGGCGCATGGTGCCAAGACCCAGCAGGCTGATTTTGCCGTTGAGGTCATTATAGGGGGCAGGGTTATTGCGGCAGACACGGTATTCCATACAAGTTACGCTCCTTATTCCGGCTTTGCCGGATGAATTTGATGGAAGATTTGGTGCGGGGATAAACAAGAAACGCCGATTTTGCTGGCTCGGCGGTTAAGGTGTATCTGAAAACAAAGAAACAGCCGATATTTTCGACTTTTCAGATACACCCTGGGAAAAGGAAATTATTCGCAGGAGGAACAGTCGCCACAGTCCTCGTCGGTGGCGGGAGCTGCCGTTGCGGCGCGGCCTGCCAGCTCGGGATCAAGGCTTTCGGCTACTTTGATCATCAGGGCACATTCAATGCGCTTGCGGAACACTTCGCAGCCATATTCATACACACCGTGGATATCGCCGGTGGCGTGCAGGGCGTTGGCGGCGCAGCCGCCCGCGCAGTACAGGCGTGCCCAGCAATCCTTGCAGTCGGGGCGGGCGTACACGTTGCACAGCTTGAATTCATCCCGCAGTTCGGTGTTGGTAACGCCGTTCCAGATATCGCCCAGCTTGTAATCCGGGTCGCCGACAAACTGATGGCAGGGGTACAGGTCGCCCCAGGGGGTAACGGCCATATATTCGGTGCCGGAACCACAGCCGGAAATGCGCTTGTAAATGCAGGGGCCATGGGCCAAGTCGATCATGTAATGGTAGAAAGTGATGGGATGACCGGCTTTTTCACGGCGGAGCATATCCTTGGCCAGCAGCTCATACTGGTCAAACAGGATGGGTAGGTCGGCTTCGGTCAGGGCTTCGGGACTGCCGGCCTTGCTCACGACCGGCTCCATGGAAAGCTCGTCAAAGCCGAGATCATCCGCCATGTGGAACAGGTCGTTGGTGAAATCGGTGTTGTAATGGGTGAAGGTGCCGCGCATGTAGTAGCCCTTACCGCCGCGGGCCTTGACCAGCTGCTGGAACTTGGGCACAATGCGGTCATAGCTGCCGCGGCCTGCAATATCCTTGCGGAAACGGTCGTTGATCTCCTTGCGGCCATCCAGAGAAAGAACCACGTTGTAGCACTCTTTGTTGGCCCACTCAATGACTTCATCGGTGATGCCGATGCCGTTGGTGGTCAGGGTGAAGCGGAAGTTCTTGCCTTTTTCTTTTTCAATGCTGCGAGCATAGGCAACCAGCTGTTTGCAGACCTCAAAGTTCATCAGCGGTTCGCCGCCGAAAAAGTCAACCTCCAGGTTGTGGCGGGTGCCGCTGTGCTCCACCAGGAAATCCAGCGCACGCTTGCCGGTCTCAAAGCTCATCAGGCCGGACTGGCCGTGGAACTTGCCCTGGGCGGCAAAGCAGTATTCGCAGTTCAGATTGCAGGTGTGGGCCACATGCAGGCAGAGTGCCTTGACAACGGTGGAACGATTCTTGAAATCAAAGGCATGGTCAGCGTAAATATCTTCGGCAAACAGCTTGCCATCGGCCTTCAGTTCTTCGATATCGTCAAAGCAGTCGTTGATGTCCTCGGCGGTCACTTCGGGATGGTCAGCATATTTCTTTGCCAGCAGGTCGGCAGCTTCTGCGCGGGGGTGGCCGGCATCGACCAGAGCGATGGCGGCATACGCCAGTTCGTCTACGGCGTGAACGCTGCCGCTGTAGACATCCAGCACAATGTTGTAGCCGTTGAGTTTATATTGATGGATCATACTATTCCTCATATCCGAATCAAAGTGGGGTTACATAAAAAAGAACCGGGAGCGCCTTTTTGGTAAAAGGCAGTCCCGGCAGAAAGCCAGTTCAAGTAAAAATTACTTCTTCTCGCAAGGCTGGTTGGCAATGCCGCAGCTGGTCTTGCAGGCGCTCTGGCAGGAAGTCTGGCATTCGCCGCAGCCGCCGTTCTGGAGGCTCTTAGCCATATCGCGGGTGTTCAGAGTCTGAATGTGCTTCATGAAATTTCACCTCTTCTATAAATATAGATTATATTAAATATACACGGAAACCATAGGGTTTGTCAAGCAAAAGCGGGGATTTTTGCGGGGAGGCGGGCAGTTTTTTGCCCACAACAGGAATGGTGCTATGGCAGAACATCCAAAGTGGAGCCACCGCCAAGGCCAGTGTGGTGCAGGTGGGTGCCGCAGGCAGCAAGGGCGGTGCAGGCCGCGATGAATTCCGGAGTGATCACTTCGCCCGGTGCCAGCAGCGGAACGCCCGGCGGATATGCCCAGACATACTCCGCCGAGGTGCGGCCAACGGCATGTTGCAGTGCCAACGCGGTGTGCGGGGCAAAAAGCGCCTGTGCGATGGAACAGGCGGCTGGGCCGGGGGTGGGCAGCACCTGCGCCGAGGCGGGCAGGGGAGCGTTCTGCGCCGCCGCAGCATCGATCACCAACAGGGCAGCGGCAAAACGGTCAAGGGCGGTTTCTTCATCGCAGGGGGAGGTCATGGCCAGCACGTTAGCACCACAGGACATCTCGGTTTCAAACTGCCAGTCCCGGCGCAGCAGTTCCGCCAGGGCGGGGCCGGTCAGCCCGGCAGCAGCACCGTTGACGAGGATCTTGCCGGAATCGTGGGGCAAAAAAAGCCGGGGTGGGCAGAAACATCATCCATCCCATGGCAGAGCACGCGCAAGCGGCGCAGTGGGCGCACAGCGCCGCTGAACCGCTGCAAGCGGGCACGCCAGGCGGCAAACCAGGCATCGCCGTGTTCGGCCAGCAGGCCGGTGCAGCCGTCCAGACTGGCCATTAACGGATAGGAGGGGGGAACTGGTTTCAAACACATCCAGCTGGCGTTCCAGCTCCTGCGGCGGAATGAAAGAACTGTTCCAGTGCAGCAGGGCGGTCTGGGTCAGGCTGGGCAGTGTCTTGTGCGGGCTTTGAATGATGACATCCGCCCCGGCAGCAATGGCACCGCCCTGCCAGCCGTGGGCGGCGGCCAGTGGCAGATAGTGCGCGCCGTGGGCTTCGTCCACGATCAGGGGAACGTTGGCGGCGTGGCACAAAGCGGCAATGGCGGCAAGATCACTCAAAACACCCTCATAGGTGGGGCTGGTAAGGATGACCGCAGCGGCATCCGGGCAGGCGCGCAGGGCATCCGCTACCATGGCGGGGGTGATGCTGCCGTAAATGCCGAACGCCGGGTCCACGGGGGGCACCAGCCAGTGTGCCGTTAAGCGGTTGAGCTCAATGGCGTGGTAAACGGATTTGTGGCAGTTGCGCGCGCAGATGACGGCGGTGCGGCCGGAACTGACGACAGCGGCCCGGATGGCGGCCAGAATGCCGCAGGTGGAGCCGTTGACCAGATACCAAGTTCGCTTTGCCCCCCACAGGGCGGCGGTGCGGGCCATGGCATCGGCCAAAATGCCGTCTGCATCGTGCAGGTCATCTACGCCGGGAACTTCGGTCATATCCCACCCGGCGGGCAGGCCCGGTGCCGGCACCACCCGCCGCTTGTGCCCCGGCATGTGCAAGGGGTAAAGCCCGGAGGAAGCATAGGATTGGAGTTGAGATTGGAGAAGATGGTTCATAAGTTAGGAAGTAGGAGTTAGGAGTTGAAGGACGGAATTTTTGGAAGCGGCAATAATTATGGCAATACCGCATAATTCTAAGTGCCGATACGGCGAGCGAGGTGCGGCAGATGCCAAGCCAAAAGCGCAGATAATACTGGATGCTGCAAAGGTGAGCGCCGCCAGTGGCGGAAACAGCGAACCGAAGCAGGGGCAGCGGTCGCAGAGTGCGAGGGGCTTTTGCCCCCGAAGCACGATGCGGGTACCGCAACCCGACATTATCGAGCATTTTGGCAACGCAGATGCCGTGCCGCAGCTGCCGGAGCGGTGCTTAAGCCGCAAGGCGGGAATTGTGCGGTGTTGCCTTAGAAGTGAGGAAACGGAGAGAGTATAAGAGTGTTATGATTTTAATACGCGGCGCAAGCCGCACCATAAACTCCTAACTCCTCCCTCCTGACTTCTAATTAACCAAGTTCTACTTGGGCTTTGCTTCCGCATTTGGTCTTTTGGACCAGGATTTGTTTGGGGATGCGGTCCTGGAGGGTTTCGACGTGGCTGATGATGCCGACCAGCTTATCGGAACCGGCAAGGGCAGTCAGGGTGTCGATGGCTTTTTGCAGGGCGTCGGCGTCCAGCGTGCCAAAGCCTTCGTCCACAAACAGGGTATCCACGCTGATGCCGCCGGCACTTTCCTGGATAGTATCGCTGATGCCAAGAGCCAGGCTGAGCGCCGCCAAAAAGCTTTCGCCGCCGGAAAGGGAACCGACCGGGCGGGTCTTACCGGTGTAGGCATCGAACACATCCAGCTCCAGTGCGGTCTTGGCGGCAATATCGGCGCTCTGGCGGCGGCGCAGGGTATACTGGCCGCCCGTCATGCGGGTAAAACGACGGTTTGCGGCGGCGACCACGCCGTCAAAATAAAAGCTCTGCACATACTGTTCAAAGGGCAGCTTTTGCTTTTGGGTCAGATTGCCGTTGATGGTCTTGCTCAGGTTATCCAGCATGGCGGCGTTGGCGCGGGCAGATTCTGCGGCGGTGATGGCTTTTTTTAGGTTGGTCAGGGCATCGCGGTTGGTATCCAGCCGGTGCAGGGCGGCCTGGTTTTGGTCGCGCAGGTTTTTGCGCTCAGCTTGCAGTGCAGTAAGGGTCTGCTGCTGGGCGGCAGGGTCCGGGCGGCTGGCGGTATCCCCGGCCTGTTCGGCCAGGGTTTGGGCGGCGCTTTGGGCCGCAGCAAGTTCTTTGGAAAAAGCATCGCGGCTTTTGGCGGCAGCATCCAGTGCGGCTTGCAGGGTGCGGCGCTGTTTTTGGGTCTCGGCGCGGGCGGCGGCCATAGCGGCGGCATCTGGCCAGGGCAGGTTTTTCTGCCCCTCGGCAAGGCGGGTCTGGGCTTCCGCGGCGGCTTTTTCGGCGTTGGCCTGTGCGGTGCGGGTCTGCTCCACAGCGTTTGCCTGATCGGGGCGCTGGGCTTGCAGCTGGGCTTTTTGGCGGGTCAGCTTTTCCAGATCTTTTTTGCGGGATTCAGCATTTGCCATGCGGTCATGCATTTCGGCAAGGCCTGCGGCGCAGGCTGTCATGTTGGGCCTGCAGGGCGGTTTGCAGCTCGTCCGGGGTCAGGGCATCGGCCTGCGGCCCGGTATAATGCTGGCGGCGGCGCGCCAGAAAGGCGGCGGTACGCGCATACAGGGTATCCCGCTGGGTTTGGGCTGCGGCTTTGGCTTCCCCGGCTGCGGTGGAGGCTTTGGAAGCTTCCGCCGCAGCGCTCGCCGCTGCCTGCGCAGCTTTGTTGCAGGCGGCTTCGGTGACATGGCTGGGGGCGGGGGCTGCCGGTGCTGGGTGGTGCAGAGCACCGCACACCGGGCAGGGGGTGCCATCCACCAGATCTTGCGCCAGAATCCCGGCGCGGGCGGCATTCAGGGCGCGCTGCATCTCGGCGCTGGAATGTTGGGCGGCATCGGCCTGCTGCTGCTTTTGCCGGTATTCATCGGCAGTGCGCTGCCAGTTGGCTTGCGCGGTGTGCAGGCGGGGGATATCGTCCAACAGGGCTTGGCAGTCCTGCTGCTGGCTTTGGGCCAGCTCAATGGTTTTGCGGCAGCTTTCCAGCTCGGCGTTCGGTTCGCCGCAGGCCGTGATCTGCGGTTCCAGCTGGGCTAAGGCAGTATCGGTACTGCTTAGAGTTTTCTGGTCTTTTTCCAGCGCCGCGGCGGCCTGCTCGGCCTGGGCGCGGGCGGTTTTGGCGCTGGCTGCGGCGGTGCTCAACTCTTGATAGCGCGGCTCCCACTCCGCAAAGCGCTGCAGCTTGGCATCCAGCTCGGCAAGCTCCGGGCGGCGGGCTTCAGTCTTGTCCCACTCCGCATTCAAAGCGGGGGCCTGGGCAGTCAGCTCGGCAGCTTTGGCCTGGGCTTCATCCAGACTGCTCAGCAGTTTGGCACGGTTTTGGGCGGCTTCCACCGCGGCGGACTGCGCTTCAATGCGGGCATCAAGGATATCCAGCTGTTGGGATTGCTCCGCCGTCAGGGCGGTGTCCGCTTCGATCATCTCAGCGGCCCAGTCCAGCGCGGCGGGGGCACGGTAGGGGTCACGGCTGTCCTGCGCATCGGCAAGTTCGCCGGTGTGGGGGCTGCCGGGGGCAGGCTGTAAAGTGGCCAGCAGCTGCACAACGGTGTGGTTGGCAAGCTCGGCCTGGCGCAGAGCTTCCCCGGCTTTGGTGCGGGCGGCACTGCCAAGGCGCTGGTAGCTGGCGGTATCAAACACGCGGCGCAGAATTTCGGCTCGGTCGGCGCTGGAAGCATTGAGCAGGCGGGCAAAATCATTCTGTGCGATCATCGAGATTTGGGCAAACTGGCGGGCGTCAATGCCCAGCAGGGCTGTCACCGCTGCAGTCACGGCTTTAGTACCGGTCACGGGAGCGTCCGGCTCCTGCGCTAAGGTGGCAGAGCCGGGAACCGTGGTTACGCCCTCGCCCCGGCGCTTGGCGCGGGTCTGCTCCGGGGTGCGGTTGACGGTATAAGTACGGCCGCGGTGGGTGAACTCCAGCTCCACAAAGGTGGTATCAGTGGGGATGGCATAGTCGCTGCGCAGCATGTCCGGTTCGCGGTAAGCGCCGGTGGTTTCGCCGTACAGGGCAAAGGTGATAGCGTCAAACAGCGCGGTTTTGCCCGCGCCGGTATCGCCGCTGATCAGAAACAGGCCGCTGGAGCCAAAGCCGGACAAATCCAGTGTGCAGGTGCCGGCATAAGGGCCAAAGGCGCAAAGGGTCAGGCGTACAGGTTTCATAGTCCGGCCTCCTGGCGCAGCTGGGCCAGAGCTGCGGTTTCTTCGGGGGTAAGGGTGCGGCCGTGCATCTTTTCAAAAAATGCGGGCGAACAACTCGTCAAAGCCCATGGTGCGCAGCTGGGCGGCCTGCTGGATGGCATCGCTGCCGGTATCCAGTGCGCCGCCGGGGGCGTAATCCAGCTTCATGGCGTTGGGGTAAGCGGCACGCAGCACGGCCATGGCGTCCGGGCGGGGAACCGGGTCGGTCAGGGTGGCCCAGATGTAATCTTCGGCATCTGTTACGGTATCGGCGGCGGTCAGCTGGTCCAGCGGGCCGGTGAGGTGGCGCATGGCGTGCAGCGGGCGCAGGGGCAAAAGCTCCGGTTCGGCTCCGTTGGCCCCGATATGAACCAGAACGGCGCTTTTCTGCGCGCCGCACTCATCCAGCGAATAGCACAGCGGGCTGCCCGCGTACCGCACAGTGGGGCAGCCGACCTGCTGCGGGCGGTGAATGTGGCCAAGGGCGGTGTACAGGTAGCCGGTAAAGCGGGCGGCATCCACGGCCTGAACCGTGCCGACGTTGACATCGGCGGCAACGCTCTCACTGCCGGAACAGGTGGGCAGACTGCCGCCGCCCAGCACCATCTGGTGGGCGATCAGAACCCGACGCTCCCCGGCGGTGGGCAGCGGGCCCAGCGCGGCGGCGATGGCGGAATCTTCATCCCGGATATCGGCATCCGGCAGGCAGTGACGCACGGTGGCGGGGCGGACAAAGGGCAGGAGGTCAAAGGTGAGCCCGCCGAATTCATCCTGCAAGATGACCTGGCGGGGGGGCACTGGTGAACTGCCCGGCCAGATAGACCTGTTGGTTGGAAAGCAGCCCGGCGGCATAATCCAGCCGCTCGGCGCTGTCATGGTTGCCGGCAATGGCCAGCACCGGGATGTTCCGATGAGCAAGCTCGGTCAAAAACCAGTCCAGCAGCAAAACTGCGGCGGCAGGGGGCAGGGCGGTATCGTAAATATCCCCGGCCAGCGCCACCGCCTGCACATTGTGGGCAGTGCACAGGTCAAGGACCTGCTCTAAGATATAGCGCTGGTCCGGCAGCAGGTCAAAGCCATTGACCCGCTTGCCGAGGTGAAGATCGGCGAGGTGGAGAAGATTCAAAGGTGGCACCCCTTGAAAGTTAGGAGTTAGGAGTTATCTCAATTAGGAATGAGGAATGAGAAATTAGGAATTGGAGATGGGGATAAGTTTGAAATTTGGGGTGAATGGTAAATTTGTGGGGTAGGGCGGGGTGAACCTGACCAAGCCGGGAGCCTGACGTAAATTCTGATTATTTTTAGGGCCTGCGTGGGGAGCCACCCCTCAGTCCGCTGTGCGGACAGCTCCCCTCCAGGGGAGCCAAAATATACGGCGGGCTTCTGTATGAATTTGTTGT
>ENA-OQCL01000838-OQCL01000838.1-human-gut-metagenome-genome-assembly--contig:-NODE-838-length-13033-cov-3.359445_pt1 | contig 13033 bp, 16 predicted proteins | sample MGYA00242502_ERZ504586 | MGnify/ENA primary metagenome ERZ504586 (study PRJEB26092, sample SAMD00036316) | human gut metagenome | host: Homo sapiens | study: EMG produced TPA metagenomics assembly of... | reverse complement strand
CCATTATGAATACGAGCGCCTATGCTCTGTGGATGCCAGCCGCACGTTTACCTACGCAGACGGCAAGCTGACGCTGGCTGCGTCGGACACTGGCGTGGAGACGGTGCTCATTCCTGCGGAGACGGACTACACCTATCTGGCTGTGGAAGTGTCTGAGGAAGAGCAGCAGGCTGCTGAGGATGCGGCCAAGGCTGCGGAACAGCAGCAGGCTTCTGCAGATGCGGCAGCGGCAGCAGCGGCTGAAGAGGTCAAGGATATTGAGATGGTCGACAGCGGCTACTCGGTAGAATCTCTGGGCGGCGGCAATTCCCTCATCTATTATGCGGTGGAGATCGAAAATCCAAACACTTATAATGCGATCGTTTCGCCAAACATCGACATCACAGTGCTGGATAAAGACGGCCGTGTGCTGACCAAGCAGAACCGCTCGCTGTTTGCCGTGGCACCGGGCGATCGTTTCTTCTTCGGCGATGCCATCAACTGTCCAAAGGGCAGCCCGGCAGATGTGGAGATCACCGTCGAGAACAACGACTACGATTTCAAAACCTTTGAAGGCTCGGGTATTCACTCCGTCAAAGATTTCAGCGTTGGTGAGGTCAGCGAGGAAAAAGAAGGCGGTCAGGTGCATTTTTCCGGCACGATCACCAACGATTCCGCGGCTGATCTGGAGAACGTGATCGCGACAGTCGTCTTTAAGAAAGATGGCAGCATTGTCGGTGGCGTCACCGGAGAAATTGGCAGCATGGCTGCTGGAGAATCGGCAGATTTTGACATCGCCACCAAGAGTGATTTCAGCGACTATGATTCGTATGAGGTCTATGTCACGCAGGAAGCAGCATAATACAGGACGAACAGTCCCGTGCATGAGCATGGGGCTGTTTTTTTGCGTTTCTTGGCGGTTTCTTGGAAATTGGCTGTTATGCTTGGCACATAGAAGAAAAACAGCAACTGAAAGGACGGAGTGACATGACAGACTATCTTCTGGAAACACGGAATCTGACAAAACGTTTTCGCCATCAGACGGTGGTGGAGGAGGTGTCGCTGGCGGTGCGGCGCGGTTCTGTGTATGGGCTTCTGGGGCCGAACGGCGCTGGAAAATCGACGACGCTGAAGATGATCATGGGGCTGTTGCGGCCGAGCGGCGGCGAGATCATTTTCGATGGTGCGCGGTGGAGCCGTCAGGCGCTGGCGCAGATGGGGGCGCTCATCGAGGGGCCGGCGCTATATCCAAATCTGACGGCGCGGGAAAACCTGCGCGTGCATACGCGGATGCTGGGCGTTCCGGAATCGCGTATTGCTGAGGTGTTGGAGATTGTGGATCTCGTGGACACGGGACGCAAGCGTGCGGGCCAGTTTAGCCTGGGGATGAAGCAGCGGCTGGGGATTGCGGTGGCGCTGTTGAACGATCCGGCGCTTTTGGTGCTGGATGAGCCGACGAACGGGCTGGATCCGTTTGGGATCCAGGAATTGCGCGAACTGATTGCGTCGTTTCCGGGGCAGGGGATCACGGTGATCCTTTCCAGCCATATTTTGTCGGAGGTGGCGCAGGTTGTGGACGAGATTGGTATTTTGAGCGGCGGGCGGCTGCTCTTTCAGGGGATGCCGCCGCAGCAGGAAAATCTGGAGCAATTTTTCACGGAAACGGTGCTGCAAGGAGGAATGAAACGATGATGGGAATGTTACGCGCGGAAATGCTGAAATACAAGCGCACGTTTATGGCGAAGCTGGTGATCTTTATTCCGCTCTTTTTTGCGGTGTATTCGCTGGTGACGAGTTATCTGGTGCCGGGGAGCTACGACTGGAACGGGATTTTGGTGATGAGCTTCAATTGGTGGCCGGTGACGTTTCTGCCGCTGGGCTATGGGCTTTTTGCGGGAATGGTGGCGAATCTTGAGCGCAAGGCGGGAAATTATCGCGTGCTGAAAGGGGAGGTGCTCTCACCGCGGCGCATTTGGCTGGGAAAGATAGGCGGTATGGCGCTGATCGCGGCGTGCTCGTCGGCGGTGCTTGTGCTGGGCGATCTGGTCTGCGGGATGCTGCAGGGGGATGTGCCGCCGCTCGGGGTGATGCTGCTGGCGGCGCTGCTCTGCTGGATTGCGACGCTGGCGCTGATCCCGCTTCAGCTGTGGCTGGCGACGTGGGCGGGAATGCTTGCGAGCATTGCCCTTGCGGCGGTGGGGATGATCGTGGGGGTGCTTCTGGCGCCGACGCGGCTCTGGATCTTCTGTCCGTGGAGCTGGGCGTCGCGGCTGATGTGTCCGACGATCGGTGTGCATCCGAACGGGATTGTGCTTTCTGCAGGCGATGGGCTTCTGGACGCGGGGGTGATTCCTGTGGGAATTCTGGTGTCGTTTGTGGTGTTTGTGGTGCTGTCGATGGTGACGGCGCTGTGGTTTGAGCGGAGGGAGAGCAAATGATGGGGATTTTCTGCGCAGAATGGCTGAAAACGAAGGGCGGCGCGCTGCGGCCGTTGGTTTTTCTGCTTTCGCCGCTAGTCGGGGCGGTGCTGGCCTGGTATGTTGTGGGGCGGCCGTGGATCGCAGCGGGGTCGGCGTTTTCCGGATTTTTCTCGGTGTGGGCGGTGCTGGTGATGCCGCTTGCGCTGGCGATTGTGGCGGGGCAGCTGGTGCATGAGGAGGAGGATGCGGCGAATTTTAACGGGCTGTTGCTCTGCGCAAAACCGCGGGCGCTGCTCTATCTGGTGAAGCTGGCGCTGCTCTTAGCGCTGGCGGCGGTGGCGACGGGGCTTGCGGTCGGTGCTTTTGTGCTGGGGCTCTGGCTGGGCGGTTATGCGAGCGGCGGTGCGATGCTCTATGCGGAAGCGGGCGCTGTCTGCTGGCTGGCGGCGATTCCGCTGGCGGCGCTGTCGCTGTGGCTTGCGTTTGCTTTTGGGATGGGGGTATCGATTGGGGTCGGCATGGGCGGCATGCTCATTGCGGCGATTCTCGGCGGCACGCTGCTTGGCGATGCGATCTGGCCGTTTGTTCCCTGGGCCTGGCCGGTGCGGCTGGCGAGCGCGGTGGCGATCGGGCAGTCGCAGGAGATTAATGCGGCGCTGGTGGAAGGGTTTATGGCGCAGGCTGATTTGGCTTGCGTGCTGGCGCTTGTCGGTGGTATGCTTCTCATAGTTGGTGGAGGCGCGTGGTTTTCCCGCTGGGACGGGCGCGACACTGGTGAATGACGACGAACGGAGGTGCTCTTATGAGTAAGATCCTGATTATAGACGACGAGCGGGATCTGGTGGCGCTGCTCGCAAAAAAGCTGCGCACGAATGGTCACGAGGTGTTCACGGCCTACGACGGACGCGCGGGCGCGGAGCTGGCGCAGCGGGAGCTGCCGGATCTGATCCTGTTGGATATTATGATGCCGGAGATGGATGGCTTTGATGTGTGCCGCGCGATCCGCGACGAGGTGATCTGTCCGATTCTTTTTCTCAGCGCGCGTCAGGCGGAGTCGGACAAGATCCAGGGACTGACGCTGGGCGGCGACGATTATATCACGAAGCCTTTCGGGATGCGCGAGCTGATGGCGAAGATCGAAGCGAATCTGCGGCGGGAACGCCGGGCGCAGGGGGCTGGCGCTACGCAGAAGCGGCCGCGGCTGTATTTCGGCGAGATTGCGCTTGATCTGAGGGCGCGGTGTGTGCAGGTGGGGGATGTGCAGCTGGCGCTGACGAAGCACGAATATGCGGTGGTGGAATTTCTGGCGCTGCATCCGGGGCAGATCTTTTCGCGGGAACAGATCTACGAGCGGGTCTGGGGCTATGATGCGGAGGGGAATGCGGATGTGGTGGCGGAGCATTTGCGCAAGGCGCGGGCGAAAATTAAAAAAGCGGGGGCGGAAGATCCTGTGGCGACGGTCTGGGGGATTGGCTACCGCTGGCAGAAGAAGGAGGGGGCGCGATGAAATGGCACACGCTTGAAGGCGGGATGCGCCGCACGCTGGCGAAGATCCTGGCGGCGACGGTGGGGGCGACGCTGGTGACGTATCTGATCGCGGGGGCTGTTTTTTTGCTGGTGGAGGACCGCTACATTCAGCCGGCGAATTACAGCGAGCTGCAGGTGGAGAATGTGGAGGTGCTCGCACGGGATAAGAGCACTGTGCTCTTAAATGCGAGCGCTGCGCCGCTGCTCGATGCGGCGGTGGGCGACAGTGCTCTTAAATATCAGGTGGTGGATGCGGAGGGGCGCACGCTCTATGGCACCTACGCGCCGGAGAATGTGGAGCTGGACAGGGAGATGCTTCTGCAGGAGGTCAATACTGCCCACGGCGAGGGGGCGTATTATGTGCATACGGTGCCGATCCTTGACGATGAAAACAGGCTGGTGGGGGCGGTGCGCTGTGCGTATGATTTTGACCTGCGCTTTACGCGCACGACGGCGGTGGCGAAGCTGGCGACGGTGTTTTTTGTGGTGGCGCTGGCTTCGCCCCTGCTCTGGCTGGGATTTTTCAGCTGGTTCTTTTCGCGGCGCTTTGCGGCGCAGATCCGCACGCCGCTGGCGCTTTTGCGCGTGCGGCGGACAAGATCGCGGCGCGGGATCTGGATTTCACGATCGATTATACGGAGGACAACGAGCTGGGCGAGCTTTGCACGGCGTTTGATGCGATGCGCGCGAATCTGGGCGATTCGCTGGCGCGGCAGTGGCGGCTGGAAGAGGAACGGCGCGAGATGGTGGCGGCGCTGGCGCATGATCTGAAGACGCCGCTGGCGGTGATCAAAGCGTACAACGAAACGCTGGCGGACGATACGCTGCTGGATGAGGAGCAGCGCGGCTATGTGGCGGTGATCGCGGCGAATGTGGACCGTTCGGCGGCGCTGATCCAGCGGATCCAGGATGTGTCGCTGTTGGAAGCGGGGGAGGCGCGGCTTGAGCGGGAATGGACGGATCTGCGCGCTTTTCTTGCGGAAATGGCGGAGGCGCTGGCGGGGCGTGCGCGATTGCAGCAGGTAGAGGTGGCGCTGGCGCTGGATGCGGGGCTGGCGCGGGGCTATCTCATTGACAGGGAGCGGCTTTGGCGGATGCTGGACAATCTGGTGACAACATGCGCTGGCTGTGGATGGCGGGCGGCGGCAGACTGACGCTTGCGGCGAAGGAGGCGGAGGATGCGCTCCTCATTGCGGTGCGCGACAGCGGTCCGGGATTTCGGCGAAGATCTGCGCCACGCGGACTGGAGCAGTTTTACCGCGGTGACGGAGGCGCGGGAACGCGGGATGGTCACGCTGGGGCTGGGGCTTTTCATTGTGCAGACGCTGGCGGAGCAGATGGGAGGACGGGTGCTGCTCTCAAACAATGCGGAGGGCGGCGCCTGTGTGACGATTGCGCTGGCGCTGGAATTTGTGGTGGAGAAGGGGTATAATGAAGAAAACAATGACGAGAAAGGATGACCGGACATGAACGAGGTACTGAAAAATATCCGTGAACGCCGCAGCTGCCGCAAATACAAGGCGGACGCTGTGCCGGCGGAGCTGATCGATGCGGTTGTGGAGGCGGGGCTTTATGCGCCGTCGAGTCTGGGCGAGCAGAGCGCGTTGATTGTGGCGGTCTCGGACAAGGAGACGCGCGACAAGCTCTCGAAGCTGAATGCGCGCTTTACGCCGAAGCCGGATAACGATCCGTTCTACGGTGCGCCGGTGGTGCTGATTGCGCTGGCGCGGACGGCGCGCGATGCGCAGTTCTGCGATGGCTGTGTGATGCTGGAAAATATGATGCTGGCGGCACAGAGTCTGGGGCTGGGGTCCTGCTGGATCCACCGCGCGAAGGAGATGTATGCGAGCGAGGAAGGAAAGGCGTTTCTCGCGGAGCTGGGCGTTGAAGGGGATGTGATCGGTGTTGGCCACTGCATCCTGGGCTATCCTGACGGAGAACTGCCCGAAGCGCCTGCCCGCAAGAAGGGGCGTGTGTTCTACGTGCGCTGATTGTATGGCGGCTGCTGACGATGGTCGGCGGCTGTTTTTTTCATAGTTAAGAAGCATGATAAGGCCGTATCCAAATGGGGGATATCGTGGTATAATGGATGCATAAGAAATACTTCTTGAAATGATAAGTTGTCAAGAGGAAAACCAGAAAAATTGGGGGAATCTCTATGGAAGTAAAAAATGTTGCGATTCTTGGCGCTGGCAATGGCGGCGCGACGGCGGCCTGCGAATTTACGGAGCGCGGCTTCAATGTCTGGCTCTATGAGCTGCCGGATTTTGCTGGCGATCTGGAGGGCATCCGCAAAAACGGGGGCTTCCGTTTGGTGGAGCCGAACGAGGTGCCGCCGAAGGATGTGTTTGTGCCGTTCACGCAGGTGACGACGGACATTGAGCAGGCGGTGAAGGATGCGCAGGTGATTATGCTGGTGGTTCCGGGCTATGCGGTGGACCGCTTTGCGGAAGTGCTGGCGCCGGTTGTGCGCGAGGATCAGATCATTTTCTTCAATGGCGCTGCGGCGATGGGCTGTGTGCGTTTTACGCGCAAGGCGCGCGCGATGGGCATTGATACGCGCTTTAAGGTGTGCGAGGCGAACTCGCTGTCTTACGGGACGCGTGTGTTCCCGGACGAGGCGCGGGTGGAGCTTTCGCTGCGCGTGAAGAAGCTTTTCCTGGCGGCGTATCCGAAGGAAAACACGGAAGAATGTCTGGCGGCCTGTGTGCAGCTTTATCCGGGGCTTGTGGCTGGGCGCGATATCTGGGAGACGACGCTGGAAAACGGCAATCCGGAGGTGCACCCTGGGCCATGTCTGTTGAGCGCTGGGCATATTGAATACTCGGGCGGGGAGTTCTGGCTCTACCGCGAGGGGATCACGGAACACACGGTGAATGTGCTGCACGCGATTGAGCAGGAGCGCATGGCGATTGGCCGGGCTTTTGGCTTTGAGCTGGAGGATGCGGTGGAAAGCCGCTACCGCCGCGGATATTTTGACAACGACAAGGAGGACTTGCAGCATCTGTTCAACACGAGTGAGGTGTTCACGAAGATCAAGGGTCCGACGTCGATCACGTCGCGCTATTTCACGGAGGATATCTCGGACGGGCTGGTGCTGTGGTCGGATCTGGGGCGAGTCTGTGGGGTGCCGACGCCGAACATTGATGCGGTGATCACGCTGGGCGGATCGCTGTTGCAGGTGGATTTCCGCAAGATTGGGCTGACGCTGGACAAGCTTGGCTACGGGGACGCGAAAACGGTGGACGATTTGCTACAGGACGTATGATTTCGGAATTTTGCATTTATTTTTGATAATTACAATTTCATTCTGAGCAAAAAGATGTTATACTAATAAAAATCGATCCAAGGAGGAAATTATATGGAAGTTAAAAAGGTAGCGATCCTGGGCGCTGGTAACGGTGGCCTGACGGCGGCAGCTGATCTTGCTGAACGTGGTTTTGATATCAGTCTCTACACGTGGCCGACGCGTGAGTACCAGTTTGAGGGATTGATCAACCGCGGCGGGCTGCTTTTGCAGGAACCGAACGCTGAGCCGCCGAAGGAAGTGTTTGTCCCTATTACGAACTACACGATCGATATGGCTGAGGCGATCAAAGACGCGCAGGTGATCATGCTGACGGTGCCTGGCTACGCTGTGGAGGATTACGCGGAGGTGCTGGCGCCTTTGGCGAGCGAGGATCAGGTGATCTTCTTCAATGCGGCTGCGGCGATGAGCTGTGTGCGTTTTGAGCGCAAGGCGCGCGAGATGGGCATTGAGAAGAAGTTCAAGCTCTGCGAGCTGAACACGCTGACCTACGGCACGCGCGGCATGGCCCGCGACGGGGTTGTGGAGCTGTATCTGCGTGTGAAGAAGACGTACTTTGCGGCTTATCCGAAGGAAAATACGAAGGAACTCTACGATGTTTGCAGCCAGCTCTATGACGGTATGGTGATGGCGGACAATATCTGGGAAACGACGCTGGAAAACGGCAATCCGGAGGTCCATCCTGGGCCATGCCTGCTGAATGCGGGGCGCATTGATTACTCTGGCGGCGAATTCTACTATTATGTGGAAGGGGTCACGGAGCACACGGTGCGTCTGATGCGCGCGATCGAGGGCGAACGCCTGGCGATCGGCCGTGCCTTTGGCTTTGAGCTGGAGGACGCTGTGACGAGCCGCTACAACCGCGGGTATTTCGACAACAAGGACGAAAGTCTGCAGCATCTCTTCAACCACAGCGAGGTATTCTCGAAGATCAAGGGGCCGAGCCATGTCAACAGCCGTTATTTCACGGAGGATATTTCCGACGGGCTGGTGCTCTGGTCGAACCTGGGCAAGGTTGTCGGGGTGCCAACGCCGAACATTGATGCGGTGATCACGATTGGCAACACGATCTTGCGCCGCGATTTCTTCGAAGACGGGCTGACGCTGAAGAGCCTTGGCATGGACGATGCGAAGAGTGTGGCGGATCTGGTTGCGAAGGTATGATGAATAATAAATGATAGAAATGAGAATGGCAGGTGCGCTGCGGATGCGGCGGCCTGCCATTTTGCGTGGTTATTTGCTTGTGACCTGGTCGAAGAAGGCGAGGATGATGTCGCGGCGGGCGAGGAGCCCGGTGAGTTTGTTGGTCTCGCGGTCGACGACGGGAACGTGTTTGAGACGGCGGTTGTCCATGAGGGCGGCGATTTCGGCGAGGTTGTCGTCTTCGTAGGCGAACTGGACTTTTTTGGTGGCGCAGTACATGACGTTGATGGTCTCGAGCTCTTTGACGATGTCTTCGTCGCGCTTGTAGTAGTCATCGGCTTCGAAGATGGTGCGTGGAAGATCTGCGGAAATGCGGTCCTGCTGTTTTGGGTGCGGCGGGGAGATGAAACCGACGACGTCGCCATCGGAGAGGAAGCTCACGAGATGGCCGGCGGGATCGACGACGGGCAGGCAGCCGATGCGGTAGTAGCTGAAGAGGTCGATGGCGTCCTGCACGGTGGCGTTGTCGGCGATGGTGATGGGATTTTTGATCATGATGTCTTTGATTTCTTTCATTGTTGGCTCTCCTTTCAGAATCAGTCGCTAATGGAACGCTTGTTAAACCAGTCTTTGTAGCGCTGCCACTGCTGATGGTAGAAACGGTTGATCATGATGCGGCGATAGAGGGTGAGGTCGCGCTCGTAGAGCAGGGTGCAGTCGCATTTCTGCTCGTTCATGAGACGGCGGATCTGCGGCAGGGTGCGCTCTGGGGCGTATTCGAGGACGAGGCGCTTTGGCACATGCAGCCAGAGGGCTGGGTTGTCGTGGTAATGGACGGCGGAGGTGCGCTTGTTTTCGATGCGGTCGCGCACGAGGTATTCTACCATGTTGCAGCCGCTGACGGTGGTGAAGAAGCTGGAGCGGCCCTGGCGGATGTTGATCTCGAAGACTTTGTAGCGGCCGTCGCGTTCGTCGTATTTGATGTCGAAATTGGAGAAGCCGACGAAGCCGATGGCTTCGAGGAAGGCCTGGTATTTGTCGTAGACTTCCTGTTTGGCTTCCTGGATGATGGCGTTGTAGTTGCCGATGCCGGCCGGTGTGTAGTCCTCGAGGACGCAATGGCCGAGGCACATGGCCTGGACTTTGCCGTTTGCGTCGGAATAGGAGTTGAGGACGTACATGGTGGCGTCGTCGCCAGGGATGAAATCCTGCACGATGAGGGTGCCGGTGTAGCCGGCGCCGTAGATGTCGTGGAAGATCTGTTCGAGCTCGGCTGGGCTGTTGGCCTTGTAGGATTTCTTTTTGCCTGGGAAGTCGAGGTCGACGTATTCGATGGAGTCGCTGGCTTTGACGGCGATCGGATAGTCAAACGGCAGATCGAACGGCGGCTGGCTGTCTTTGTAGAGATAGACGGTGGCTGGGTAGTCGAGGCCGTATTCTTCGCAGATGTTGTAGAAATCCTCCTTGTTTTCGAGGCGGTTTTTCAGCTCGAGATCGATGTACGGCACGATGAAGCGGTCGGAGAGAGCGTCCTTGTGGGTGCAGAGGAGCTCGGTGTAGCGGTCGCCGCAGGCGATGAGGATGAGATGCTCGTAAAGGGGGGCGTAGGTTTTGGCGACGTCGTCGAGCACGGCGAGAAAAACGTCGTCGTGGTCGAAATCGGGCTGGGTGTGCACCTGCACGATCTTCGAGTGGCGTGTTTCGAGGAGCGGAATTTTCCCCAGCGCCAGGGAGCGCATGCCGTAGGCCTGGTAGAAATTGCGCGCCATGCCGTAGCAGTTGGCGTCGGTGCCGAGAAGGATCGGCAAAAAGCGTTTGTCTTTATTTTTAATGATATTGTCCATGCAGAGATCTCCTTTCAAGGATATAGCTCTAGTATACCACAAGCGCGCACGCTCTGCACCCATTCATTGACGCGGCGCACATTTCTCGGCTACAATAGGGATATCTACAATGGTTCAAAGGAGTGGATGGCGATGATCATCATCAATCAGCTGCATCTGGCGCTGGACGAGCCGCTGGACGCGCTGCGCGCTCAGATCGCAGACCGGCTCAAACTGGCGGAGGACGCCTTTTCCTATAAAATTGTCAAAGAATCCCTCGACGCCCGCCGCCGCGAAACGCCGCGGTTTATCTATCAGGTGGAGGTGGAGGCGCCGCTGGGCGAAAAAAAGGTGCGCGCGCTGCACGACAAAAACATCTTCTGGCGTCCGTCGGAGCCGGAGATTCCCCTTTCGCCGGGGGAGCGTCCGCTTGCGGGGCGGCCGATCGTTGTCGGCGCTGGGCCGGCGGGGCTCTTCTGCGCCTACACGCTGGCAGAACACGGCTATCGGCCGCTCCTCTTGGAGCAGGGGCAGGCTGTGCCGGAGCGCACGGCGCAGGTGGACCGCTTCTGGCAGGACGGCACGCTGGACCTTTCGAGCAATGTGCAGTTTGGCGAAGGCGGCGCAGGCACGTTTTCCGACGGCAAGCTCACGAGCCGCAGCAAAAATCCGCTGGGGCATAAGGTGAACGCGATCTTCGCCCGCCACGGCGCGCCGCAGGAGATCACCTATCAGGCCAAGCCCCACATTGGCACCGATCTTTTGAAGGGCGTCATCGTTTCGATGCGCGAGCAGATTCAGCGTGGGGCGGCGAGGTGCGCTTCGGTGTGACGGTGCAGGCGCTGCTTGAGCAGGCTGGCGCGGTGCGCGGTGTGCGCACGAACGCTGGCGATTCTACGCGAATGTCGTGCTTCTCGCCATCGGCCACAGCAGCCGCGATCTTTTCCGCACGCTGCAGGTGCAGGGGCTGGCGATGGAGGCCAAGCCCTTCGCCGTCGGTTTCCGCATTGAGCATCCGCAGAGCCTTGTCAACAGCATCCAACACCGCCAGTACGCCGGGCATCCGCGGCTTGGCGCAGCGAGCTATCAGCTCACCTGGCACGACGACCTCACCGACCGCGGCTGCTACACCTTCTGCATGTGCCCGGGGGGACAGGTTGTCGCCGCAGCAAGCGAAAGTGGGCGGCTCGTTGTCAACGGCATGAGCTACCACGCCCGCGATCTCGAGAACGCCAACAGCGCGCTCCTTGTGAACGTGGGGCCTGCTGATTTTGGCAGCGGCGTGCTCGATGGCGTGGTTTTCCAGGAGAAGATCGAGGAAGCGGCCTTCGCCCTTGGCGGCGGCGGATACGTCGCGCCAGTGCAGCGGGTGGAGGATTTTCTGCGCGGGGAGATCACAACCGCCCTGGGTAGCGTGCGCCCAAGTGTGCGTCCGGGCTACCGGCTCGCCGATCTTTCCGGGGCTTTATCCCGGCACCCTCACCGCCAGCCTGCGCGGCGCCATCGCGCATGGCCAGACGCTCGCCGGTTTGCAGTTCTGCCGGATGCCGATCCTCACCGGCGTCGAGACCCGCTCCAGCTCGCCAGTGCGGATTTTGCGGGATAAAGCGACCCGCGAGAGCGTGAACCTGCGCGGGCTCTACCCCATCGGCGAAGGCGCAGGCTACGCCGGCGGCATCGTTTCCAGCGCCATCGACGGCATCGCCGCCGCCGAGGGGATTATTCGCGCGTTTCGCGCCGAGTGAGGGGGAGAGCCATGCAGCACGTTCTTTTGCAAAACGACCTCGCCCGGCTCCAGCAGCTTCTCGAGCCGGAAGCCTTGCACCTCATTCAGGATGCGCAGCTGGAAGGCTACAGCAACTTCGGCGATTTTGCTCTGCTGTCGTTTGAGTGGTACGACATCGTCAGCGACACCGAAGAACTTTTTCGCATTCTCATCTATCTCTCGCGGGACAATCTCTGCTTCATCTGCAACGCCGACAACGCTCAGCGCTACTGCGAGGACGCCGTCAGCGCCATCACCGCCGCGCTGCCTGAGCTCAGCAGCGAGCAGCTTTTGTACCGCTTTTTCATCCAGCTTTTTCGCGGCGATATGGACCACCTCGAACGCTTCGAAGATCGGCTCGACGCCACCATGAACGCCATTCTCGCCGGCAAGCTCGACAGCGCCCTGGACACCATCGTGCGCGAGCGGCGCGAGCTGGTGCGGCTCAAGCGCTATTATGAGCAGCTCGGCGTCGTCTTTGACGACATCCTGCTCGACGACGATCCGCTGTTTTCGGAAAAAATCCTGAACCGCCTGTCCATTCTCGACAGCCGCATCGATCGCTACGCCGGCAAGGTGCAGAATCTGCAGGCCATCGTCAGCCAGATGCAGGACACCTACCAGGCCCAGCTTTCCATTCAGCAAAACGACCTCATGAAAGTGTTCACCATCGTTACCGCCATTTTTCTGCCCCTCACCCTCCTCGCCGGCTGGTACGGCATGAATTTCGCCGATATGCCCGAGCTCCACTGGCGCTACGGCTACCCAGCCGTAGCCGGCGTGAGCCTCGCCATCGTGCTGGGACTTGTGTGGTTCTTCAAGCGGAAGAAATGGCTGTGAGGGCTTGTGGGTGGGGAATGATTGATTTGGATGGGTGACAATCACGCCGCATATGCGTCGCGATCGTCGCCATGAAAGAAGCCCAAGAGAACGGAGGCCGCCCATGACCCAGTACGAAGCCCTCGATGGACACGTTGGTGATCATTGAGCGATAGGAGGAAAAAATATGATGAAAAAAAATACTTGCTGCAAGCATTAAATTTTGTGGGCTTGCATTGCAGCACCGACA
>ENA-OQCL01000837-OQCL01000837.1-human-gut-metagenome-genome-assembly--contig:-NODE-837-length-13046-cov-2.912996_pt1 | contig 13046 bp, 13 predicted proteins | sample MGYA00242502_ERZ504586 | MGnify/ENA primary metagenome ERZ504586 (study PRJEB26092, sample SAMD00036316) | human gut metagenome | host: Homo sapiens | study: EMG produced TPA metagenomics assembly of... | reverse complement strand
GTGATCTTCCTCAAACAATACGGCGGCGACGCGGACGTGGGCGGCTACGGCGTGGCCTGGGAAACCGTGGAAGGCCTTTCCGTGCTGGTTTCCAGCGCGCTGCTGGGCAAAGTGATCTTTCCGCTGCTGGCCAAGTCCTGGCAGCAGGATCGTGAGGCGTTCCGGCGTCTGGCCGGGCAGACCGCGCGCACGCTCTGGGCGGCTTCGTTGCCGGTGATTTTTCTGATCTGCGTGGAGAGCGACCGCTTCCTGCCCCTGATTTACGGTCCGAACTACGCCAGCGCGGTGACGGCCCAGCGCCTGCTCACGCCGTGCCTGGCAACGGCTTTCCTGCATAATCTGGCGGCATACGCCATGATCGGCATGCGCCGGCACAAACTCCTGCTGGGTTTTTACCTCAGCGGCCTGGTGCTCAATATTGTCTGCTGCTTTACGATGATCCCGGCCATGCCTCTGGAGGGCGCCGCCCTTTCCCTGACCATTACTAAGGTTTGGGTGGCTATCCTGACCGTCAGTTTCTTCCAGTGGGCGGCCAAGCCCATGACTCTGGGCCAGTGGACCCTGATGCTGGGTGCCGCTGCCGCCAGCGTTGCGCTGTGGTGGAGCGTGGGGCTGGCTTTGCCGCGAGAGCTGGCCGAACTGGCCGGTCTTGTGCCGCTGCTGGCCCTGTTCTGGTTCTGGCGGCCGCCGCCGCCCTTTGAAAAGGACGAGGCCGAGCCGCTGACGGTTGCCTGACCAGGGTCATTCCTTTCCGCGCTTGTAGACAGAAGTATTCTGTATTTATAGGGTATTACCTTTCAAAGGTAATTGTTCCATGGGCTTGTCATACGGATGAGGAATTTCGAGCCCTGCCCGCGCCGGAGGCGGCCAAACGCCGGGAGGCGTAAAGCTCCCGTGCCCGCAGGGCAGAATAAAACAACGAGCGGAGAACGGAATGACCCTGTGCCTGACTCCGTTCAGTTGACGCGGTGAGCCGCTCGGGGATAAATTGCTTTTTATGTTCGAGGTTGCCGCCGAGGGTACCGCCGGGCATAAGGAATGAGGGATTGTGGGGAAAAAATCGCTTTTTTCAGCGCCGCCGTTTTCTTCAGGGCGCAGCGGGCCTGCTGCTGGGCGGAACGTTGCCGTCCGCACTGGTTCCCGTTGCGGCCAAAGCCGGGAATCTTACCGGTGAGCCTCTGACCACGCTCATTGACGTGGACGCCTGCGACGGTTGCGGAGCCTGCGTGCGTGCCTGCCGGGATCGTAATCTGGAAGGCGTGCCCCTGCCGGTCCGGCAGCCGCCCCAGCCCTATCCAAGCTGGATACGCATTCAGGACTGGTCCGGCAAGCGCGACGTCACTGACCGGCTCACGCCGTACAACTGGCTTTATCTCCAATCCTGCACGGTGCAGACCGAGGCCGGGGCGCGTAAGGTTTTTCTGCCTCGGCGCTGCATGCATTGCATCAATCCGCCCTGCGCCAATCTCTGCTCCACGGGAGCGGCCCGGCAACGCGCCAGCGGCGCGGTATATATCGACCACAGCAGTTGCATGGGCGACGGCCAGTGCGACCGCGCCTGCCCCTGGATGATCCCTCGGCGGCAATCCGGCGTGGGGCCGTATCTCAGCTTTGCGCCTCGTTATGCGGGCAACGGTCAGATGTTCAAATGCGATTACTGCCAGGATCTGCTGGCAGAGGGAAAACCGCCCGCCTGCATCGCGGCCTGTCCGCGCCAGGCCAGCGCATAGGGCCGCGCAAGGATATGGTGCGCGCGGCCCGGGTCATGGCGGGAGGAGCGCAAGGGCGATATTTTCGGCCTCAATGAAAACGGGGGCACCAATACTCTCTATGTTTCCTCGCTGGCCTTTCGCGACATGGAAGCGGAGCTGTTGCGCGAGGATCAGATCGGTTACGGCCGTCCCAGCCTGCGCCCGGCCGGAGCCAGCATGGACAAGGAAAACCGCCTGCTGGGCACGGTGCTGCTGGCCCCGCTGGCCGGAGCGGCCCTGGCTTGGCTGCGCATCTGGCGGGAAAAGCAGAAAAGGCGGCGGCCGTGAAAGAAGATCCTCGTCTGTTCTCGGCCTTTTTCAAGCTGCTCTGGGCGGCCTGCATGCTGGCCGCCATTGTGAGCGGTCTGGCCCATCTGCCCTTTGCTTTCCGCTACGGGCTGATCAACACTTGGCGTGCCTCGCCCACAGTGGCGCATTACTGGTCGGCGGCAGCCCTGCTTCTGCTGGGCACGTACGCGGCGGTGGTCTGGTGCGCATTGGGACGGCGGGACTACGCGCTGACCCCCTGGGGCGGCCTGCGGGTGGCCCTGCTGCTGGTTCTGGCAGTTACCGGCCTGCTGCTGATCCTGCACAATCTGCCGGGATTCTCCGTATACGGCGCGACCTACGCCGTCATCAAACTCGGTCATTTGTTCTGCGCCCTGGCCCTGCCCCTGCTTCTCTTTGTTCATGGCTGCCTGCGTCTTCTGGGGCGCGGTCGCTGGGTCAGGCTGTTGCCGGCCGCGCACAGGCGTAAATCGCGCGGGCTCCCGGCGACGGATTAAAACGCGCCGTAGCGTTTCTGTGTCTGCTGAAACGGATAATTACAGCATTTTGCGCTTGAAATGTTGCACATTTGCACATTTCAAACTCTACGCCGCCCCGGTCGCTTCCTTGTTCTTGGGCGCTGGCGTCCGTTTACGCGGACGCCAGGGTAATTCATTTATTTCAAAAGTGCATTGCTCTGAGAGGGGCAGGGGGCGGGTAGCGGCCTCATGCCGCGCGGCGTTCAGGCGCACTCCGGAATTGTTTCGGGTGCGCTTTTTTCGCGAGCACAATGTCGTCGTCCTGTCTCCGCGCTGCCATCAACTATGCCGGATAATAATTGACAACAATAAATTGAATTGCCGTGTCGGTTTTATTTTCATAGCTGTGGGTTGATGAAGACTCAAAACACAGCGCGTCCTGCGCTTCCGCAATAAGTGTTTTCCCGTCCACAGTCAGGCAGAGTGTGCCGCTGATCATAAAAATATATTCCTGCGCTTTCGCCGTGTGCCCCGAGGATTCGCTTTTCGAGTGGGGGTCAAGAGTTACGTAGAAAAATTCAAAGTTCCTTTGCGCCGAATAGGGAAAGTAGTTGAAAATCTGGTAGGCGGGATTTTCACCGATCAGGGGGACGCGTTCGTTTTTGCGAACAATGGTCACTTCTTTTTTCTGCTCTTCGATGAGTCCGGTATAGGGAATTTTTAACGCCGTCGTGATCTTGAGCAGGACATTGATGGTGGGGTTCCCGTCTCCTTTGGCCAGTTGCGAAAGCGTGGTGGGGTTGACGTCGGAGAGCTTCGCCAGCTGCCGCAGGCTGAGGCCGCGCTCGGTACAGATTCGCTGCAAATTTTCAGCAATGATTACACTGACTTCCATTTTTTTTATTCCATTTATAAATTAAAATTGACAAAATATAAATTATAATAAACGGTAGGCGGCATACAACGACGGCTTTCTTGTCGAAGCATCGGTATCTAATTTGAACATCAGATACACAAACCTGCGGGCGTATGCGGCGGCTACGCCGCCGCAAGTCAGCGAAAATCGAGCGCATGACTATGCCCGAAACTTTTGCGATCAGACGCCAGGAGAGAAGCTATGAACCGCTTAACCATGGAAACGGCCCGGGAACTTTTACAAAAAACAACCACACAACCGCAGCTTTTGCAACACGCCCTGGCCGTCAGCGCGGCCATGGGCGCCATGGCCCGGCACTTCGGGGCCGAGCCGAGGCCGAGCACTGGGAAGCGGTCGGCTTTCTGCACGATTATGACTATCAGCAATATCCTGAAGAGCATCTGCGGCATACGGAAGCGCCCCTGTGCGAGGCCGGTGTGGATGAAGAAAGCATCAGAGCGATTCTGGCCCCAACGGTTGGGGGGTTATGTTCCGATGTGGAGCCGCTGACGGAGATGGAAAAGTCCCTGTATGTGGTTGATGCCGCATCCGCCCTGGTGGGCGCGGCCGCGAAAATGCGTCCCACGGGCATAAGCGATCTTCAGGCTTCCAGTGTGACCAAGAAATTCAAGGACAGAAGTTTCGCGGCGACCGTAAACAGGGAAACCATCAACAAGGGCGCTGCCATGCTCGGAATGGAACGGGCTGAAATTTTTACTCTTTGCATTGAAGGCATGCGCCCGCATGCAATCAGGTTGGGAATAACAGCAAAATGACTCTCCGCGGAATTGCCGCGCTTATCCGGCCATAGTGGTGGCGGGTGGTATGGGCAGAGGCCGAGTTCCGTGGTTGTCCGCGACGACAGGCGGCGGTCGCGGAGAAGAGCATTTTTATTCTTAAAGCTGCTCCGGCGGACGGTTGCGTGCCGCAACAGAACGCGTCTCCCGGTCCGTGACCGCCCGCGTGATGCCGAAAGGCGAAGAAACTGCGGGGCGGGTAATCGCCGATTTTCCCAGCAGGAGGATCAGATCTCGCCGGTGGACGCCGCCTTGAGCTGCCCACAGGCGGCCTTGATGTCCTGTCCCTTGCTCTTGCGGACAATGGCCGTGATATGGCGCTTCCAGAGGCATTGCTCAAAGGCCAGCACGCGCGCCTCGTCCGGAGCCGCGTAGGGCGCGCCTTCGGCGGGATTGTAGACGATGAGATTGAGCTTGCCCTTGATGTCGGCCACCAGCCGGGCCAGTTCCTCGGCCTGTCCCGGTCCGTCGTTGATCCCGCCCAGCAACAGATACTCAAAGGTGATCCGTTCCCGCGTCTTCAGCGGATAGGACTTGAGCGCGGCCAGCAGCTGGTCCAAAGGCCAACGCGCGGCCTTGGGCATGATCCGGGCGCGCAGCTCCTGAGTGGGCGCATGCAGGGAGACGGCCAGATAGGCCAGGCCGCTGGCGCCAGCTCGGCCAGGCCCTTCTCAATGCCGCAGGTGGAAACCGTGATCCGGCGCGGCGAGAAATTGAGCCCCTTGTCGTTGTTCAGGCTTTGCAGGGCGCGCATAACTTCGCGCAGGTTGAGCAAAGGCTCGCCCATGCCCATGAACACCAGATTGCGCAGCACGGGCCAGTCGGGCCGGTTGTCGCCCAGGTGCTCGCGGGCCACCAGAATCTGCCCCAGAATTTCTCCCATGGTCATATTCCGTTCAAAGCCCATGTCGCCCGTGGCGCAGAAGGTACAGCCCATGGCGCAGCCCACCTGCGAGGACAGGCACTGGGTCCAGCGCCGCACGCCTTCGCGGGAATCCGAGGGAATCAGCACCGTCTCCACCAGCGCCCCGTCTTCCAGGCGGAGCAGAAACTTGGTGGTGCCGTCGCTGCTTTCCTGCACGCGGGCCACTTCAGGCCAGTCGATACGCGCCGTTTCCGCCAGGCGGGCCCGGCAGGCTTTGGAGACGTTGCTCATGGCATCGAAATTGCGGGCCATTTTCTGCCAGATCCACTGCCAGACCTGCACGGCCCGGAACTTGGGCTCGCCCAGCTCGGTCTGCATCCAGTCCGTGAGTTCGGGAAGGGTATAATTGAGGAGATTTATCATTGGCTTGTCCTGCCCGGCGGCAAGGGAAAGGCCGTTACCCCACGGACTTCCGCGCATACTCACGCACAAAGGCCACGGCGGATTCCAGATCCGTCACTTCGCCCGTGATCTGGGCCTGCAGCAACGCGTCGCGGATCACACCCACCATGGGGCCGGGGGCCAGACGAGTTTCGCTCATGATTTCATTGCCGTTGAGCAGGGGTTCCAGCATCTGTTCCGGGGTTTCGGCCCGGTCCAGATATTTCATATTGTGGTTGAAGGACGTATAGCTGCCTTCGCGGGCCTGAAGGTCGGCACGGGCCATGGCGATAAGGCGTGGATATTCGTCCAGGGCCTTAAAGCGGCGGATGCCCCTGTCGGTCATCATGAAGTGGAAGCGCATGTGGTGGTTCACCAGGTGGCAGAGCAGGTCAATGTCCTCCTGGGCGAAGTGCAGACGGCGCAGGATCTTGCGCGTGACCTTGGCCCCCACCCGGTGGTGCTGGTAGAAGGTCCACTGGCCGTCGAAATATTCACCGGTGAAGAGCTTGCCCACATCGTGAAAGAGCATGGCCATGGTGCCCAGCCAGTCGTAGTGGAAACCTTCTTCCGGGTAGTGTTTCATGCATTCCAGGGTGTGGTCGAAGACATTCACCTCCACGCCGTCCCTGTCGCGCTCCTGGCAGACGCAGGAGAGCGCCGCCACTTCCGGGATCAGGCCTTGGAGGATATGGGCGTCGTAAAGCAGGCGCACGAAGCGGTACATGGATTCGGCGGCCACCTTGCGCCATTCGTCCATGATATCCGTGGCGGGCACGTAGTCCAGCACGCGCACCGAGGAGCGCACAATCGCCATCCAGGTGTTGGGATCAATGGGGATGTCGAAGTTGGCCGCGAAGCGCAAGGCCCGCACGGCCAGCAGGTAGTTGTGACGCAGGGTTTCGTCCGGCAGGCCGGTGAGCCGGATGGTGCCGCCCTTGAAATCGGCAAAGCCCTCATAGGCGTCGCCGGTGGGGGCCGGGCTGCCGAAACCGGTCATGCGCAGTTGCTCGCGTTCCTTGGGGTCCATCATGGCGGCCATGCTGGGCGTGATGCGCAGCAGCGAAAGCTCCGGATGCCCGGCGTCCGCCACTTCCAGCGGATAGAAACGGAAAAGCACCCCGTTTTCCTCCAGTTCGGCCAGCGCACGCTTTTCCGACTCCATGCGGGCCTTGGGGAAGAGCTTGACCAGGGTGTCCATATCCGGCTCGCAGGCGATGTCCACGGCGGGCTGCCGGACGGCGCGCAACAGTTGCTCCTGCAGGGGCGCGTTGATGACATGCGCGTCATAGCCGTTGCGCAGCAGGGTTTTGCAGATGGTGATGGCTTCTTTGAGCGCTTGATGCATCGTGGGCTCCTTGCGAAAGATGGGCACAGCGTCGTCCTCGCGGCCGGACGGGCCGCAAAACGCGCGGAAGAGCAATGGCGGTGCAACGGACGGGAAGTCGCCCGCAGGGGCCCTTTCTGAAAATCCGGACGGGTCGCGGCGGGAGCGGTTTCCGTTGTGTCGTTATACGCGTGGCTCAAGGGTAGAATGCGCTGGTGTCGCGTCAAGCGACACATGCCGCAAGCCCGTAAAGGGTTGCGCGCCGCCATAGACGACGTAAGCACAGCAAAAACCATGGGTTCTGCTGTGCGATCTTCACGCCGAACCGACAGGTGGGGCGTGATATCGCATTAGTTCAATTATGCACAGGAGGCGGTCTGAAAGTCAAGCATCCCGCTCTGTTGGGGCGGGAACGCCGCGCCGCGCGCCGAAAAAGCGAAGGCGAAATGAAGACGCCCCGCGCCATAACGGCGCGGGGCGTCGAGGCTGTTGACAAAGCCGGCAGCCCCGAAAATCAGGAGCAGGTCGCGGCTTTGCCGCGCCGTTAAGCGACTGATTTTCGTGCCTTTCCACCCGGCGGCTAAGCCGCCGTTGGTGGCGCAAACCACGCAAAGCGGGGTTTGTCATCAGTCTGGACGCCCCGCGCCGTTATGGCGCGGGGCGTCGCTTCAGTGTGAAACAGGAAGGTTAGTCACTGAAATGATGGGCTTCCCGCTTGACGCCCAAGGCGATCTTCCAGAGCAGGGAGAGCACCAGTGCGCCCACGGCGTACACGCCGAGGGCCACGGCAATCTCCTTGGCCGTGGGCATGTAAGGCGTGAAGGCTTCAAACATGTTGGGCGTGAAACCGCCGATGAGCAGGCCCAGGCCCTTGTCGATCCAGCTGGCGGCCACCAGCATGATCAGCGCCAGAGGCAGCAGGGGGCCGGTCCGCCACTGCGGCGGAATCAGGATAGCCAGAGAGGCGAAGGCCATGATCACGGCCGCCCACATCCAGTAGCTCACCCAGGCCAGATGGCCGCCATGCCCGGAGAAGAGGAAGAGCATGGGCTCCATGTGGCCCGGAATCTGGCTGTAAAAGGCGGTGAAGAGCTCCAGCAGATAGAAGAAGACGTTCACGCACATGGCGTAAACAATGATGGTGGACAGAGTCTTGACGGCGTCCTTGCCGGGATCGAAGCCGGTCAGCCTGCGCACCAGGAAGAGCAGGAGCAGCAGGATGGCCGGACCGGAGCAAAAGGCCGAGGACAGGAAGCGCGCGGCCATGATGGCGGTGAGCCAGTAATGGCGCCCCGGAATGCCCGCGTACAGGAAGGCCGTGACTGTATGGATGGAGAAAGCCCAGAGAATGGAAAGGTAGATCAGGGGCTTGACCCATTTGGGCGGTTCCACGTCCAGGCGTTCGGCTTCCAGGGTGACCCAGCCGATGACGATGTTCAGGCAGAGATAGCCGATCAGCACGATCATGTCATAGAACATGACCGAATTGGGCGTGGGGTGGAGCATGACGTTGAGCATGCGCTGGGGCTGCCCGAGGTCCACCACGATGAACAGGGCGCACATGACCACGGCCGCCACGGCCATGAACTCGCCGAAGATGATCATGCGCTTGAATTTCTTGTAGTGGTGGAAATAGGCGGGCAAGACCAGCATCACGGCCGAGGCAGCCACGCCGACGAAATAGGTGAACTGCGAAATATACAGTCCCCAGGAGACCTCACGGTTCATGCCCGTGATGCCGAGACCGCTCTGGAGCTGGTCCAGATAGACAAGGCCGCAGCCCGCGATGACGCAGAGCAGAAAGAGCAGCCACACATAATAGCTCTTGGGACCGGAAAACAATTTTTCAAGCATGGCCTGTTCTCCCTAAATAAGGTAGTAGACGCCGGGCTGCGTGCCCAGATTGGGCTTGCGGCGAATACTGTAGTTGGCGGCCAGGGCCTGACGCACCGTTGAATTGGGATCTTCCAGATCGCCGAAGAGAATCTTGCCGCCCGCGGCTTCCACGCAGGCGGGCATCTGGCCCGCGGCCAGGCGCTCGGCGCAGAAGGTGCACTTTTCCACCACGCCGATCATGCGCGTGGGAAAGGTCGGGTTGGGCACGGGATCCGAAAGATACTTGCGCGGGTCCACAAAGTTGAAGGAACGCGCCCCGTACGGACACCCGGCCATGCAGAAGCGGCAGCCGATGCAGCGGTGGTAGTCCATGGCCACGATGCCGTCTTCCATTCTGTAAGTGGCCTGGGTGGGGCAGACGCGCACGCAGGGCGGATTGGTGCAGTGGTTGCACAGCAGCGGATAGCTGGCCTGGCGCGTCTTGTCGTTGATGTGGGCGTTCATGTCGTCCGGGAAAATCGCGCTCGTACTTGTCCAGCCAGAACCATTTGATGTCCTGGTTGCCGGGAATGTGCGGCACGTTGTGGACCTTGTGGCAGGCTTCGATCAGCGGCTCGTAGTCTTCGGGGCCCGCGGAAGAGGCGGGTGTCGATGACCATGGCCCAACGCTTGGCGGTCAGCGCATGCTCCCCTTTCTCATAACGGCCGGGCGCGATCTGGGCCCGCGCCGCGCCCGCCGTACCGGCAAGGCTTGCCATCCCGCTGCTCAGGGCAAAGGCCGAAAGCCCCGCCACTTTCAGAAAGGCCTTCTTCTGCTCGTGTTCATCACTTGCCCTCCGTGGGAATAATGTGGCAAGTCCAGCAATAGGGATAGACGCTGTTGGCCACGTGGCACTTTTCGCAGAATTCCTTGTAGTTGTTATGGCATTTCAGGCAGGTGTTCTGCAGGCTGATGACCCACTTCTTGCCGTCTTTGGCGGACACATAGATGCGGTTTTCCTTGCGCAGGGCCTCGTCGCGCCACTCGTTGAGCAGGCGCATATGCTGGGCGCGCATGAATTCCACGTCCTCGATGCAGTTCTTTTCATCCTTGGGCAGCACCACGTCGGTTTTCTTGTAGTCCTGTCCCAGATAGCTCACCCAGAAGGGAGAGCTGAACAGCACCACAAAATGACGATGCCCGTGATCACAGCTTTGGCGTTATACATCTATCGGCCCTCCCCCTGCGCCTCAGGCGCATCCGCCGGGCTTTCCTCCGGCTCGTCCTCCGCCACGTTGGGCAGCTCTTCCTGGCGCAGGTCCATGGTGCGCTTGATCTCGCCCTTCATGACCAGGGCGTTGCCCACCAGCTCGTGCAGGCCGCTCACGCTCACGCCGGGCGCCCAGTAGTCGGCCAGCGGCGGCAGCGTGGCGCGGTCGATGGCGCAGACGCAGGCCATGTGGTTGACGCCGTCTTTCTGCTGCACATAACGCAGGGCGTTGCCGCGCGGCATGCCGGAACGCATGCGCAGCTCCATGATTTCCTCGGTGTTCAGACCCGAACCCGCGCCGCAGCAGAAGGTCTGCTCGCGAATGGTGTTTTCGGGCATTTCCACGAAGTTGTTGCAGACGTGCTTGAGCACGTAGCGCGGTTCGTCCAGCAGGCCCATGCCGCGCGCCGGGTTGCAGGAATCGTGGAAGGTGGTCACCAGATGGTCGTTGCGGCTCGGGTCGAGCTTGAGCTTGTTGTGGTAGATCAGGTCGGCCGTGAATTCCGCGATGTGCACCATCTTGGTGGAGGTGGCGTTGCTGAACACCGTGCCGGTAATGGGCGACACCGGAATTTCCATGTTGGCCGGGGCCGGACCGTTGTAGGTGTCCATGTACTGGTTGATCACGCGCCACATATGGCCGCACTCGCCGCCCAGAAGCCATTTGACGTTCAGGCGCTCGGCCTCGGCGTACATCTTGGCGTTGAGCTTCTTGGCCATGTTGAAGGAGGTGAAGGAACCGAAGTTGCCGCCCTCCGAGGCGTAGGTGGACAGGGTGTAGTCCAGGTCCAGCTCGTGGAAGAGCAGGAGATAACCCATGAAGGTATAGATGCCGGGATCCGCGAACACGTCGCCCGAGGGGGTGATGAAGAGGATTTCGGCGTTCTTTTTGTTAAAGGGCGTCTTGGGGCGGATGCCGGTGACGGTTTCGCAGTCGTCGGCCAGCATTTCCACGATTTCCACAAAGGAATGGGGCTGGATGCCCAGGTGGTTGCCGGTGAAGCTGCAGTTTTTGACCGGGTCCATGATCCAGTGGATGCCCAGGCCCACCTCATGCAGCAGTTCGCGCACGATCATGGTGATTTCCGCCGTGTCGATGCCGTAGGGGCAGTACAGCGAGCAGCGGCGGCATTCCGTACACTGGTAGGCGTAGTAGAAGAGCTCCTTGACCACGCTCATGTCCCAGCCGCGCGCGCCCACCTTCTTGCCCAGAATCTTGCCGAGCATGGTGTAGTCGCGCCGGTAGAGGGAACGCAACAGCTCGGCGCGCAGCACGGGCATGTTTTTGGGGTCGTTGGTGCCCAGGAAGAAGTGGCACTTGTCCGCGCAGGCGCCGCAGCGCACGCAGATGTCCATGAACAGCTTCAGCGAGCGGTGCTTCTCCAGCCGGTCGGCAAAGGCGTCACAGAGAATTTTTTCCCAATTCTCCGGCAGGTTCCAGTCCTCGGCGGCGGGGTCCCACTCGTGAGGATTGGGCATGTGCAGGAGTTCCATGGTCTCTTTTTTGGCCGGATAGCAGAAGCTGCCCGGCATGAATTCAGGCTTGGTGTCGAGCCAGCTTTTGTCCGGAAAGGCCGGGCGGCTGGCGACGAGCATTTGCGGCGTAGGTAACTTTGCCATGATGACGACTCCTTACTCGGCGGCCTTTTCGGGTTGCTTATCCAGCGGCAGGCCGGCTTCGGCCATGGCTTCGCGGTAGGTATCCTCGTACTCGGGGTAGGTGAAGTACTGCTTGGGCGGATTCCAGGGGTTGATGTGGCGCACCCGGCGGGAATTGTTGGCCTGGTTGCGCGTGGGGCTGAAGAACACGCCGGGCATGTGCACGAGTTTGGAGAAGGGGAAGTAGATCAGCAGCACGCTGACCAGGGTCAGGTGCACGAAGAACAGGGCGTTGATGCCTGTGGCCGCCACGGGCGCGAAGTGCGTGAGGCCCATGACGAAGATCTTGACCTCGGCGATTTCGGTTTTATCAAAATAACGCAGGCAGAGGCCCGTGCCCACGATGCCGATGAGCAGCCAGAGCGGGAAGTAGTCGTTGAGCAGGGAGAGATAGCGCAGGCGGTGGTTGAAAATGCGGCGGCACAGCAGGAAAAGCAGGGCCACCAGCACCAGGCCGCCGGTCCAGTAGAAGCGCGGCGAACCGACCTGCATGATCCCGTCGATGGATTCCAGGAAGGTGATACAGGACGGCACGGGCTCGATGAAGAAGCGGAAGTGCCGGATAAAGATCAACAGGAAACAGTAGTGGAAGAGCAGGGCGAAACACCACAACCACTTGGAGGAATAGTAGACGCTACGCGGCCCGTTGCTGATCGGGTCATTTTCGCGCACGTCCGCCAGGGAGTTGCGGAACAGGGAACGGAAGAAAAAGACTTCCAGGAACATCCGCTTTACAACGCCCCAGGTGGTGCTGGGGCAGTCGATCTTGTTCTGCTTGATGAAATCAAGCGATTGCTCCTGCCCGCCGGTGGTGGGGATGCAGAAGGGCACGGGCGATTTGGCCCAGTACACCATGCGCCAGACCATCCCGGCGATGAAGACGACTACCGCCACATAAGGCAGCGCCACGCCGAACAGAGGGGCGAGTCCCGCGCTCGCTCCCGCCCAGGCGATGGCCCCTATGAGCAGCACCAGCAGTAATGATGAGAACATTCCCTACCTCGCTTGACTACAAGTTATCCTGAAACCGCCCGGCGGATTCCGGCCGGGGATTTCAGGAAGATCGTTGCGTCCCACACGCCTGTGGGCCTTGCCGTCCGCGTGCTTTTTGCCGGGGCTTGTCCGGCGGCGTGCGCCGCCCCGGATCGGGTTTTCCCGTGCCGCGCGCGTGGCTTTTCAGGGTGCCCGGCGGGCCGTCGCCGGCCGCCGTTCCACAGTAAAAGCCGGCCGTGGACACTGTCCGCCGCCGCGCTTCGGCATCAGGCCGCCTCCCGCCGCCGCGTCAACGCGCGCCGGACGGGCCTTCCTCCAATGTCTGCGCCCAGCGCGCCAGTTGGGCGTACTGGTTGCGGATTTCCTTGATGCGCGACTCCGCCAGCGTTTCGCGGGCCGCGGTATAGATGTCGAAGGCCAGCAACGCCAAGCTGTCCAGGCGGGATTCAGCCGTGAGATAGGCGT
>ENA-OQCL01000835-OQCL01000835.1-human-gut-metagenome-genome-assembly--contig:-NODE-835-length-13057-cov-3.186852_pt1 | contig 13057 bp, 15 predicted proteins | sample MGYA00242502_ERZ504586 | MGnify/ENA primary metagenome ERZ504586 (study PRJEB26092, sample SAMD00036316) | human gut metagenome | host: Homo sapiens | study: EMG produced TPA metagenomics assembly of... | reverse complement strand
GCGTCCGTACCGTGTTCCGGCATACAAATTTGTTGGAACGATGGCGGTTCTGATGTCCGGATGCATGGTTGCTTGTTTACTGCGATTCCCTGGTTCCGGCGGAACGCTGGTATGGCAGGAGTGGCTGATGGTAGGCGGCTGGAGCCTCCTCGGTGTTGTATTCTTTGCAGTCTGCAAGTTCAAATATAAAGAGAAATTCGGCAGTCTGATCGAGCTGATCTCCGACGAGGACGCAGCGTCCCTGATGCCGGAGGCAGACGATGCGGAACTCGACGTTGTCATCGATGCAGCAATCGACCGTGTCCTTGCAAAAATGGCTGGCTGAAGCTGAGATAGGATAAAACAAAGCGTGTCGGAAAGAAAATTTTCGGCACGCTTTCTGAAAGAAAAGGGGAAAAATAAGATGAATCCATTCGAATTTTCGATTCCACAGAATATTATTGTCGGAGCAGGAACGCTTGCCAAACTGCCGGAGTGTGCAAAGAAGATGGGCGGAACCCATGCGATGATTCTTTCCGGTCCTACCCTGAAAAAAATGGGCGTTGTGGATAAAGCAGCGGACAGCCTGAAAGCGGCAGGCATCGCAGCCGATATTTTCACAGATATTGAGGCGAATCCGTCTGTGACGACAGTAGAAAAAGCAACCGAGAGCTATCTTGCTTCCGGCGCAGACTTTCTCGTAGCACTCGGCGGCGGTTCTCCGATGGATGTAGCAAAGGCCGTCGGTGTGACGGCAAAATACGGCGGAAGCATCACGGAATACGAAGGCGCACACAAAGTGTCGGGAAAAATTGTCCCGCTGATTGCCATTCCGACGACTGCGGGAACCGGCTCCGAGGTGACCGCATTTTCCGTGATCACCGACCACAGCAGAGATTACAAGCTGACCGTATTTAGCTATGAACTTCTTCCAGAGTACGCGATTCTCGATCCGGAACTTTTAACTTCCGCTCCGGCATCCGTTGCGGCAGCGTGCGGTATTGATGCTTTTATCCATGCGGAGGAGGCTTATATTTCTACAGCTGCATCTCCGTTCTCCGATGCCATGGCAGAAAAAGCGATGGAATTGATCGGTAAAAATATCCGCCGTTTCGTGGCGCGCAGAACCGATCTCGAAGCCGCAGAGGCGATGCTGACCGGTTCGCTGTTCGCGGGTATTGCATTTTCCTACGCAAGACTTGGAAATGTCCATGCAATGAGTCATCCTGTGAGCGCCTTCTTCGATGTGCCGCACGGCGTGGCAAATGCCGTTCTACTTCCGGTCATCGCAGAGTACAATGCACTGGCAGACCATGGAAGATATCTGAAGATCTACAACTACATCAGCGAAATCCCGGCATACGCCGATGAATTTGAGCCGATGATGCTGGTCGGCGCGATCCGCGAGCTGACCGCAGCCATCGGAATCCCGGCCAGCCTGACCGATGCGATCCGCCAGGCGGCAAAGGGAAAAGAAGTGACAGCAGAGGAGATCGAGAGCAAAATCGTGCCGATGGCGGTAGATGCGATGAAGAGCGGAAACATCGCCGTCAACCCGAGAGCGTCCCGTCAGCAGGACATCGAGGCGCTGTACCGGAAAGCACTGTAAGAGACAAGCTAATTTATAGAAGAAACCGTAAAGGGCGATGCTGTGAAAAGTATGTACAGCATCGTCCTTTTTCTGCTTGTATTCCGAAAATATGTGCTGTAAAATAAATTTATCGTGCTGTTCTCACAAAACAGAGCAGCGAGGGGTGGATTTTTTTATTAAATCTTACTATTGGAGGAAGCAAAACATGGAAAATAATGTATTGCAGCAATTAAAAGAAAATATCGCAAAGGTCATGATCGGAAACGAGCGCACGATCGAGCTTGTCCTGACCTGCCTTGTTGCCAAAGGTCATATCCTGCTCGAGGATGTCCCGGGGACAGGAAAAACGGTCATGGCGAAATCCCTTGCGAAATCCGTCGAGGCAGAGTTCGGCCGCATCCAGTTCACACCGGACTTACTGCCGTCCGATGTCACCGGTCTCAATTATTTTGATGCCAAAAGCGGAGAGTTTGTCTTCTCGAAAGGCCCTGCCTTCTGCAACATTCTGCTTGCCGATGAGATCAACCGTGCAACGCCGAAGACGCAGAGCAGCCTTCTCGAGTGCATGGCTGAGCGCCAGATCACCGTGGACGGTGTGACACGGCCGCTCGAGGAGCCGTTCCTCGTCATCGCCACGCAGAACCCGCTCGAGACGCTCGGAACCTTCCCGCTGCCGGAGGCGCAGATGGACCGTTTTTTAATGAAACTTTCGATGGAAGCATTAAGCCCGGCGGAAGAGACGCAGATGATCGCCCGTTTCCTGACCGAGGAGCCGCTCGCCGAGCTGTCGTCTGTCTGCCAAAAAGGAAGAAATCCGTACCCTGCAGGAGGCGTGTAAAGAAGTCTACCTGCATCCGGAACTGGTACAGTATCTCGTCCGCATCGTACAGGAGACGAGAGTCAACAGCAAAATTGCAAGCGGTGTGAGCCCGCGTGGAACACTCGCATTTTTACGTGCCGTACAGGGCCACGCGCTGGTGCAGGGACGAAACTACGTTGTGCCGGAGGACTTCAAGACCGTGGCTGTTCCGGTACTCGCACACCGTCTCACCATGCAGATCGGCGCAGACGACGGAAGAGCCGCAGAATCGGTGATCGAGGAAATTTTAAACCGCATCGATCTGCCGACCGAAAACTGGTCAGGAAGGTAACGGACTATGCTTCTTTTATTACTATTTGGAATGGCGCTCGCCTGGTTTCTGCAGAAAAAGCTGTACCAGAAAAACTGGCAGAAAAATCTGAAAATCCAGGTCAGCTTCCAGGATTCCGCGATCTATGAGGGCGAGGAGAGTACGTTAAAAGAGGTCGTCGTAAACGACAAACTGCTGCCGATTCCGGCACTCGAGCTTGGCATTTCGATGAGCCGCAATCTGGAATTCGACCGCGAGGCAAAAGCAAACGCGAGCATCACCGACCAGAGCTACAAACGCGATGTCTTTTCGTTCCTGTTTCATCAGCAGGTCACGAGAACACTGCCGTTTCAGGCGAAAAAACGAGGATTCTACGAGATCACCGGTGCGCATGCCGTAGCGTACGATCTTTTTTTCCGGGAGGGTCTTTACAGCGATTACCCGCAGCAGACACAGATGTACGTTTACCCGCGCCAGGTCGATACTGCACGGATTCAGATGATCTGCCGTGCCGTGTCGGGCATGGTTCTGTCACGGAATCGCCTGTACGAGGACCCGTTTGAATTTTCCGGTATCCGCGATTACCGGAAAGAAGACCCGATGAACCGCATCAACTGGAAATCGTCGGCACGGATGGGAGATCTGATGGTCAATCAGTTTGACGCGACGACGAGCGTGGAAGTTACGGTGCTTCTCGATATCGAGGACGCCAACATTCTGCGCGAGGAAGCGCAGGTCGAGGAGAGCATCCGCATCACGTCTTCGCTTGCGGCGCGGATGGTGAAAAACAAGATGAATCTGTGGGTGAAGAGCAATGCGAAAGATGAGGAGACCGGCGAGGAGCTGCGTGTCCATCTGGCAGCGGGCGCCGGAAAAAACAGCGGAGCTGAACCGGAAACTGGCGTGCGTGCAGCTTGGGGGCAATCTCACAGGCAGCGCGGAGTTTCTGCACAAAGAGGCGGCAAAAAGAGCTCACCGGCCACACCTACGGTTGTCGTATCCGAAAAACAGAACCGATGAGGTCCGTGAGGCGCTTCATCTGCTCTCCGGTGCGCAGAACCAGGTGCTGTGGGTGATTCCGTATCTGCCGGGCGAAGAAGTTCCGTCGGAGCAGAACCGTGCGTACACCGCAATCGGCTGGGAGGTGAAACCATGGAAATCAAAAAAGACACCGGTACAGATCCCGCTGACCTGGCTTCATGTCTGGCGTTTTATTCGCCGGCATCTATGGCTTTGCCGCCGGTTTTCTGGAGCTGACGGGAAGGGAGGCGCTGTATTTCTGCGCCATATCCTTATTGCTGCTGATTCCGGCCGCTGCAAGCTGGATTCTGATCCGGAAAACGAAAGCACTCTGGCAGTTTCTGCTTGGCGGAATTGCGGTCTGCGCGGTGACGTATCTGGCAGCGAAATTTTTCTGTTCCCTGTTCAGTGTGCAGGCGGCAGCGGTAATTGAAGCGTCTGTGGCGGCAAACGATGGAAAAAAACAAGTTTGAGAACGGTATTTCTCCTGCATTTCTGGAGAGCCTTTCCGGCGTGATGACGGGTCTTATGGCCGCTGTGATTTTCCTGATCCGCGGCTATGTCAGAATCCGCAAAGGCCAGTTAAAGAAAGCAGCGCAGGAACTGCCGGCCGGCTCAATGCCGCTGGCGGATATGGAAGCGTGGGAGATCCCGACGCTCCTCGATGAGCCAAAGCCCCTTCATTTTCTCTGGTTTATGATACAGTATGTGATCGGTGTGCTGATGAAAATGCCGTTCTACTGGCATCTGATCTACTGGTTTTTCTTTGCAGATGTATTCCTGTGCTTCTTCTGCCAGTACCTCGACGGCATGCACGGGTTCATCCGTGACCATCAGAAAATCGCCAATCTCCCGGTGGAGACGATGCAGCGGACGGGAAAACTGATCCTGAAAATTGCAGTACTCCTTCTGGTACTGTTCGTGCTCCCATCGGCGCTCTACGGAAAGGATCCGATTGCGGAGGCGATCGCAGGATATGAGCCGAAAGAGCTGGAAAGCGATCTTACGATCGAAACACCGGAGGCCGAGACGCCGCAGGGCATGGAGCAGGCCGATCTGTCCGATATGCTGGGGGACAAAGAGTACAAACCGATGCCGCAGTGGATCCAGAATCTTTTTACGGCGGTCATGTATCTTGTGATGGTTGCCGTCGGAACCGCGGTTCTGCGGGCGATTTACCAGAGCGTAAAAAATGCGGGAAAAGCCTTCTCAGAGGATGAGGAGGACGAAGTTCTCTTCCTGCATCAGGGAAACGACGAACGGGAAAATCTGCCGTGGCGGCGGGAAAAGAAAGAGGGCTATCTCTCCCCGAATATGCGTATCCGCCGGCAGTATAAAAAAACGATCAAAAAAGCCGGAAAATACCAGCCGACCGGAGCCGAAACCCCGGCGGAGCTGGAAGAGAGAAACGAGCTTTCCGGCGACGGCATGAGACGGCTGCACGACGGCTATGAAAAAGCCCGTTACAGCCGCGAGGGCTGCACAAAAGAAGAGGCGGAAGCGCTGCGGAACTGATTTAAAACCAGTTCCCAGCAGCGGTCCACAGCCAATAGAGAAAGCCGAGCAGCCAGCTTGCAAAGACACCGTACAGAATGACAGGTCCGGCGATGGTGAAAATTTTCGCACCGATGCCGAAGACCTGTCCTTCTTTTTTATATTCAATCGCAGGAGCTGCAACCGAGTTGGCAAATGCCGGTGATCGGGACGAGCGCACCGCAGCCGGCAAAGGTGACGATTTTCTGATAGATGTTGAGGCCGGTTAAAATCACACTGCTAAGGATCAGAATCAGCGAGCACCAGGAGCCAGCGTCATCTTTGCTGAGTGAGAACTGCGTTTTGCCGATATGGAGCAGAATCTGCCCCACGACACAGATCAGACCGCCGACGATAAAGGCTTTTGCCATATTGCAGAAGAGATTCTGCTTTGGCGTCACCTCTTTGACAAACTGTTCGTATTCTTTTTTTCGCCCGTTCACTTTTTAAACTCTGCATCACATCTTACCTCCAGTTCTTATTGAAATCCACTTGCAAAATAATAGAGAGAGCCCGCGATTTTTCCCTGCCGCCATGCAGAGAATTACAAACGGCAGTCCGCGCGTCAGTCCGATCCGGCGGCAGAGGATCGAAAACAGGTTGACGACTTCGCCGAGCGCGATGATCCAGCTTCCCAGATAAATGCCCGCAAAAAGCCAGAACACACCGGCCGTCCAGGAGGGCAGGGAAAACGAGAAGGTGCCAAGCGAGAAAAGATCGCCGAACAGCGCCCCGGCCATACAGCAGCATTCGTAAAAACGCAGGCTCCCTGCTGTCTTTGTGATGCCGGCGTACCGTGTCACGATGCCAAGGCCGATCACAAGCGCGACAAGGCCGCTCGCGATGAAAAAGCCAAGGCTAAGACCGGCTGTGATCAGCAGGATCTCTGGCAGGATTCGCATGAAAAGCCTCCTTTCCTTTACCGGAGCGGTCGTTCTGTTCGATAATGGTCGTATCGATATCATCCTCGTAGACCCGCATTTCCACCTCGAGCGGCGTCGGGTCCTGCGTGAATTTCCGCCGTCCGAAATGGTTGAAATAGAGCACGACGCCAAGGCCGATGCCGATGGAATATGAAATTTCCAGCACCGAAAATCCGGGCGTCATCTGCGGGAGAAAACGGGTGTAAACATCCAAAAACAGCTCGCGGACGCCGATGTCGGTGTGGAAGGTCATAATGGAAAACGCAGTTCCGATAAACGTAAGGATGCCGACCAGAATCGTTTTGCACCAGCTGATCCAGGTGTTTTTCTGACGCGGATCCTCGTACGTTAAAATAAAATTCGGCTCGCCGATGTGGGTGACATCGACATGCTCCTCGGCCTCCGTGACGAGGCGGACGAGGGTGGAGGCGGAGCAGACGTAGCGCCCGTATCCGTCATCGGGAAGATGCGCCACGCGGCGGACCTGATTGCGGGCGAGGACAGCGCCGTCTGAACAGGAAAGCTGCGCCACATCGCCGAGCGTCACGACGGGACTGGTGATTTTGATATTCCGCTCCGTCTGAAGATACAGCATTTCACTCATGAAAAAGCATTCCTCTAAAAGTTTCTGAAACAGGATTTTTGTGCTACAGCGTACAGAGTTCCCTAAAACAGGAAAATCATGCGTAAGAATGGAAAAAACGGAAATACTGAAGGTCAGAAATGGTAAGACGCAAAATAAGAAAACGGAGGAATTTGCCGATGAGACAGATGACAGGAAAGCAGAGCATCTCGTTTGCCAAAGCCGTCTATATCGAGGGCAGCGCGGCGATTGTAGGAGAAAAGGAAAAGGATGGACCGCTGGGCGAATACTTTTCGCACACGCTTTCGGACCCGATGTGCGGGCAGGAGAGCTGGGAGGAGGGCGAGAGTGAACTGCAGCTTGCCACCGCGAAGCTGGCAATGCAGAAAGCCAATGTGAGGCCGGAGCAGATCCGCATGATTTTTGCGGGCGATCTTCTGGCACAGTCAATCGCATCATCGTTCGGCCTGGTGGATCTGAACTGCCCGCTCTACGGCCTGTTCGGTGCCTGCTCGACGATGGGAGAGGCGCTTTCGCTTGGCGCGATGGCAGTCGCGGGAGGATACGGTGACCGGGTGCTGGCGGTGACATCGAGCCACTTTGGAACGGCGGAGAAGGAGTTCCGTTTTCCGCTCGCCTACGGAAACCAGCGCCCGCCGTCCGCGAGCTGGACGGTGACGGGAAGCGGCGCGTGTGTGCTTGGAAAAACGAAGAGCAGAGTGAAAATCACGGGCGCTACGACGGGAAAAATCATTGATTACGGGCTGAAAGACAACCAGAACATGGGCGCCTGCATGGCCCCCGCTGCGTGCGATACGATTGCACAGAACCTCGTCGATTTCAACCGGGAACCGGCCGATTACGACCGCATTGTGACGGGAGATCTCGGCGTTGTGGGGCGGGAAATTCTGCTGGAGCTGCTGAAGAAAAAAGGATACGATATCTCGGAACAGCACAGTGACTGCGGCATGCTGATCTTCGATCCGGCAAAACAGGACACCGGTGCGGGCGGAAGCGGCTGCGGCTGTGCGGCATCGGTGCTGGCGGAGTATCTGCTGCCGAAGCTGGAAAACGGAGAGTGGAAGAGGATTCTGTTTGTACCGACTGGTGCGCTGATGTCGAAGGTCAGCTTTCAGGAGGGCAGCAGCGTGCCTGGTATTGCACAGGCGGTTGTAATCGAGAGGGAGGAGGATGTGTAAAATGGGAACGTTCATGGAATATTTCAATGCCTTCTGGGTCGGCGGCCTCATTTGTGCCCTGTGCCAGATTCTGCTCGACCGCACGAAAATGCTGCCGGGAAGAATTATGGTAACGCTTGTGTGCACGGGCGCGGTGTTGAGCTTTCTGGGACTCTACGATCCATTTGCAGAATACGCCGGGGCAGGCGCGTCGGTGCCGCTGCTCGGGTTCGGGCATCTTTTGTTTCAGGGAGTAAAAGATGCCGTAAAAGAAAGCGGATTTTTAGGATTGTTCCAGGGCGGATTAAAGGCGGGGGCTGTCGGAACATCAGCGGCGTTGATTTTCGCGTATCTTGCAAGCTGGATTTTCCAGCCGAAGATGAAAAAATAGCAGGTGAAAAATTGCGCAGAAGCAGGCGGAATGATATAATAAAAAAAACTGCCGCAGAAAAAAAGCAGAATCGCAGCGGCAGGACGAATACAGAAAAAAGCGGGTGTTTTGCGGAAAAAACATCAAAACACCCGCGACAGGAAGAAAGGAAGTCTGCAATGAAGACAAGAGAAGAAGCGCTATCCTATGGCCTTTCCTTCCCGGACACATATCAGGAAGCGCCGTTTCACGATGACAACTGGCAGCTCATCCGCGTGAAAGGAAGCAAAAAAGGGCATTTCTGTGGGTCTATGAAAAAGGACGGAATCATTCAGCTGAATGTAAAAGCAAACCCGGAATGGCGGGACTACTGGCGCGATGCATTCGCGTCAGTTATCCCGGGATATCATCAGAACAAAGAACATTGGAACACGATTCTCCTCGACGGAACCGTACCCGATGACGCTGTGCGTACCATGATCGCCGAGAGCTACGACATCATCACGGACAGCCCGACCAAAAGAATCTATGAGGCGGTAAAGCAGATTCCGCGCGGAAAAGTGGCGACATACGGCCAGATAGCAGCGCTTGCAGGCGAGCCGAAGATGGCGCGTGCCGTGGGAAACGCCTTACATAAAAACACAGATCCGGAGCACATTCCATGCTACCGTGTGGTAAACTCCAAAGGCGAACTGGCCGCGGAATTTGTCTTCGGCGGCGCCGGGAAACAGGCGGATATGCTGGAGGCAGACGGCATTGTGCTGGAAAACGGCCGCGTCAATTTAAAGAAGTACGGCATCAACGTGGAAGAGATGCTGGCACAGCGGGAGCTGGAGCAAAACTGAAAAAAATAGGATGCACAAAACAGCGAAAGACCGGAACGGCAGAGGAAAATGTCCGTTTCGGTCTTTCATTATGTTTGGCTTATAAAATTAGAAAATACAATTATTTCGCATTGAATACATACTTATCCATACGGTCAAATGCCTCTTTCACAAGCACATGCGGCAGTGCCAGATTCAGGCGGATCGCATACGGTCTGTGGAACGGCCGTCCGTCCTGCCAGATCACGCCGACAGCAACACCGGCTTTCAGCAGTGTATCCATATCGGTATCATGCTCCTTGCACCACTCCTCGCAGTCGAGGTACAGCATGTACGTTCCTTCTGGTTTGGAAAGCTTCACGCCCTTGAAATGCTCGAGAATGTAGTTGTACGCATAATCCGCATTCGATTTCAGCACTTCGCGCAGTTCATCCACCCACTGATATCCCTCCGGCCGGTAAGCGCCGATCAGCGCATGAACAGAGAGTACGTTCGGAGAATTGTAGTGGGAAAGGGACGAAGCCTTCTCCACACGGTCGCGCAGCATGCGGTTGTAGATGATGTGGTAGGAGCCCACAAGGCCTGCGAGGTTAAAGGTCTTGGACGGTGCATAAAGCGCGATGGTACGCTCGCGTGCATCTTTGGAAACGGACTGCGTCGGGATATGTTTGAAGCCCGGCAGTGTCAGATCAGACCAGATCTCATCGGAGATGACAACACAGTCGTTGGCCTTGTAAATTTCCATCGCTTTTCAATCTCCTCGCGCTCCCAGACACGGCCCGTCGGGTTGTGCGGCGAACAGAAAATGGCGAAATGAATGTTGTTTTCTTTTAACTTGCGGTCCATATCGGCGTAGTCCATACGCCATACGCCGTTCTCATCCTGAACAAGATCGGAGAGAACGATATTGCGTCCGCAGTTCTCAAGAACACCGGTAAAACCGATGTATGTCGGGGAATGCAGAAGAATGGATTCGCCCGGGGATGTAAAAGCGGCAGCAGCCGAAGCAACACAGCCGAGCACGCCGTTCTCATAGCCGATCGCCTCACGCGGCAGATCTTCCACACCGTTGCGCTCTTTCTGCCAGCGGATGATGCTGTCAAAATATGCATCCGGCAGATTAAAGTAGCCAAAATGCGGTTCGTTGACTCTCGCGTGAATTGCTTCCTGAATGGTCGGAAGAGACGGGAAGTTCATGTCGGCCACCCACATCGGGATGCGGGAGAAGCCCTCTTTGACTTCCGCACCCGGAATCGGGATCTGATCGACAGCGATCGAATCGTGGCCGCTGCGGTTCATCAGAGATGTAAAATCGTATTTCATTGGTAAAAACCCTCCTTTGTGTTTGCTGTGCTCTCGAAGTAAAACCAAAAGCACATGGAAAACCGGATGCAGCTTCCTTTCCTCGCTGAAAGAAAAACCTGCAGCCGGCTGAATACAAATATTATAACACGGAGGGGAATTTTCGTAAACAAAAGAATGCTTTATTCGGCACCATTTATTCCGCGCCGATCCAGTTATCGCGGTTGATTGCTTCCGTGTGGCTGGTGCTTTCGTTCATGATTTTCTGCAGATCCGGCCGGTCATAGTTGACAATGCCCTTTCCGAGATATTCATGGCTGCCGCGCCGGAAGACGCTGACGACATCGCCTTTCTTAAAATCGCCTTCGACTGCCACGATGCCTTTAGGAAGCAGGCTCTTTGCCTGAACAGCAAGTGCTTCTGCGGCACCCTCATCGACGTAGAGGTTGCCCGCACTCGGCGCATAGAATGCCATCCACTGCAGACGCGTTTTCATGTTGTGGCCGCTGGCGGTAAAGTACGTTCCTTTTGCGGTTCCTTTCACCGCACGCACAATGTTGTTTTCCTCCGCCGAGGAGCAGATCAGAACCGGCACACCGGCTCTTGTGGCAAGCGAAGCGGCGGAGAGCTTCGTTGTCATGCCTCCCGTTCCGTTGCCCGATCCCGCACCGCCTGCCGCAGCAGTGAGCTCCGGCGTGATCTCATTTACCACGTCGATATGGCGCGCATTCGGGTCACTCTTTGGATTGGCAGTGTAGAGCCCGTCGATATCGGTCAGCAGAATCAGAAGCGATGCATGCAGCATCGCAGCCACCTGGGCGGAGAGCGTGTCGTTGTCGCCGACCTTCAGCTCCTCAATCGCGATCGTATCGTTCTCATTGATGATCGGAATCGCACCGCGCCCGAGCAGGACGGAGAGGGAGCCGAAGATGTTTTTATAGCGGCGGCGGTCCTCAAAAGTCACTGCGGTTCAAAAGAATCTGCGCACACGGAATCTGGTACGCCATCAGATTTTTCGTGTATTCCTCCATCAGAAGGCCCTGGCCGACAGCAGCGGCAGCCTGTTTATCGTCAATTTTCGTCGGCCGTTTTTTAAAGCCGAGACGGGAAAAGCCTGCGGCGATCGCACCGGAGGAAACGAGAATCACATGGTGGCCTGCCGTCTGCAGCGCGGCAAGCTGGGTCGTAATGTTCCGTATTTTTTCAGCATCCATGGTTCCGTCTGAGAGTGTCAGGGAGCTGGTGCCGACTTTCACAACTATCGTCTGTTTTTCCATCATGAAAACCTCAAATGTAAGAAATGATAAGAAACGTTGTTTACGGGTGACAAAACATCAATTACAGACACTTTAACACAGTACTGTGTGAGAGTCAAGAAGATGCGGAATGGTCGTTACATTTTTCGTGAAAGATCTGCAAAAAGATAGAAATTTGTTGCTGGAATTCTGAAAAAGTATGGTAGAATAGAAAACGAGAAAAAGGTGTGTGCAGAAATACATTTTTCCTGAAAAACAAAAGAAGCGGAAAGAAGTCCGGCACACGACGGAGGGAGTCAAAGATGGAGGAAAAAACAGAAGAAAGAGGCAGAGGCTGCATGACAACGCTGTGCTACATCGAAAAGGATGACAGCTATCTGATGATGCACCGCACGGTGAAAAAGAACGATGTCAACAAGGACAAGTGGATCGGCGTCGGCGGCCATGCGGAACTTGGCGAAAGCCCGGAGGAATGCCTGCTGCGTGAAGTAAAAGAGGAAACCGGCTACACGCTGACGAGCTGGCGTTTCCGCGGTCTCGTTACCTTTGTGACAGAGGCAGAAAACAGCAAAACGGTGGAGTACATGGAGTATATGTGTCTCTACACGGCAGACGGATTCACGGGAGAACCGACTGCATGTGATGAGGGCGAACTCGCCTGGGTGAAAAAAGAGGACGTCCTGCACCTGAATCTGTGGGAGGGAGACAAAATCTTTTTCCGCCTTCTGAATGAAGACGAGCCGTTTTTCTCCCTGAAGCTGCGGTATGTGGGCGACACGCTCGCAGAAGCGGTGCTGAACGGAAAACAGATGGAACTTTTTGAGGAGCGCTCAGGCGACGGCACGCCGACCGGAACCATCGTAGAACGCGGCGTGGCGCACAGTGAGGGACGGTGTCACGGAACGGCACATATCTGGATTGCACGGGCGAATGAGAAGAGCGGCTGTGAGGTACTGCTGCAGAAAAGGAGTGCCTGGAAAGATTCGAATCCGGGCTGCTACGATATTTCAAGCGCGGCCATCTTCGGCGGGCGATACATATTTGGAAGGGGCTCTGCGGGAAATCGGCGAGGAGCTCGGCATCCACACAGAGGCAGAGGAGACTGAGGGATCTTGGCCTGCTGGAAAAAGTATCACACGGTGTTTTTACGGAAAAGCCGTTCCACGATACATGAGGTCAGCGCCTGTGTAATCTTTACACGAAGCCGGTCGAGGCGGAAAAAACTGCATCTACAGGAGTCGGAAGTAGAAGCAGTACCGCTGGATGGATCTCAAAAGAGTGCCAGAAGGCGGTAAGAGAAGGAAAGCATTCCCAACTGTATTGATATACGGGAAACTGGAAATGATTGAAAAAAGCGTGGTTCGCCGG
>ENA-OQCL01000834-OQCL01000834.1-human-gut-metagenome-genome-assembly--contig:-NODE-834-length-13061-cov-7.796660_pt1 | contig 13061 bp, 11 predicted proteins | sample MGYA00242502_ERZ504586 | MGnify/ENA primary metagenome ERZ504586 (study PRJEB26092, sample SAMD00036316) | human gut metagenome | host: Homo sapiens | study: EMG produced TPA metagenomics assembly of... | reverse complement strand
GTGCTCATATTAAAATCAGAGGTTTGCCGAACAGCTTTTTCGCAGAACAGGTCTTGGCTTAAGAGCTTTTTGCAGGGAGCATATTTGTTCGGCGCAAAAATCGGAAGTTTCGGAGGTATTTTGCTATGAAGAAAACAATTGCACTGTTTGCAGCGGTTTTGATGCTGCTTTGTGCAGTTCCTTTCGCCGCAATCGGTGAGATGAACCTTGCCGCGGCGAAAACAGCGGGCGATTTTCCCGATGCCGTTTTCGATCCGCTCGGTGATGCTGCATCCGTTGAATACAGCCATAACACGAATTTCACCGGCGAAAGCGGCACGGAGTTCGTATCCGACGGTGAAAACGGAATTAAATCCGCCAGCGGCGGCATGAGATCATCCGTTGTCACAATCACGATAACGTTCGGAGAAGCTGTTTCGAATGCGCGCCTTTCGTTTGATTACAAGGTAAGCTCGGAAGCACGCTACGACTATCTGTCCGTTAACGGAAGCACGGAAAAAACTCTCAGCGGGGAGATCGACTGGACAAATTACTCTCAGGCGGTCACTGCGGGGAGCGTTGTTACGCTTGCTTATGTTAAAGACAGCTCCGGCGACAAAGGAAGCGACTGCGTTTGGTTCAAAAACTTTGCGCTGCAGAGCCTTGGCACGGTCACGTTTGAAAATGTTGATCCGCTGGCGGTGCTGACGGTGCGCAATGCGGAGGGAAATATCGAAAATCCGACGGCGAACAGCAGCGTTTATGCACTTGCGGCGGGAGATTATTCCTATACCCTTACCCGCTTCGGCTATCAAATGCAGAGCGGTGAATTCACTGTCTCCGGAGATATGAGCATTGAGCTTGATGCGATGACGGAGCTTGAGACCTGCACGATTAATTTTTCCGTTACTCCTGCGGAAGCGAGCGTCACCTTGACGCATCCGACCGGCGGCGAGATGCAGGCTGATGAGAGCGGAGCGTTTGTGCTTCCGAAAGGCGAAGTTTACAGCTATACGGTTTCGGCGGCGAATTATGTGACGGCAAACGGCAGCTTCACGGCTTCCGCGGATGCGGTTATTGAAGTTGAATTGACGTATGCGGGCGAAGCGTGGGACGGCACAACCGTAACTCAGCCGGCGGAGGAAAACGGCGTGTACATGATTTCCGATGCGGCGGAATTTGAATGGTTTGCACAATTCGTGAATGCGGGCAACAGCACGGCAAATGCCGTATTGACTCAAAATATCAACTTTAACGGAAAAGCGAGAACCGCGTTCGGCATTTATGATTACGCGGACAACAACTCCGGCTATAACGGCACTTTTGACGGCCGAGGCTTTGCCGTTACGGGAATTGCGGGAGAAGACGGAATCCTTGGCTGCATAGGTCCCGACGGCGTGGTGAAAAACATAATCGCAAACGTGAACATTGCAAGCGGTGCAAACATCGGCGGCATTGCAAACACAAGCAAGGGTCTTGTTGAAAACTGTCTTGTTGCGGGTTCCGTTTCAACAAGTGCGAACTATTGCAGTTCGGCAGGTATCGTCGGACGGGCAATGACGGGCAACACCGTTCGCGGCTGCGTCAACAACGCTGCAATTTCAAACACGACAAACAGCTATGCTTCAACCTTGAGCCTCGGCGGCATCGTCGGCTATACTTACGGCACGGTTGAAAACTGTTATAACACCGGTTCGCTTTCTGCAAAACAGGACCGCACAACGAACAAGGGCATCGGCGGCATTGCGGGGCAGATTCACGCGCCCGCAATCGTTCGCAATGTTTATAATGTCGGCAGCGTAATCGGTCCCGAAGCAGGAATCGGCGGCATTGCAGGCGTCCTTAAAGGAACGCTGCAAAACGCATATTTCCTTGAAGGCACCGCTTCAAACGGCGTTTCTTCCACGGAAGGAACTCCGACGGCGGAGTATGCATCAAAAACAGCTGAGGAAATGCGCTCTGCGGAGTTTGCGGCAATCCTCGGCGAAGCGTTCAACAACGACACGGACGGCATCAACGGCGGAATGCCCGTGCTGACATGGCAGGGCGGGAGCGCCGAACAGCCGAATGAAATCGAGATTGCACTGCTGCAATATCCGGAGCTTATCCGTGATTTTGTTGACAAGACGCAAACGGTGGATATGAATGCGCTGATGAACGATATTCAGCTTCCCCGCCCGAGCACGCTTGAGGATGCAGGTATTCTTACGGATCGTTCCAATCAAAAAGTGCTGATGGAAAGCATGAATACGGATGCATTTGAGTTCTACGGCTATCACGGCATTGTTTATCGTCCGCTGCCCGGAAGCCCTGCCGTCACGGTTCAATACAGGATTTCCGTTCAGGACAGGAACACGGAGGAAATTCTCGGTTCCCGCGTGTTTGAACTTACCATCCTGCCTTTGACGGAGGCGGAGCTTGCCGAAGCGGAGCAGGTGATGCGGAGTGCCTGCACCGAGGAAGTGTATTGGAACGGAATAAAGGGCGAAAATGCGAACAAGGACAGTGTCACGGCAAACCTTGCACCTTTCTCCGAATTGGTACTGAACGAGAACGGCGGTTTTGACTATATTCGCGGTGCGGTGAATATCACTTTCGGCGGCATCGATGTTGACGATCTGCCCGGATACGATCCGATGTCCTACCAGCCGTGGCGTGAATTCCGCTCAAGCCATCCTTCAATTATCACGTGCGAGAACCTGCTTGTGACAAGACCGGAATACGATACTCTTGTTACGATAGACAGCGTATTCACATATACGAAGTATGCAAAGTATTGGGAGAAATTCGGTGAGAATTCCGATTATGCCCGTTTCGAAGCTTTCTTTAAGCAGCCTGTTTCGGTCACGGTCAAAGTTCTCGGAACGTCCGGCAGCGGAACGGTTGAGGATATCACCGCAACCGTTCGCATCAACGGCAGGAACTTTGCGGGATTCACAAACCCTGCAGAATTCACATTTACTGCGCCCGGTGATGCGGACAGCACCGTTTGGGATGCAATTTCGGCCGCACTTGCGGCAAACGGCTGCACTTTCGACGGCGACGGTTATCTGCTTCGCTCAGTGACAGATGTGAACGGGGTTACGCTTTCCGTGGGAACCTACGGTGAGGCCTGCGGATGGTTCTACAAGCTGAACGGGGAGGGTGATCAGCCCGCTGCCGGCACGAATGCGCTTGCAGACGGTGATGTGATAGAACTCTTCTACACCGACAACAATGAGGCGGAAGGAATCGTTACCCTTGTCGGAGATGTTAACGGAGACGGTATTGTGACTGTTGTTGATGCATTGATGCTGCTTCGCTGCGCACTCGGCACCGAACCCACAACCGCTGCTGCACTTGCAAACGGTGACATTGACGGCGACGGAGTGCTTTCCGCTGAGGAGGCACTTGCCGTGATGCGCATGGCAATTCAAATGTAATAGGAACTGCTTGAATGCGAACACAGCGTGATATGAATTAAACCGAAGGGGAAAGCTGCCGCACTGCGGGCTTTCCCTGTTTTTTACCCCGAAGCGGGGGAGGAAGCGAGCGGACAAGGGATGAAAAGCGACTGCGGAAAGAATATATCGAAACAATTTGCGGCAAATGCGGAGTACGGAAAACCTTTTTGATTGACAATTCGCTCTTTCGGGGATATAATAAATATTTATAATGGGAATACTGTTATTTAAAGGAAAAAACTCACGGAGGTATACAAATGGGCCTTATTGACCGACTGTTGGGCAACACGAGTGCGCAGCAGATAAAGAAAATACAGCCTCTTGTTAAAAAAATAAATGCACTTGAGGACGGAATAAAAAAACTTTCCGATGCGGAACTGCGTCACAAGACGGTGGAATTCCGTGAAAGACTGGCGAAGGGCGAAACGCTTGATCAGCTTTTGCCGGAAGCTTTTGCGGTTGTTCGCGAGGCTGCCGTCCGCACCATCGGGCAAAGGCATTATGATGTTCAGCTCATAGGCGGCATCGTGCTGCATCAGGGGCGAATTTCCGAAATGAGAACGGGCGAAGGCAAAACACTTGTTGCAACGCTGCCCTCTTATCTTAATGCACTCCCGGGCAAGGGCGTGCATGTTGTTACCGTCAATGAATACCTTGCTGCGCGTGACGCGGCATGGATGGGCAAAATTCATCGTTTCCTTGGTTTGACCGTCGGCTGCATTGAGCGCGATATGTCGCCCGAGGCACGTGTTGCCGCATATAACTGCGATATTACATACGGCACAAACAGCGAGTTCGGTTTTGACTACCTGCGCGATAACATGGTCGTTTCGATTGATCATGTTGTTCAGCGTGATTTGAATTACGCAATCGTGGACGAGGTGGACAGCATTCTTATCGATGAGGCAAGGACGCCGCTTATCATTTCCACAAAAGCGGAAAAATCCACCGATATGTACAAGCGTGCGAATGAATTCGTGCGCAGGCTGACACGGGGCGAAGACGTTAAAAAGCTCACCAAATCGGAGCTTATGCAGGGCATGTCACAGGAGGAGAGCGGCGACTATATGTGCGACATAAAGGCGCGCACGGTCGCCCTTACCGAACAGGGTATGCGCAAGGCTGAGGTTTATTTCAACATCGACGATATTTCCTCGGCGGAGAACACGGAGATAAACCACTATATCAAACAGGCACTCAGAGCCAACGCACTGTTCACCGTTGATAAAGATTATGTTGTTCAGGACGGGCAGGTCATTATTGTTGATGACTTCACGGGACGCCTTATGATAGGCAGGCGGTATTCGGACGGCCTGCACCAGGCACTTGAAGCAAAGGAAGGCGTTAAGGTTGAAAACGAGAACCGAACGAGTGCAACGATAACGTATCAGAACTTTTTCCGCATGTATCACAAGCTTGCCGGCATGACGGGAACGGCAAAGACCGAAGAAACGGAGTTTATGGGCATTTACAACCTTGACGTTGTTGAAATCCCGACAAACAAACCCGTAAAGCGTGTGGACTATAACGACGTTGTCTGCATTAAACAGCAGGAAAAATACAACGCCATTATCGAAGAAATCATTCGTGCGCACGCAACGGGGCAGCCGATTCTTGTCGGCACCGTTTCGGTCGAAAAATCCGAATACCTGAGCCGTCTGCTTACAAAACGCGGAATCAGGCACGAAGTTCTGAACGCAAAGCAGCACGCAAAAGAGGCGGATATTGTTGCGCAGGCAGGTAAGTTCGGCAATGTTACAATTGCAACGAACATGGCGGGCCGCGGCACGGATATTCTTTTGGGAGGAAACCCGGAATACCTCGCAAAGCGCGAAATGCGCCGCGAAGGTTATGACGATGATATGATAGAGTGGGCAACAAGCCACCAGGAGACCGAGGACGAGGCGATACTTGAAGCAAGGCGCAAATACGACGAAATCTACAAAAAACACAAGGCTGTTACCGATGCCGAACACGATAAAGTTGTTGAAGTCGGCGGTCTGTACATAATCGGTACGGAGCGGCATGAGTCAAGGCGTATTGACAACCAGCTGCGCGGCAGAGCCGGACGACAGGGTGACCCCGGTGCAACACGATTCTATGTTGCAATGGATGACGAGCTGATGTTGAGATTCGGCGGAGATCGTGCGGGCAGCCTTATGAGCCGTTTCCTTCCCGAGGGTGCGGACACGGGCTTTGAACTGGGTGCATTGACAAAGGCGATCGAAACAACTCAGAAGCGCGTAGAAAGCCATAACTACGAAATCAGAAAGAGCGTTCTCAAGTTTGACGATGTAATGAACAAAATGCGCGAGATAATCTACACTCAGCGCAGGCAGGTGCTCAGGGGTGCGGATGTTCATTCGGAAATTGCGCAGATGCGTGACGAAGCCATTCTGTCGATTGTTGATTTCTATTGCCCCGAAAAGCAAAAGCGCGATGCTTGGGATTACGGCGGATTGGATCACGAGTTCTTCAGAATGTTCGGAATCAAGGCGACGGACCGCATTACGGCGGAAACGACTCACGGCGGAATGCTGAAGCTTTTGACCGAGCTTGCGGACGAACGATATACGGCTATCGAAAACCTGCTGAAGGAAAAAGGTTTCGACATGCGCGAAGTGGAACGCCGGTTCCTGCTGCTGACGGTTGACAAGCATTGGATGGATCATATCGATGCAATGGATCAGCTGCGCGAGGGTATCGGACTGCGCGCAATGGGCAATCAGGATCCCGTTGTGCAGTACCGCAACGAGGGCTTTGATATGTTTGAAACCATGACGGCCGAGATACGCAACGAGACGGTTATGAACCTGTACCACCCGGTAATCAGGGTTCCCGAACGGAGGCAGCCTGATATGATTCCGAGGCAGCCCGGCGCGGCGAGTGATCCTGCAAGGAATGCGGCAACGAATGCAGGCAGCCCGGAAAAAGCAAAACCGTTCCGCGTTGCGAAAAAAAGTCGGACCGAACGATCCCTGCCCCTGCGGCAGCGGAAAAAAACTACAAAAAATGCTGCGGGAGAACCGCAGACTGATAACGGAGGCTCGGGTTTCGCCCAAACTCGACCGAAACCCGAGAAGCCGGTTTAAGCTTTTTTGAAAAATATTCTTGTTTTTAAAAAAGGCAGATAATTCAGAACTTTAAAAAACAACGGGCGCAAAGCCACAAGGAGAAAACAATGTTAGATATTAAGCGAATCAGAAAGAATCCGGAGGAGCTTGTTGCTGCAATGAAAGCGCGCCGCAACAAGGGGGCGGATGTCAGCGGCATTCTCGAACTGGACGAAAAACGCCGCGAAGTAATTCAAAAGACGGAACAGCTCAAGGCGAAACGTAATGAAGATTCCGCAAAGGTTCCCGTGCTTAAAAAGCAGGGACAGGATGTTTCCGCGCTGCTTGCGGAAATGAAGCTTGTTGCGGATGATATCAAGGAGCTTGATGCGGAGCTTGCGCAAATCGACGCACAATTTGACGACCTTCTGATGAAAATTCCGAATATCCCGCATTCCAGCGTTCCCGACGGTGCGGATGATCGCGACAATGCGGAGGTACGCAGGTTCGGAGAACCGACAAAGTTTGATTTTGAACCGAAAGCACATTGGGATCTCGGCGAGTCACTGAACATTCTTGATTTTGCGGATGCGGGCAAGATAACGGGTGCAAGGTTCACGATCTATCGCGGACTCGGTGCAAGGCTTGAACGTGCGCTTATAAACTATTATCTCGATGTACATACCGAAAACGGCTATACGGAGATTCTTCCGCCCTATATGGTCAACAGAGCTTCCATGACGGGAACGGGTCAGCTCCCGAAGTTTGAGGATGATGCATTCAAGGTTGCGGGCACGGACTACTTCCTTATCCCGACGGCAGAGGTTCCCGTTACAAACATTCACCGCGGCGATATTCTGAACGGTGAGGAGCTTCCCATCAAGTATTGCGCTTACAGTGCATGTTTCCGCAGCGAAGCGGGCAGTGCGGGCAGGGACACAAGGGGTCTTATCCGTCAGCATCAGTTCAACAAGGTTGAACTCGTGAAGTTCGTAAAGCCCGAAGACAGCTATGATGAGCTTGAAAAGCTTACGCATGATGCGGAACGCGTCCTGCAGGGTCTCGGCCTTCCCTATCGCGTTGTTTGCCTCAGCACGGGCGATTTGGGCTTCAGCTCTGCAAAAACCTATGATATCGAGGTATGGATGCCCAGTTACGGCAGATACGTTGAAATAAGCTCCTGCTCAAATTTTGAGGATTTCCAGGCGCGCAGAGCGCAGATTCGTTTCCGCAGGGATAAAAAGAGCAAGCCCGAACTTGTTCACACACTTAACGGCAGCGGCGTTGCAATCGGAAGAAGCGTTGCGGCGATCCTTGAGAATTATCAGCAGGCCGACGGCAGCATTCGCATTCCCGAGGTGCTTGTGCCCTACATGCACTGCGATGTAATCAAATAAGCCGCATATCTAAAGGCAGCTTTGCTGTCGGCATCGAAATTGAAAAAACATTGCAGCTGAGTTTGAAATCAAAAAGCGTTCCGCACAACACGGGACGCTTTTAATTTTTGATAATCAGCTTTAAGCCGAACTGTTCGTTTTTATGCCTGCGGCTTGTGCGTTCACGGGCTGCGGGGGAAGTGAACAGCCCGCGAACCCGATGCCGAACGTAAAGGGCTCGAAATCGGCTTTTGCTCTGCACTTGCAGAAAAGCGCAAAATGCGGTATGATAAGGATGGAAAATTGTGCGCCGATATGCGCACGGAACATTAAACCCGGACGGTTTTAACGAAATGAAAAATATCTATCTTATATCAACCGGCGGAACAATTGCATGTGTGCCGACCGATAACGGGCTTAAGCCCGAGCTTTCGGCAAGGGAGCTTTTGAACCTTGTTCGCGGAGAAACTTCGAATTGCGCAGGCAGCACTTGTGAGGGTGCAAAGCAGTGCAGCGTTTTCGGCAATGTTCATTGTGTTGATCTTTTCAGCATGGATTCATCCAATATTCAACCTGAGGAATGGATCACCATTGCGGAAGCGATAAACCAATATGCGGACAAATGTGACGGAATTGTTTTGACACACGGAACGGATACCATGGCATACACTGCAAGCATGCTCAGCTTTATGCTTGCGGGGATTCGGATTCCCGTTGTGCTGACGGGTGCGCAGTATCCTGCGGTTTATCCGGACTCCGACGGAAGGCGCAACCTTGAAAATGCAATCATTGCGGCAACGGCGCTCACGGGCGGGGTATATATCTGCTTCGGCAATTCGCTGATGCTCGGCTGCCGCGCCGTAAAAACGCGCACAACATCGCTCAATGCGTTTGAATCGATTAATTACCCATATATCGGCACCGTAAGCGACGGCAGAATGCTTGCGCTGCACAGTCCGCAGGTTCGCAGCGAATACAGCTTTTCAACCGACATTGATCCGCGGGTTGCGCTCATAAAGCTTATTCCCGGACTCAGCCCGAAATTGCTTGACTGCTGCCTCGACTGCGACATTAAGGGAGTTGTTGTGGAGGCTTTCGGTTTGGGAGGAATGCACAGCATTCGCCGCAATCATCTGAAGGCAATTGAAAGGCTGATGGCGAACGATATTCCCGTCATTCTGACTTCGCAGTGCCTGTACGAACAGAGCACGCCCGATATTTACGAGGTCAGCCGTCCGCTGAAGGAACTCGGAATCATTTCTGCCGGTGATATGACAACGGAGGCGGCAATAACAAAGCTCATGTGGGTTCTCGGACACACGAGCGGCATTGACGGTGTGCGCAATATGATGCAGACGAACCTTGTGGGTGAGCTTACTCAAAAGGATTGAGATTGCGGGATGCTTCGAATCGTTTCGAACATTCCGAAAACGGCAAAGCCCCGAACGGGGCGGAAAGGAACATAGAAACATGAAAAAAAGCATTAGACTTTTCACCTTTATGCTTACGGCCGTTCTTGCGGCCTGTGCTTTCGCGGGCTGCGGAGGGAACGGACAGCCCGCAAACCCGACTCCGGATGCAAACGAAGTTTTGGGATCTCCGAATATTTACAACGAACTTCTGAATGCTTCTTCCGCGCAATTCCTGCGCATAAACTCTGACGGACAGCAGAACGGTGAGCCGATTGTGATTCGCGATGAGGAAACGTTCAAAACCGAAATTTTGCCGCTTATTCCGGGCGCTCAGGCCCGTGCGGATGCGGAGGCGGCATATAATGCGGAATTCTTTCAAAAGTACTTCGTCGTTGCTGCAAAATTCTATGTTTCCAGCGGATCCACAAGCTTCAAACTCAGCGGAGTAACAACCTTTAACGGAAACATCAATATCAGCATCGCGTCGGGCGTGAACGGCGTCGGCACGGGCGATATGGCAGCTTTCCTCGGAATAATTTCGCTCAGCTTGGATAAATACGATCCGGAAATGCCTGTGAATATTCTTTCGGTGCCGCTGATGACGGATAAGGAAAAAGAACAATAAGCGCGTTCGGGTCTGTTTTGAAACAGCTGCCGGTCAGCGAAAGAACAATTAGGCAAAATGAACAGTCGAAAAACGCAGATGCCTGATGCGGAGATTTGCAGCGGGTTCAGCGTTTTGCGCAGTTTTAAAATGATGATGCTTCAGCCGGCGCATCCCGCATATGCTTACCTGATACGTTTTTCATGCTGGAGACAAAAACAGATTGAAATGTAAAATTTGCTTCGGAGGCATTCGGATGAAAAAACAACTGAACAGAAGTGAACTGCTCGGCAGTCTGCCTGTGAAGCGTGCGGTGCTGATGCAGATTCTGCCTGCAATTGCAAGCCAAATGGTTGCATTGGCTTACGGTATTGCGGATACTTATTTTGTCGGCCTGCTAAACGATCCGGACAAAACGGCGGCGGTCACGGTTGCCAATGCTGCGTTTTTGATGCTCACAGCTCTCAGCAACCTTTTCGGCATCGGCGGCGCAAGCCTTATTGCGCGGCTGCTCGGTGCGGGAAAGCCCGATAAGGCGCGGGAGGTATCCGTATTCTGCTTTTACGGCGGGCTTTTGAGTGCAGCCGTTTTCGGTGCGGCGGTCGGCCTTTTCAATGAACGGATCCTGCTCCTCTGCGGCGCGCGCGGTATGACGCTTGAATACGCAAAGGGTTATGTTTTTTACACACTGACGCTCGGTGCGGTGCCGACGGTGCTGACAACTTTGCTGACGAACCTTGTTCGCTCGGAGGGCGCGGCAGCGGCTGCAAGCTTCGGCGCGATTCTCGGATGCATTGTGAACATTGCACTTGACCCGATTTTTGTTCTTCCGTGGGGATTGAACATGGGCGCAGCGGGTGCGGGTGCGGCAACCGCAATTTCGAATGCGGTAGGGCTTGCATTCTTTATCTGCTACATCATTAAACAGCGCGGAAAAACCGTTTTGGGATTAAATCCCGCACTGCTCAGTCATTCGCGTGAACATGCGGGCGCGGTACTGCGCATAGGTGCACCGTCCGCTTTGCAATATGCTTTGACGGTCGTTGCCGTTTCGGCGCAGATGAATTTTGTTGCAAAATACGGCAATGAGGCGGTTGCTGCCGTCGGTATAACGAAAAAGCTTGATCAATTGCCGCTGTTTTTTTCAATCGGCGTTGCCAACGGCATGCTGCCGCTGATAGGCTACAATTATGCTGCAAAAAAAGTTTAAACGAACAGAGGATTCGTTCCGCTTCGGATGCATCATCTCACTGTCATTTGCGCTTTTTTGCGTTGTGATATATGAAATTTTTGCGCCGGGACTGGCATCGCTGTTTATCAAAAACGAGGTAACGGTGAAATACGCGGCAGCCTTCCTGCGCAGGATGGTGCTTGCAATGCCGCTGATGAGCCTTTGCTACCCGCTGATAATCAAATTTCAGGCGATGGGCAAAGCAAAAGAATCGATAACGGTTTCGATTCTTCGCAAGGGAGTTCTCGATATTCCGCTCTATTTCATGATGGATGCACTGTTTCCGCTGTACGGCTGCATGTGGGTTCAGCCGATTGTTGACACGTTGTCCCTCGGGGTTGCGGCGGTGCTCAACAGGCGAATTGTGCGGCATGATGAATCAACTCGGCTTGAAGCGGAGAAAAATGCGGAATGATGCAGCTGCACCAAAATGAGCTGTCAACAGTAATATATATACAAGCCCGCCGGAAGTATTGCTTCCGTCTGCGGGAGAATAAGCTGCCTTCAGCGGGCAGAAAGGGGAGTTTATGTCAAAATGCATTATACTGACGGGCGGCGGCTCCGCCGGTCATGTGACGCCTAACATCGCGCTGCTTCCGTACCTTCGCGCACAGGGGTGCGAAATTCATTATATCGGACTTGCCGGAAGCATTGAGGAGAAATTGATTTCGGAACAGCATGATGTCAAATTTCATGCTATCGAATCCGGAAAATTCCGTCGTTATTTTTCGCTGAAAAACCTTTCAGACCCGTTCAAAGTGCTTAAGGGAATATCTCAATCCAAAAAGCTGATGAAATCGCTTCAGCCCGATGTTGTGTTCTCAAAGGGCGGTTTTGTGAGTGTGCCGGTTGTTATTGCCGCGAAAGGAAAAACAACAGTAATTTGTCATGAATCGGATTATACTCCGGGGCTTGCGAACCGAATTGCGGGCAGATTTGCCGACACGATTTGCGTAACATTTGAGGACACGCTGGAGCACCTCGGCAAGAAGCGCAGCGCCGCAGTTCATACAGGAACGCCGATTCGCCGCGAGCTTTTCAGCGGCAAGCGTGAGCGCGGACTTCAATTCCTCGGTTTTGACGGCAAAAAACCTATTATACTTATTATGGGGGGAAGTCTCGGAGCGGCTGCATTGAACGACGGAGTTCGGGCAGCGCTGCCGAAACTTACAAAGCAATTCGATATTGTTCATCTTTGCGGGAAGGGCAAGCTGGATGAAAGCATCAACTGCCCGGGTTACAGACAATATGAGTATATCGGCAGAGAACTGCCGGATCTGCTTGCAGCGACCGAACTTGTTGTAAGCCGCGCAGGTGCAAATGCCGTGTTTGAATTTCTCGCGCTCGGCATTCCCGCGCTGCTTGTTCCGCTGCCCCTCGGCGCAAGCCGCGGCGATCAAATCCTGAATGCGGAATATGTTCGCAAAAATGGGTTATGCGGCCGTTCTTCCGCAAGAGGAGCTGACCCCGGAAGTGCTTGTTGACAGGGTGAACGAGCTGTATGCTTCTCGTGAGACTTATCGCGCAAATATGAAAGCGGACCCGACATTGGACGGCACTCAAGAGGTTATGGCTGTTATTATGAATGCAATTAATACAAGAACACGCAATGATTCAAAAAATGCTGAAATTTCTTGCAAAAATGTTTATTAAGACTCCGAGGGAGTATGATGACCCCGCAACGCGCAGTGCATACGGCGTGCTTTGCGGTGCGTGAACGGCACCGCGTAAAGCCATTACGTTTATGCGGTTAAGAATGCAATCAATAACGGAAATTGCGTTAGTAAGGTGAAAAAATGCTGAAATTTCATTGCGAAACTGTTTATTAAGACTCCAAGGGAGTATGATGACCCCGCAACGCGCCGTGCATACGGCGTGCTTTGCGGTGCGTGAACGGCACCGCGTAAAGCCATTACGTTTATGCGGTTAAGAATGCAATCAATAACGGAAATTGCGTTAGTAA
>ENA-OQCL01000832-OQCL01000832.1-human-gut-metagenome-genome-assembly--contig:-NODE-832-length-13065-cov-4.694002_pt1 | contig 13065 bp, 15 predicted proteins | sample MGYA00242502_ERZ504586 | MGnify/ENA primary metagenome ERZ504586 (study PRJEB26092, sample SAMD00036316) | human gut metagenome | host: Homo sapiens | study: EMG produced TPA metagenomics assembly of... | reverse complement strand
GGGAAAACCGCCCCGCCCGCCAGCTGATGACCGCCAGCACCACAAGCAGCACCGTGATAACAGCGATGTTGAAAATGCCCAGCACTTTCCAGCTCAGGTTAAACACCGGGCAAGCATCCAGCGCCTGCCAGTTGCCGCCCAACGCTGCAAACCAGTTGAACGCATTGATGGTGGCATACTGGTAGCCAGACGCCGTGGTGATATACTTATCGATCAAGGACGGCACCAGATTTTTTTGCCCCGTAAAACGGCAGGCCCGCCAGCAGCGGCGGCAGCAAAGCCAGCGCAGCACCGCCAAAAATCTGGCCGACCGATTTCAGCGGGCTTTTGCCATCCCGCACGGCATCCGCAATAGCCACCAAAAAGCAGACGGCCAGCACCGGCCCAGCCAACAGTGCCTGCGGCTTGATGGCCAGCGCCACGCCGTACAGCACCGCAGCGAGCAGGTAGCGGCGCTCTTCCAGCAGCCAGAAGCAGAGCAGCAGCGGCAGCGCAAAAGCCCCATCGATCTGCTTCCAGATGCCGGTATCAAACAAGGTCAGCGGGCAGAACGCCGCAAACAGCACCAGGCAGCGCTGTGCCCTGCCCTGCCCCATATACCGGCGGCTGATATGATCCAGCAGCACCACGGCGGCACAATCACAGATTGCGGGGATCAGTGCCAGCAAAAAATAGGTCCAGCGGGATTCATAGCTCAGTTGGAGCGCCTTGCGCACCAGGCTGACCAGCCCCAGCACAAGGATGTAGCCGGGCGGGTAGTCCGCAAAATAATCGGCGCTGTAAAAGGCCGCGGGACCTTCGCTGGCCAGCTTATCCCCCCAGGCCACAAAGCAGCTCATGTCATAGGTGTAGCCTTCAGTAACAAGGGCCAGCAGCAGGCGCGCGGCAAGCGCTGCGGCCAATATAATATACAGCGTTCGCTCTTCCTGTTTGGTTCTGGTATTTGTCATTCTGAACTCTCCAGATAATGCAGCGTATTTGCCGCTGCAATAAAATAAGGAACTGGAAGCAGAGGCAGATGCTTCCCTGTTTCCAATTCCTTTGTTTTGCCGTGATTGTGCAGTAATAATTATAGCTTGGTCAGCTGCGGGCCCTTGGCAGTGTCCATCACATTCCAGCCCAGCTCAGTGATTTTGGCGCGCAGAGCATCGGCGCGGGCAAAGTCCTTGGCCTTTTTTGGCTGCGGCGCGCTCTTCCACCAGCTGCTTCACTTCGTCGGGGGCTTCCTCTGCCTTGCGGTTGTACATCAGGCCCAGCACACCGGTCAGCTCGTCAAACGTGGCGGCGGCCTTTTCCAACGTAGCCTTATCGGCAGCATCGGACATGGTGTTGATGTCCTTGACGAACTCAAAAATGGCGGCCAGAGCATCGGGGGTGTTCAGGTCGTCATCCATGGCGGTCTTGAACTTTTTGCGTGCTTCTTCGCACTTTTTCAGTCAGGGCAGTGTCAGTGCCATGGGCATTGCGGATGGCAAAATCCAGGTTATCGCGGCAGGTGTACAGGCGCTCCAAGCTGTTCTTGCAGCTCTCGATCAGGTCCACCGTATAGTTCAGCGGCATGCGGTAACCAGCGGTGAGCATAAAATAACGGATCGGCTCATAGCCGTACTTATCGGCAATTTCACGCACGGTAAAGAAGTTGTTGGCGCTCTTGGACATCTTCTGGTTGTTGATGTTCAAAAAGCCGTTGTGCATCCAGTAATGGCTGAAGGTGCAGCCGTTGGCGCACTCCGACTGTGCGATCTCGTTTTCGTGATGGGGGAAGATCAGGTCCTGGCCGCCTGCATGCAGGTCGATGGTCTTGCCCAGGTGCTTACGGGCCATGGCGCTGCACTCAATGTGCCAGCCCGGACGGCCCTGGCCCCAGGGGCTGTTCCAGGAAGGCTCGCCCGGCTTGGCGGCCTTCCAGACAGCAAAATCTGCGGGGTCTTCTTTCAGGTCGTCATCCATCTGGCTGCGCAGTTCGCGGTTGCCGCTTTCCAGGTCGTCCAGGTTCAGGTGGCTCAGCTTGCCGTAACCGGGATCAGACTTAACGCGGAAGTAGACATCGCCGTTGTGGGCAACGTAAGCATGTCCGGATTCGACCAGGTCCTTGACGATCTTGATGATCTCACCGATATGCTCGGTTGCGCGGGGGCGCACGGTGGGGGTCTTAACGTTCAGGCCCTCGGAATCTTTGATGTACTCGGCCTCGAACTTGCGGGCAACCTCCTGCATGGTGGTGCCGTTCTCCTGGCCTTTTTTGATCAGTTTATCGTCAATATCGGTGATATTGGAGACATACAGCACCTTGTTGCCAAGGTACTCCAGATAGCGGCGCAGCGTGTCAAACACGATCATGGGGCGCGCATTGCCGATATGGATATAGTTATACACCGTAGGGCCGCAGACGTAAATGCGATAAACGCCCGGCTCCTGCGGGATAAAATCTTCCTTTTTGCGGGTCATGGTATTAAAAATCTGCATGGACAGGAACTTCCTTTCCCAACTTTGCTGGTACGGCGCGGCTAAACCTGCAAACCGTTCAGATTTATTATAGCCGCCCTGATAAGCGGTTGCAAGGGGGCAGCATCATTTTGCCTGCATAAAGCAGGAACGATTCTGCCACAGGTAGATGCAGCCGGAAAGTGCGGTAACGGCAGCAACGGCCCAGCACAGCACCTGGGTGGTAAAGCTGATAACCCCAACGCCGTCCGCCGGGGCGAGCGCCATGGCAAAGTAATAGAAGATGATGGTGACCATCTGCAGCACGGTCTTGACCTTGCCCCACATGTTTGCGGCAATGACGGTACCGGACTCTGCCGCAATCATGCGCACACCGGCCACAGCAAACTCGCGGAACATGATGATGGCCAGCACCACGGGGGAGCAGACACCGTCCACCACCATATAAATAATGGCGGCGGTGGTGAGCATTTTATCAGCCAGCGGGTCCATAAACTTGCCAAAGTCCGTTACCAGGTGGTTCTTGCGGGCCAGGTAGCCATCCAGGAAATCCGTAAAGCTGGCCACAGCAAACAGAATGCCCGCTATCAAGGCATACGTTGCGTTGAACCGGAGCGTGCCCATATGGCTCATGGCAGCAAATACCATAAAGAACGGCACCATGATGACACGCATCATCGTTAATTTGTTAGGCAGATTCATAGTTTATTCCTCCACTTTGCTTTCCGCATAACCATAAAGATCATAAGTATCGGCATCGGTGATGGTAACGTTATAGAACGCGCCGGCTTCCAGCGGGGTATCTGCCGGGGTCATGATGCTGCCATCAATTTCCGGGCAGTCTGCTGCGGAGCGCAGCAGGTACATGCCGGTTTCATCGTCCACGCCATCGCAGATGCACTCATAGGTCTTGCCGACCTTTTCTGCTTCCTTTTCCGCGCTGATCTCGGCCTGCAGCTCCATAATGTGGTCTGCGCGGCGCTGCTTGACTTCCTCGTCAATCTGGTTGTCCATCTTGGCGGCCACGGTGTTTTCCTCGGCGGAATAGGCAAAGCAGCCCAGGCGGTCAAACTTGACGGTTTTGACAAAGTCGCACAGCTCGCTGTACTGTTCCTCGGTCTCACCCGGGAAACCTGCAATCAGGGTGGTGCGCAGCGTGATGTTGGGGATGGCCGCGCGCAGGCGGCGGATGGCATCCTCAATTTCTTTGCGGCCGCCGCGGCGGTTCATGTTTTTCAGCACCTCGTCATCGCAGTGCTGGATGGGCAGATCGAGATACGGCACAACCTTATTGTTGCGCACAAGGGCTGCGATGAATTCATCGGAGATACGCTCCGGGTAGGCGTACAGCACACGGATCCAGCGGATGCCCTCAATGGTGTTCAGCTTATCCAACAGTTCGCAAACTGCGCCGGGTTTGCCCCAGTCCTCGCCGTAGGCGGTGGGGTCCTGCGCCACCAGGATCAGCTCTTTCACGCCCTCCCCGGCCAGCCAGCGAGCTTCGGCAACACAGTCGTCAATGGGGCGGCTGCGCAGCGGGCCGCGGATGAGCGGGATGGCGCAGTAGTGGCAGCGGTTGTTGCAGCCTTCGGCAATTTTCAGGTAAGCATAGTGGCGCGGCGTGCTGATAACACGGGCACCGCCCAGCTCCATATCGCATTTGGGGCCATAGCTTTCCACCTGGCCCGCGCCGTTGGCGGTCAGGCGCTCCACAATGGCGGGCAGAGCGGCGTTGGAGCCAATGCCCACAACGGCGTCCACTTCCGGCATTTCGCTCACAATCTGGGTTTTATAGCGCTCAGCCAGGCAGCCGGTCACGATCACCTTCAGGTTGGGGTTCTGCTGCTTATACTGGCAGGCCATCAAAATGTTTTCAATGGCTTCCTCTTTAGCGGACTGGATAAAGCCGCAGGTGTTGACAATAATAATGTCCGCCTGTTCGGGGGTCCGCAACCGTCTGGTGGCCCGCCTTGATCAGCGCGTGGCAGAATACACAGCACGACCTGGTTTTTTGGGGCATCCAAGGGAAATAATTGCAATATTCATGTATGGTTGTTCCTGTCTCTCTTTTCAGTATGTTATGTTGGGCTCTGCCGCTTGCTTTGGGGCAAAATTTCAGGCAAAGCTATCCGTTCGGTGCATTGATACCACAATGCCGCAGGAGCATTTTTTGCCCCTGCGGTGTGTACTTTTTTGTGCTACGCTTCGGTTTCTTCTGTCTCGGCATCTGCCAATGCCTGGCGGATCACGCTGTGGGAGAACCCGCGCCGTGCCAAAGCGGCAGCCACCTGCTGCCATTTGCCCTGTGCCAGCTTTGCGGCATAGTGGCGTTCCACCAGTGCGCGGGCATTGGCCAGCTCCGGGTTTTCCTCCTCGTCCTCCTCGCTTTGGGCAAACAGAGCTTCCACCGCTTCGGCGGCTGTGCCGCGGTCAATGCCTTTGGCGTGCAGATCATCCAGAATTGCACGGCGGCTCTTGCGCTTGCGCAGCAGCTCCGCCGCACGGCGGCGGGCAAAACCGGCGTCATCCAGCAGGTTCAGCTCCTGCATTTTTGCCACGGCGGCGGCAGCGCTGTGGGGGTCAAAGGCATGCGGCAGAGCTTTTGATAAAGCTCCCCGGCTGCATGGTCCCGCAGGGCCAGCAGGTCCATGGCTTTATCCACAGCCTTGCGGGTGTCGCTTTTGGTCTGCAGGTCATGGATCTGCCATTCTTCCAGCTCATCCCCGGTATGCAGCCCCGCCATGGCAAAGGTATCCTCGTCCAGCGAAAAGGCAAACTCGCCGTCAAAGAACAGCGCATAGCGGCCTCTTTTTCGTTTCTTTTACCTGTGTCAGCTTCGGCATCGCTTATTCGTCAACCATGATATCGAGGTCCATCTCGCTGCCGGTGGTCTTGGGTGCATCCGCCATGGGAGCGGCAGGGGCATCTTCAGCAGCAACGGGGGTAACAGCCGGCTTCTCCAGCGGCTTCACGGTTCCCTTTTTGCCGGCCGCCAGCAGACGGTCCGCATTTTCGCGCACCTGCTTTTCAATCTCAGCAGCCACATCAGGGTGTTCTTTCAGGTAGAGCTTGGCGTTATCGCGGCCCTGGCCCAGGCGGATATCGCCATAGTTGAACCATGCGCCGCTCTTTTGCACAATGCCCAGCTTAGCACCCAGATCGATCATTTCGCCCAGTTTGGAGATTCCCTCGCCGAACATGATGTCGAATTCGGCCTCACGGAACGGCGGAGCCACCTTGTTCTTCACGATCTTGGCGCGGGTACGGTTGCCGATAAAGGAACCGCTGGCGTCCTTCAGGCCCTCAATGCGGCGCACATCAATACGTACAGAGGAATAATATTTCAGGGCGCGGCCGCCGGTGGTCACCTCCGGGTTGCCGTACATCACACCGACTTTTTCGCGCAGCTGGTTAATAAAGATGCAGACGGTGTTTGTTTTGCCGATGATGCCGGTCAGCTTACGCAGAGCCTGGCTCATCAGGCGGGCCTGCAGGCCAACGTGGGAATCGCCCATTTCGCCTTCAATTTCGGCTTTGGGCACCATGGCAGCAACAGAGTCCACAACAATAGCGTCAATCGCGCCGGAGCGTACCAGAGCTTCGCAGATTTCCATGGCCTGCTCGCCGGTGTCCGGCTGGCTGACCAGCAGGCTGTCAATGTCAACGCCAAGGGCGCGGGCATAGGTGGGATCCAGGGCGTGCTCAACGTCGATAAAGGCAACCTCGCCGCCCAGCTTCTGGGCTTCAGCCAGAACATGCAGGGCCAGGGTGGTTTTACCGGAAGATTCCGGCCCATATACCTCAATGATGCGTCCGCGTGGCAGGCCGCCGATGCCCAGCGCCAGGTCCAGCCCCAGGCTGCCGGTGGAAATGGCATCCACCTGCATGGCAACGTTGGTCCCAAGCTTCATCACGGCGCCTTTGCCAAACTGCTTTTCGATCTGGGCCAGTGCCGTCTCCAGCGCTGCCTTTTTATCCCCTGCCGGGCCGGTGGGGAGCTGCTTGGATGAACTTTCCTTTTTGCTGCCATAAGTTTATATCTCCTTATCTGAGCGATCGTGCGTTGTATCCCATACGCACCACAGGCAACTGCGGTGCTGTTTTTATTTTGTACGGCAGGTGCGCCGCTATCCAAATGGTCGTCCTGCGTTTATCAGGTATTATTATAACCAATCGCGGCACGAATTACAACCATTTGTTGTCATCTTTTCAAAATTTTCTTCGCATTTTCCACATTTCAGCTGCAAAACGTTGAAAATCAGATTTATTTCACCCGTTGGGCGTACACCACACGGTCGTTGCCGCCGTAATCCTTCCTTGCCTGCACTTGCTGCCAGCCGTTTTGGCGGCATATCTCCATCACATCCGCCCGCTGGGCACAGCCAATCTCAAACACCAGCCACCCACCGGGGCAGACAATATCACGGTAGTGGGCGGCAATGGCGCGGTAAAAATCCAACCCATCCGTTCCGCCGTCCAGCGCCATAGCTGGCTCGTGGGCGGTCTCCGGCATCAGGGCCTGCATCTCTGCCCCGGTCAGATACGGCGGGTTGGAGATGATCAGCTGCACGCTTTGGGGCATAAGCTCTCGCCAGTATTGCAGCACATCCGCTGCCTTTGCCTGCACACCGGTGCCATGTACGTTGGCTTGCAGGTATTGCAGCGCCTGCGGGCTTTTTTCCACGCAGGTCACGCTGGCACTTGGCACAAAATGGCGGATGCCAATGCCCAGGCAGCCAGTTCCGGCGCACAGGTCCAGCACCCGGGGCTCAGGTTTTCCCATCTGCTGCAACAGCTCAATGGCAGTTTCGCACACCACCTCGCTGTCTGCGCGGGGGCAGAGCACACCGGGGCCGACTTTGAAGGTCAACCCCAGAAAGTCCCACTCCCCTGCCAGGCGCGCACCGCCTTTGATGAAACCGAGATTGCGGCGCTGGCTGTCAGCATTTTACAGAACGGGCTGCTGCAGCCCATCAGCGTGCGCAAGACAGGCTACCACAAGTACCAGCTTGTGGCAGGGGAGCGGCGGCTGCGGGCCTGCCGCCTGGCAAAGCTGGAACGCATCCCGGCCATCATTCAGGACTTTGACGACAGCGAAACCGCTGCGCTGGGGCTGCTGGAAAATTTACAGCGCGCCCAACTGGATGCCTTTGATGCGGCAAGGGGCATCCGGGAGGTGATCCGGCTTTGGAACTGCACCCAGGCCGAAGCTGCACGCCGCCTGGGGTTAAGCCAGCCCGCGCTGGCCAACAAACTGCGCTTACTTACCCTAACCACCGCCCAGCAGCAGCTCTGCACCGCTGCCGGTCTGACCGAGCGCCACGCCCGCGCTGTACTGCGCCTGCCGGAAAGCCGCCGCACCGCCGCGCTGGAAAAGATCGCACGGGACAAGCTGAGTGTGCGGGAAGCCGACCGTCTGGTGGACGCCATGCTGGCTGCCCCCAAAGACACCCCCGGCCCCTGCCGCAGCACGGTGCCGATGGTGGGGGATGTGCGGCTGTTTGTAAACACCTTACAGCACGCGGTTGACCTGATGACCCAGCGGGGCATTCCCGCCGTGACCAGCTGTGAGCAAGCGGATGGATTTTTGGAATACACGGTACGCATCCCCACCGCTACCCCTGCACCGCTGCCCGTGCCCAACACGCTGCCGGCGTGCCATGAGCCAGAGATGCCGAGTGGGGAAGGAAGCAGCCCTGGGGAAGAGGATGAGTTAGTTAGGAGTTAGGAGTTTGGGCGAATGCGAAATTAGGAATTAGAAATGAGGAATTGGAGGTGGGGTGGGGCATAAGATTAGGGCAACACCGCACAATTCCCGCCTTGCGGCTTAAGCACCGCTCCGGCAGCTGCGGCACGGCATCTGCGTTGCCAAAATGCTCGATAATGTCGGGTTGCGGTACCCGCATCGTGCTTCGGGGGCAAAAGCCCCTCGCACTCTGCGACCGCTGCCCCTGCTTCGGTTCGCTGTTTCCGCCACTGGCGGCGCTCACCTTTGCAGCATCCAGTATTATCTGCGCTTTTGGCTTAGCATCTGCCGCACCTCGCTCGCCGTATCGGCACTTAGAATTATGCGGTATCGCCATAAAATATTTGTGATGAACTTGCAATTCTCTGGTAGGGCGGGGTCACCTGACCCCGCCGGTACTATGGCTTACCGCGCCTGCAAATTTTGTGCCAAACTTTTCCCTGATTTGTAGGGGACGGCGTCCCCGACGTCCCGGACAGGCATAAATTTTATAGCACGTTTTAAATAATGCCGCATGCGTTGTTTTTCCGCGCGGTAGTGCGGGGATAGACCGTTCCCTACAAGTGTATTTTATAATGGGCAATCAACATTTACTATACATTCCACCCGTAGGCCCACACATCGTACGCCCGCCGCTGTATTTCGAATGACGCGGTGAAATAATATAGGCAAAGGCTCATCGTCCCCTACAAATTGACGTCAGGCACATCACAAAATTTATAATGCACAAGCAAGGCAAGGTTGCGGCGGGATGAGGGGCATCCCGCCCTACAGGACAATTTCTATGTTTGCAGCACATAATAAACATTCTGCACGCCTTACCAATGCAGTTTTCTTGTTATATATTTAGGGGCACACTGTCTCTTTCCTGCGCTTTTTCCCCCCGGAATGTTCCACGTGGAACATTCCGGGGGGATTTTTTGTGTTTTTGGGGGTTAGGACTTCCACAAAAGGGGCTGCTGTGTTAGTAATAAATAAGTTCTTAGCGGTTCCAAACGATACATGAGGTAAATGCAAAGTAATTGCAATCGCAACCAAAAGGCGCGTTGGCAAAACGACCACCTGCGTCAACCTTTCTTCCTGCGTGGCTGCGCTGGGCAAAAAGGTTCTCGTGGTTGACCTTGACCCGCAGGGCAATACCACCTCGGGTTACGGCGTTGCAAAAAAAGGGCCAGCAATCCAACATTTACACCTGCCTGATCAACGATGATGACATTCGGCAGGCCATCGTTCACACCAAGTTTAACGCAGACCTGATTGCTTCCAACACGCAGCTGGCCGGTGCTGTGGTGGAGCTGGTGGAGCTGCCCCGGCGCGAAAATCCGCCTGCGCAGCATCCTGGCACCGCTGATTCCTTTGTACGATTATGTGTTCATTGACTGCCCGCCCTCGCTGGATCTGCTGACCGTCAACGGTCTTTGCGCCTGCGATAGGTGCTGATCCCCATTCAGTGCGAGTATTATGCGCTGGAGGGGCTTTCGGAGCTGATGAATACCTTAAAGATCGTGCGCAAAAAATACAACCATTACCTGGACATTGAGGGCGTGGTGTTCACCATGTACTCCGGCCGGTTCAACTTAACCATGCAGGTGGTTGCACAGGTCAAAAAGTACTATGGCAACAAGGTTTACAAAACCGTTGTGCCGCGCACCGTGCGCCTTTCGGAAGCGCCCAGTTTTGGTATGCCCATCAATTTTTTACGAGCCGAACGGCAAGGGCAGCGAAGCCTATATGGCCATGGCGCGTGAATTTTTTGGAAAATAACGAGCGGGAATGACCTTGGTTTTTCCTGTTTGGGAAAGGGAAGTGTGTGAATGGCAAAACGCAAGTTGGGCGGCCTTGGCAAAGGGCTGGACAGCCTGTTTGAGGACCTGCCCATGACCGAAGATGCTAGCCCGGATCTGACCCGCCTGCCTGTGCGGGAGATTGAGCCGGACCCCGACCAGCCGCGCAAGAACTTTGACGAGGACGCCATGGCGGCCCTGGCAGAGAGCATTGGCGAAAACGGCCTGCTGCAGCCCATTGCGGTGCGCGCCAAAAAGACCGGGCCGGGCTATGTGATCATTGCGGGTGAGCGCCGCTGGCGTGCCGCGCGCATGGCCGGGCTGGATGAAGTTCCGGTTTTGATCAAAGAAGTTACCGATGAACAGGCCGCTGCGCTGGCCCTGATCGAGAACTTGCAGCGTGAGGATCTGGACCCCATTGAAGTGGCTGAGGGCTGCAAAAAGCTGATTGAGCGCTATGGTTTAACGCAGGAAGAAGCCGCCAAGCGGCTGGGCAAAAGCCGCAGCGCCATTACCAACGCCATGCGCCTGCTGAACCTGCCGGAGTATGTGCGGGATCAGGTGCGGACAGGGGACATCAGTGCGGGCCATGCCAAAGCGCTGTTAAGCCTTAACTCACCGGAGCAGATGTCCGCCGCGGCGGACCAAATCATTGCCAAGGACATGAGCGTGCGCCAGGCCGAAGCTTTGTGCCGCAAAATGTCCAAGCCGCCGAAGCCCGCCAAGGAAGAGGATGCCTTTACCCGCCCGGTGCTTGCCGTGGAGGTGGAGGGTGCCCTGAAAGAGACCACCGGCAGTGAAGTGCATGTGGACTACAAGGGCGGCAAGGGCGTGCTGCACATTGCATTTTATTCTGATGCGCAGCTGCAGCAGTTCGCCGGGCTGCTGGGACAGTATGACCCTGAGCAGGCCGCCGAGGCGGCTGATCCGTCCGGTGAGGACGAGGCATAACTCTTTCATTTTATCACTTTAGATTTCAGGCATTTGCAAAATTACAAATAGAGGAAAGGATTTTGAATCATGTTGGATATTCGTTTTGTGCGTGAGCACCCCGACGAGGTCAAGGAGAACATTAAAAAGAAGTTTCAGGATGCAAAGCTGCCGCTGGTAGACGAGGTCATCAATCTGGATGCTGAGTACCGCGCCGCCATTGGCGAGGGTGACACCCTGCGCGCCAACCGCAACAAGCTTTCCAAGCAGATTGGCATGCTGATGGGCCAGGCTAAAAAGGACCCCAGCAAGGCCGCGAAGCCGAGGAAATCAAGAAGCAGGTGACCGCACAGGCTGACCGCCTGAAAGAGCTGGAAACCAAGGAAGCCGAGCTGCAGGACAAGATCCGCGACATCATGTACACCATCCCGCAGATGATCGACCCCAGTGTGCCCATCGGCCCGGACGACAGCTGCAATGTGGAAGTACAGCGCTTTGGCGATCCTGTTGTGCCGGATTATCCCATCCCGTACCATGTTGACATCATGGAAAGCTTTGACGGCATTGACCTGGATGCTGCAGGCCGCGTTTCCGGCAACGGCTTCTACTATCTGCTGGGCGACATTGCCCGCCTGCACGAAGCTGTTCTGGCTTACGCCCGCGATTTTATGATCGACAAGGGCTTCACCTATGTCATCCCCCCGTTCATGATGCACGGCGATGTGGTGAAGGGCGTTATGTCCTTCCCCGAAATGGATGCCATGATGTACAAGATCGAGGGTGAGGACCTGTACCTGATCGGCACTTCTGAGCACACCATGATCGGCCGTTTCATTGACCAGACCCTGGACGGCGCCAAGCTGCCCCTGACCCTGACCAGCTACAGCCCCTGCTTCCGCAAGGAGAAGGTGCCCACGGCATTGAGGAGCGAGGCATTTACCGCATCCACCAGTTCGAGAAGCAGGAGATGATCGTCGTCTGCAAGCCGGAGGACAGCATGAGCTGGTACGACAAGCTGTGGCACAACTCTGTTGAGCTGTTCCGCTCTATGGAGATTCCCGTTCGCCAGCTGGAGTGCTGCTCCGGCGACCTGGCTGACCTTAAGGTGAAGAGCTGCGACATTGAGGCTTGGAGCCCGCGTCAGCAGAAGTACTTTGAGGTTTGCAGCTGCTCCAACCTGGGCGATGCCCAGGCACGCCGTCTGCGCATCCGCTACAAGGATGAGAATGGCAAGACCCAGCTGGCCCATACCCTGAACAACACCTGCGTTGCCCCGCCGCGCATGCTGATTGCTTTCCTGGAGAATCACCTGCAGGCTGACGGCACCGTGACCATTCCGGCTGTTCTGCAGCCGTACATGGGCGGCAAGACCGTGCTGGTACCGAAGAAGAAGTAATTTTCTTTTTAGAGTTATTTTCCAGCCTTTTTTGAAAAAAGGCTGGGCGAAAAACTTTAATCAGACCAAATATAAAAAGCCCCGTGTGAAGGGAAAGGGAACAGGCGCAGGTCTGTTGAGCTTTCCCCTGCACGGGGCTTTTGGGGGTCAGCCTTTTTCAAAAAGCTGGGCCGCCGAAACAAAACGAAAATTGCAAAACAAAAATCTCAGCCGTGCGGTATCCTACCTGCACAACTGAGATTTTGTTTTGTGTCTGTTTTTATTGCGGTTACTCTTCCTCTTTCCAGTGCTTCAGCCGGGAAAGGTAAGTATCAAACTGGGCGCGGCAAACGGCGGCGGGGGCGTTATCCGGGTTGGGCATATGTGCCATCAGATAATCCAGCAGGGAAGCTTTGGTGGGATAGGCGAACTGGCCATCGGCATAGCACCACTTACAATAATCCTCGTTAAAGGCACCATCCGGCCCTTTGCTCAAGGTGGAATCATCCAGCGGCATGCCGCAGCACTGGCAGACCATGGTGCGCGGGCTGCCCAACAGGGTGTTGATGGAGACATCAAACAGCTGGGACAGCAGTTTCAGAGTTTCGGTGTTGGGCACGGTTTCGCCCGTCTCCCTTAATTAAAGATATTGTTGGGTAAAAAGAAAGGTCAGTCGATTTTGCCGATGAAGCGGTAGTAGATTTCTACTTCCTGCTCACGGCTTCCGTCCTCGCCCTTGACAGCTTCGTGGACGGTTATTTTTTCAATTAGAGTGTTCAGAAGTT
>ENA-OQCL01000831-OQCL01000831.1-human-gut-metagenome-genome-assembly--contig:-NODE-831-length-13068-cov-3.106715_pt1 | contig 13068 bp, 15 predicted proteins | sample MGYA00242502_ERZ504586 | MGnify/ENA primary metagenome ERZ504586 (study PRJEB26092, sample SAMD00036316) | human gut metagenome | host: Homo sapiens | study: EMG produced TPA metagenomics assembly of... | reverse complement strand
ACACTTTTATTTTGTATTACAGTTAAAACCAAAGTCAAAAAACAAGGTTGCATCCGCACCTTATTTTTGGTAAAATTACTGTAGTGTTACTATTCTTTTCATTTACATTATATTGCTTTTTTCTGATCTATTTCATACCACAAAGCACTGTTTATTTTGTGATAATTCTACTGAGGTGATCCCTTATGTTGACCTATAATATGGACGTGGAAGAGCGCAGTGTGTGGCTGCGTGCAACGCCAAATAACGCCGTGTTGGCACAGCCGTTTTATGCAACGGAAGCCGGACTGTTTTATGGGCGTTCCCACTTTGCCACAGCCCGTACAGACAAGGAAAGTTACATCCTTTTTTATACCCTGGCCGGGGCTGGCTTGATTGAGCAGAACGAACAGCACATTGAGCTACCGCAAGGTGCCGCACTGCTGATGAACTGCCGCACACCGCAAAGTTACTGCACGGCCCCCGGCTATGATGTATGGGAGCACTACTGGGTACACCTTGACGGTGTTGGGGTTAAAACGTTAGCCGATTCCGTACAGTCGCAGGGGCGGCTTACCGCTGCGCATGTCAGCCGCATGGAGATGCAGCCTTTGTTTGAAACACTGTTTGCCGAGTGGAAAAAGGAAACCACCACCGCCCAGATCGAAATTGGGTTGACACTGCACAAAATGCTGGCACTGCTTGCCCACCAGCAGCTTTCCGGGGACGAAAGCCGTTCCAACCGGACCATGATCAAGCAGATCGCAGATTATATCCGTGCACATTATGCGGAGCCCATCAATCTGGATATGCTGCTGGCGCAGATCCCTGTCAGCAAAAGCTGGTTTTTTGCGGCTTTTCCGGCAATATATGGGCACAACACCGTACAATTTTTTGTTATCCACCCGTATTACCCGCGCAAAAGAACTGCTGGTTCTGACAGATTTTCCCTGTCGGCGAGGTTGCCCGCCAGGTTGGCTTTGAGGATGAAAGCAATTTTTCCACCCGCTTTTCTTCCATGACAGGCCAAAGCCCACAGCAATACCGCAAAAGCGCACTGAAGCCTTTTGCCCAAAATTCATAAACACAAGACAAAGCACGGTCTCATGATGATTTTTCTATCGCAGAGCCGTGTTTTCTTTTATTTCTCACCGGTTCAGATCAGCGTTCGCTTCATCCATTCTTTGCTGTAATACCGCACCACCGGGATGATACAGCCGGAAGCCCAGCTTAACGGGGTGGCAAGCCAGATGCCCCACACACCCAGGTACGGCGCCAGCAAAGAGGCAAACGCCAGCCGGGCCCCCATCTCAAACAGGCCTGCAACCAGGCTGACATTTACATCCCCTGCACCGCGCAGCACGTTCAGATAACTGTTCATTACCGCGGCAATAATATAGGCAAACCCCATTGCACTGAGAAAACTCCGCCCCTTGTGCAATGCTGGCAGCATCGGTGGCTGGGTCAAGGAAAATCGACAGCAGCAGCCGGCGCGATGCAAACACCGCAACGGCCAACACCAGGCAGATCACGCAAAGCGCTTTCAGCGAATCACGCAGACCCTGGCACACGCGGTCTATATCGTGTTTTCCCATATTCTGCCCCCGTGTAAATGGAGCTATATTTTTACCGATGCAGAGGAGCTGCTGCGCCCCTTTTTTGACCCAGCAGCCTTGCCGAACAGCCGCCTGCTGGCCCAGGTACTGCATGGCTGGAGCGGCATTTTTTCCTCTGCCGACCACCCCGCGCTGGCAAATTATGTCAAGATGATCCTGCAGGAAATGCAAACACGTTCCCTGAACTATGAGATCAGCGTGCGTGGGCTGTTTGTTGCCCTGATTACCGAAGTCATGCGGCTTTCTACCGAGCAAAATGATTCTGCCTCAGCAAACCGCATGGTCATTGCACCTGCATTGACCTATATTGATGAATTCTATATGGAGAATTTCAGCATCCGCGACCTTGCCGATGCGTGCAGCATGAGCGAATCCCATTTTCGCAGGGTGTTCCGGGAGCTTGTCGGCATGGGGCCGCTGGACTACCTGAACCGGACGCGCATTGCAAAAGCTTGCAGCCTTTTGCGCATGACCGATGATTCGATCCTGACCATCAGTGAAAAAGTCGGCTTTGGCTCCATGTCCAGCTTCAACCGCCACTTTTATGAGGTGATGGGCACCGCCCCATCGGACTGGCGGCGGGCCACAGGCACCGGCATTGGTACTTCTATCTTGAAATACAGCGGCTGGCTGCGCCCGCCAACCCCATAACTTCCGAAACAAAAAGGGAAGCCGTTCTCTGCAAACGGCTTCCCTTTCAAATTATCGATTGCGGCTTATTTGCTGATTCTGTCGATCGCTTCCAGTTCCTCTGCCGTAAAGCTCGTGTTCTGCACTGCTTTGATGTTATCCAGGATCTGGCTGGTTTTCGATGCACCGATCAGCACGGTCGTAATCTCATCATGGCTCAGCAGCCAGGCCAGGGCCATTTCAGCCAGCGTCTGTCCGCGGGCCTGGGCAATATCGTTCAGGGCATTGATCTGAGCGATTTTTTTCCGGCGTAATATCCTTTTCTTTCAAAAATCGCCCGTCTGTGCGTACCCGGCTGTCAGCCGGAATCCCCTGCAGATATCGGTTGGTCAACAGTCCTTGTGCCAGCGGACTGAAGGTGATAATTCCCTTATGCAACCGGGCAGCCATCGCTTTCAGGCCGTTATTTTCAATCGTGCGGTCAAAAATCGAGTAGCGGTTCTGATTGATGATAAACGGCACATGCAGTTCGTCCAAAATCGCAGTGGCTTTTTTCCAGCGTGGGACCGTCATAGTTGGATAGGCCGACATACAGCGCCTTGCCGCTGCGCACCGCCTGGGCCAGCGCGCCCATTGTTTCTTCCAACGGGTGTTAGGATCCATGCGGTGGTGGTAAAAAATATCCACATAGTCCAGCCCCATGCGGCGCAGGCTCTGATCCAGGCTGGCCAGCAGGTATTTGCGGCTGCCCCAGTTGCCGTAAGGGCCGTCCCACATTTCATAGCCTGCTTTGGTGGAAATAATCAGCTCATCGCGGTAAACGCCAAGGTCATCGTGTAGGATCCGGCCAAAATTGCGCTCAGCAGCACCCGGTTCTGGGCCATAGTTATTGGCAAGGTCAAAGTGGGTAATACCGTTATCAAACGCCGTACGGCAGAGCGCACGCATGTTCTCATACGGGGAGATATCGCCAAAATTATGCCACAGCCCCAGCGAGACAGCGGGCAGCAGCAGGCCGCTGTTTCCGCAGCGGCGGGTTGGCAGGGTGTTGTAACGGTTTTGTGCAGCCTGGTACATAAATATCTGCCTCCTTACAAGGATTATTGAATTTTTTTAAAGGTCAACTGTACTTTCCGTACAGTCCTCCAGTGTTGTAACTTTGCTCGCCCACGCTTCGCTTTTATCCGCATAGCGTACGGTGCTGTCCTGCACGGTCAGCTGTTTCACACTGCGGGCATTCTTCTTTCCGTGTATCAAATTTACCTTTGTGGTCACTCAAATCGCCACCAAGTCATGGATTAAAAATCATCATTTTTTATTTATCCCAGAGTAAGTGCACGGTTTCTGCACTGTTTTTGCACGGTTTCAAGGGTTGCAATGGGTACTCTGACTTGCAAAATACGACAAAGGGTGCAAAAATTTGCCGGGCGGAAAATCACGATGCTTTGCACAAAAAACAACGAAAACTCGAAACTTCTAAAGTCAGAGTGTTCTGCCCGGTGGGCTCTTTTAATCAGGGTGTCCGGGATTCGAATTCCCGCGGGCGCACCAAAAAGCACCAGACAAATTTTTGTCCGGTGCTTTTTTGTTGTGTCATTCAAGATTCTCAAGGCAATACCGCATAATTCTAAGTGCCGATACGGCGAGCGAGGTGCGGCAGATGCCAAGCCAAAAGCGCAGATAATACTGGATGTCTTATCGAGCATTTTGGCAACGCAGATGCCGTGCCGCAGCCGCCGGAGCGGTGCTTAAGCCGTAAGGCGGGAATTGTGCGGTGTTGCCTCAACATTGTGATTTCTTTTTGGCTGCTTAGCCCACTTTTCATTTCCTCCAGATCATCGCCCCATCCAGAACAGGTTGGCAAAGATCCTGTCGGTGCCGGTGGCCACCATGGCCGGGAACAATGCCCAGGACAGCACCACCCGATGGCAATATGCCCCAGCATCTGCCGCGTTCCTGGAATACATTCGCTCTCGGCTGGGGGATGCCTTTTGCTGATTTCACCCATACCAACAACAAACACCGTGCCGCCATGCAGGGGGTTCTCCTGCTTGCGGCACGGTGCTTTGTTGTATCAGGCTATTGTCGGGTTATTGTTTCTTTTTGGCAAGCTGTCTGCCCACGGCCCACAGCCAATCCAATGCGGCGGCGGCAAGGGCGGGGTACACGATCAGGCCGAACAGCTGGTACCAGGTGGGGATAAAGTAATCTGCCCCGCCGGGCAGGGTGCTGGCGGCATTCAGGGTAATGCTTTGCGGAGTAAAGGTCAGGCCCACGGTCTTGTTTTCATCAGGGCTGCAGGGATCCAGCCGCAGTGCCACGATCTGGGTGCGCGGCAGGGTGTACACATAGGTGCCGTCTGCCAGCACTTTGGGGAAGACGCGGCGGTCCTGGCTGTAGGGCTCCCCCGTTTTTGTGGTGTAATACAGGCACATTTCGCGGGAATCGCCGTCAAACTCCACATTGTAGCTCACGGTACGCACCACGCGGCCGGATACATCCTCCAAAAATCATCTGCGGGTCGCGCCTGTGGTAATCAGCTGGCCCTGGGGTGCGGCTGTTCTCCCCGGCTCCCCCGCAGGTCAGCTCGGCCAGCTGCCAGCTTTCAATGGGGATCGAGGTTTCAGTCAGGGTGCCTTTTGCCTTGGCGGAGCTGTCCCCCGCAAAGGCCACCGCACCCTGCACCAGCCAGAACACCAGCGCCGCGCACCAGCACAGCACCGGCAAGGCAAAGCGATGGGCAAACAGTCGGTTCAGGCGGCTTTTCCATGTCATCTCTTTCATTGGGCCGTCTCCTTGCTCATCTGCATTGTGACCGGCTCATACCCGGCATCCGTTACGCGGTAGAGCAGGGTCTGCCCCGCCTGCGCAGCGGCCAGGTGGTCGGTAAACAGGTTCTGATAGCTCTGCACAAAGATATCGTCGATCTTTTGCAGGTAAAGCACCGTACAGCCGTTGGCACGCACGGTTTCATCCAGGCGTTCAGCGGTGTAGGGGTGGTAGTAGCGCTGCTTCACGCCCTCCTCCTGCGGTTCCAGCTCCGGCAGGCCGAAGGTTCCGCCGCCGCCCTCCTGCGTGGCCCCCACGCCGGAGTAATCCACCAGGACGGGGTAAAAATCAAACACGGCAGAGAACCAGTGTTCGCCGTTATCCCCCTGGCTGACAAAAACACGCGGTCGTTTTCGTTCAGGTAATCGCTGCACAGCCAGTCAGCTTCGGTGCGGGCGGTCTTGCGGTCGGCGAATTCGCCATCCGAGAAGCCCAGCACCGAAAGCTGCGGCAGGATCATGCCGTTCACCCGCACCAGCATGGCGGCGGCCATCAGCAGAACACCGGCCTGGCCCGCCAGGGCAATCCAGCGGCGGGCCGGGGCTTTCTGTTCGCCATCCGCGGTTTGCAGGGCGGTGCTCCAGCAGGCCAGCGCCATAAAGAACCAGCCGATATAGTAAGTATAGATATAGCGGTTATAATCCACCAGCCCCACGGCCTGATCCGGCTTGAAAATAAAGCCATAGCTGAGCGCCAGCATGAGGTTATACCCCACAAAGCATGCAAGGGACAGCACCCCGATGCAGCCAATGCGCAGCTTGAGCTGGCGGCCTCTGGCGCAGATGGCCGCCACCAAGAACACCAGCAGAATCAGCACCACAACATTGCGGCCCTGGCCGATCATGCTCAGCCGGCCATCCGAAGTCCAGAACTGGTGGCCCATATCGGCCATGGCTTGGGTGAACTGGCTCTGGCGCTCGGCGTAAAAGCCCTCCACCGGCTGGCCCAGCAAGATCTTGATGCCGTTGATGACCACAGCGGACAAGGGGGCGCTGGTTTCGCCGGTGCCGCCCTCGCTGGCACTTTTGGCAACCAGAATGCCCACATAGCGGATGTTCCAGAAATAATAGATCAGCATGGGCGCGGCAAAGCAGGCAATGGCAAAGCCGGTGCGGCGGGCAAGGCCCTTTTTGAAGGGGTGCTCCGCAAACAGCCAGGCATCCACAGCCATCAGCCCCGCCGCCACCAGGGACAGCACAAAGGTGTTGGCCTTGATGTTGGCCGCCAGCGCCAGTACCGGCAGTACGGCCCACTTGGGGCCGCCGGTTTTGCGCAGCGCCAGCCACAGCGCCACAGCGCCGCCCAGTGCAAGGCCCGCGGGCACATCGCCATAGGCGGTCATATAAGTGGTATCCAGATAGATAGTATGGTTGTACACCGTCAAAAACCAGGGGGCAAACCAGCAGATTGCTGCCAGCGGCACCGCAATGCGGTACTGGCGGAAGTTCAGCCCGCCCAGCACCGCAGCAAACACGGCGGCGGCCAGCACATCATACGCCACATAGATCTTCCAGTCTGCATAATGGCCCAAAAACTGAAAGAAGTAGGAGAGCAGCGGCAGGCCGGGGTTCTGGGTCTGGGGCCAGGGGGTTCCAAGGGTAGCCAGGGCATACAGGCGGTTATCCGCCTTGGTCACCTTTACGGCGGTAGCCCACAGGCTGAGTTCATCATACTTGGTTGCCAGCGGCTGGCGGATGAAAAAGTACACCGCAAATGCCAGCGCCATGCCCCAGAACAGCACCGCCCCCGGTGTAACCAGGCGGCGGTAGGCCGGGCGCTGGCCTTTGTGGGGCACCAGCGCCCACACGCCGCTGCCCGCAAACACCGCCCACAGCAGCACAGTGCCGGGCAGCAGCAGGTTTGCCATGCCCGCAGCCGTCAGCCAGGCAACTGCAATGCCCAGCGCGCTCAGCGGGGCCAGCGCAGCATGCAGGTTACATTTGAACGTTAGGAACGCGCAGAACAAAAACAGCACCGCCAGCGCGGCAAAGATGCAAAGCAGCTCCATAGAATCACCATTTTATACAACATAAAAGCCCTGCGGGTGTGCCCCCAAGCCATGGGCGCACCGCCCCACAGGGCTCTTTTTTACTTTTTGCGGAAAACATCAACGGCAAGGCAGGCAAACGCAGCCCCCACAGCCGGGGCAAACAACAGCAGCAGCCATTGGCCGCCGTTTGGCACAAAGCGCAGGTACCACGGCTGCACCGGGTTGAGCACCACGCCGTCCAGCCGGGTAGGCACGCCGCCCACACTGTCCGGGTCAATGCGCAGCCCGGTCACGGTAAGGCCGCCCAGGTCAAAGGTATACTGGTTTTCGCCGCTCACGCGGGCAAAAACTTTCTGGGTCTCGCTGTACTCGGTCTGGCCGGGGCGCAGGTAATACAATGCTACGCTGCCGGACGGCAGGTAGTGCACGGCGTCCAGCTCCACCGTTTCCAGCCAGGCTTCGCCCCGCCAGATGATGTGCGGGTCGTTGTCGGTGGAAAGATACCAGCCGGGTTCATCCACCGGCGCGGTATGCCATTCATCGTCATCATAATTGACAAAGCTTTCAAATTCCAGGTCATCCGCCGTCAGGGTGCGGGTCACCATAGTGCCGTCTGCTTTATGGTTCAGCATCACAGCGCTGCCCACCAGCACGTACACCAGCCACACAATAACAGCGGCGGCATATGCCAATATCAGCAGCTGCTGGGGGCGCAGCGGGCGGCCCGCACGGGCGGGGGCGGCAAAACGCTTGGTTGGGCGTTTATCTTTCATTGTACCACCCCGCTTTCTGCCACAGCCACCGGGGTAAAGGCGATAGGCTTGCTGCGGCCTTCAAACCGGTAGAGGGTTGCGGGCATATTCGCTTTCAGCCCGCCTTCGAACCGGCTGCTGAACTCCCGCTCCAGATAGTCGTCCGCGCGGTCGATCAGCAGGTAGTCGATCTGCTTTTCTTCCATATAGGCGGTCAGAGAGTCTGCAGTGCAGACCGCCTCAAAGTCATACAAGGTCCAGTTCAGGCTTTCCACCAGGTTCATAAAGTCGGAGTCCCACCGGCTGGAATAATCATCGTTGCCCCACCAGGTACCGCCATAGCCGTTGACCACCTTGGCGGTCAGCTCATACTTGTAGTAGTACCAGCGGGTGGCATCATCGCCCTGACTGACGACCAGCACGCGGTCCGGCCAGTCCAGCACGGTGTTCATTGCTTCAGCGCGGTTCTTTACATCGCGGCGCAGGGTGTACAGGCTGTCGGCGTTGGTCCAGAACCCGGCTGCGGGCACACCGCGCCAGGCAAAAATACCCAGCACTGCCGCAGCGGCCAGCCCCAGCGCCGCACGGCCCAGCCGCTGCGCCGCGCCGCTGCCCTGCCCCACCGCAAAGCCCAGCACACAGAAGCCGTACAGCATCCACCCCTGCAGGTAGGGCGCGATATAACGCTCATAGTCCTTCAAGGCGGAGCCTTCGGCCTCGGAGAAATTGTAGAAGTACAAAATCAGGTGGAAGAGATACAGCGCGGCAAAGCAGAACGCCCCGCCCGCAAAGCCAACCACGGTGCGGCGGCGTGCGGCACCGGCAGGCGCTGCCACAAAGGCCGCCGTGAACAGCAGCAGAATGCAGCTGACGGCCATGATGGGCGCGCCCACCAAACAGACGCGGCGGTACAAAAAGTGCCTGGCCCATGCTCTGCATGATCTGGGCAAAGCGTTCTTCGCGCCCAATGCCCAGCAGCTGCTTGATGCCGCCGGTCAGCACAGCACCATAGCTCAGGCCCGCGCTGCCCACGCTGGCCCCAGTGGTTTCAGTTGGGGTCACGGCGGCGGTATAGCGGTTCCAGCTGATAAACACCGCCAGCACCACCGCCGCCAGAATACTGCATTTTGCCAGCGATACGCCGAAAATGCGGGCAGGCTTTGTATCCGGGTGCGGCGTACCAAACAGCTGATCCAGCCCGATCAGGAACGTAACGATCAAGGCATAGGCAAAACCGATATCTTTGGTCATGGCCAGCGCGGCAAGTGGCATGGCACAGGCAAAAAAAGCCGGTTTTTCGCCCGCCCGCCGCGGCATACAGGCACAGGGTTCCGCCAAACAGCAGCGCCAGGGGGGTATCCGCCATGGCGTTGGCGTAAATGGTGGATGGGGTGCCCGCCGGAACCACGCTGAAAAAAGAATGGCAGAAGAAAGCCCGCAGCAAACACCAACACAGCACCCGCCCAGTTTTTGCGCGGCATGGCTGCCGCCGGGGCAATGCAGGCCAGGAACAAAATATCCAGCCCGGCCAGGCACTGCCATTCATAAAACTGGCCCGGTACGCGCTGGAAGAGATAGGAAACCAGGCTGGTTGCCGGGTAGGTAAAGCTCGCTGTCAGGTTGATGGGATCCGCCACATACAGCGCAGCGCGCTCCGCCACCATCTTGGGGGCCAGGCCCCAGGCGGTAAATTCATCCCACTGGGTAAACATGGGCTGCTGCAAAGCAAACAGCACCCACAAAAAACAGCTGCCGCCCACAAACAGCAAAAAGCCGGGGCTGAACAGTGCCTGCCGGATAGCCCGCCACCCGGCACGCACCCCAAAGTAGACCCCGCCGGCCAGCCAGACCGCCATGATGATAAAATGGCCGAACTGCAAAAGCCCCAGCAGGGAAAGCAGATACAGCACCACGGCCGACCCGCACAAAGCGGGCAGCGGCAACAGGGCGGCATCGAACCGGGTGCATGCCGCCACGCACAGACAGCATGCGGAGAAGAACAGCAAAAACAGCAGGCCGAATACAATCTGCACGGTACAGCACCTCCCGGATTGAAATTAAAAAATAATAGAGAATAATGTTGGTGGACCGCCGCCCGGTGGGCGGCTCAGAAAATTGGGGCAAGGTAGCATATAAAGGCTGATTCTATATTCGCAGACTATCACGCAAAAGCCGCGAAAAACCGCAGATTTGATCGTGCCGCAGGCACACCGCCATTATTTTTAACTATTCTCTCATATACGCGTAAGCCAGCTCACGCGTATACGACGTACACCGGCCCCACAAAGTAGTGCTGGAAGAGCAGCACAGCGCCAAAAACGGCATAGCAGGCGCACAGCGGGGTGATGGCCGCTTCGGCCCTTTCTTCCGTGATGGCGGGGCGGATGGTTTTGCGCAGCAGTACGGCCAGGGCGGGCAGCAATGCCAGCCAGACGCAGAGGAAATACCGCGCCTGCAGCCCCACAATGCGCACCATGCCCACCGGGGTATAGGTGATATACATGGCTGCCATGGCACCGGCGGCGTACACCAGCGCCAGCAGCGCCGCCCCGCCCACGCGGCGGCGGGTGGGGAACGCATCGGCGCGTTTTTGCTGCGCAGCAGCCAGCAGGGCGGCCAACAGCAGCACCAGCGGGCCGGTCAGGTTCAAAAAGCTGATGGGCAGGTCCTTCCAGCCGAACAGGCCGAGCTGCCCAATAAAGAAATCATTCTCTCCCAGGGTCCCCCAGAATGCAGCAATGGTCCGCAGAGGGTTGCGCAGCACAAAGGCCAGCTGTTCACCGCCGTTTACCGTGCTGCCGCCCTGGCGCTCAATCATGGGATAGTTATAGCGGAACGCCGTTCCGTACCATTCCGTCAGCAAGGTAACGGCCATAGCACCGCCAAAGCCGCCCAGCGCCCACAGCGGGCGGCGTCCCTTGGCGTGCCATTCCCGCTTTGCCACCAAAAAGATAGGCAGCACCCACAAAAGGTTCAGGTACGGTTTAGCGATATTGACAAAGATGCAGGCGGCGGTGTAAATGCCCGCCATTTGGGTGTTCCACTCCTTGCGGGTCAGCAGGGCAAGCATCAGGTAATAGCAGCCCAGCAGGGTTGCATCATAGCTCAGTGACGACCCCATAAACAGCGACATCGGCAGCAGCATAATGGCCGCAAAGGCCGGGCGGTAACGCTCCGCTTTGGCCAGCGCCAACGCGCACAACAGCGTGTAGGCCAGCAGGTTGACGATGCGCCCGCCATACAGGCAGCCCAGCGCGCCAAAGCCCAGCAGGCGTGCCAGCGCCATACCGACCGCGCCCGGCAGGAATGGAATGACCAGAAAGCTGACCGGCTCGCTGACTGGGTCCGGCACAGAATCCCGCACATCGTGCGCCAGGTACAGGGCAAAGCTGTCCGCCATGCTCTGCACTGCGCCGTCCTTGCCGTATTGCTTCAGGGCATAGCCCGCGGTGTTATAGGCTTTTTCCGCCCCGGTATCGGGGTCAGTGCCCACACCGGCAGAGGTATGCGCATTCACCCATGCACCGGGGAACGCTTCCAGCAGGTAGGCCACATCGTCCGGGTAGGTGCGGGAAGCATCAAAATCAAAGTGCCCGGTGGAGATGGCATAGGTGCGCAGGTAATGGTCGGCTTCGTCCGGCGTTTGCAGCGGCGGGTTGGCAAATGCAAACAGCAGCCCGCACAAAAAGATGCACACGGCCCCTTTTGCCGCAAATCCTTTTGCAAACCGCCGCACACAATACCCGGCCAGCAGACATACTTCCAGAAAGGCCGCACACCCCAGTGTAACCACCAGGGGGGACACACGGTTATCCAGCCCAAAGAACACCCGCCAGTAATAGGCCCACAGCACGCCGCACACGGCGGCGCACAGCACAGCCAGCCCCCACCGCACAGCGGCGGGCAGCTTTTGTAATTTTATTGGCATAAAACTCCCTTACAACCGGCCTTACAGAATGTACTGGCCGACCTTGTACTGGTCCAGGTTGCCGCGCAGGAACTCAATGGTTTCGGCAAGGCCCTGTTCAAAGGTATACTGCGGTTTCCAATCGGTCAGGGTGCGCAGCTTGGTGGCATCACCCAGCAGGCGGTTGACCTCGCTCTTTTCGGGGCGCAGGCGCTCGGCTTCGCAGACGATCCTGGCGCTGGGGTTGATCTGGGCAATCAGCTCATTGGCCAAATCGCCGATGGAATGTTCCACGCCGGTGGCAATGTTGATTTCCTGGCCAATGGCGGCATCGCAGTCCGCAATGGCCATAAAGCCGTGGGCGGTGTCCTTGACATAGTTAAAGTCGCGGGTGGGGGTCAGGCTGCCCAGCTTGATTTCCTGCTGGCCGGCCAGCAGCTGGGTGATGATGGTGGGGATGATGGCGCGGCCGCTCTGGCGCGGGCCATAGGTGTTGAAGGGGCGCACAATGGAAACCGGCAGGTCAAAGCTGCGGTAAAAGCTTTCGGCCAGGCGGTCCGCGCCGATCTTGGTGGCAGAGTAGGGGCTCTGGCCCTGGAACGGGTGGTGCTCGTCAATGGGCACATACTGGGCGGTGCCGTATACTTCGCTGGTGGAAGTAACCATCACGCGCTGGGTGCCCAGCTCGCGGGCGGCGTTCAGCACATTCAGGGTGCCCTTGATGTTGGTATCCACATAGCTGTCCGGGCTGTGGTAGCTGAACGGAATGGCAATCAGGGCAGCCAGATGAAACACGCGCTCCTGGCCGCGCATGGCAGTACGCACGCCGTTGGGGTCACGTACATCGCCCATAAAGATATCCATTTCATTGCGGATCTCCGGGGGCAGGGTATCGATCCAGCCCAGGGAACCAAACGAGTTATACAGGCAGAAAGCACGCACTTTCTCGCCGCTTTTTACCAGCTCTTCGGCCAGATGGCTGCCGATAAAGCCATCGGCACCGGTCACCATAACGGTATGGGACATTGTAAAAAACATTCCTTTTTATATGGCAATACCGCCCGCAGGCAGAACAATCCAATTATTACAAATAGTATAACCGATTTGCGGCCTGATTTCAACCAATGCCCCGCCCAGCGTGCAAAAAAGTGCCGGGGCTGCCGCGGATCGGGTAGGCCTACATTAAATTTATATAAAGATTATTCCGTTTGTATCAAAGAGTTCGGCAATATGTTATAATAGGGCAATACCGCATAATTCTAAGTGCCGATACGGCGAGCGAGGTGCGGCAGATGCCAAGCCAAAAGCGCAGATAATACTGGATGTCTTATCGAGCATTTTGGCAACGCAGATGCCGTGCCGCAG
>ENA-OQCL01000829-OQCL01000829.1-human-gut-metagenome-genome-assembly--contig:-NODE-829-length-13092-cov-2.162360_pt1 | contig 13092 bp, 15 predicted proteins | sample MGYA00242502_ERZ504586 | MGnify/ENA primary metagenome ERZ504586 (study PRJEB26092, sample SAMD00036316) | human gut metagenome | host: Homo sapiens | study: EMG produced TPA metagenomics assembly of... | reverse complement strand
GACAGACGGCTTTCTCCGGGGCTGTCGCTGTCGCGTCAGGCTCCGGGCCAGCTTGCCTAGCTCCAGCAGCAGGGCACGGGAGATGTTGCTGGTGGCGTTGCCCAGGACGGCCACGGTGGCCGGTGTAGAGAAATCATAAATCTTCTCAAAGTCCACATCGTCATAGTACAGGCCGGCGTCAATGCCGCAACGGGTCAGCACGGTGTAGCCGACACTGGCCTCCAGGGGCAGTCTGAGCCACATGGACAGATTCAGGGCGTCCAGCTCCTCCAGCAGACTGCCACCCTTAACCCGCTCCAGCTCTTCCAGGTAGTAGGCAAGCTGGTGCTTTACTGCCCGCTCGCAAATCTCAATGATTTTCCGCTCAAAGGGCATGCCAGTGATGCCGGCATCCGGGTACATGCGTTCCAGCTCTCTGGAGACTGCATCATGCTGCTCTGGCCGGATAGTCCACAGGCGCAGCGTCCGCCCGTTGCCGTCCCGGGACAAGTGGGTATCCGATACGTCAAAGACGTATCGGAGCCGGGGCCTGCGTCCACTGGTGTCAATCAGGGCAATACCGTGTGCGCCCCGGTTGACCCAGCGGCCCATCTTCTCATTCCAGAGGGGCAGCTCCGCGCAGGCCGTCGCGTCCGGGCGCTGGCCGTAAATCAAGAGCTGGTCGGCAAACTGTACTTGTAGACGCGGGCGGCGGTATTGAGATACTCCGCCACGCGCCACGGCGGGTGGTCAGGTCGGAAGTAAGTCTATCGGACAGGCCGATGACCGCTTGCAACGTGGTTGCCATAAGGGTACTCCTTTCTTGCTCCGGCCTGACCCGCTCGCGCGGCTTGCCGGTTATTCAGTTTTTTTCAGGATTTCGTCGATGGGCTCAAAGCCAAAGCTGTCCGTATAGTAGGCATGGGCCTCCCCGTCCTGGTGGAGCACCACAATATCACTCATGGACATAGACCTCATCCGACGCCCGAAGGGGCGCGTGTCCTGGTTATGACGGGCGAAAAGAGTTTCGAGGCTGGTGCCCTTGCCAAGCATCCCGGCATAGACGCGGGTGTAGTCGGCCATGGAGATACGGCCTTTTGCCTCCTCGTACTCTCGGAAACAGTAGTCCGCGTGCAAATCTGCCTGATAGACCTCGTAGTAGTCCGCTACGCCTCCCTCCTGGGCATAGATGCTGCCGTTGCGCTCCATAAGTCCGGCAAACTCCAGCAGATGATAGACGGAGCTGCCGATTTTGGCATGGGTATCGTCGATGTACGTACAGGGGTGCGTGACGGTGGAGCCGTCGAAGTGGGTCACGATGATGCTGGCGCCGTCCGGGAGCGTGAAGATTTCGTGGTAGGCGCTGTCTACAAAGCGGATGCGGGGGGTGATAGATTGCTCTTTCATACAATGCTCAGTCCTTTCCTTTTCTTTTTTACCTGTAATCGGGGGTTAAGGGGGGCGGAGCCCCCCATGAGGGCAAGAAAGAAAAAAATCTATCTGATGAACCCAGTTGGAATGGAAACCTGTAATGTGTGCAAGGTGTGCAGGGTACATATACCCGTTTCTCACATTTTATTTTTTTTGTTTTCAGGGATTAATTAAAAGTGTTGGAAAAAAGATAGTATCTATCCTGCACACCCCCGCACAGCGTAGCGGGAAGACCGTAGGGGGAGCGCTGAAAAGTTTACATTGTACCCTGCACACCCTGCACACGTCAAAAATTGTTTTCCCAATTTTACAGGAGGACGTAAAGAAAATAAAAAATCTCGTTCGCACATTTATGCCAAAGGGGGCTCCGCCCCCTGAAACCCCCGGTTTACAGGGAGCAAGACAGAGGGTGAGTGACAGATGGTACGCTCCGCCCGCTGCGTGCTCTCTGGAGTAGCCCCAGCTTTTGCGCGTAAACCAGTACAGCCGCCGTCAGGCGGCTGTCAATCAAATAATTTCCATCCCCCACGGGCGCAAGCCCGTGGGACAAAAAACCTATCTTACATATATGACTTGCATCATTGGGGAGGGATGCTAATGTTCATACGCATATCGGGAGCACGCTTCCGTGTGCTCAAACAGGGCACCGGCGGAGCGTGGGTCATCGCCTATGACGAGTACCAGATGCCCCGCTATGTCAGCCGGGATGAGCTGGACAGGGCGGAGCGGATTGCCGCGCCGGAGGAGTATGTCCGCAACCGGGAGCGCCCCATGTCTGCGGCCCAGCGGCAACGATACGACCTGCTCCGGCCAGCCCTGGAGAATGACCGCTGTATCACGGACGAGGCCCACCGCACATCAGTGTTTGCTGCTATCGCCCGGGAACATGGCACCACGGTCAGACGGCTGCGCCGCCTGTATCATGCCTATCTGGCCCACGGGAGCCTGACCAAGGGCAAGCCACGGGAGAGCACCCGCAGACCGGACTACGAGGCGGCAATCCGCAAGTATTACTTTTCGGCCAAGCGCGGCAGTCTCCGCACGGCCTACGAGCTCTATATCCTGGAGCATTACACCAATCAGGGAACATTGACCGACGAGATACCATCCTGGAGCAGCTTCCGCCTGTACTACTTCCGCCATTTCAAAGGCGACCCGCAGAAGGAGATTGCCCGGGAGGGCCTGACCGCCTACCAGCGCAACAACAGGCCGCTGTACGGCTCCGCCATGCAGTACCGGGAGAGTGTGGGGTGCTATCAGGTGGACGAGACCCAGGGGGACATATACTTGGTCTCCAAGTGGGACCGGAGCAAGGTTATCGGCCGGCCCAACGTCTATCTGGCTATCGACACGGCCAGCGGACTTATCGCCGGAGTGTATGTCGGCCTGGATGCGGGAGAGACCGCCCTGATGGCCTGTATCGCCAACGCCGCCGGGGACAAGGTGACTTATTGCGCGGCCTATGGGATAGACCTGTCTCCCGCTGACTGGCCCAGCCGGGGCCTTCCATCGGAAATCATCAGCGATAGGGGCGGCGAGTTTACAGGGAATCGTATTGATGAGCTGTGCATCTGCTATGGCATCGACCGGCAGGCGCTCCCGCCGTTCCGCGCCGAGGAAAAACCGCTGGTGGAGAGAGCCATGGACCTGATACAAGACAGCTACAAGTCCATGCTGCCGGGGGCGCGGCGTCATCGGGGACGATGTGGGAGAGCGGTGGGCCACGGACTACCGGCAACAGGCCATCTTGACCCTGGACGAGTACACGGCCATCGTGATACATACGATTATCGCGCTCAACAAGGGCCGTGTGCTGACCGACATCGGTCACTTGCCCGTGGACGCGCCCAACACGCCCGCAGCCCTCTGGAAATGGCTTGTTGACCGGGGCAAAAGCACTCTGCTGGATGTGGACGCGGACGAGCTCTATCGCCGCGCCCTGCCCCGGGCATCGGGCAAGCTCACCCGCAAGGGTATTGTGTGGAACGGCCTGCGGTATCTCCCGGAGCGCGGTGCGGAGCTGACCGTGGGCGAAAAAGTCGAGTATGCCTACGACGCCCAGGACACCAGCCATATCTACGTGGTCGGCAAAGATAAGCGCCTGATACCCTGCTCCCTGGCCCCGTCCAGCTCCCGGTATGACGGCTACGATATGGCTGATGTGGCCGTCATGCGCCGGGAGGAGGCGGAAAAAGAAAAAGCCGCCCGCCAGACGGAACTGGAGGCCCGGGTCGCTATGCGGAGCGAGATAGAGCGCATCATCCGGCAGGCCGAGGAACAGAGCCCCGGGAGCAGAGATATATCTGAAATCCAGCGGCATCGAACTAATGAGAGGAGGCGTCTGACATGAAGTACAAGCTCGGGATGCAGACCGTGGAGGCGGTCTATGACAACAGCGGAAGCCAGAATCCGCTCATTGAGGCGCTGCCGGAATGCCTTGGGTCGGAGCAGTTTGCAAAAGCAAATCCGGTGCTGCCCGCCGCCACCCCAGGCGTGCCAGAGCATGAGCATGGCCGAGCGCCGTCAGGGCCTCGCCCTGCTGCCCACGGTGTTCGTGCCCTTGCCGTATATGTACTACGTCTATGACTCGCTGTATCGGATGCTCACCAGCAGCTACCACACGCTCACTTCAAGGGAGCGCGTCCAGAAGATAAATGCCCTGTTTCTCTCCGGCGGGTCTGTATCAGGGTACGGGGCACAGGCACAGTCCGGGGCGTTGGCTGGGACGCCCGGGCTGGGCAAGACCAGCACGCTCCGGCGGTGCTTAAATCTCATGCCCCAAGTAATCAGCCACGAAAAAATATCTCGGCAAGGCGTTTTATTGCAAGCAGGTCTTGTGGCTCCATGTGGAGTGCCCCAGCGACGCATCGCAAAAAGACTATGGCCTATAACATCGTCCGGGTGCTGGATATGGCCGTGGGGAGCAACCATCTGGATTATCTCTTGCGGGCGCGCTCCGGCTCGGTCAGCTCCGTCAGCACCTATATCAAGACCCTGTGCGTCACTTACAACGTGGGATTGCTGGTGGTGGACGAGATACAGAATGTCGTTGCCACCGCCCAGCGAACCAACCGCATAAAGCCCCTGATACGGTTTCTCACGGAGTTGACCAACGACACCTGCACAGCGGTCTACTTTACGGGGACCACTTTGGCGGAAACTGTGTTCCAGAGACGAGATACGTAGCGGCGCGGACGGCGGGGCCCCGGCTCCTGCCCTTCAAACCGGACGGGGCCTATCGGGCGTTCCTGGAGGCTCTCTGGTCGTATCAGTACACGCCGGAGCAGGCCGTCTTGACGGACCGGCTGGCCAATCAGATATACGATTACAGCGGCGGCATCCCGGCTTATATCTCCAAGCTGCTGGAAGAAGCCCAGGCCCAGGCGCTCATGCGTGGCGTCGGCAGGATAGACCGCAAGATGATTGCCGCGGCGGCGGACTATCTGGCCATCCAGCCACCCAAGGAGCTAGGGATGGGGACGTTTTTATCAGATTTCCAGGCTCCGGCATCAGGGGGTCCCACAGAGCCGCCAGAGGGGCACGCCGCCCCGCAGGAGACCGAGGATACCCCCGAGGACACCGGACCCGTCAAGCGGCTCTACGCCGTCCCACGGGGCCGGAAAGCCGCAGAGCGCGACGAGAGGGACCTGCTGGTGGCTTTTAAGATAGGGGCGCTCCGGGAGCTGCTGTTGTCCCAGGACATGGTGGAGGAGGTGGTATTGTGTTGACGTGGTTCCCGTCCCCGTACCCGGAGAGCTGTTTTACAGTGTGCTGTGCCGGTATTATCTCGGTTCTGGCATCAAGGAGCACAATATTGTGAAAAGGATGATTTTTAGGGACAGAGTGGGCATCAAGATGGCGACGCTCTACCCCAATGCCACCATCCACGCGATTCTGTCCCAGCTCCCGGCGGGCGTGTTCAGCGAAAGAGAGATGGTACTAAGCCATACGACGTTTCTCTATTACACCAGGATGTATCCAGCAACGGAACGCGAAGCCCTGCTGGATGACCTGCTGCAGAAAGCGGGGGACAGCAATGGCAAGTGAATTCAGCCGCGAATTTTCTCCGCCAACCGCATTGTAAAGGCCGACCTGCACTGCGCCCGCCAGCCGCGGGAGCAGGACCTTGATAAGATCAAGGCCGAGCTGAAATCCCTGTACGATGCAACCGAAGTTCTGCTGGATGTCAGCGTGGATGAAAGCCTGCTTTCCGGCTATGTATTGCAGGTGGGCGACCGTGTGTTTGATAACTCCGGCCGCCATGCCCTGGACCAGATGACCGGCGACAAGCCCGACCTGGCCACCCTGAAGACCCGCGTGGAGGACTACAAGCCCGCCGCCAACACCGCCGAGGGAGGCACGGTTGTGTCCGCTGCCGATGGCATTGTTACCGTTGAAGGCATGGACCGCGCCGTGTACGGCGAGATCGTCACCTTTGAAAACGGTGCCAAGGGCATGGTGGAAAGTGTTGAGCCTTCCCACCTGGGCATTATGCTGTTTGATGGTGCCGAATCCGTCGGCGTGGGCACCCTGGTGACCCGTACCGGCAAGCGCGCCGGTATCCCCGTCGGCGAAGCTTTCCTGGGCCGTGTTATCAACCCGCTGGGCGAGCCCATCGACGGCAAGGGTGCTATCGAAGCCGTTGGTTACAACCCCATCGAGAAGCAGGCCCCCGGCATTCTGGAGCGCCAGAGCGTGGACACCCCGCTGCACACCGGCATTCTGTCCATCGACTCGATGTTCCCCATCGGCCGTGGCCAGCGTGAGTTGATCATCGGCGACCGCCAAACCGGCAAGACCTCCATTGCCACCGATACCATCCTGAACCAGAAAGATACCGGCGTGCTCTGCATCTACGTTGCCATCGGGCAGAAGGCTTCCTCCATTGCCCGCGTGGCCGAGGACCTGAAAAAGCATGGCGCTATGGGCTACACCACCATTGTGGCCGCCACCGCCAGCGACAGCGCCCCCTGCAGTACATTGCCCGTATGCCGGCACCGCACTGGCCGAATATTTTATGGCCCAGGGCAAGAGCGTGCTGATCGTCTATGACGACCTCTCCAAGCACGCCGTGGCATACCGTGCCATTTCCCTGCTGCTGCGCCGCTCCCCCGGCCGTGAGGCTTACCCCGGCGACGTTTTCTACCTGCATTCCCGTCTGCTGGAACGTTCCTGCCGTATGCGGGACGACCTGGGCGGCGGTTCCATCACCGCACTGCCCATTGTTGAAACCCAGGCAGGCGATGTTTCCGCCTACATTCCTACCAACGTGATCTCCATCACCGATGGCCAGATCTTCCTGGAGACCGCACTGTTCAACGCAGGCAACCGCCCGGCTGTCAACGTTGGCTTGTCGGTTTCCCGTGTCGGCGGCGCTGCCCAGACCAAGGCCATGAAAAAGGCCAACGCCAACCTGCGTATCGAGCTGGCCCAGTACAAGGATATGGAATCCTTCTCGCAGTTCAGCTCTGACCTGGACGCTGAGACCCGCCGCCAGCTGGAACACGGCAAGGCTTTGATGGAACTGCTGAAACAGCCGCTGTACCAGCCCAAATCCGACGCCGAGCAGGTCGTTTTGCTGACCCTCGCCGCCCACGGCGTGCTCGACGAGATCAAAACCGTCGAGCTGCGCCAGAAAACCTCCGCATTTGTGCGTCAGTTCCGCACGGACCCGTCCGGCGTGATGGACGAGATTCAGGCTTCCGGTAAGCTCAGCCCCGAACAGGTGCAGACCATCCTGAACGCCTGGAACGCATTTGCGGGAGGCGATGCCCATGCCATCCACTAAGCTGCTCAAGGAGCGTATTGAGAGCATTCAGGACACCATGAAGATCACCAATGCCATGTACCTGATCTCCTCCTCCAAGCTGCGCAAGGCACGCAAAAATTACCAGGCGGTTTCGCCTTACTTTGAGCGCATGCAGATGACGATGACCCGCGTGCTGCCCCACCTGCCGGAAGAACCGGTCCACCCGTTCTTCCACACCCGCAACCCGGAATCTCCGCGCCGCGCCTATCTGGTGCTGACGGCGGACAAAGGCATGGCCGGTGCGTACAACCAGAACCTGCTCAAGTTTCTGAAATCGCACTGCGGCGATGACCCCAAGGCCCGCTTTTATGTGGTGGGCCAGACCGGCTACCGCGCCCTGCTGCACAAGGACCCCCGCCTGGTGGAAGATTTTCTGTACAGCGGCCAGGCCCCCACATTGCAGCGTGCGCGTGACATCACGGCGGACATGATCGATACGTTCAAGGCGGATGAGGTGGATGAGGTTTACCTCATCTACACCAAGATCCAGAACGCCCTGACCGCTGAACCGGTCATGCTGCAGCTGCTGCCGCTGGAACGCTCCCACTTTGCGCCGCTGCCGCCCGCACTGGGCGATCCCCATGGCGAGGTTGAGCTGTTCCCCGATGCGTGGTCGGTGTTCAAGCAGATGGCCCCCATCTACATGCACGGCATGATCTTCGGTGCCATGACCGAGAGCTATTGCGCCGAGCAGAGCGCCCGCATGACCGCCATGGATTCCGCCACCAAGAGCGCCACCGATATGATTCACGCGCTCCAGCTGGAGTATAACCGCACCCGCCAGGGTGCAATCACCCAGGAGATCACCGAGATCATCGGCGGTGCTTCTGCTGTGCAAACCAGCGACTATTAAACTTTTTGCACTGTATCCCCCTATCGGGATACAATATTCAAACATTTATCTACTTCTGAAATTAAGGAAGAGGCTATCGTATGACACAGGGAACAATTATTCGTGTAGCAGGCCCCGTGGTGGACGTTCAGTTCACCGAGGGCAAGCTGCCTGCCCTGCAGGAAGCGCTGACAGTGACCGCTGAGGGCACCGAGCGCACGATGGAAGTAACGCAGCATGTGAACGAAACCACCGTTCGCTGCATTATGCTTTCTGCCAGCGAGGGTCTTGGCAAGGGGATGACCGTGAACGCACTGGGCCACGGCCTGACTGCCCCGGTGGGCGAAGCCACCCTGGGCCGCATGTTTGACCCCCTGGGCCGCCCCATTGACGGCAAAGGCCCCATGGCCGCAGACGTCCCTACCTGGCCCATCCATCGCAAGGCCCCCGGCTTTGAGGACCAGAAACCTGCAACCGAAATTCTGGAAACCGGCATCAAGGTCATTGACCTGCTGGCACCGTATGCCAAGGGCGGCAAGATCGGCCTGTTTGGCGGCGCCGGTGTTGGCAAAACCGTGCTGATCCAGGAGCTGATCCACAACGTAGCCACCGAGCACGGCGGTTACTCCATCTTTACCGGCGTTGGCGAGCGCAGCCGTGAGGGCTGTGACCTTTGGGGCGAAATGAACGCTTCCGGCGTTCTGAACAAGACTGCCCTGATCTTCGGCCAGATGAACGAACCGCCGGGAGCCCGTATGCGCGTTGCCGAAACCGGCCTGACCATGGCAGAATACTTCCGCGAGGAAAGCCACAAGGACGTGCTGCTGTTTATTGACAACATCTTCCGTTTTGTGCAGGCCGGCTCCGAAGTTTCCGCCCTGATGGGCCGTATGCCCTCCGCCGTTGGTTACCAGCCCACGCTGGCCAACGAGCTGGGTGCCCTGCAGGAGCGTATCACTTCCACCCGTGATGGGTCCATCACCTCGGTTCAGGCCGTTTATGTGCCTGCCGACGACCTGACCGACCCCGCCCCGGCCACCACCTTTGCCCACCTGGATGCCACTACCGTTCTGTCCCGTAAGATCGTGGAACAGGGCATCTACCCCGCCGTGGACCCGCTGGATTCCACCAGCCGCATCCTGGAAGCAGACATTGTGGGCGAGGAGCATTATCGCGTGGCCCGCAAGGTACAGGCTACCTTGCAGCGCTATCAGGAACTGCAGGACATCATCGCCATCCTTGGCATGGACGAACTGGACGACAACGATAAGCTGACCGTTGCCCGCGCCCGTAAAATCCAGAAATTCCTGTCCCAGCCGTTCTTCGTTGCCGAGAACTTTACCGGCCTGCCGGGCAAATATGTGCCCCTGGCCGAAACTGTCAAGGGCTTTGCCGCCATCGTGGACGGTCAGGTCGATGATCTGCCCGAATGGGCGTTCTTCAACGTGGGCACGCTGGACGATGCTCGCAAGAAGGCTGCCGAAAAGGGCGGTGTGGCCTGATGGAAAAGTTCATTCTGAACATCACGGCCAGCAGCGGCGAGTTTTTCCAGGGCGAGTGCGAAAGCCTGACCCTGCCCACCGCTGACGGCCAGTACGGCGTACAGGCCGGACACAGCCCGGTGCTGGTTGCCCTGGAAATGGGCATCATGCAGTTCACCGTGAACGGCGAAACCCGCAGCGTACTGGTGGGCGATGGCATTGCCGAAGTGAACCCCCACTTACGTTGTGCTGCTGGTCGACAGCGCCGAGCGCCCGGAGGATATCGATAAGAACCGTGCCGAGGCCGCCCGCATCCGCGCCGAGGAACGCTTGCAGCACAAGCAGAGCATGCACGAGTATTACCAGAGCAAGATTGCCCTGAACCGTGCCATGCAGCGCCTGCAGGCTACTGCAAAATACAACCGCTGATTACCTTCCAACAAAGTTGCCACTCGTTCTGTGCAGGGGATCCCTGCGCAGAGCGGGTGGCTTTGTTTTATCCCGTATCTGCTTTTTGTCTTAATTTGTCTTACTTGTTATAGTAATTTTATGCCAAAATTAAGATTCAGTCTTTTTCTTGTTGACAAAGCAGCCCAAACTGTGTACAATTAGCAGTAAGGGAATGTCTTTCCCTCTCCCGGCCCATACTATGGTGTAGATACGCCATAACCATGTCCGGCAAACAGCAGCGGAACACGCTGCTTTACAGTCATAATTAAAGGAGGGAACCTTTTTATGGTTACCAAAATCAGCAATAATGATCTTTCCCAGGCCAAAGCACAGGGCGTGGCCGTTCTGGATTTTTCTGCAACCTGGTGCGGTCCCTGCCAGATGCTTGCCCCGGTCCTGCATGAGCTTGCCGATGAAGTTGGCAGCAAAGCCACATTTTACAGCATTGATGTGGACGAAAACCGCCAGCTTGCCACCGAATACGGCATTTCCAGCATCCCCTGCCTGGTCGTACTGAAAAACGGCCAGGAATCCGCCCGCAGCGTCGGTTTCCTGCCCAAGCAGGCTTTGCAGGATATGTTGGATAAGTATATTTGAGAGATACGCACGGCCTAAAAAGGAGCAGTTCCCCTTCAGCGCAGCGGGCGCACATTGTGCGCCCCCTACGGGTGGGGGTGCACCATAAATATTGCCGCACATTATAAAATGCACTGTAGGGAACGGTCTTGAACGTTCTGGACACCACAAAACATCTGCTCAAACCAACCTCGCCGCTCCCTTTCCCCACCTCCAATTCCTAATTCCACATTACCTCCTCACTCCTACTTCCTAACTCCTAACTCAAAAAACGCCATGCTTTCATTCGGAAAGCATGCGTTTTTCTTATTTCACTTTTTCCTCAATTGCGCAGGCATCATAGGGTTTCAGCTCCATGCTGCCCAAAACGTTTTTGCCGCTCAACAGGTCTGCACCGGATTCCACCTGCACCTTAACTGCGCTCTGGGTGGTGTTGATGTAGAAATGGTAGCGCGCGTTCTCGCTTTCGCGGCAGTGGTATTCCACACCCTGCGGCAGGTCACGCAGGTGCACCTTGGCATCGGCCAAAGCTGCACGCAGCACAGCGGCGTTGCCGGCATCATCCAGGCGCGCACCGATGTAATAAGCGTGCCCCTTGCCGAACACATGGTGGGTCACAGCCGCATGGCCGGAATAGAAATCCTGTCCATACACAGCCACCACCTCGGTACCCTCGGCAGGCTGCAACAGTTCGCAGTAATCCTTGATGCTGCTCTGCTGGCTGCTCTTGACCCAGATGGCACGGTTGCCCTCGCCGGGGTACAGGGTGTCCAGTTCGCTTGCGGTCACGCCAAACACTTCGCGTAGGCCGTCACCGGGGAACCCGCCCAGCCAACACAGGGTGCTTTCATCCACATAGCCCAGCAGATAGGTGGCCACAACGGTGCCGCCGTTTTCCACATATTCGCGGATCTTTTGTGCAAAACCAGGCTTGGTCATAAACAGCATGGGCAGCACCACCAGCTTATAGCGGTTCAGGTCTGCATCCACGCCCACAACGTCGGTTTCCACACCGCAGTGGTTCAGCTGGGCGTACAGCTGGCAGCAGGTTTCGCGCAGATTCTTCTGCTTGATCTGCATGCCCCAGGCGTCATCCAGCGCCCAGCGGTTGTCCCAGTCAAAGATCATGGCCGCGTCCGCTTTGGGCAGGCTGCCGCACACCGGGGTCAGGGCGGCCAGGGCTTCGTTGGTGGCGGTCACTTCGTTGAACACGCGGGTATCATCGCGGCCATCGTGGTCCACAACCGCGCCGTGGAACTGCTCAGAGCCGCCGCGGCCCTTTCGCCACTGGAAGTACTGCACGCCGTCCGCACCACAGGCCACTGTCTGGATAGCGCTCATCCGGTTCACGCCGGGGCGCTTGAGCTTATTATACTCGTGCCAGTTCACCAGGCTGGGGGTGCTTTCCATCAGCAGGAACGGCTTGTCCGGCTTGCAGCCGCGGATCAGCGCATGATCAAACGCCGTCATGCCCGCCGTCACGGTGGTGCTGCGGTCGGGGCGCCCCCAATGGGGATAACTGTCCCAGCAGACAAAATCCAGCTCTCTTTGCAGCTTGTGGTAGTCCAATCCGGGGAAGTACTCCATCAGGTTCGTGGTAATGGGCACATTGGGGGTCCGCTTGCGCAGGATCGCCGTTTCGCTGTGTACATAGTCCATCATGTTCCAGGTGGTAAAGCGCCGCCAGTCCAGCTTCAGGCCGTTCAGGCTCTGCTCCCCGTTATCAAACGGCGGCTCCACCTCGTCAAAGCTGTCGTAGTGGTGGCTCCAGAAGCTAGTCCACCAGGCATGGTTCAGGGCATCAATGGTATGATACTTTTCTTTCAGCCAGCTGCGGAAGCGCTCTTGGCACAGCGGGCAGTAGCATTCGCCGCCCAGCTCATTGGAAATGTGCCACAAGATCAGGCCGGGGTGGTCGCCCACAGCGTCGATCAGGTGGTTCAGCAGCTCCTCTACCTTTTGGCGGTAGATGGGGCTGGTCAGGCAGTGGTTGTGGCGCATGCCCTGGTGGTCCCGCACACCGTTGGACTGCACGCGCAGCACTTCGGGGTATTTGCGTGCCAGCCAGTTGGGCTTTGCACCAGTGGGCGTTGCCAGCTCGGTATAAATGCCCTGGTCATACAGTCGATCCATGATCTCGCGCAGCCAGGTAAAGTTATATTCCCCCTCGCGCGGCTCATATGCTGCCCAGGCAAACACACCCAGCGTAACGCTGTTCATTCCGGCCTTTTTCATCATGCGGATGTCCGCTTCAAGAATATCCGGGCGGTCCAGCCATTGATCCGGGTTATAATCGCCGCCCGCACAGCATCACAGGGGCTTTTGGGTGATAAAGTTCATAGTGGGATTTCCCCTTTTCCCTCTACACTGTAAAGCATAAAACAAAAATTTAGGAATCGGAAACCCGAAAGACGGAACTGGCGGTCTGCACCGAAATTCCTCATTCCTGATTTTCCAATTCCTAAGGGGGCAACACCGCACAATTTCCCCGCCTAGCGGCTTAAGCACCGCTCCGGCAGCTGCGGCACGGCATC
>ENA-OQCL01000826-OQCL01000826.1-human-gut-metagenome-genome-assembly--contig:-NODE-826-length-13123-cov-3.254694_pt1 | contig 13123 bp, 15 predicted proteins | sample MGYA00242502_ERZ504586 | MGnify/ENA primary metagenome ERZ504586 (study PRJEB26092, sample SAMD00036316) | human gut metagenome | host: Homo sapiens | study: EMG produced TPA metagenomics assembly of... | reverse complement strand
GCTGATGAGCCAGACAACCTTTTTGCAGGGAGAAAGCATCCCCGGCATTGCGCATTGCGTGGAGCTTGGCTGCCCGGAAGAGGAGGGGTAACACATGAATTATCTGTGGGCATTTGTGGTGGGTGGCGCCATCTGCGTGGTGGGGCCAGCTGCTGATTGATTACACCAAGCTGAGCCCCGGCCCGCATCCTGACCGGTTATGTGGTGGCCGGTGTTATCCTGAGCGCCGTTGGCCTGTATGACCCGCTGGTAAAGCTGGCCGGGGCCGGGGCCAGTGTGCCGCTGCTGGGGTTCGGGCATCTGTTGGCCCAGGGTGTGGTGAAGGCCGTGGATGAAATTTGGGCCTGCCCGGTGTGTTCACCGGCGGCATTGGCGCAGCGGCGGGTGGAATTACCGCCAGTTTGGTGTTTGCCCTGCTGGCCGCGCTGGTGGGCAAAAGCAAGGACCAGAATTAAACCGGTGAATATGTGCCAAGAAGCAGCAATATACAAATGAAAATGCCCGCCGATAAAAACCGGCGGGCATTGTTCATGCAATCTTATTCTGCAGCAGCGGCCTTGTTGTTGCGCTTAGCCATGCGGCTGATCTTGCGGGCGGCAGTGTTCTTGTGAATGACACCCTTGTTCTTGGCAGCGTCCAGAGCAGAAACAGCGACCTTGATGGCGGCGTCCTTGTTCTCGGCATTGCTGTCGATGGCAGCGTCTGCCTTCTTGACAACTGTTTTCAGGTTGGACTTGATGGCCTTGTTGTGTGCAGCCTCTTTCTTGGACTGAACAACGCGGTCTTTCTGAGATTTAATATTAGGCATTCGTTCCACCTCCTTGGTTTACCCATAACAGTACAAATTATACTAGCATATATTTTGGCCGGTTGCAAGTGTTTTTATAAATTTTTTTCGTGTTTGGCGCTAATATTGCAATGTTTGCGGGGCGGGCGGGCATGGCTGGGGGCATATTGCCCGGCGGTGGGGGCATATCTATTCCGCAAGGGGGTGTTTGCCATGCGCAATGCGGGCCGTGTGCTGGGTGCGCTGCTGTGCACCGCGGCGTTAGCGGGCAGCGCCCTGGCGTTGCGTGTGGTGCCCGGCGGCAGGGCTCTGGCCCTGCTGTTTTGTTCGCCCGGCGCGGCGTTCACGCTCTGGCAGCAGGCAGGGGTGGAACCTCCGCAGGCCCAGCCAGCTGCCGCCCTGGCAGAATCATCGGAATCACCGCCGCGGCCCACCCCGGAACCATCCGTCCAGCCAACTCCCAGCCCCACACCCGCAGCCCACGGCGGAACCGGAAGCCACCCCGGCCCCAACCATTACCATACCGCCGGGGGTGCAGACGACAGCGCCCATCCTTGACCGGACTTTCGGCCAGGGCAGCGGGCAGGGATATATTGCCCTTGCGGCGGGCAGTATCAAAAATGCAACGGATGAACCAGATTCAACCATTGCCTCCGCGGCGCAGGGAGCGCTGTCCTTTACCGTTACCCCCGGCAGCCCGGACCCGCAGGTGCTGATCCTGCACACCCACGCAACGGAAACCTACCAGACCTGGGACACCCCGGTGTATGACCCCGACTTTACCGCCCGCACCAAAGATACCACCCTGAACATGTGCGCGGTGGGGGAGGCAATGACCAAAGTGCTAAACGATGCCGGGATCACCACCCTGCACGATACCACCCTGCATGATTCCCCCAGCTACACCGAAAGTTACGCCCGCAGCGCCCAGACAGCGCGGCGCTACCTGGAAGAATACCCCAGCATCAAAGTGGTGCTGGATGTACACCGCGACGCGATGGAAAGCGGCGATGCCCGTGTGCGCCCCCTGACAACGCTGGACGGCCAGCCGACTGCACAGGTCATGATCATTGCCGGGTGCAATAACGGCGGCACCGTCCAGCTGCCCAACTGGCGGCTGAACCTCTGCTTTGCCGCCAAGTGGGAGGAACGCATGGAAATGCTGTACCCCGGCCTGACCCGGCCGGTCCTGTGCGGGTACCGGTTCTATAATCAGGATGTCAGCCCCGGTGCGCTGCTGATCGAAATAGGCGGCCACGCCAACACGGTGCAGCAGGCAGTACGGGCCGGGCAGTACGCGGCAAAGGCACTGGCAGCCCTGTTTGACGGCAGCGTGTAACCGCAGCAAAACGCCCTTGCAACGCAAAACAAAATAGAATATACTGGACAAAGATAAGGCGGCACCGCATTATTCTCGACGGACGGCATCCGGAACGATGCGGAACTGCCATAAAAACCGGGGTGGAACACCACCCGCCCCGTAGGAGGATACCATGCAGAACACCATCCTGATCCACGCACCGGGCCGCAGGCAGGGCCGCGGGACGCTGGTGCTGGCTTATACGGCGCTGTTTGCCCTGTTGATGGGCATCTGGGCTGCTATTTTTGCGCTGAACGGGCAGAGCTTTATCCAATATGGCGATACCCTCAAGCAGCATTACCCGTTTCTGGTCTATTATGGCCGCTGGCTGCGGCAGGCCGCGCGCTGTGTGCTGACCGGCGCGGCGGTGCCCACCTGGGATTTTTCCATCGGTTACGGTGCGGATATCATTACCACGCTGAGCTATTACGGCCTGGGTGACCCGCTGGACCTGCTGGCAGCCTTTGTGCCCGGCCGGTGGACCGAGCAGCTGCTGGAGGGCCTGATCGTGCTGCGGCTCTACCTGGCGGGGCTGGCCTTTATGGCGTTCAGCCGCCGCCATGGCAACAGCCGCTTTGGCACCCTGCTGGGTGCGCTGGCCTATGTGTTCAGTGCGTGGCCCATCCAGGCAGGGCTGATCGAACCGGTGTTCCTGGTGCCGATGTATTGCTTCCCCCTGATGCTGCTGGGAGCGGATGATCTGTTTGAGGGCCGCAGCCCGGTTTTGTACATTGCCGCCATTGCGCTGACGGCACTCTCAAACTTTTTGTTCTTTTATATGGCTGCGGTGCTACTGGTGCTGTACGCCATTGCGGTGTATAGCAAGCGGTACGGAGCCAAAAACCTGCGCACCCTGCCGCCGCTGCTGGCAAAGTTCATCGGGTTTGCGCTGGTGGGCATTGCAATTTCAGCCGTCACCCTGCTGCCCACCGCGCAGGAGCTGTTCAGCAGCGCTCGCTTTGGCTTAACGCGGGAAACCGCGCCTTACCCGTTCTACCGCTTTTTTGAGTTGCTGGCCAACATGACCACCGGCATGGGGTATGATGCTTACTCTACCTATGCGGGGGTGACCTCGGCGGCATTTTTGGGTGTGCTGGTGCTGTTTGCCAAGCCGCGGCAGAACACCGTGCTCAAGTGCGCGTGGCTGGGTCTGCTGGCCCTGCTGCTGGTGCCGCAGGCGGGCAGTGTGTTGAACGGGATTTCTTACGTTTCCAACCGCTGGGTGTGGGCGTTCACCATGCTGGAAGCCTTTATCTTGGCGCGGGTCTGCCCCGGCATAACGGCGTTTGAGCCGAAAGAAAAGCGCAACCTGTTTGCGTTGCTGGCGGTTTACTGCGTGGTGGCGTTCTGCGTCAAGCAGGGCCGCACGGAGACCGCCCTGCTGGGCGCGCTGCTGCTGGTGCTGCTGGCCGTGTTTGTGTTGGCGGCAGATGGTGTCAGCCGCCGCGGTGTGCAGGCTGTTTTACTGGCGGGCTGCTGCCTTGGCGTGGTGATGAACCTTGGCGGCTACTATGGCATTGAGGAAGCCGATGCCGTGAACGAGTACCGCCCCGCCGGTTACGCCTGGAGCACCACCGTGCAGGACAACCCCGCCGTGACCCTGCATCTGATGGAGGACCAAAGCTACTGGCGGTATGACTCGCTGGTGAACGAGCCGATCAACAGCCCCATGCTGCTGGATGTGTATGGCACCGGGTACTTTTTCAGCCTGAACAACAGCTACCTTTCCAGCCTGTTCCGGGAACTGGGGCAGAACACCCCGGTGGAATATGATTACCGCGGGCTGCAGAACCGCACCCCGCTGGAAACGTTGTTCGGCGTGAAATACGCCCTCTGCGCACCGGATTCCACCGGGGCGCTGCCCGCCTTGTTTGACAGCCAGGCCGTGCAGGCAGCGGAAATCGGCGGCAGCACGGTTGCGGTTTACCCCAATACGGCGGCGCTGCCCATCGGCTATACGGCGCAAAACCAGATCAGCCGCGAAACCTATGACACCCTGACTCCGCTGCAAAAGCAGGATGCCCTGCTGGACGGCGTAGTGCTGGAAGAAACCAGCCTGCTGCCCGAAGCGGAATTGACCGGCGATACGGTAAGCCCCGCAGCCGAAATGGAGCTGGACGGCGTGCAGCAGCTGGATGAAACCACCTACTATGCCCCGCAGGACGGCGGGCGCATTACCCTGACCATTGCCCAGCCGGTGGCGGATTGTGAGACCGCCTTTGTGGTGCAGGGCATGCAGTACACGGCCACCAGCCCGCTGGATGCGATGAACGAAGAAGAACTGAGCGCCATGAGCGCCCATGACCGCCGCAGCCTGCAAAAGCAGTATGCGCATTTCTGGCGCAAGGACAGTGTCTATCTGCGCCTGCTCAGCAACATTGGTGAGGGCCGCATTGAGTATAACCGCCCCAACAGCCAGTATTACTGCGGCCGACATGACTTTGTGTATAACTTTGGCACCAGTGATGAACCCTTGCAGCAGATCACGATTGTACTGCCCTTTGCGGGCTATTACCAGTTTGACCGCCTGGCGGTGGAATGCCAGAAGCTGGATACCGTTGCGGCCCGTGCGGAGAACCTTGGGGCCGAAAACCTGCAGAATGTGACCCTTGGCACTAACAGCCTGGGTGGAGAAATCACCACCACCCGCAGCAGCGTGCTGGTGGTGCAGCTGCCGTATTCTACTGGTTGGAGCGTGACGGTGGACGGTACCCCGGCCCAAATGCTGCGGGCAGATACGGCTTTCCTCGGCGTGGCGCTGGAACCCGGCAGCCATACGGTGGCGTTTACCTACAAAACGCCCGGTCTTACCGCGGGGGCAGCGCTCAGTGCGGCAGGAGTGGTGCTGCTGGCGGCCATCTGGGCCGTGCCGGCCCTGCGCAAAAAGAGCAAAAAGCGCCGCAAATAACAAGCGCTTTACTTTTTAAGCATCACACGTTATAATACATTTTATCTAGGTGTAACTGAAAAGTCGAAAATTTGGCCTGTTTCTACAATCGCAGCCGGATTCCGCGTTAAAAAAGCCTTGGAATCCACAAAGGATTCCTGCGGCCTTTTGCCTTGAATCCGGCATGTGCTTGCGAAATAGTCGTCATTTTCTTTGGTTTTCAGATACACCTCCTACATTTGCATTTTAGGAGTGGGAACACATGGAACGAGTTGAAATTGCATCGCTCTATAAGGCTACCCGGCGGATGGCACCAAAGTTACTGTCTGCGGCTGGGCAAAAACCGTGCGCGATTCTAAAAAGATCGGTTTTATCTCTCTGGCAGACGGCAGCTGCTATAAGCCCGTGCAGATCGTTTTCCAGGCGGACAAGCTGGAAAACTATGCCGAGGTTGCAAAATCCGGCCTGTACACCAGCTTTGAAGTGACCGGCACCCTGGTGCTGACCCCCAACGCGAAGCAGCCGTTTGAGATCAACGCCGATACCGTTACGGTGCTGGGCACCTGCGGCAGCGATTATCCGCTGCAGAAAAACAAGATGGGCATGGATTACCTGCGCACCCTGACCCACCTGCGCCCCCGCACCAACACCTTTAACGCTGCGTTCCGTGTGCGCGGCCAGGCCGCTTATGCCCTGCATGAGTTCTTCCACAAGAACGGCTTTACCTATGTACACACCCCCATCTTTACCGGTTCTGACTGCGAAGGCGCAGGCGAGATGTTCCAGGTTACTACCCTGGACCTGAACGATGTGCCCAAGACCGAGGACGGCAAGGTGGATTACAGCAAGGACTTCTTCAAGCGCCCGGTCAACCTGACGGTTTCCGGCCAGCTGGAGGCCGAGGCCATGGCAATGGCCCTGGGCAAGGTTTACACCTTTGGCCCCACCTTCCGCGCAGAGAAGAGCTATGATACCCGCCATGCCGCAGAGTTCTGGATGATTGAGCCGGAAATGGCATTTGCTGACCTGAATACCTACATGGACCACCGCCGAGGCCATGACCAAGTATGTCATCCGCTACCTGCTGGATAACTGCCCGGACGAGCTGGCATTCTTCAACCAGTTCTTTGATAAGGGCCTGATCGAGCGTCTGGAGCTGGTTGCCAACAGCGATTTTGCCCGCGTGAGCTACACCGATGCCATCGAACTGCTGAAAAAGAACGATGACAACTTCCAGTATAAAGTAAGCTGGGGCATTGACCTGCAGACCGAGCACGAGCGCTACCTGACCGAGCAGGTGTTCTAAAAAAGCCTGTGTTTGTTACCGATTACCCCAAAGAGATCAAGGCATTCTATATGCGCATGAACGAGGACGGCAAGACGGTTGCCGCCGCCGATATGCTGGTGCCCGGCATTGGCGAGCTGATCGGCGGTTCCCAGCGTGAGGAGCGCCTGGATGTGCTGCTGGCCCGCCTGGATGAACTGGGCCTGAAGCGCGAAGATTATGACTGGTACCTGGACCTGCGCCGTTTTTGGCAGCGTAAAGCATGCCGGTTACGGCCTGGGCTTTGAGCGCCTGCTGATGTATGTCACCGGCATCCCCAACATCCGTGACGTCATTGCCTTCCCGCGCACCTGCGGCGGTTTTTAATGGGGGCGGTCAGCGAACCGCTGATCCAATGGTTTGAACTGAATCGAAGGCTCCTGCCTTTCCGGCAGGAGCCTTCGGCATATCATATCTGGGTCAGCGAGATCATGCTCCAGCAGACCCGCGTCTCGGCGGCGCTGCCCTATTACGAGCGTTTTGTGGCCGAACTGCCGGACCCCGCCGCCCTTGCCGCCTGCGACCCGGACAAGCTGCGCAAGCTGTGGCAGGGGCTGGGGTATTACAGCCGGGTGGCCAACATGCAAAAGGCGGCGCAGATCGTCTGCCGGCAGTACGGCGGCCAGCTTCCCGCAGATTATGCCGCCCTGCGCGCTCTGCCCGGCATTTGGGGATTACACGGCTGGGGCTATTGCCTCCATTGCATTTGGCATCCCAGCCCCGGCGGTGGACGGCAACGTGCTGCGGGTATTTGCCCGGCTGGATAATAGCTCTGCCGATATTACCAAAACCTGCCGCCAAGCGCGAGTTCACAGCCCGTGTGCTGGAAGAAATGCCCAAGGAACGCCCCGGCCCTTATAACGAGGCGTTGATGGAACTTGGGGGCGCTGGTCTGCCTGCCCAACGGTGCGCCAAAGTGCGAGGTCTGCCCGCTGGCTGCTCAGTGCAAGGGCCGCGCTGCAGGCCGGGCCGAACAGCTGCCGGTCAAAACGGCTAAGCCGGAAAAAACGCTGGTGCCGGTCACGGCCGCGTTGATCACCGGGCCGCAGGGCGTGCTTTTGCAGCGCCGCCCGTCCAAAGGGCTGCTGGCCGGGCTGTGGCAGCCCCTTGCCTTTGAGGGTACCGCCATGGCCCAGTCGGAGCTGGACGCTGCGTTGTGCACCATTGGCCTTTGTGTGCAGTGGCAGGCCCCGCTGCAAAGCACCCGCCATGTATTCACCCATCGCATCTGGCAGATCAGCGGGTTTTGCGGCACAGCCGCAGGCCCGGCGCCGGAGGGCTGCGTCTGGGCCAGCCGCGCGGAGCTGAACGGGGAATACGCGGTACCAAGCGCATTTGCGGGCATTATGCGCCAGTGGCAGCCGGAATAAAAAGCAAGCAGAGTGGCATGGCTTTTGGCAGGTGAAGAAATTTTCCGGAGACCATGCTGCGGAGAATGGTGCGGTATCACCTTGATACCTAAACCTTTTTGTGTGAAAAATTTACAAGGGAAAGATTGTATTCACCCGGTTAATCGGGTATAATATTTTACAGACCCATCCCTTTTAGAATACGCGGAGGAAAAGTATTATGATGAAGAAATCCACTTTTGGCGCCATTCTGGCGTTTTTGTTTGCTGCTGCCGGTGCCCTGACTGCCGCTGCGCTCTACCTGCGCCGCCGCGAAAAGGAACTGGACGAATACGAGCGCCTGCTGTACAGCGATGACGGCGACGATTATGACGATGACGACGAATATCTGCCCATCGACAATGAACCGACAGAAGCCGCCGAAGAAAAGGCTGCTGACGATGCTGAATAAGCCGGAACAGCCAGCAGAAAAGTGAAAATGGCCGGGCTTCGGCCCGGCTGTTCGTGTTTCTTGCAATCAGTAGTGATACTTATTAAATGATAAAAAAGGCTCAGATAAACCATAAGGCGCTGCTGAAAATAAGAAAAATGACGGCAGTGACTATAAAATCAGACTGAATTTCGATTTTTCTGCTGTGCCAAGGAAAGGGAACGCCATGAAAAAGCTCTTGCTGTGGCTGGTTATGGTGGTGGTTATGCTGGCGGTGCTGCTGGGCGGTGCCGGGTACGCCATGTACGCTATGACGGGCGATGACAAACTTCCCACGCAGCACCCCACTTTGGGCGATACGGAACTGGAACCGATCGGCTATGACTGGAGTGTGCCGGTGCTGGGCAATGTGCTGAACCGCACGTTTGAACAGCCCAGCACCCTGACGGTGCAAAAGCTGGGCGAAATGACGGAAGCTGCCCCGGAGCTGGTTTTGCCGGACTGGGCGCAGCGCACGACCCTTACGCTGAAAGATTCGGCCGGCAGCGTTGTGGTGCAGGGGGATGCCGCTGCCTTTGCGATGTATGCCTACCCCAAAAATGGCAGCTATGAGCTGACCCTGACCGCTTACCGCAACACGGCGGACCCCGGCGATGCCACCGGCTGGTACCGGTACTGTGCATCTTATACCATGAATATCCAGCCCAAGGCGGTGCTCAGCAGTGAACGCGTCAGCCAGGGCGGCGTGGCGGCACTGGTCATTACCGGCATTCTGGATGGCAGCGAGCCGACCGTGGAAACCGACCTGGGGGATGTATGGTTCCGTCCGGTGACCGGTGGGTATATGGGCTATATCCCGGTAACCTATAATGCCGAGGGTGGCCCCCATACCCTGACCGTGACCTGCGGTAGCCTGACCCAGGAGCTGACCCTGAACGTGATGCAGAGCGAGGCCAAAACCGTGGATGTGGCCGCAGAGGCAGACATACCGGGCGCAGCAACGGAATATAAAGATGCGATCTGGCCCCTTTACACACAGGGCAGCAGCGAAAAGCTGTGGCAGGGCAATTTTGCCTCGCCGGTGCCCAGTGCGATTCTGGCGGATTACGGCGCGCGGCTGCGCACCGATGGGACCATTACCGGCCGGGCAACTGGCATCAATTATAACGCCGCAGCGGGTACCGCCGTTACGGCACCGCAGGCGGGTACTGTGGTGTACGCCGGAACGCTGGCGCTGACCGGCGGCACTGTGGTGATTGACCATGGCTGCGGGGTTAAGAGCTATCTGTTTGGGCTGGATGCCGTAAAGGTGCAGCGTGGGCAGAGCCTTGCCCGCGGCGAAGAACTGGGCACCACCAGTGAGGAGCATACCTTGATCTGGGAGCTGCGCATTGGCAGCAAGTCCGTTGACCCTGCTGCCGCCCTGACGGGCAGCAGCGGCCTTTTGTACCGCGAAACAATGTAACAAAATAGAGTTAGAGAAACGATAAATCGCAAATGTTGGTGGAGAAAGCGATGGACGAAGAGAAGGTAACACAGACTGCGATGGAGCCGGCGCAGCAGCCAAAGCCCAAAGCCAGGGGCGGGCAGCGCACGCAGGGTAAAACCGCTTCAGGCACGGGACGAGGCAGGATGGCCAAACCCCATGCCAGCAATAGCAATACTGCGCACCGCAAAACGGGCACGCAAAAACAAAAAAGCGAACCCCAAAATACAAAATCCCCGCAAGAACCAAAAACGCGGGCGGAACAAGCCGAGCAGACCGAAGATGCCGCCCCGGAACAGGTGGCAGTCAAGCCCAAAGCGCCGCGCAGCGGGCAGGCAGGCGGCAAACGCCGCCGCAAAAAGACTACCCCCAAGCCGGAAGCAAAACCGCAGCAATATGCTGAGCCCCAGCCGGAACCCCCGGAAGCGCCGGAAAAACCGCAAACGCCGGAACCTGCCGCTGTGGCCGAACCGGCTGAAGCAGCCGCCGCGCCGGAAATGCCGGAAAAGGCGGTGCAGGAACCCAAAGCCGCGCAGCTGCCCCAGGCCACGGAGCCGCCGGAGCCGGAGGATGACGAACCGGAACTGACCCCGGAACAGCGCGCTGCAGCAGAGCGGCGCAAGGCGGAGATCACCCGAACGGTCCAGGTTTCGATTGAACAGATCGAGGATGCCGAAGCAGAACAGGCGGAGAAAGAAGCAGATACGCCGGAATCGACTGACAGCAAAGTGGGCCGCGCCGTGCGGCTGCTGATCGGCTGGCTGCTGCTGGTGGTGCTGCTGGCGGGTATGATCGCCGCAGGCGGCATATACTGGCTGTACAAAAAAGCCACGCCGGATATGATTCCTGCCGTTACGGTAACAGTGGCGGGCCAGCAGCTGGACCCCGTGGCGTACCATTGGCAGGTGCCGGTGGCAGGCAACCACCTTAAGCGTACCTATGCCGAGACACTTTCCAGCACTCCCACAGCGCTGGAATCTGATTTTGGCGGCGGCACCATGACGCTGCGGGTGACCCCGGCGGACTGCAGCACCGAAGTGACCGTTAAGGACGAGAACAAGCAGGAAGTGTTCAGCGGCAGTGCCCAGGAATTTGCCGCCTACCGCTTTACCACGCCCGGCAGCTACACCGCCAAGCTGGTGATCAGCAGCGGCGAGGGTTACCAGAGCGAACCGACAGTTTCGGGCCACCAGACTTATGAGTTCACATTTGATGTAACGATTAAGGCTACCGTGCGGCTGAATACCCAGGCTGTTACGCCGGGTGGCGTTGTGGCCGTAAAGGTAACGGGCCAGCAGACGGATACCAAGCCAAGCCTGACGGCAGAACTGCCGGATACCGGCTTCCGTGCCAGCGCGACCGGCGATGGCTGGGTGGCTTACCTGGCGGTCCCGCTGGAAACCGAGCCTGGCAGCTATACCATCAAGGTCACCGTGGACGGCGAGGTGCAGGAGCTTACCCTGAACGTGAGCAAGAGCGCCGCATCTTTTCGGGATTATACTTCCAAGTCCAGGCTGGTCACACCGTATGTCGGCGCGGATGATACCCCGCAGGAGGTGCTGAACCTGCTGGATACGGCATCGGATACCATCTACTGGGCGGACACTGGGTTTGCTTCGCCGTTCAGCGATAAGGTGGAGGTCACCCTGCCGTATGGCCTGACCGAATATGTCAACCGTACCCAGACCGAGCGCAAGAACAACACCGGTACCGGCCGCACCAGCATCAATGTGGTGCTTTCCGGCAGGTGCGACCTGATTGCCCCGGCGGGCGGCAAGGTACTGCTGGCGGAAAAAATTGCCCCAATGTGGGCAATACGCTGGTGATCGAGCACGGCGCGGGCGTAAAGACTATTTACTATGGCCTGCGCAGGCTGACGGTAGCAAAAAAGGTGCAATCGTGGCCCAGGGCGATGCCCTTGGCACCACCGACAAAGCTACCGTGGTGGAAGTGCGCGTGGGCAAAACCCCCGTGGAGCCGCTGCGTATCCTGCGCGGTCAGTGCGATGCCCTGCGCAGCTATTAAAACGGAGCACAACCAATAAATAGAAAAATTCCCCTGTCTGTATTCTTTGTGATGCAGGCGGGGGAACTTTTTTGCGGCAGGCGTTTTTGATGTTCTGACGGAACCATGCCGCCCACCCCGGCATAACATGGAACAAACGGCCAGATACAACACCGGGGGGGAAGCATTATGGGCGGCAGCAGTTAATTGATCTTTTGTGGTGGTTGGGCGGGCATGCCCGCCAACTGGCGGCGGCGCGGCGCTGCAGAACAGCGGCTATACCGTGGCTGGGGCAGAGGGGGCCGGGCAGGCGGATTACATCCTGCTGCCTATGCCGATGGATGCCGAGGCGGCGGACCTTGCCCGCATCCTGCGCGCCGCCCGTCCCGGTACGCTGGCCCTTGGCGGGCGCATCAGCGAACCGGTGCGCAAAGCGGCGCAGGCCGCCGGGGTGGAGTTGGTGGATTACTTTTGCGGCCGGAGCTGGCCTGCCTGAACGCAGTACCCACTGCGGAAGGGTGCCTGGCCCTGCTGATGCAGCTGCGCCAGCGCACGATATGGGAAAGTGAGTTCCTAGTGTTGGGGTATGGGCGCATTGGGCGGGCGGTGGCCCGGCGGCTGCAGGCATTGGGCGGGCAGGTGACCATTGCCGCCCGCGCGCCGGAACAGCGGGCCGCAGCGCGCTGCGCGGGGCTGCATGCCGCACCGCTGACCGCGTTGGAACAGCTTCTGCCGCACTTTGATGCGGTCATCAACACCATACCGGCCCCGGTGCTGGGGGCGGCCCAGCTGCGCTGCCTGCCCAGGGGGGCGCTGATCCTGGACCTTGCCAGCCGCCCCGGCGGAACGGATTTTGCCGCCGCGCGGGAACTGGGCCTGCGTGCGGAACATGCCTTGAGCCTGCCCGCCCGCTGTGCGCCCGAAACCGCCGGTGCGCTGGTGGCGCATACCGTGGAAGTGATTTTACAGGAGCGTGCCGCCACGGCCCGCAGCGAAAGGGGAGTGAGCTGATGAATTCCAGCCTGGAACCGCCGCGCACGGTGGTGTTTGCCCTGTGCGGCAGCTTTTGCACATTTGAAACGGTTCTGCCGCAAATCATCCGCCTGCGCGCCTGCGGGTGGGAAGTACTGCCGATGCTGAGCTATGCGGCGTCGGCGCTGGATACCCGCTTTGGCCGCGCGGCAGATTGGAAGCAGCGCCTGGAGGAAGCCACCGGCCACCGCCCGCTGGAGGATCTGCGGGAAGCGGAACCTCTTGGCCCAAGCATATGCACAGCAGCTTGTCATTGCTCCCTGTACCGGCACAACGATGGCGCTGCTGGCGGCGGGCATCAGCGCAACGCCGGTCACGCTGGCGGCCAAAAGCATGCTGCGCGGCGGCAGGCCGGTGGTAATCGGGGTATCCACCGAACGATGGGCTTTGCCTGGCAGCGTGGGAGCGCTGGCGGCGCTGCTGCAGCGCAAAAATTATTATTTCATTCCCTTTGGCCAGGACGA
>ENA-OQCL01000823-OQCL01000823.1-human-gut-metagenome-genome-assembly--contig:-NODE-823-length-13148-cov-2.385454_pt1 | contig 13148 bp, 16 predicted proteins | sample MGYA00242502_ERZ504586 | MGnify/ENA primary metagenome ERZ504586 (study PRJEB26092, sample SAMD00036316) | human gut metagenome | host: Homo sapiens | study: EMG produced TPA metagenomics assembly of... | reverse complement strand
GACCGCACTATCCCGGATGGAGCGATGATTTTCGATCGTGAATTGAATAAGCATGGCGAATACCTCCTCTTGCCCATAGTATTAGCTGTTCAGCCTATATTATAGCATTAAAAATACCGCCTGTCAAATTTTAAGTCAAGATTTTGCATAAAAAAACGCAAAAACAAGAATTAAAATCTCGTATAAAGGAGGGGGTTCAAGGAGAAACCGCCTCCTCGACATTTTCATACCCTAAAAAGCAGTCGGAGGACATGGCTGCGTCAAAATACTCGCTGCCCAGGGAAATGCGCTGCGTCTGTTTAAAATAGAAGCGGTAACGGTCGCCAATCGTCACCTTCGACTGTTTGGGAAGCAGCAGTGCGGACTCGTTGCCCTCATCATCCATGATCCGGATTTTCCGGAACTTGCGCAGGGGCTTTGGAACAATGCCGACACAGGTTCCCTCGACAATCTCATACTTCTTTTCAGCCAGAACCCGGTACAGGGAGACCGCCTTCAACAAGCTGAACAGGCATACAGCACAGCTTAAAAACAGCATCATCCAGTCTTTTGAGAAAATACACATGGCAATGCCGATCAGCAGGCACAGCAGGCCGGCTAGTGCGGTTAGAAACAGTTTCCGCCTAAGCGTGGGCGGACTGTTATGGATCTTTTCCATCGGTTAGCTCCTTTCAAAAATAATCTGTTTGCGCAGGTACAGGTTGGCGACAGAGGTAATCACCGGACGGCACTGGGGGAGAAAGCGTACAGAATAGGCAATGTTATCGCTGGTGGTGTAATCATCGTGATACAAGACGTCCAATAAGTCTTCATCTGTCGCAAAGGTCAGCACGTTTTGATCGATGCATTTGATGATTTCCGCCGTTGAGAGAACCGCCTGGTTTGCCAGCCGCATAACTTTCTTTTCGCTGTCGCTGCGCTTGTCCTTACTGAAGATTCTTTTCGTCACGGAATACGGAATCCGGGAGAAGAATGTCAGCCGGATAAAGGATAGGACTCTCAAAAAGAGGTTTTCCGAAATCGGGATGACATACAGCTCGGACAGAAGATCGTACAGCGCGTCCGCGCCGGTATTGCCGATACCTTTGGCGATCAGGCCGCGCTGTACCAGCCGCCGTACACATTCTTCCGCACTCCGGGATGATAAAAAATCCGGTTTCCTGTACCTTCTTTTCATACAGCAGGTAGATTTCCTCCTCAGTCAGAATCCGCCAGTTTAAGATGGTCCAAAGTGTCATTTCCTGCATATCCAGAATAAACTCCCGGCCGCCGAGGGTTACCAGCGGGCAGCGCATACCGCCCACCGAACCTTTGATATGGAATTTGCCGACTGCGGTATAAAGATTGTTGTTCATCATATGAAACGCTCCTTTTGCTTTTTCTTTTTATTTACGCTTCATTGCGGCTGCTTTTCAACACGGTCGGCAAAGGCCTGTAAAAAGACGGGGTTCTGCTTGAGCCGGGAGGCCGCCCGGGAGATCCATGCGCCAACCAGATTTGGCTTTACGCCATACATATCCGCAATCTCTTTTCCAGTCAATCCTTTGACTTTCCATTCGATGGCTTCGATTCCAAGCTTCACCGTGCCACTGTACTGCGCTTTCAGCGTATGTAACAGCTGCAGGGTATCCATATCTGAGATGAAATCCTCAGTATGATCTTCTGCGAGCAGCTGCTCCATACAGAGCTGTCCGTCCTCTTCATCCGCATAAAGGGGAAGGGTACATTGACGTTTTTGTTTGCTGCACATCAGCCGGCAGTAAGTGCGCAGGCCGTTGGCGACCACCTTGAAAGCATAGGTTTCAAATTTTACGCCCTTTTCTTCCTGAAAGGTAGCCGCTGCCTTACAAAGCCAGATACAGCCCTCTTGATAGAGATCCTCATAACCAAAACCGAAAATTGTTTCATTGACGACGATATACTCCCGGATGGCCTGGTGGACAACAGTAAGGCGCCCGTTTGACAGGCAGGACTCCACGAGTTGTCTCTGTTTCTCATTAAGAGGAATCAAATTCTTTTTCATAGGTCATCGCTCTCCTTGTGTTTTGACATTCCATATTCCGTTCCATCCCTTCATGCCGCCATATGCAGATTTTCCATAGACTTGATTGCAGGCGGCGATGAGCAGGTCGCACATATACTCGCTGAACTTGGCGATATGCGCCTGGTCTTCGTTTAGGGCAAATTTACCCTGCATCCACCGATAAGCCTGCCATTTTGTCATGAGGCCGCTTTTCCACATCTGGTCGAAGACTTTATGGGCCTCAATCCTTTTGTGGCGGAGATCCCCATTGGCCAGCGTACCCATCGGCCGTTTTGTTTTTTGATGTGCGCCTACATAGGCGTCGCATTTGGGATACCGGTCGCAGACATACAGATACCCGCCGCTTTTCGCCCGTTCGCCATAAACAACGCTGGAAGGGCGGAGCGTGGCTTTTGCCCCGCAGTAGGGGCAGCGAATTGTAATTTTCTTCAGGATAAACACCTCCAATACAGTTGGATTGCGGATATAACACGCAAAAACGGTTAATACGGTCCGAATGAGGATGAAAATATCTGCCGGATACCGCAGGGCTCGCTGGCGTCTGTTTCCCAAAGCAAGAGTTTGGAATACAGCTGGCAGAATGCCTGGCGGCTCAATATGCCGGCACATTCATCTTTCAGGATTTCTTCATTTGTCAGCTCCTGCAGGCGGCTTATTGGGAAAAGAACCGGTTTCCCGCTTGCATCGGCTGTCAGCAGATAGCCAGAGCAAGTAGGGGCGGAATGGGGACAGTCGCCGCAATCTATGTAAATGGCATTTCGCCAGCTGCCGCTTGTATATTCCATAAACCGGCAGAGCCTTTTGGCTGCTTGTTTTGTGAGCATGGAACACCTCCGTAGGATTTAAGTGATGCTTCGGGGGGATATTCCCGCTTGTCGTCATTATAGTTTTTTCTGCGGAAGATCCCCCTGAAGCGGATTTACAGGGTTTCATAAAAAGCGGAGCACCGCAAAATGCGGTGCCCCGAACCTTACAGGTTAGTTCTTTTCTTTACGGCGCTTTTTCAGAGTCGTGGCAAGAAGGAGCGCTCCGGCTCCCAGGGAAGCGCCGGCAACGCTGATCCAGAGCCAGATATTTGAGTTGTCTCCGGTCTGAGGCGCATCCGGTGTTTCCGTTTCTGTCGGCTGATTGACAAAGCCGATGCCGGCCTCGTTTTCCACTTCAACCGTCACACCGTTTTCCCGGATTTCAAAGAAATAGTATTTGTCGTCTTTGATGTAGCCGTCCGGGGCGCTTTCTTCATACAGGAAGTAGCCGCCGCAGGGAAGACCTTCCAGACGGTAAACGCCCTGTTCGGTTTCTTCCATGGTTCCATACAAAGTGTCGATGTCCGGGTCGTAGGTTCCGTTGCCGTTTACATCCTGGTAAATCACAAATACGGCGCCGGACAGCTTGTTTTCGGGGTAATTTTTATCTACCTTCGTGGTCTGCACCGTACCGGTGATAGGCTTGTTCTCAATGTTGCCAAGCTCGATCACCTGTCCGTCCTCGTCAATCTGTACCTCAAAAATCTCATCGGAGAGAACATATCCGTCCACGGTAGAGATTTCTTTGATCTGCCAGATGCCGTAAGGCACATCCGTGAAGCTGAAGCTGCCGTCCTCCGCGGATTCTGCGGTCAGGATCGCGTTTTCTGCGGTAAACTCGGTACAGTCCGCTTTAAACAGGCCAAAGACTGCTCCGGGCAGAGGTTCGCCGGTTTCGTCCACTTTGATGCCGCTGATGCTGCCGCGAATGATCTGATTTAAAATAGCGTCGCCATCGTTGACAACGATTTCCACAACAGCCGTGTCCTGTCCGCCGTACTCGAACACCACCGGATAGGTTTCATCGGAAATGAGGTAGTGCTCATTCGTAGAGTATTCCTTTACATAATAGGAACCGATGGGGAGGTCCGCGGAGAAGGTCAGCGTACCGTCTGCCTGTACTCCGGCAACTTCAATGAGGCCATCGGCCGGGATCATGCTGCCATCAGCCGCAGTCAGGTCTTCGGCGGCATACAAGGCGAAATAGACGTTGAGGATTTCATCCCCGGTGCCGATTTCAAACAGCTCGTCTTTCTCAAGATCCTTAAAAAGTTTCACCAGTACCTTCTGGCGCTCATTGTAAACAGAGACAGAGGTGCTGGTCACAGATACCTCCTGGCCCGCATAGGTAAGCTCCACCGGGATCGGTTCTCATTGATGACCATTCATGAGGCGCTTGGTTTCCACGATCTCAAATTTCCAAGATATAATTCCTTGCTGGTAGCAGTACCGTCCGGGCCAGTGGTCAGAGTATCCACAACCTCGCCGGCGCTGTAACGGAGTGTGCCATCGGGCGTATAAACATCCTCGGCGGCGCGGATTTCAAATTCAGCGCCCTCCAGACCGGATTCCGCATAGATGGGCTTATACCGATCCTGCAGTTTTCCCTCCTGAATCTCTACGGAGGAGAACAACTCGCCGGTTTCTCGATGGTGATGGTTCCTTTCTGCGGGGCATTTTCTTTCTCCGCTATGACCAGGACAATGCCATCTTCGCTGACCGCATTCTCCGGTGTCACATCAAAGAACACAGGATCGGAATTCAGGACATATCCGTAGGGCGCTTCGACTTCAACGATAGAATAGCCCTCGCCAAAGGGAAGTACCTCCGGCGTGATGAGCCAGCCTTCCTCATTGGTCACAAACTGAGTATGCTCCTGTACCTCCGGATAGGTGGTGGTCATGGTGACCAGGTTGCCATCGGGATCGTAGATTTCAAAAGGTAGCCCCAGCGTAGGGAATGGTTTCTCCCGTTTCCGCATCCACCTTGACAATCTTCAGGTAGGCTTCAAACTCGGCGTTGTTGATGAGATACTTATAGGTCTTTCCATGTTCGTTGATCGTGACCGTAAAGGCGGGCATATACTCGGTGCCATCCCAGCCCTTGGTCTGCTCCACAACATATTCCCCATAGGGGAGCTTCTTGCTCTGCGCGAAACCATCGGCATCGCAGGTCAGGATATCCCTCTCGTCCGGATCGGCGGCATCGTAGCTGCCTGCGGACTTCAGGTAAATCTGGAATTCAGCACCTTCCTCCGGTGTCTCGATCTGAGTGCTGCCATCGTCCGTGTGCTTGATGATAGCAATATCGCCCTTGATCACATCTTCGCCTACGCCTACCGGAATGATATTATGCTCGATGGTAAAGTTCCCGGCATCAGCACCCACCTCATGGACGGTTTCATCCAGCAGGTACCCCTCGCTGGGCGAGATCTCACGAATGGAGTAATCCGTGCCGCAGGGGTACTCCTTGGTGGTGAATTTTCCCCCGCCCGAAGTGGTGTAGGTGTCCAGCAGGGTTTCACCTTTGAACATTCCGTACACCGCACCATCCAGGGAGGCGTCGCCCTGGGCTTCCCCGGTGACGGAATCCACCTTTCCATGGTGACGGTGAACTTCTTCAGCACATTGGAAAAGCTGACGCTGGCGGTCTGGCCGGGGCTAAATGGTCACCTGCTGGGAAGCGGGCTGGACGTATCGGTCCGGTGACTGCTCAGTGATGGTGTAAGTGCCGGCCTGGAGATTGTCCACCCCAATGGTCCCATCCGGGCCTGTCACCACATCCCGTTCCACCCCGTTGCCGGAGATGTGGAAGGGGATGCCGGAAACCTCGCCATCCTCGGAGGTTTTCACGATCTGCAGGGTACCGGATCTGATTTCGAGGGAGAAGTAGCACTTCACCGGCTGGGCCTCGCCCTCTACATCAAAGGTGACAACATTTTGATAGGTATCCCGCAGCCAGTATTTCGTGCCGCCGGTTATCACACCGGGGATGGAAGAGGGCAGGCTCTTTTCAGCGGTAATGGTCCCGAAATCCGTTTCACTGGTGGAAACGTGCAGCTGGTTCCCGTCCACGGAAAAATCCACGCCGGGGCAGCTGAAGGTGAAATCACCCAGCACATTGTTCTCATCCACCAGCGTCGTTTCATTTTTCCCAGTGCTCTCATTGTACTGCAGGGCATGGGTATAGGCCCCAACCGCGCTGGGGTCATCTGTGGTAAAGGACGGGATCGTGCGGTAGTTCATCACGTTTTCCCGCAGGGTATAGAAGATGGGCTTCGCTGCGGGGCTGTTGGCGGTGATCTCGTCCACGATCTGGCTCTCATACCCTGTGCCGAGCTGGTTGTGGGCAATGAGCCAGATGAGGATTTGGGTGGCGATGTACTCATCGATGGCGCTGCCCCCGTACTTTGTGCCGGTTTCCATGTTGTAGCCCAGGGTGAGGGTAGTGTTGATCAGCGCCTTTTGTTCTTCTGTGAAAGAGGCGTAATCATCCGATGCCTCGTAGCCGATGCCGCTGTTGGCCCGTACACCCATCTGGATGCAGTAGGCGGTGCGGTATGTGCGTAAATCATTGATCCGCAGCTCGAAGAATTCCTCGGTTGTACGCCCGCCAAAAGGCGCAGGGAGGTTTTCGCTGAGAGAATAACGGCGGTCTTTGTATTCGATCATGGCGAGGTACCCGTCATAATCATTCTCGGCGGCAAAAGGCGCTGCCAGGGAAGAGCCCAAAGCAGAGCAGCACCGCCATCATCAGGGACAGCACTCTTTTAAGATTTTTCATAAATAGTCTCCTTTTAGGCAAAATAAAAAAAGCCCCCGCAGATTTGAGGAAAACCCTCAAACCCACGGGGGCTAAAGCAGATTTATCGTTCCTCGCCATTTTTCTGGCGGGGCTTTTTTCGGGGGATCACCTTGTGGTGCGTATCCCGCTGAGTGAGCCAGACCGCTTCCAAAATAGAAGCGGTTTCAATCCCATTCTGCCGGCAGCCATTGAGGATGCCCTCCAGATAGGATTTAGAGGGCAGTGCGGGGGCGTCCTTGTAGGGGCTGTTCATGGTATAGGCCATGACTTCCCGCTTCAGTCCATCCGGGTCTACCACAGTGACGGGTTCCTTTCCATACAGCCGGGGGAATCCCTCATAGTGGTCCAGGCTCTGCTCGTCCCGTTCTGAAATGCGCCAGAGGACGCCATCCACAAAGCTGCCCGGCTCCGGCAGGATGGTGGCAACGCCATGCCCGCCGCCATTCATACGGAAAGCAAGGCGGTATCCCTCCAGCCGGACGGTATCCACCACCTGGGCGTCCGGGCAGCGGAAGGCCATCTGGTTCAGGTTCATGTTGGAGCCGTAGGCAAAGTAAAGTTTCCCTTTGGTTTTTCATCACCTCTATCGTTCTTGGTTGCGTCGGTTCTGCAGGCTGGGGTACTGGGATTTGTCATACCGCCAGGCCCTGTCGCCGGGAAGGTTTGACAGCAGATGTTCCCGCACATTTTTGTACTCCGGCCCAATCAGGCCAAGGCGCAAAAGAAAGGTGCGGAAGGTGAAGGCGGGGTTCTCGCTGATCTCGGTTTTCCGCATCACCGTCCGCTTCTGATTGATGGCCTGGGCTGAGATGGCCAGCGCCAGCGTAATATTGGCGCGCACCTTGCCGGCATGGAGGGTGCTCTCAAAACAGCGCCACTCCAATGTGCCGCGATAGAACACCGAATGAAGGTTCAAAGCGTAGTACCGGGTCCAGTTGTAGTGCTCGTAGCTGCCATCGCCTCCCTCGTACCATTCCCGCTTGAGGCGGTCCATGGTGGTGTTGGTGGGCAGCCTGCGGATCTTCTCCAGCATGGGTTCCCGCACCTTCTGGCACCAGCGTTCCACCCGGCGCTCGTCCACTTTGAGGGCTTTGAACAGGATATCCTCCTTGGAGTACATGATGGACAGGGCGTTCTTCAGACTCTGCGGGGTGTGCTTGGAGGCGTCCACATGGACGTGCATCCCGCAGGATGAATTGACCACAGCCCCCGCATGGCGGAGGGCCCGTACCACTTCCTGGAGCTTGCCCATCTCGCTGTATTCCAGCTTGGGGGAGTTCATCTCCACTTTGTAGGTGTCATCGCCTGTGGAAAGCTGCCTGCGCCCACTCCGATGGGTGGCGCGGATGCTGGCGTCAAAGACAAAGCGCCATATTTTCCCCTCGTTATCGGTGACCTCCCATGGGTCGTAGGTGCGGGAGGAACGGGAATGGGAAGCGGTGGTGCCGAACAGAGCGGCCACCGCTTCCGCAGCCTGCTGGCGGGTCAGCCCCGTCATCTCGATCTCGCAGCCGAAGAACTGGTCTTTCAGGTCAATCGACAGCGTTCACCTCCCGATGGGAGGCGGCCAGCCGCTTTCCGATGGCCTCCACCACATTGACGGTGACGCCGTTTCCGGCCTGCTTGTAAAGCTGGGCGTCGGATTGGAGCGGCAGGACAAGGTCGATGCGGTCATCCGTCCAACCCTGGAGCCGCAGGCATTCCCGTGGCGTGAGGCGGCGGATGCGGCATCCGTCCCACACACCGGAGGCTTCCCGCTTATGGTTGCGGATCCCACCGTTCTGCTTGGCGGTGAGGCAGCGGGCATAATCCGTCAGCGCCGGTTCCTCGTTCAGATCCACACAGCAAAGGGTGCCTTGGCTGCTCCCGGTGGTGATGGTGTGGGCGATTTTCCTGCCCACCCTGCCGCGGCGGGTATTGAGGGTGGGATAGGCCAAATCCACACTGTCGCCGGGATATGCCATTTTATATCCCTTTTTCGTGTTTTCCTTGATGGGGACGCCTGTGCAGTACAGCCCAGTCCTGCCGCCAAAGCCTCCAGCCTGCGCCGCAAGGGTACAGCTTACCCCTTCTGTGGAGTAGATGCGCTCCCCCTGTGCGCCGGGGGCGGATTTGCTTAAGAGGCGTTCCTGCTGTTTCGGTGAAAGGAAGTATTTTTCCTCTGCATTTTTCATCAAGATATCCAACAAGGTACACCCTCTTGCGGGATTGAGGGACGCCGAAATCTTTGCTGTTAAGCACCTGCCATTCCACACCATACCCCAATCCATCCAGCGTATGGAGGATGGCCGCAAACGTCCGGCCTCCGTCATGGTTAAGCAGGCCGGGTACGTTTTCAAGCAGCAGATACGCAGGTCTTTTTGCCGCAGTCAGCCGGGCAATTTCAAAGAACAGCGTACCTCTTGGGTCGGCAAACCCTCCACGGTGTCCAGCAATCGAAAAAGATTGGCAGGGAAATCCCCCGCACAGCAGGTCGAAGTCGGGCATTTCATCGGGGTCGGCTTCTCGGACGTCCTCACGGAACCACTCTCCTTTCGTATCGAACAGCGCCCGGTAGCTTTGGTCGGCATATTTGTCGATCTCACAATGGCCTACGCAGACAAAACCTCCGGCCCGGCTGAGTCCCTCCCGGAACCCGCCGATGCCGGAAAACAGGTCAATATACGTTATGGCTTTGGGCATCACGCTCCTTCTTCATGGATTTGGTGAAACGCTGCTACACAATCAACCGGCATCACCCCTTTCATGGTGCAGTGTCAAACGATATGAAAACAGCCCGCAGGATTGGGTTCACCCCAACCCCGGCGGGCTGCTGTTGTTCCTCTCATGCGTAGATTTCTTCTTCGGCTTCCTCGGTTTCGCCGGCATCTTCGTTCTCGGCTTCTGCCTCGCCCTCGTCCGCCGTTTCCTGTCCGTCCTCCTGTGGGGCGTTCCAGGCGGCGTATTCGCTTGGGAGGCCTGTGCTGAGGTCATCCCCGTCCTCGCTGGTTTCCTGGCCCTGGGCGGCGGCCCAGGCGCTTTCTTCCTGTTCCTCCTGTCCGGCGGCTTCGGCGGCCTCGAACTCTTCCTCCGCATCCTCCAGCGCCTGCTCGATCAGCCCGATGATGAACTCTTTTGCGTCAGGCGGCGGTGGTGGACGTTTTTCAAAGCGTTCCAGGTATTCCTTGACCCGCTGGAACAATTCCTCGCTCACCTGAAATGCCAGTGTTCTGCCCTTTGCCATGACTTTGCCAGGCCCCTTTCTCATAATGCTCTTGGATGATCATTTCAATAAACTTGCTCATGGTGCTTTCCGTTTCCCGGATCTCCTCGCTGATCCTGTTGTGCAGTTCCAGCGGGATTTTACAAGTCACGCCCTTGGTTTCCACGTCCATCGCTCCTTTGCTTGGTTCTTTCCCTTTCGGGCAACACAAGCATATCCGAAGAGCGAAGAGAAAGCTATTACCAAGACCAACAACCTTTCAGCCAAAGCAGGGGCAACAAACGTCACAAGCAATAACGGCTATGTTGGGGGCTGCTTTGGGGGATTTCACCCGTCATCCATGAGGGTGTTGAGAAAGCCGAGCATCTCCGGTGGGATGGCTTCCTCCGGCTGCCGCACTGGCTGAGAAGGGACAGCCTGAAGTTCTTCCCGCAGGATGCGGCGCAGGGTGGACTCCAAGACGTCCTGCCTGGCGCTGTCCAGGATCGCTTTCACCAGGAAGGCGCTTTTCTGTCCTTCCGGCACAGCCTGCAGCAGGGCCCATGCATGGCGGTGGTCCTCATTCTGGAGGTTTGGGCGGAACATAAAAAGGGGCCTGCTCATCCCTTATCCACACCGCCCGACAAACGCCCCAAAATCCGCTCGAATCCTTCGGCGTTTACCCGGTCGTCCAGCAGGGCAAAAACCCGACACAGGCCGTCCTGGGTGGCGACGTTTCGCTTGACCACCGCTGCGCCGCCGCCCAGCATCACCACCGGGATGGCTTTCAGGTCAAACCCCGCTTCCATGGCCGCTGAGAGAAGGCGCTCGGTGTAGAGGCGGCCCTGCTTTTGGATGATGCCGCGGGCGTCCTCGTCCATGCTGCAGGGCTTTCCCGCCAGCACTCGCTCCACCTGGGCGTCGGTAACGGACAGCCCCACATCCCGGCGAACCTGTTCTTTCACCTCGTCGATGCAGCGGATCATCCCCAGTTCCAGGCTCCGGCAGGTGGCGGCGTTGGGAACATTGTTGTCCAGCCGCATCAGGTCCACCGTCCAGCCGCCGATGTCCATGAGCAGGACGGAGGGCTCGTTCTGGAGGAGTTCCGGGTGGATCATCAGGGCGGAATACCCCTGTGGGAACAGCTTCACATCCTCGATGGTCACTTTGTAGGGGATGCCCTCGAACTGGAAGCTTACCGGCTGGGAAGAAGGGCGAAGGTACTCCCGGAAGGACTTCTTCTCCCGGCCAAACCCAGCCAGAGGAAGGCCGGCTGCAATGGTAACGGAACACTCCGTCTTGGCACCCCGATGCTGGATTTCTTTGGCGATGGCCGCAAGGGTCAGCAGGTAGTAGTTCTCGTTCTCCATCTTGTTTCGCAGGATCGGCTGTCTGCCGGTCCCGCACACGAAGAACTTTCCACCGTACTCCAGCGTGTTCTGCAGGGTGTAGGGTTCATGGGAATAGGCGGTGATACCGGCTGGGAAAGAAAAATGCCGGGTCTTGATGGCGTAGTAGCCATGGTCGATGCCGATGTTCATGGTTTTGTTCATCCTTTCTTGGCTGTTGTTGAAAACTTGGTTTCCTGCTGGTTAAGAGCGAAGCGTATCTTGTTCTTTCCCAGCTGGTAAAGTATTTAGGGGGGAGAGTGTGAGAGGGGGGAGCGCACTCCCCGGCCTGCCAGCCGGAGAGTTCCTGAAAAAGGGCGCACTACCCCCTTGTATTTTGAGGGTTTGATTTTGGGCCGTTTTGGGCTTTCGTTAATCTATCTATGAACCTGTCGGAAACTTCTACACTTCCGACAACGGGGAAAAGGGTCGCAGAACGCAAAAAGCGGGGCCTCCGGCCTGAAAAATCAGGCGGAAGCCCCGCTTGTGGGGTTTCGCTGCGGATTTTGCCTTGGACATCCACGGTAAAACCGTTTTCCGGATTTTCCGTCCAAAAGCCCGCAAACCCGCATGAATACTAAGAAAAAAGGGGTTGACATCTTTTTTGTCAACCCTTCATGGTGGAGATGGCGGGAATCGAACCCGCGTCCGAAAAAATGATCGCCAAGGCTTTCTACGAGCGTAGCTTTTGTTTTCGCGTTCCCGCGGCCGTCCGCCCAAAAGCAGGCTGGCGGCTTTGGTAGCCCTTATGCCGTGACGGGGGTAAGGGCATAGCCCCGTTCACGTTCACCGCTCATCGACGCTCTGGTCCCCGGCCGCGGTGTTCCGGGCAGGAACGGCCGCCTTAATTAGGCAGCAACAGCAACAGAATTGTTGTCGTTTAATTTTAAGGTTTGCGGATTTTAGAGCGGTCCCGCACCGCTGCTCGCTTACCAAGGTCCTCCTTCCCCGTCGAGACCTTTACATCCCCCTATCTCTGGGCGGGCTTCCCCGCCCGGGACTTTATTGTACCACGCCCCGCCCGGTTTTACAAGGGGGACTTCGCTCACAGCCGCCCATACAAGATTGCAAAGGGTTTTTGGTGAGTTAGCCAAGCGGGAGCGAGGATCACTCGTGCGCAAAAAGTCCGCCAGGGCTTTTTGACCGAGTAAGTCGAGCGACGCGAGACTTGACTCGTCCACCCCCGTCTCGCCTGCCGGCTCGGTCGGTCCTGGGCGGTGCCCACTGGGCACCAGGACCCCCTTCCCCCCAAGGGCACGCTGTCTTACTTTATGCTCCTTGGAAGCAGGGCTTGCCTCCCCCCCTGGGGGAGGTGGCCCGGCGGAGCCGGGTCGGAAGGGGTTTCTTGGGAAAGGTCGATGAGAGCCGCAAGAAGCGCGGTTTCGCGTAAGCGAAATGGGAGTTTTGCAAACTCCCAAGCGGTTCTTGCCGAGTAAGTTGCACTTCGTGCAACTTGACTCGTGGTTACCCGCCGTTCTTCAGCACCTTCCGCAGCTTGTCGTGGAAAGCGGCGGAGATACTGGACGATGAGGCCGTCCAGGGCGAAATCGTAGAGGAGGAACACGACGTTGGCCAGCACCAGCAGCACCACCGGCGTGATGGGCCCGAAGGTGAAGAAGCTCTCCAGGGGCACCCCCAGCACGTAGACCGAGAGCAGCACCTCCAGCATCACCGCGGCGTTGAAGATGGCCAGCTTGGCCAGGTACCGCAGCGCCTTATTTTTAACGCGCCCCAGCACCGCGTACAGCGCCGGGTAGTAGCCGAAAAACAGAAGGTAGATGAGGGCCGCCTCCCGGTCCGGCACCAGCAGCAGGGACAGCACCCCGCACACGCTGTACACCCCGAAGGACCAGGACAGGCCCACCTCCACCACCACGGGGATGAGAAGGCACCCGGCGGTGGCGGGCAGGGCGATGGTGGCCACC
>ENA-OQCL01000822-OQCL01000822.1-human-gut-metagenome-genome-assembly--contig:-NODE-822-length-13150-cov-5.432005_pt1 | contig 13150 bp, 15 predicted proteins | sample MGYA00242502_ERZ504586 | MGnify/ENA primary metagenome ERZ504586 (study PRJEB26092, sample SAMD00036316) | human gut metagenome | host: Homo sapiens | study: EMG produced TPA metagenomics assembly of... | reverse complement strand
TAAGCCATGATTCGTCATATAAGCTACGGCACGCATATGCATCCCTTAACGTTATCGTAACGCCAGGGATATTAACAGTAAAAGGAAGCTCCGCAAGCTCTTCCCATGTCCAACCCCCTTATTTCAACGTGCTTCATCAAAAGTAGCCATCACTTTCGACGCAGATTCTTGGTCGTTCAGGTATTTGATTTCCGGGATAAAATCTTCTAAACCCATATGCATTGGCTCAGCCTCCTGTGAGTAATGGAATATAATTCACATTGTTAAATGTTAACTGTTTTAACAATGTCGTCATTATAGCTTCAGGATTGTTATTTAAAAAAATGCTTTATTTTCAATATCCATATTACTATTTATCTATATATAAAAAAATCTATAATTGAGCAAATATAGTGCAACTCGTATTCAAAAGATCTTCTTACATATTTATTGTAATTAAATTTGTAGGTTTACCATACATATGTGACAGAGAGGCGGATAAAGAAGTATAAAAGAGACCGTTTATGTAAGGCATATGTTGATATAAATACGTAAACATCAAGAAGCGGGAAAAACGTCCATGTTGTATAGATTAAACTAAAATTTCTGCCCATATGGCGATACCGCGGATTTGTACCGCGGCTAAAAATTACGAAGTGTCTTTCGCATATCGTGTAGCAATACCGCGCCAACGCTTTAACTTCAAAAATGCGTTCTCTACGAGATGCCTCGCCCTATATAAATATTTGTCGTACTCACGCTGGCTTTTCCTGTTGCTGCGCGGCGGAATTACAACTGTCATCCCTCTTTCCGCGGCCGTTCTGACAATCTCGTCGCTGTTGCAGCCTTTGTCAGCGATGAGACAGTCCGCGTCTATGCCCTCAACAAGTCTGCAAGCCTGTGTACAATCAGCGGCGGTACCCGATGTGACAAGTACTCTGACCGGCATACCATGCGCATCCACGGCAAGATGTATCTTTGAGTTGAGCCCCCTTGGGTTCTCGCCATGTCCTGGCTGCCGCCTGCTGCGCCGCTTGCGTAGGGATGGACTTTTATATGACTTGCGTCGATCGTGAGCCATTCATAATCGGGATCATCTATAAGAGCCTCAAGTATTCCTTCCCAAACACCTTTGTCCCTTCACCGGCAGAAACGTCTGCTGACGTTGTTCCAGCGGCCATATTCAGGCGGCAGACCACGCCATGGCGCTCCAGTCCTCAATATCCAGAATACGGCATTGATAAACTTTCGATTGTCGCGTGCATTGCAGCCCCATGTTCCCTTCCTACCAGGGAGGAGTGGTTCCAGCAAGGACCATGCTTCATCGCTGATATTATGTCTGTGGTAATCTTCCGGCATTTGTTTGGACTTCATTCTGCTTTTAGGAGTACTATAACAAATATCTATTGTCGACACTATCTAAGGCACTCGCGCATAAATCCGACAGCGGCGGCGACGGCCTCTTCCGTCCAGAATTCCGGGCCGCCGTGGTCGGCTCCGCCTATCAGGTAGAGATACGCTTCTTTGCCGCAGGCGCGGAGTTTTTTCGTAGAGTTCAACGCTCTGGCGCGCGTTCGCGGTGCGGTCCTTCGTCCCGTGGAAGATGCAGAAGGGCGGGAGTTTTTTGCTGGGCGTGATGTGCGTGACGGCGCTGGCCTTCGCGGCAAGCTCTGGGTGCTCCATGACGTAGATTCCGCCGAGGAGCTTGCCTTCGGGAGCTTTCGGCGTGTGGTGGCTCGTGGTAGTCGGGAAGCCGTCTTCCATGAGCAGCGTGACGGTGCCGTAGTAGTCAAGCACGCCGCGCACTTCTGCGGAGACGCCGGGGAATAGGCTCTCGTCCATGTCGCCTCCCTCTTCGGCAAGCGCGCAGAATACCGCCGTGTGTCCGCCGGAGGAGTCGCCGCCTATGAATATTTCGTCGGGGTTGACGCGGTATTCGTCCGCGTGCGCGCGCATGTAGCGTATTGCGTTGCGCGCGTCATGTATCTGCGCGGGGAACGGCGCCTGTCCCGTGTGGCGGTACTGCACGATTGCGGCGGCGAAGCCTTTTTTGACGATTGCGTCGAGGCAGCAGACCGACATGTATAGGTCCTGCTCTTTCCACGCCGAGCCCTGCACGTAGACGAGGCAGGGATATTTTTTATCGGGCTCGTTCCGCGTTACGGGGAGCAGTATGTTGAGGTGCAGTGGCACGCCGTCTGGGGCCGCGTATTCGACTTCGCGGATGAACCGCACGCCGGTCTCGTTTCCCGTCGTTTCGATGCGCTGCGCGCCTTCGGGGATTTCCGTGTATTCGGGGAATTCTTCGTATGTCCATTTTTTTACTTCCATTTGCGCTCGCCTGCCTGTCTTCGTCTCGTTTGCCGAAATTATAGGCTTTTTTGCAGGCTTCAGGCAACGGCGGCGATTGACGGGTGCGCCGGCGCGGTTTGCCTCGCGTTTTATGACGGAGGTCCCGGGCAGAAGATTCTCGGGACGGCATAATTGGCGTGCGCGCACGAAAAAGCCCCTCCGCGAAGGAGGGGCCTGTTTTTTCCGTGAGATACGGAGATTTAGTCGAAGTCCTTGCGCTCTTTGATACGAGCGGCCTTTCCGCTGAGTTTGCGGAGGTAGTAGAGCTTCGCGCGGCGGACGCGGCCCTTGCGGACTACTTCGATTTTGTCGATGCTGGGGCAGTGGACGGGGAAGATTCTTTCCACGCCGACGCCGTTGGAGATTTTGCGGACGACGAAGTTTTCGCGGAGACCGCCGTGCTGGCGGCCGATAACGACGCCTTCAAAGACCTGTATACGGCTGCGGTTGCCTTCCACGACTTTGACGTGGACCTTGACCGTGTCGCCGGGGCGGAATTCGGGGATGGAGCCTTCCGCCTTATGGTATTTTTTCTCTACCAGAGCCATTCTTGGATCCTGCATGAGGTTTTCCCTCCTTTTTGTAATGTTTTATTTTTTCATCTTTTACGGCGTTTTGCGCCGTTGGTCTGTTGCGTTGTCCTGTCTCGTCTTTTCAGCGCCAGCCGAAGAAGCGGTCGAGCGTTATGCTGACGGCGCTGCGCACGGAGAGGTGGTTCCAGCCGTCTTTACCGCCGCATATCGGCGTCATTACGGCATCCGCCATCTCCATGACTTCGTCGTGAAGCCCCCAGCCCGTACCGAATATGAAGAGCGGGCTGTGGTCGCATCTCAGTATCTCGCGTTTGAGCGTGAGCCAGTGCTGCGCTCCCGCGTGACGCTTCGCCGTCGTCGCTATCTTGAACACCGGCTTTTTCTCTTTCTCTTCGGCCCATGCTATCGCCTTCTGTACGGAGGCGAATATTTTGAGCGTCGAGAAAGCCTCGCGCCGGTCGGGGTTGTAGTCCGCGCCCCAGCCCGAGGTCCAGTGTCCCGCGATGCGCTTCGCCATTTCGCGCTGCTGCGCGATGGGCGTGACGAGCAGGTATTTCTTTATTCCATAGGTGCGGCAGGCTCGCGCGATGTCGTGCAGGTCCATGCCCGTTATCGCGGTGGACGATTTTTCGCCGCGCTTGTCGAGGACGGGATAATGTACCTCCATCACGTAGGCGCCGCCCGAGAGCCACGGTATTATGCCGGCGCGTCCGGCGATGTCGGGCCGCCTGTCGAGCGTGCGCTCGACGGACTGCCGCCTGCGCCAGCGCTCGATGGCCTTCGCGTCGCCGTTCAGCAGCACATCCGGCACGCGCTCTCCGCGCCACTGCGCGGGGCGCGTGTAGTGCGGCGTGTCGAGCATTCCGCTGTAGAAGGAATCTTCTTCAACGGAGCTTTCGCTGCCGACTACGCCCGGGATGAGGCGCGACACGGCGTCGACTATCGCCATCGCCGGCATCTCGCCGCCCGTCAGCACGAAATCGCCGAGAGATATTTCCATATCCACGTACTTTTCCGTGAAGCGTTCGTCCACGCCCTCGTAGTGGCCGCAGACGATGACGAGGTGCTCTTTGCGCGCGAGGTCTTCCACGAGCTCCTGATGGAGGCGGACTCCCTGCGGGCTCGGGTAGACGACGTACGGCTTTGCGCCGCCGGAGACCGATTCGACCGCTTTCGCGAGCGGCTCCGCCATGAGCATCATGCCGCCGCTGCCGTAGCAGTAGTCGTCTATCTGCCTGTACGAGCCTTCCGAAAAGTCGCGGATGTCCACGACTTCCGCTTCGAGCTTCCCCGCCGCTATGCCGCGCCCGAGCACGCTCGAAGCGAGGTAGTTGCGCATCAGCTCCGGGAAGGCCGTGATGACGGTTATCTTCATCTCAGTCCCACAATCCCTCTGGAATATTCACTGTCATGGTGCCTCCCGCCACGTCGATGGAGACGACCGCGTCTCCGACGGCCGGCACGGGTTTTTCTTTGCCGTCGGGGGTTTTCACGACGTAGACGTCGTTGCTGCCCGTCTGGATGATTTCGCTCACCCGTCCGAGGTTTTCCCCCGTAGCTGCGTCGAGAACGGCGAGGCCGATTATATCGTCCAGCCAGTATTCGTCCTCTTCGAGCTCGACCCTTTCGTCGTTCGGTACGGTGACGGAGGCGCCCTTCATGGCCTCGGCGGCGTTTCTGTCCTCGACGCCCTGAAGGTGAAGGAAGAACGTGTTCTTCCCCTCGTATGGCTCAAGCCTGCGCACCTTCCAGCTTTTCACGGGCTTGCCAGGCAGCGATATGTCGAGATGTTTCATCCCGATGAACCGCTCTGGAAAGTCCGTCAGCGGTATCAGGAGCATGTCGCCCCGGACGCCGTGCGCGGCGGCTATTTTGCCTATCTCGCACCGTCCTTCGAGAGAAGGATCAGTCTTCTTTGACATCGACATCCACCTTTTCGCCCGACTTTATCGAGGCCGCCTTCGCAACGTGGCGGATGGCGTTGATGGTGGAGCCTTTCTTGCCTATCACGCGGCCCACGTCCTCGGAGTCGACTCTTATCGTTACGAGTATGACCCCGCCCTCGGAGCGGTCCTCTTCTACGCGAACCGCCTCGGGCTTCGTGACGAGCCTGCGCACTATCAGATCAACCAGGTCGACATAATTCGCCATGATTTATCCGCCCTATTCCGCTTCAGCCGCCGCTGCGGGAGCGTCGATGACTCCGGCCTTCTTAAGCAGCTCCTTCGCCGTATCGGACGGAGAAGCGCCGTTGCCGAGCCAGAACGCCGCGCGCTCTGCGTTTATCTTGATCTCCGCCGGGTCTACGAGCGGGTTGTAGGTCCCGAGTATCTCTATGAAACGGCCGTCTCTCGGGGAATGAGAGTCCGCCACAACCAGACGATAGAAAGGAGCCTTCTTTTTCCCGTGACGGGAAAGACGTATACGTACTGACATCTTGCGTTAACACCTCCTGTGTCTATTCTCTTAATGCTCTATTGAAAACGGATTATATCCGGCTCAATCAAATTCAGCGGAAGAAGCCGCGCTTTCCGCCCATGCCCGGCGGCATACGGAAGCCGCCTTTTTTGCCTCCGGCCATCTTGCCGAAGGTCTTCATCATGGATTTCATCTGCTCGTACTGCGCGAGCACCTGATTCACCATCTGCACCGAGGTGCCGGAGCCCTCCGCTATCCTGCGGCGGCGGCTGCCCTTGATTATCTCCGGGTTGCGGCGCTCCTTCGGCGTCATCGAGAGGATTATCGCCTCCGTCTGCTTCATGCGCTTCGGGTCAATCTCGGCGTTCTTCAGCGCCTTCGCCGCGCCCGGAATCGGCAGCATTTCTATAACCTTCTCCAGCGGGCCGAGCCTCTTTATCTGCTGGAGCTGCATCAGCATATCCTCGAGCGTGAAGCGGTTTTTCTTCAGGCTCTCCGTCATGCGCTCTATGTCGGCCTCGGATGTCGCGGACTGGACCTTTTCAAGCAGCCCCTCCATGTCCCCCATGCCGATGATGCGCTGCGCCATGCGCCGCGCGTCGAAAATTTCAAGATCTTCCGTCTTTTCGCCGCAGCCCGCGAGCTTGATCGGCACGCCGGTGCTCGCGCGCACCGCGAGGGCCGGGCCTCCACGCGCGTCGCCGTCGAGCTTCGTCAGCACGACGCCCGTCAGCCCGAGGCGCTCGTGGAAAGTGTTCGCGACGTTGACGGCCTCCTGCCCGGTCATCGAGTCTACGACGAGAAGGATTTCCGTCGGGTTCGAGGCGGATTTCATAGTTTCCAGCTCGCGCATCAGCTCGTCGTCCATCTGGAGGCGTCCCGCCGTGTCGAGCAGAATCATGTCGCAGAGGTGCGACTCCGCGTAATCGCGCGATTTGCGCGCGACCGCTACGGGGTCCGTCTCGCCCTGCTCGGGGCCGAAGAATGGAATGTTCGCCTTCTCCGCGAGCACGCGGAGCTGGTCGACGGCCGCGGGCCTGCGAAGGTCGCAGGCGACGACGAGCGGCTTGTGCCCCTTCGACATACGGCGCGCGATTTTGACCGTCGTCGTAGTCTTACCGGAGCCCTGGAGACCGACCATCATGTAGACCGTCGGCGGCTTCGGCGAAATCACGAGCGGCGCGGGCGCGTCGCCCATAATCTTGATAAGCTCTTCGTAAACTATCGTGAAAATAAGCTGCGACGGCGTGATGGAGTCAAGCACCTCGCGCCCAGTCGCGCGCACGCGTATCGCCTCGACGACGTCCTTGACGACCTTATAGTTGACGTCCGCTTCGAGAAGCGCGCGGCGCACCTCGCGCAGCGCTAGATTTATATCCTCTTCCGAAAGCTTTCCCTTGCCGCGGAGGCTTGAGAAAATATTTTCAAAACGTTCTTTGAGCGAATCAAACATTGCCTACCCCTCCAGCAGCTTCTTGAAATTTATATAAAAATCCTCGGGCAGCCGCGATTTATTCTCTTCGAGCTCCCGCTCCATAGCTTCGAGCCTGCGCCTCAGCGCGGCGAGGCCGAACGAGGCTTCATACTCCTCCATGTGCTCCCGCGCGCGCGCCACAAGGTCGTGAACCCCCTGCCGCGAGACGCCGAGCGCCTCCGCCGCCTCCGCGAGCGAAAAATCCCGCATGAGGATCATCTCGCAGGCGAGACGCTGCTTCTCCGTGAGCCGCTGCCCGTAGTTGTCAAACAAAAGCACGTCCCGAACGCGCTGATTCAGAGAATCTCTCTCCGCCAAGGCAGCCACCCCCAGTCAACCAGTGGATTATACAGGGTGTTGGGGAAGGTGTCAAGGAATTTGGCTTGACAGCGCATATTCTCCATAATATAAAATATTGTTGCCGGCAAATCCTTCTTTTATAATGAAAACGACGGCGAGGTGGGGATATATGGGCGACAAAGCAGCATTGGCCGCGAAATATCAGTTATCATCTGTTATACAAGAGATAAAAACAGTTCTCGACACAGCGCGCAGACAAGCAGCCAGTCAAATCAACCGAGAGCTGCTGAATACATACTGGCAAATCATATGCGAGTACGAGCAGTCGCAGCCGGAACGCGCAGACTATGGCAAACAGACGCTGAAAGAGCTTTCCAAAGCGCTGACCAGAGAATTCGGCAAAGGATTCTCCCGCTCCAATCTTCAAAATATGCGCGCCTTCTATTTGACTTATCCAAATCGCCAGACGCTGTCTGGCAAATTGAGCTGGTCTTATTACTGCGAATTACTCTCCTTTGCTGACGCGGATAAGCGCAGCTTTTACGAAAAAGAGACTGTCAAGGCAGATTGGTCTGTGCGTGAGCTGAAACGCCAGATAGAAAGCTCGTTGTTTGAACGCCTTTTGCTTTCCCGAGGCGACGCGAGCAAAGAGCAGGTATTGGCGCTCGCTATGAACGGCAACGAGATAGCGCGCCCGGCGGACGTCATTCGCGACCCTTATGTTTTTGAATTCCTCGGCCTGCCGGAAGACAAGCCCGTAATGGAGAGCGACCTTGAGCGCGCGCTTGTTTGCCAAATCGAAAAAGTTTCTGCTCGAACTCGGGCGCGGCTTCATGTTCGTCGGCACGCAGCAGCGCGTTACCGTCAACAATACGCACTACTATGTGGACATGGTATTTTACAATAAAATTCTTAGAGCATATGTTCTGATAGAGCTGAAGACATCCAAGCTGACGCCGGAAGCGGCCGGACAAATCAACATGTATCTGAACTATTACGCCGCAGAGGTCAACGACGCCGACGACAATCCTCCGATTGGTATTATACTCTGCACCGATAAAGACGAAATAACGGCAGAGTACGCTTTAGGCGGCCTGTCCAACAACATTTTTGCGTCGCGCTATGTGCTCTATATGCCTGACAAGGAACAGCTCGTCGCGCAGGTAGAAAACGTCATGAAGAAATGGCGGGGGCAAAAATCGTAGAAGACGCGCGCCGTTTATTACGTCTTGCCAACCCGTCCCGTCCGTTATAAAATACGTTGTATGAGTACGATAGTTTTGAACCGCCGTTTTGATAACGTTTGTTGTCGCCGCACGGAGTTATAGACCGCGCGGACGGTGCGCCGCGCGCATAGAGGCGCGGCCCGGGGCGGAATAATTTTATACGTAGCCGGAAGAAGCAAAATTTTCAGGGGGCCTGCGAAAGCGGGCCCTCTTTTTTATTGCAGGAGGTAATGACATGAACGCATGGAGGACTATCAGAAGCGACTATCTCGCGGCTAAGCGCAACGACCCGTCGATTTCGGACGGCGCGCGCGGATTTTTCGAGGTCCTCCTCTGTACGCCGGGCTTTTTCGCCATAACGGCGCACCGCGGGATTCATTTTCTGCATTCGACGCTGCATATACCTGTTCTGCCGCGGCTGCTGTCGCTTTTCGTGCGATGGTGGACGGGGATTGAAATTCATCCGGCGGCGAAGATAGGCGCGGGCTTTTTCGTCGACCACGGCGCTGGGGTCGTGATAGGCGAGACGGCGGAGGTGGGCGAGAATGTGACGCTTTTCCACGGCGTCACGCTCGGCGCGACGGGCAACGAAAAATCTCACAAGCGCCACCCGACGCTCGGCGACAATATTTTCGTCGGAAGCGGCGCGAAGCTGCTGGGGCCGATAACGGTCGGCTCGAATTCAAAGATTGGGGCGAACAGCGTCGTGCTGCGCGACGTGCCGGAGGGGGCGACTGTGACGGGCGTCCGCGCGCGCGTCGTAAAGCTCGGCGGCTCGCCGGTGCGTCAGCAAACCGCCGCCGAAGCCTACGCCGCGGAGCTGGAAGCTCGCCTCGCGCGTCTCGAGGAGGAGATGCGCGAGCTCCGCGCGGCCCGCGCGGAGACGCCGCCGTATCTTTCCGTTCAGCGTTTTTCCGCCGCTTCGCGCAGGCGCGGAACGCCGCGCGCGGGCGCGTGATATTTCACATTCCGAGCGTTTTTTGCGCCGCCCGCAACGCTTCCGGCGGCGCGCCGGGGCTTTTTGGCCCGTTCAAAGCGGCGCTGACGGCGCGGCGTCCGCGGAATTGACGCGCATTTTCGCCGCGTCTTATCGCGCGCGGCGCGCGTTCCGCACTGGATGCGCACCGTTCGCGCCGTCCCGCGCGCGATGAAAATCGCTTTAGTTTCAAAATTCCGCCACGATGTAAATTTTATCAAAATATTTTTTATTTTTTCATATAAATATTCTAACGTTGACATTGCGGCTCTTCTGATATATCTTTTACATTGTAGTTTGTAGAATTGCTTACTCATTTCTGTATGTTTCTTTGAGCGGGCTTTTGCGGCCCGGACGGGCCGTAGTTATAAAAGCAAGAATCTGAAGGGAGAGGTAACAAGCAATGAAAAAGTTGGCAGTATTTATGACGTCCGTCCTTGTTTTCGCCATGATGGCGACGGCGGCCTTCGCGGCGGATCAGATCGTGTTCCGTTTCGCGGGACAGCAGCCTGTCGAGCACCAGTGCACGAAGATGATGCAGGACTTCGCGAAGGAAATCGCGGAGAAGACCAACGGGCACGTCAAAATCGACGTCTATCCCGCCAGCCAGCTCGGCGACTACACGCTCGTCATGGAAGAGCTCATCCGCGGCACCGTCGACATGTCGGTAACCTCGTTCGCCAGCTCGTTTGACCCGCGCTTCGAGCTCGTTTACATCAACGGCTACGTCAACAGCTACGACCAGGCCAAGGAAGTCTTCGCCCCCGGCGCGTGGCTCCCGAACAAGCTCACCGAACTCGGCTCGGCCCTCGGCGTCCGCGTCCTCGGCTCCTATGTCGAAGGCATGATCGGCGTCGGCTCCACGAAGCCCATCAACGAACCGCTCAACCCGAAGGTCGACAAGGGCGTCCTCACCCGCGTCCCGAACATGGACACCTACATGCTCGGCGCTCAGGCGATGGGCTTCCGCACCATCACCATTCCCTGGGCTGACGTTTACCAGTCCCTCCAGACCGGCGTCTGCGACTCCGTCAACGGTATGGCTACCGCGGCAGTCTACACGAGCCTCGGCGACGTCATCAAGTACTGGTACGCCACGAACTACTCGATGGAGTACCTCCCGCTCATGATCAGCGAGAAGTCCTGGCAGAAGCTCTCCCCCGAGGAGCAGAAGATATTCCAGGAAGCCGCGAAGAACTTCACGCTTAAGTCCATCGACACCGCTCAGTCCGAAGACCAGAAGTACATGGATCTCATGAAGAAGAAGGGCATCGAGGTCTTCACCTACACGCCCGAAGAGCTCCAGCCCATCAAGGAAGCCTGCGTAACCTCCTGGGAGAAGCTCGGCCAGCGCGGCATGACCCCCGAACTCATGAAGGAATTCAGAGAGCACCTCGGCGACTAAGCCAATCGCTGAACGTTTCAGAAACGGCAAAAGCGGCCCTTTAAGGGCCGCTTTTTTAATGCCTTAGCGCCTGGGTTATACCGGCCCGGCTTAACGACTGCACGGCAGCCGCCGGGCAAATTTTAAGCCGCCGCCTCTGCGGCATAGTTGGCTGACCTAAAGAGCACGGACGCGTTTGCTCATTTAACTTTAGACAAGAGACAGCACAGCTCGTCATTCCGCGCTTGACGCAATGCGCTGTTCGCGCCAGCAAACAAATCGAAATATCTTTAGCGTATTGCTAACGCCCGATGAAGCGGGGCGGGCCCTATCGGCGGCGTTTTGCCGATGGACGCGGAGTCCAGTGACGTCAAGCTCCGCAGTGTATCGGAGACAAAAGTCGCTAGATGCCGGGTCAAGCCCGGTATGACGATATGGCCGTTTTTCTTTGTAAGCTCAATTACTGTAACAACAAAGCCTACGACGCCGCGGCAATTTCTAGGCCGCCGCCCAGCCGCAAACTCAGCGGGGGAATCAGCCAGGCAACCTAACTTCACCGAGGGCTGGCCGGTTCGCCGAAGCGCGGCATGACGCGGCGGCGTCTCTTAAATGAACTTAAAAGGATATAACGTTATGCACAGCCGCATGCGGGCATGTCCATTGCTGCGCCGCAGGATTGCCATACAAAAACGGAGGCCGCGTCAAATAACGACGGCCTCCGTGCTGTTTATGCGCTGATCTCTGAAAATGCGGTTCTCGCGGACAAGCCGCGCGGACGGCGCTATATCCTCGCGACTCCGCTCTTGCGCGCGGCCTCCGCGACGGCCTTCGAGACATGCTCGCAGACGCGCGGGTCGAAGGCGGCGGGGATGATGAACTCGGGGTTCAGCTCTTCGTCGCTGACGAGATTCGCGAGAGCCATCGCCGCGGCTATCTTCATCTCCTCGTTGATGTCGCTCGCGCGCACGTCGAGAGCGCCGCGGAAAATGCCCGGGAAGGCCAGCACGTTGTTGATCTGGTTATAGTAGTCGCTGCGTCCCGTGCCGATGACCGCCGCGCCAGCCTCGAGCGCGAGCTCCGGCATGATTTCGGGCGTCGGGTTCGCCATCGTGAAAAGCACGGGCTTCGGCGCCATCGTGCGTATCATATCCTGCGTGACGACGCCGGGGGCGGAGACGCCGATAAAGACGTCCGCGCCGCGCATCGCGTCGGCGAGCGAGCCGGTCCTGTGCTCATGGTTCGTGATTTCTATCATGGCAAGCTTCTCTTTGTTTGAGCCCGCGGTCTCCTTGCAGATGATGCCCTTGCGGTCGCAGAGCAGCACGTCGCCGACGCCGACGGAGAGCAGCAGGCGCGCGATGGCGACTCCGGCGGCTCCCGCACCGTTCATGACGACGCGGATGTCGGACATCTTCTTATCCACGAGCTTCAGCGCGTTGACGAGCGCCGCGAGCGTGACGACCGCCGTACCGTGCTGGTCGTCGTGGAAAACGGGGATGTCGAGCGTCGCCTTCAGCGCGCGCTCGATTTCAAAGCAGCGCGGCGCCGCGATGTCCTCGAGGTTGATTCCGCCGAAGCTGCCCGCGAAGAGCGAAACGGCCTTCACAATCTCGTCCACGTCATGCGTGCGCACGCAGAGCGGAATCGCGTCCACGCCGCCGAATTTCTGGAAGAGGACGCACTTCCCCTCCATGACAGGCATTCCCGCCTCCGGCCCGATATCGCCGAGGCCGAGCACTGCGGAGCCGTCCGTGATGACGGCGACGGTGTTCCAGCGGCGCGTGAGCTCGTAGCTCAGCGACGGGTCCTTCTGTATCTCAAGGCAGGGCTGGGCGACCCCAGGCGTATAGGCCAGAGAAAGCTCCTCCTTATTGCTCACAGACAGCGGAGAAGTGACCCGTATCTTCCCTCTCCATTCACGATGCAGTCTCAAACTCTCTTTTGCGTAATCCATAAAAATACCTCTCCTTTAGCAGAGTATAAAACGCACAAGAATATCGGGTTGGCGCAAATACCTTTTTAGGACGCGAACCTTTCTATATTTTATCAAAAGAATTAACGGAGGCGGATAAAGATGAAACAGCGAGTTTCATCAGACCTATATCGTCACATGGTGCTAAACTAAAGCTCCAGCATACAGCATGATCCTATTATCAACGATAAAAATAGGGAAACGGAACATACAATAAATGTGTATAATAATATCAACAAATTGTGCTCATGGGAGCAATGCATAATGTTCATAAAACCTAATGCCAAGATTCCGCGCTGGAGCAGATACTTAAGTTAATACAACATAAAGAGATTTTTCCTGGGACACGGCTTTTTGAAACCGACCTAGAAAAAATATTGGAGATGAGCCGCACACCGATACGTGGCGCACTGGATCAGATGGTTGTCGACGGGATTTTACAAAAAAAATCGCGAGCAGCGTGGATATTTGTTTCCCAAGCTGTCTTCTTCCGATTTGTACGAAGCATATATATTCAGAGAACGCCTCGAAGTCTT
>ENA-OQCL01000821-OQCL01000821.1-human-gut-metagenome-genome-assembly--contig:-NODE-821-length-13181-cov-22.411598_pt1 | contig 13181 bp, 10 predicted proteins | sample MGYA00242502_ERZ504586 | MGnify/ENA primary metagenome ERZ504586 (study PRJEB26092, sample SAMD00036316) | human gut metagenome | host: Homo sapiens | study: EMG produced TPA metagenomics assembly of... | reverse complement strand
TGATGCCGCAATCGAAGCAGCCCTCCACGGTCTGATGCGCCACGCCCGGCGTCGGGATCACGTGCAACATGTAGGCGTCCGCACCGCTCGCGACCAGGCCGCTCACCAGCGCCGCCTCGAACATATAGCTCGAGCGACGCGTGTCCTTGCCCACGATCACGCGCGCTTTGGTCCCGCGGTTGGCGCCGTAATACCAGCCCACAAAGCGGCCGATCTTATAAGCGTGCTCTACCGTCAGTCCAACGTTGGCCTCACCGCGAAAGCCGTCGGTGCCAAAGTACTTCATACCTTACTTATCCTGTTCAAACGTTTGAGCGGTTGGCGTGGTGCGAACCTTAAGCGCTTTGTGCCCAGAGTCCTTCGAAGTCGTGACCGTGTACTCGACCTTTATGTCTTGTCCAAGAAGCATGTGGACGCCGCCCCATGCGACCTTCAAGCCATCGTGCGTCGCTTCGTTCATCTCGATAGAACCGGAGCCCGAAGTCTTAATGTCCGAAATGCTGCCTCCCGCAGGAGCGTAGAGATAGAGCCTCAGCACCTCGTCATCAATATCCTGGCTAATGCCGTTATGGCCCTGGAAATAACCAGGCATCTCGGCCTTCTCCTGAGGGGTCATCGTGTTCTTGAGCGTGGTGGTCACTCGATACGTTGTCGAGCCATCGGCATTTTCAACCGAAGAATCGATGGTGACTCGCTTATCGAGGAACCAATCCATCTTTGAATAGCTGTAGTTGTTCACATAGACGCCCAAGATCGGAGCCTCCGACGTATCGGTTTGGAGGGCGCCCGATATTCCAAGAGCCTTCGCGGCCTTTTCCTCGTCATCGTTTCTCGAATACATGAGGATGCGACCCTCGGAAGCACCCTTTTCGATGGCGGCAGCGATCTTAGTAATATCGCTGGAGCCCAGTTCGTCCACGATCTTGTTAAAAGCCGATCCGGCGACGGCCGCAAAAATGGCGTCCTGTTCCTCTACCGGGTAATTCCAATAAATATCGTGCAGCAGCACCTTTGCAGCGTTGCTTCCGTCGACGACGGTGCCGTCGGGAAGCTGCGTGCTGCCCACAATGCCGAGCATATACTGCAAAAATACCGGATCGACTGCAAATACGCCGTCGATGTCATCTCCAACAATGGCCTTTTGCATATCGCTGGCAAGCTGAGCCGCACGCGGATAATCGGGCGTCATCGTAACGTCGCCCATCGTGTATCCGAGCGTGTTGAATCCGGTCAGCCCCCATCCGGTCGTGAACAGGTTTGCCTCTTCATCGGTGATGGGAAGCGGGCTCAAAGGCTCTTTCATCATGTCGACTTTGACAAAATCTCCCAGCTCAAGCTTACCGTCAGTCACTGACATCACGCCGCGAGAACCCGGGAAACCGCCGCAGGCGCGGATCTCGACATTGCTCATCGCGAGCACAAGATAATGACGCGTCTGGCCGTTAGCGCCGAGCATCTGGGGCAGAACGGGGGCGATCTTCTCTGCCGCGTCGACTGCACCGTCCAGGGTGGCAAAGCCGTCCTTTGCCTTATCGACCAGCTCGGTCACCTGGGCGATATGCGTATCGCCAATACCCTGCACCTTTTTGTTGGCGCTCTTAAACGCCTTCGAGCTATCGGAGAGCGAATCGGCGACCGCCTGCAGCGCGGACACGTTGATTGTCCCGTCCTGGAACAGCTTGCCGGGCGTTGCCTGAGCGAGATTATCGGCCATGGGAACCAGCGCGCCGCTCGAAACATCGGACAGAGCGTCGACCATGGTGCGGGCGGCGTTAATATCACTGCCGTACACCGGAATGAACGAAGCCATCGTCCACACCGGGCTCGAGGTCTCCTTCTTCATGCTGCTGCAGAGCTCGTCGATCTTTTTCGCATCGTCGGGCAGGGTCGAAAAATCGCCCGACGTGACCTTGTCCTTAAGGCCGCCGACGATCTCGACAGTTTCCTTTGCCTGGCTCTTCACGGTTTTTGCCGAGTTAAGCAGCATGAAGCCACCCACGCCAAACACGACAAGAACCACCGCGACGATGGCGGCGACAACGGCTGCAACGCGGCGCTTCTTGCGCTCGCCCTTGCGATGGCGATGGCGAACCAGGCCGTTCGAGGTCGTGCTCGTCGAGGAATCACCGCCGTAGTTCAATCCAAAATCGTAATAATCTTCTTTAGAGCCCGAGCCCTTAAACTCGGCACCGTCGTCATTGAGACGGGCAAACGTGCCGGTTTCGGAAGCGCCCGTATAGATAGTGCCTAGGTTACCCGTAAGCCCTGCGTCTTCAGCAGAAGAAGCACTATTGGCGGGATTGGCAGAGTTGATGGGGCTGGCGTTGTGGGCGCTATGAGCGTTGTTAGCGGGGCCAGTGGGGCCGGCGACATTTGCACCGCCCGTTGGCGCCGGACGGACCCCGGCCGACGAAGCCGCAGAGCTCGACCCGCCCGGAAATGCCTGCCTGCCTACGCGACCAGCCTGTTTTGCCTTTTGAGACTGCTCGTACAGAGCGGCAAACATCGCCGTTTCGCCCGGAGACGTACGGTTGCCAGCACCGTTTTGGCTGGATCCACTCGGTACGCCAGCGTTTCCAGTCCCATTTGAACGCGGCGGAACTGCAGGGCGCTCGCCGTCGCCGTTCTTAAAGTGGTTACCAGCCATAGAGGAGTCCTCGCAATACTAAAAGTCAATAACGCTATTAGTTTATGACATATTTGGCATCGTCAGTTAAACTCCAGACGCAGGCTCCAGTTCGCGGAATTGTGGTGCAACACCGTGTCCGTCTAGGCAGCGGCGTAAGCTATACCGTCAGGAACATCATCACGATGATCATGGCAAAGCCAATCAGGTCGGTGGGCAAAAACACCGTTCCCAGCATAACGGCGCTGGTAATGGTTGCCGAGACCGGCTCCACAGTTCCGATGAGACTCGCATGTACGGAGCCAATATCCTTAACGCCCTGCATATAGAGCATATACGCCAAGAAAGAGCCCACGATCACAAACACCGCGAGCGCTTCGACGCCGGCAGCATCGAGGGCAGGCATATGAGCCCACGGCCGCACAAAGACACTCGAAACGACACCCGCCGTGAGCATAGCCGAGCCCGTAACAATAGGGCTGCCGTATTCGGGCAGAATCTTGGCGGGAATCACCGCCATACAGGCGGCGCTAACCGCACACATAAGACCTGCTGCCAGGCCAAGCGGCGAGATATTCAGGCTGGTTGGGTCGCCGCCGGTAGCGATTAAAAAGGTGCCGCCCAGGGCCAACCCAATGCCAACGGCCTCACGCACGCGAGGCATGCGATGGTCGATCACGCAGGCGTAGCCCATGATGATAACGAGCTGCAGGCACTGGAGCACCGTCGCAGTTCCGGCATTGGTCAAGCGCACGGCCGAAAGATAACAAAACTGGTTAAAGAGCAGGCCAAAAGCGGTAAAGAGCAGCAGCTGCTTGCGATCAGCGGGCGTCGTCCAAAGCTTGACCAGACGTGCGCGGTCGCGCGTGACGACCACAGCCATAAAGAGCAGGCCGGCGAGAATCTGCCGTATGCTCATAAGCCACAGCGTATCGACATGGTAGGTATCGAACAAAAAACTCGCGCTGGTACCCGAGAAACCCCAAAACGAACCGCCCACCAGCGTGGCTAAAACGCCCGTGATCATCTTGCGCGTCTGGGCGTCGTTGAGACGGTCGCGCCAGGCGCGACGGGTGTTGCGGCTGAGCTCGTCGGTGCCATCCGGTACGACAAAATCGGACGCCGCCGTCATCGGCACCGAAGCCCTTTCGCGTGCACGCTGAGCTGTGCGCTCCTGCTCCATTCCACTCCCCCGAAATCAATTGGCAACAAGGCGCTCAAACTGTAGCACGAATATCGGCATGAAAAAGCAGACGATTCGGAACGTCTATGAGCATCCAAATTGCAGGGACGAAAAGCGCAGCCGCGCTATGCCGAGTGGCTGGAACCGTCTAGGGCGCCGGGTTCGGCTTCTGCACTTCCATCGACATGCTCGCCGTCGACCTGATCCTTGGCACTGTCCTGGCCTTCCTGCTCGCAGCGACGTTTTTCGCGAATCTGCTCCACGGCTGCGCGCAGGGCGGCCTCGTCCTCGGCGCGCGCCACCTCTTGTGTGGTTTTGACCATATGGCGAATCTCGAGCACCAGCAGCACGATCAGCGGCACCACGATAAGCGGGAAGAACAGCAGCGGATTGGTGAGCAGCGACACCACCACGCCAGGCCTGCCGAGACAAAGACCACGCGGCCACCACATCGGCGGCGGCACGGCGCGCGTCTCGACCGGACGTTGGCGTCGCCTTGGTGTGGTAGACCGGCGAGCCGTCGGATGCGGCCTCCACGGATACGATGCGATGCGTGTTGAGCGAACCCTCCAGCGCGTCATCTGACGAATGGAAGGTGACGATATCGCCCACCTGGTAGACCTGGCTGTTGTCGGTATCGACGACGATAAACGAATGCACGGGAATCGCCGGCTCCATCGAGCCGGTCAGCGTGCGCATAAAGCCATAGCCCATGATGGTGGGGATCTCGCCGGCGGGCGTGAACACCGTACGCAGCAGCACCACAAAGGCGACCAGGATCACCACGGTCGCCAGCACGTTGATCACGCGGAGCACGTGCTTCATCACTTGTCGTCGTCCTTTGCGGAAGTCTCGGGGACGGCAGCGACCTCGGCCTCGGTGACATCCGCCGTAGAAGCGCCATCCTCGTCAGGCGCGGCGGCCACGTCCTCGCCAGCCTCGCCGCGCAGACGAGCCAGCAGATAGCGCGACAGACTGTTGCCCTCGGCACGGCGCTCGGCACGGGCGCGATCGCGCTCGGCCTGCTCCAGCTCGTGCGCCAACGAGTCCAAGCGCTGCTGCATCTCGGCGCGGGCGGCCTCGAGCTCGCGCTCGTGCGCGGCCTTGGCGGCGGCGAGTTCCCGCTCAATACGCTCCCCCGCCTCGAGCTCGGCCGTGGCGATACGCGCGTCGGCGTCGGCACGGGCCTCCTCGGCGGCACGCGTGGCAGCGTCGCGCTCGGCAGCGGCAGCGGCGACCCTCTCGCTAGCGTCCACCGTAGCCTGCTCCACAGCAGAATCGGCGGCTGCACGGGCGGCATCGATCGCAGCATCGGCTGCCTGCTGAGCAGCGGAAACCTTTTCCTCGGCCGCGGCAACGGTGCCGGCGAGCTTCTGCTCCGCCACAGCAGCGGCGGCGTCGGCCGCCTCGGCCGCGGCACGGGCATCGCGCTCGGCCGTCAGCTGCACTTCCTCAATCTGCAGCTGGGCGGCGTCCAGCTTGGCATGCACCTCGGCGAGCTCAGCTGCGGCGGCGTCCTTGGCGGCCTGCAGCTCGGCGGCATCGGCTTCCGTCTTGGCAGCCAAGGCCGCGGCGGACTCACTCTTGACCTGCGCGACCTGCTCGGCGGCCGTCTGCTCGGCGGCAGCAACCTTGGCGTCCGCGTCGGCACGAGCGACCGCAACCTCGGCATCGGCCTCGGCGCGCATCTGCGCCAGCTGCGCCGCTGCGGTCTCACGCGCCTCGACAGCGTCGGCCTCGGCAGCCTTCTTGCCGGCCTCGACATCCTCCAGCGAGGCGCGCAGTTCCTCGACATCGGCTTCGGCAATCTGTGCGCGCTGCGTCAATGCCAGCTCACGCGTCTTGGCCTCGTCCAGCTCGTCTGCCAAGTCGTCGCGTTCATCGGTCAGCGCGTGCGCCTGTACCTTCCAAGACTTGACCTGCCCCCGCAGTTCCTCGATCTGCTCGCGCGCCTCGGCCAGCGCCTGCTCGGCATCGAGCTGAGCCTGCGTGACCTCCTCCACAAACACGCGACGGACCTCGACGTCGGGCAGGTCGGGGCTATCGACCTGCACCTCCTTAATCTCCTTAATAAACTTGGGCGCCACCGGCGCGTGTTGCACGCTCTCGAGCTCCTGCAGGTTGCGCTCGTCATCGGTCAGACTCTTAAAGACGGTGTAGTTGTTAATGAGGTTGGTGTACATCTGCACCATGTACTCGTCATCGAACGCCAGCGCCTGCTGCTGCACGTCGATGTTATAGCCCACCTTGTCGTAGCGCTCCATAAACTGCCACAGCTGGTAGCACTTGCGGTAGTTGGGGTCCTTCATGATGAGGTTGGTGCGCTGAATGGGGCTGCGGACCGCACTGCACCCGTTCATGATCTGGCAGAACGACGCACCACGCAGCGCCATGACCAGACGGCGCACGCGGTCGATGCGCATAAAGACGTCCATGTTGTCGGCATCGTTCTCGGCAAAGCTCTGGCGGTTCTTGACCGTCATCTCGACGTTGTACTCGATCTCTTCGTACGCGTCGTCGATCTTGCTGTGCATCTTAAAGCGGTTGCGAATCTCGTTGCCCGTCGACCAAAAGATAACGTCGGTGCGCTTGTCCACAAACGTCAGCAGGCGCTGAATCAGGTGGTAGATAAAGCGGTTCTCGTACAGGTCGTACGTCTCGACGGTACTGACGTTGAGGATGCGCGTGGGGTGAACGCCACCATCGTCGCTCGGCGCCAAGAACTGCGTGTTCTGGCTCAGATGGCGAACGCTGTCGGCGCTGATCTTTTTGGCGAGCGAGACCGGCACCACCTCTTCCTCGGTGGTGATGAAGCGGCGCGGATTTTCGATGATAGTGTTGATGGCGTCGAGCGAGTCCTCGATCATGCTGATCCACTCCTCGTCCACCACTTTGACGAGCTCCTCACGCTGCTGCTCGATCGTGGTGCCCGAGGCCTGCGCCATCTCAAACAGATAGCGAAAGTAGCGGCTGTCCTCCTGGATGGGTTCCATCTGCTCGGAGAAGCTGGTATAAAGGTCCTGAATGGTCTCGGACATGGGTTGCTCCATAGGTTGGATCGATCGGTAAGGGGCGCGGCGACACCACACTGGGCAAACGCTACTGATTGTCTTGTCCCACGCCCCGCGCTTACGGCATTAGTAGAAGTTCTGGATCCGCTGCAGATACATGACGGAATCGGGCAGGCCGCCCTCGCCAAAGGTCTTCTCGATGTACTCGATCAGGCCCTTCATCTCGTCGCGCACAAAGCTCACGTTCATGGACTCAAACTTCTTGAGCACCTTGCGGGCGATGATGTAGTCCATGCCACCCAGCTCGGTGCCGCCGCATGCCACGTACACGGGGATAAAGTCGTACATCTGCTTGATGATACGGTTGCCAAAGGCCAGCTTAAAGCGGGTCTGTAGGTACTGGTCCAGCTTGTGCATCTTCTGGAGCAGCTCGTCATCGATCACATACTCGACCTTTGCCTTCTGGAACAGATACTGCAGATGCTCGGCCGTCACGTGCACGCGCTCGTGCGGCTCGCACTCAAACGCGTCGGCGCGCTCGTTGAGCTCGATGGGGATCGCGCGGTCGTACACCTTGTCCGTGATGGTAAAGGTGGAGTCATCGTTGTTGGCCGTGCCAATGAACCACAGGCTGTCGGGGATGGTGAGTTTGCCGTCGTGCAGTCCCTTGGGATCGGCGGCCCACTGGGTAGGCACCAGGTCGAGCACCCACTCGTCGTGGCTGGGCATCTCGAGCACCGACAGGATCTCGGCAAAGTAGTACTCCACGCGGGCGAGGTTCATCTCGTCGAGCACGATCATGGACGGGTCCTGGCGAAGGCCGGCCTCGTACACGGCGCGGAGAAACTCGGTCTCGTTAAAGCGCTTGGAAAACTCGTTGAAGTAGCCCAGCACCTCGGTGCGATCGCGAAAACTCGGCTGCACCGACACGATGGTCGCGGGGTTGTCCAGATAGCGGCTAAAGCTGTAAGGCAGCGAGGTCTTACCGGTACCCGAGATGCCTTCCAGGATCAGTAGCTTGGAGGCGGCCATGCCGGCCACAAAGCGGCGGATAACCTCGGGCGTGTAGTAGAGATTCATCTGGCTGCAGGCGAACGCGCGGAAGCTGTCGACAAAATCCTCCAGCGAGATGGCATCGTCGTAGACCGGCGATTCCCAGTCGCGGTACTTAAGGTCCACAAGGGACAGCTTGGGGAAGCGGTTGGCCTGGGCGATTTCCTTTTCCTCGGCAAGAGTCTTGGCCTCGACGGTGGCCTTGGCCATGGCGGCCGCGGCATCCTTGACGCCCTCGCCATCGAGCGCGAGCGACGCGTTGCCCGACACCACGGCAGCCGTGGCGCCCTCGCCCGCAGGCGCACCCCCGGCGGCGCCCACCACGTTGCCCACCGTGGGCAGGTGGTCGTCGGCCAGGGCCGAGGCGCCCACGTACGGAATCTGCTTGGTGCCGCCCATGGCATTGACTTTGAGCGCCAGGAGCTTGTTCTTCTCGTCCATGAGGTCGAGCACCTGCTTGTTCAGGCGGCCGATCTCGCGATAGAGCGCCTTGTTGGACGTGTCGTCGCGATGCAGGCGGCGGTTGATGCGGTAGCGGTGGACCAGAATGGCCACAATCAACACGGGGACCGCGATGAGCATGGCAAACAGAATGACCGCGCCGATCTTGCCCACCAGGTCAAACGTGGTGAAGTAGGTCATAAAGATGTTGAAGTACTCAACCCAGCCAAACACCAGCAGGTTAAGGATGGAGCTCGCGACGGCAACGACGTTGTAGACGACCTTTGCCAACAGCTCCCAGGCAAATCCCAGAAACTCACTCACCGTCGGTACCCTCCTGCTTGGTCGCGTTCATCGCCGCCTCGGCCTCGGCCTTCAGACGACGGGCTTCCTCGAGCTTGGCCTCGGCCTGGGCGAGCTGCTCGGCGGCGTTATCGGCCGTGACGGTAGTGTCGCCCTTGCCCTCGGCGTCCACAATGGCAGCCGCGGCGGCCAGGCGGTCCTCCTCGGCCATAGCGCGCTTGAGGTTCATGCCCACCACGATGAGGTGATACACCTGGTAGATAAAGAACAGCAGCATGGGCAGCACAATCACGATGAGGAAGCCCATGGAGCTGGACAGAAAGTCCATGACCTTGCCCATCTGCGGCAGTGCAAACACGTACTTGCCCACGATATCGCCGTCACTGATGATGTGCGTATCGGCTACGTCGTTGTTGTCGCCCTTGGTGGTAAAGCTGCGCATGCCGTTGACCTCGTCAATGGCGGCGATGCGGTGCGTGTTGAGCGCGTACTCATTGTCGATGATGGTATGGAACGTCACGATGTCGCCCACCTCGAGCTTGGAGGTGTCGCACTTTTTGATGAAGATGAGGTCGCCCTTGTTAAACGTGGGCGTCATGGAGTCGGACTGCACGGCGAGCGGGGTGAAGCCGGCGATGTCAGAGACGCTGCCGTCCTCGCGCGTGGCGAGCGTGGTAAACGCATACAGGGCCGCCACCAGGATGATGATCCACATGACGACGCTCAGCGCGATGGATGCGACTTTTTTAACAGATTGCATGATGTCCCTTACTACCGTGTCTGTCTAGGTCGTGCGCGACCGGGCGGCCGCCGTGCATATCTACTGTTCCTCAATGCCTTCAAAGCGCATCGATACTGAATAGTTAGCTCCCTTTAGCATATTAGTGCAATTTGGGTCTGTTCCCTCGAGCCATATGCGAACGGTCACCGGCTTATCCGTTTCTGTTATGAGGTCGAACATATCGCTGGCCGCGGTGGCAGCGCCCGAGTCGAGCCCAAAGACGGTGGCCGCGCCGGACGAACCCCCGCCCCCATTGGGGTTGTAGATCCAAGTGTGGCCGTCGGCGGTAAAGCTCATGCGCATGGCGCTGGCCATACCCTGCGTGTCGGAGCTAAACCGCGTGCCGGACACGCCGCCGTCGCCATCCTGCCCGGTCAGGCGCACGCGCAGGTCCGTACTGCTCATAAAGTGCAGCGTGAACTCCAGGTAGGCGCCGGTGGCCGGGTCGGCGGTGGAACCGTCCTCGGAGGTGAAGGTCTGATAGTCGCTCGTGGTGACGGGTTTGAGCTTGGATGCGTCGATGTCCACGCCCTTTTCGCTGGCGATGCGTGCCGAGATCTGGTCGAAGCCCAGGCTGTGGACGTATCCGTCGAACGTGGCATGCTCGTCCAGGTCAAAGCGCAGCGAACCGTCGGCGTTGGCGTCGATCATGAGCATGCGGGTTTTGGCGCTATCGGCGATGGAAAACCAGGCAAAGGTTGCCATAGCTATCGCCACCAGGGCAAACAGTACCAGTACCACGGTGGTGGTGAGCTTGCGGCGCAGGTCGGTGTCGGCGGGCGCGGCGGCGTTGGGCTTGCCGGTGGCGGGCGTGCAGTTGGCGGCGGGTTGCTTACGCGTCATGGCTACTCACCGTCCAAGGTCGCAAAGAGGGCCAGGTGCAGGGTGCCCGGATCCTGATAGAGATAGTCGGCGCTATCGGGGTCGGTGCCCTCGATGTAGTAATAGATGTCCAGACGATAGGTCTGGCCCAGCCCCAGCGTGGCGAGCGCGTTTTGCGGGCGCGTGGCCGTCTCGCTCGTGTCCAGGGTAAAGGCGGCCGGGTCCTGCGTGACGTTGGCACCGCAAGCGAGCTGGCCGTTTTGCCAGCCCAGCAGCATGCCCTCGGTGTAGCCCGCCAGGCCCGCAGGCGCGGTCGAGGGATGCTCGCCGCGATGGCCGCCATCGGAGCTGTCGAGCTCAAAGATATTGGCGGCAAGCACCTGGCCGCCGCTCGAAACCTTAATGCCCACGCGGGCCGCGCGCAGCAGCTCGGCATCGGCACCCTGCGGGACCAGTGACTCGGCCAGATACAGGCTGACCTTGCCCTTTACTTTGCTGGCGCCCGTTCCGGTAATGGTGGGGCACAGGTCGATCCAGCCGTGATAGTAGGCAGAGCCGTTGTCTTTTGCCTGCTCAAACACCGTGGCATCGCCGGCCGAGTTGTTTTGCGCGCAGGCAGCAAAGCCGTTGAGGTCAAAGGTCGAGACCGGGCAGAGCGTCACAGCGCCGGTCGCGTTGGAAGTCAGGGAAACGTCGCCCTGCTGCGACCAGCTGCCGCGATCGGCATCGCCCAGCTCCAGCACCAGCTTGGACGTGTCGCTGTGCACGCTCACCGAGTTGGCGTTGACCTTCATGTTGTTGGTAAACCAGGCGTAGGTCGCCGCGCCCAGCGTGGCGGCGAGTGCCACCATGACGAGCGCGATGTAGGCACGTGCATGGCGAGCGTGGCGGCGAGCGGCGGCGGGCTCGAGGCGTTCGCGCTCGGCGGCTGCGTTGGAGGGGACCGCGGGGGTCGCGCTCTCGGCGTTGGCCTTGCAGCTATCTGCTGGCATGTGCTTCTGATCTTCCATGTCACTCGCCCCCTTATGCCTTGGCCGCGGCAAAGGCAAGCTGCAGCACCACATCGCGGGCCTGAGCCTCGTCGATGCAATTAGCGTCACAGCCTTCCATGTACACAACGTAGCGAACGCTTGCCACCTCGTTGGCGGCCAGCGTGCAGATGGGCGTGGCGCCCGCGCGCGCCGTGGGCGTGTCGCCGGTGCCGTCCATGCTGTAGGCGTTTATGGCGCGCGCAGGGTCAGCGGCGTAGGTCCAGCCCGAGGCGCCTGCTGCCACAACCACGCCGTCTTGCGCGGTGGTGCGCCTGCTGGTGGCGCCCGCGGTGCTGCCCAGGTCGTCGCAGGTAAAGATATGCGTTTGCGTGCCCGATGGGGTCGTGATGACCAGGCCCAGGCGCAACGCGGCCAGCAGCTGCGGGTCGCTCGTCACGCTCATCTGGCCCTGATACAGGTACACGTTGAGCGCGCTGCCGCTGCCCTTAAGGTACAGCGTGCCCGAGAGAGCGTAGTCGTCCAGCTGCGCTGTGCAGTCGGCGTAGTCGGTCGTGATACCCGCGGCGTTTTGGAACGTGCCACGCCAAAAGCGGGAAAGGTTTGCCGTCGAGATGGGATAGAGCGTCTTGTCGGCCGCGGCAAGCGCGGCCGTCGTGTCCCAGGGTCCGTTGGCTGAAAGACCAATCTGCAGGTCGGAGCTCTCGTCGCTTACCGTGTGTGCCACGGGCGTCACGTTGGTGTAGCGCGAGTTGCTAAACCAGGCGTAGGTGGCGGCGCTCAGGGCGGCTACCAGCACGAGCATCCACGCGGCCGCGACAACCATGCGACGACGCGAGCTTAGGATGTCTTTGGTGTTCGATGTACTCATCCCTGGCCCCCTTATGAACGCTTGCCGGCAAAGCGCAGTGCCAACGATTGCAGACTGGTGGCGGCTAGGTTGTTGGTGCAGTCGGGGTCGCAGCCTTCCAGCCACACGTACACATCCACGCGCACGGGAGTGCTGCGGTTGGCGCCCTTGGCAGCGGCGGGCAGGCTGCAGATCTTGGTCGTAGCCTCCTTGAGACTCACGATACCGGTGTCTTCGTTGTAGTCGCAGAAGTTTGCGCTGGTCAGCTGGTCAAAATGGACTGTGGCGCCGTCGGAGCGGCTGCTGTCGAGCACCAAGTGGTTCTGCTCGTTCTCGCCGGCATCCTTGCCGTCGAGCGTGTTGTAGCGCGCCTGGGGATTGTGCTCGCCCGAGACCTCAAAGACGTACTGACCCGTAACGGTGTCGCCCTGCCCCGGCGCATAGGCAACCAGCCCCACGCGTAGGGCGGTGGAGATGGGGTTTGCCGGGTCCTGCTCGGTAAAGTCGATACCCGACAGGTATACGTCGGTCGCGGCCGAGTTGGTGGCCAGGAACAGGGAGGTTTTATAGTAGTCGGAATGCTCAGCCGTGCCAAACATGCTGGCAAACAGCGAGTCCTGGGTGGTTCCGCCGGTAAAGCCCGTTACCTTTTGAAAGCCGTTGAGCACGTTGTCGGTCGAGACGGGATCGAGCAGGCCCGCAAAGCTCAAACCGGCGTTGGTCTTGTACTCGCCGTCGTATTCGTTGGAGATGAGGAAGGTAACGCCCGTGCCCGCGGCCATCTTGACGTCGGTGATATGACGGTTGGCGTTGTAGATGTACCAGGCATACGTTACGGCTCCGGCAGCAGCAAGGGCCACCAGCAACGTGGCGAGCATGCGATTGAACTGTTTTTGCAGCGAACGCGCGTCCGACATGCCCCTCCCCCAGATGCCGTGTTGTAAACCGCCTGGACATCATTTGCCCATAATGGAGTTATTTTACGCGAACGTGCAGTTCATCGAGGGTACAAACGCGACTTTTCGCGTGCTGTTCGCGCCGCATCAAGGCGGAGAGGGTCGCAAATCGCCGGCTTTTTAAAAAACTAGTTCTTGCACTGGGTGGGAGCTCCGTTATATTATT
>ENA-OQCL01000820-OQCL01000820.1-human-gut-metagenome-genome-assembly--contig:-NODE-820-length-13204-cov-2.346410_pt1 | contig 13204 bp, 14 predicted proteins | sample MGYA00242502_ERZ504586 | MGnify/ENA primary metagenome ERZ504586 (study PRJEB26092, sample SAMD00036316) | human gut metagenome | host: Homo sapiens | study: EMG produced TPA metagenomics assembly of... | reverse complement strand
GCGCGTTTGCCCCTGGGCCGCCGCATGGCGGACGTATTCACCCGTTTTGACGCCTCGTCGCCGGTGGGCGCGCTCAATGCCGACGGCGCGTTATCCGACGCGCCGCCGGAGCTGAACGCGCTGTTGCAACGCGCCATGCGCGTGGGCCGCCTGACGGGCGGCGCCTTTGATGTGACCGTACTGCCTTTGTTGCGCCTGTTGGACGCCCACCGCAATCCCACAGGCAGCCTGCGCCTGGCCGAAGGCGAGTTGCGCGAAACCCTGGAACTGGTGGGCGCGGAACATCTGGAAGCGAGCGGCAAGGCTTTGCGCTTTACGCGTTCCGGCATGGGGCTGACCCTGGACGGCATTGCCAAGGGCCATATTGCCGAGGCCATGTCGCGTGAACTCGCGGCCGCCGGTTGCCCGGATCACTTGGTCAATGCCGGCGGCGACATGGTGGCGCGCGGCCGCAAAGCTCCGGACGCGCCTTGGCGCGTGGCCGTGGAAGACCCGCAAAAGCGGGGCAAGTATCCCCAGGTGGTGGAACTGCCCGCGGGCGGGGCCATTGCCACGTCCGGCGGCTATGAGGTTTTTTACGACGCCGCGCAAAGCCACAGCCATCTGGTCAGTCCGGCCACCGGCCAAAGCCCGGCCCTGGCCAGCGTGACCGTGACCGCGCCCGAGGGGCTCATGGCCGATGCCCTGGCCACGGCCCTGTCGGTCATGCCGCCGCGCGAAGCTCTGGCCCTGGCCGACGCCCTGCCCGGCTGCGCCTGCTGCCTGTTGCGCCGGGACGGGCTGGCGCGGGTATCCGGTCGCTGGCAGGGGCGGCCGGTCTAGGGCCTGTTGACACTATGCCTTTTTGCCCGCTCGCTACGTCAGATTTCACCTGCTTTTTCGGTCGAGTACCAAAAGAGTACACTCCCTCAAAGCAGGCTTATCTTCCTTGCGGGCGAACAAAAATTCTATAGTGTCAACAGGCCCTAGGCCGCGCTGCGGGGCGCTTGCCCGACCTGTCCTTCCGAGTGTAAGAAAGGCGGGTGATGGACTGCTTTTTCTGCACCGTGCACGCGGCCTGGCCCTGGCTGCGCCAGACGGAAGACGGATCGGGCCGCATGGGGGACGTACGCTTTGTCCTGGAGGACAAGGACGGCTGTGCTCCCTGGCTGGTGGTCTTTGACGAGCCGCCCGCGGGCGCGGCCACCCGCGTTCCGCGCGAACGGCGTGTGCTCTTCGTCACCGAGCCGCCGGAAATCAAGCGTTATCCGCGTTCCTACCTGGGCCAGTTCGGCACGGTCATTTCCCCCTATGCCTTCCGGGGCGTGGAGTCCCGTGCCCTTCTTTTGGAAAATCCCTGCCTGAACTGGCACTACGGGGTCGCCACGGCCACGGCGCGCCAGTATCTCCGGCCTTGCGCCGCCTCGGCGACATCCAAAATCTGCCCGTGCCGCCCAAGACCAAAAATGTTCGGTCATTTGCTCCACCAAAACGGCCACGGAAGCGCAACGGCGGCGCATCCGTTTCGTCCGGCGCCTGAAAGATATCCTGGGGGACGATCTGGATGTCTTTGGGCGGGGTTTCCGTCCCGTGTCCGACAAGGCCGAGGCCATTGCCCCGTATGCGTACCATCTGGTGCTGGAAAACAACTACATCGACAATTTTTGGACGGAAAAGCTGGCGGACGCCTGGATCGGCTGGGCGCTGCCCCTTTATCTGGGCGCGCCCAATCTGGCGGCGGCCTGCGGCCTGCCGGACGGTTTTGTGGCGCTTGACCCGGACGACGAGGAAGGCAATCTGGCCCGCATTGCGCAATGCCTGGGGCGCCGCTTTGGGAAGAGCGGCGGGAGGCCCTTGCCCGCTGCCGAGCCTGGTGCCTGCAAGGCACCAATGTCTTTGCCAGGACGGCCGCGCTGATCCGCAATGCGCCGCCCGGCATCCAACGTCTGCCCATGCCCACGAGGCCCGAAAGCCTGTACGGCACGGACCGGCAGGCTGTTGCCGCCTTGTACGGCCGGGCCCGGGCTTGAAGCCTTGCCTCAGCCTGAACGGCTCTGACACTATTTCTGGGGGAATTGCAGCGTGCCGCTGATCACTGTCGCCATGCCCGCCCACAACGCCGCCCCGTATATCGGGGAAGCGCTGGATTCCATTCTGGGCCAGACCTGCCGGGATTTCGAGCTGCTGGTGGTGGACGACGGTTCCACGGATGAGACCGCGCAACGCGTTGCGGACCGCGCGGACGCGCGCATCCGTCTGATTCGCCTGGAAACCAACCGGGGCCGGGCAGCTGCGCGCAATGTGGCCCTGGACAACGCGCGCGGCGTATATCTGGCCTGGATGGACGCCGACGACATTGCCGTGCCCCGGCGTCTGGAAAAGCAACTGGCCTTTCTGGAAAGCCATTCGGATGTGGCCGTCTGCGGCGGCTGGCTGCAATACTTTCACCAGTCCACGGCCTTGGAGCGTTTTCCCCGGACGCCGGAGGATATCCGCGCGGCCACGGTTTTCGGCACGTCCGTGGTCAACGGGTGCAGTCTGCTGCGCCTGGATGCGCCGCGCGCCCACGGTCTGCGCTATGATCCGGCCCTGGACCGCGCCGAGGATTTCGCCTTCTGGGGCGATCTTCTGCTGGGCGCGGGTCAGCGCGCCGCCAATCTGCCGGAAGTGCTGCTGCACTACCGCTATGTGCGCCGCCCCTTTGTACCGCGCTGGCATGTGCGGGCTCTGCTGGGGCACGTCTTTCCCCATCTGGGCCTGGAGGCCGACGTCGCTGAGGCCGCCCTGCACGCGGGCCTGGTCTACGCCCCGCTTAAAACGCATTGCGCCCGCGCGGGCGCGCGTCCGCTGCTGGCCTGGCTGGACAAGCTCTGGCGCGCCTGGGCCGCCTCCTTTGGAGATGACCTGGCCATGCGGCGTTACATTCTTTTTTCCGCGGCGAAATCCTTTCCCTGGCTCCGGACAGGGAGGATGCGGCCGCTTTTTTCCGCAGCCTGGATATCGCCGGGCTGACAAAAGATTAGAGACAGCTCCTAGCGCGCCCCCTTGGGAAAGAGCACCACGCCGATGGTTTTGAAGATAATGTGGATGTCCAGCAGAATGGACATATTCTTGATGTAGTAGAGATCGTATTCCAGCTTGCGGCGGGCGTCCTCCTCGGACGCGCCGTAGGGATAGCAGACCTGGGCCCAGCCCGTCAGGCCCGGCTTCACCGTATGGCGCAGGCTGTAGTAGGGAATGTCCTTCTTGAGCTGTTTGACGAAGGCCATGCGCTCGGGCCGGGGGCCGATGAAGCTCATGTCGCCCTTGAGGATGTTCCAGATCTGGGGCAGCTCGTCGATGCGCACCTTGCGGATGAACTTGCCGAAGCGGGTCACCCGGTTGTCGTGGGCGCTGGCCCAGACCGCGCCGATTTTTTTCCGCGTCCGCGCGCATGGAGCGGAATTTGTAGACCGTGAATTCCTTTTCGTACAGGCCCACGCGGTCCTGGCGGTAGATCACCGGGCCCGGCGATTCCAGGCGCACGATCAGGGCCGTGAGCAGCATGACGGGCGTGGCCGGAATCAGCAGCACCAGCGAGATCAGCACGTCCAGAGCCCGTTTCAGCCGCCGCAGCGAGCCGCGCGTGTTCAGGGAAAAGCCCTCGGTCTGCAGCAGCCATTCGTCGTTGATCTGCGAAAGGGGCAGGCGCTGCACCACGTGCTCGTAAAAAGTGCGGATGTCCACCACCATGCTGCCGCGCAGCTTGGCTTCCAGCAGATCGTGGGCGATGTCGTCGTCAATGGGCGCGTCGGGCAGCAGCAGGATCATGGTGGCCCGCTTTCCCTGGCCACGTCCAGGGCCTTGAAGGGCGGCCCCAGGCAGGGGCCCGCGTCCGGGCCCTGATCCCGTTCGCCCACATAACCGATGATGGTCGCCTGGGGCAGGCCTTCGGCCAGCAGCTGGCGCACCTTGCCCGCGCGGTCCACGCCCACCAGCAGGATGCGCAGGGGGTGGGTCAGCTTGTCCGCATTGCGGTAGTAAAGCCAGCGCCAGCCCAGGCTGAAGGCCAGGGACAGGGTAAAGAGCATCAGCAGGGTTTCGCGGTCGAAACGCCAGTGGTCAAAGGAATAGGACGCCGTGGCCGAGGAGATGATGCCCAGCACGCAGGCCACCAGCACCCGGCCCGAGGTTTCCCTGAAATCTTCCCGCCCCACGCTGTAGGCGTCCAGAATGTAGAAAAAGAGCATGTAAAAAAAGGACCGTGAACAGCGAAGCGCCGGTGTAGTCGTGAAACACGCTCAGATCCGGCGCGATGGTGGTCACGCCGGTGATGGTCAGCGCCAGCAGCAGGCAGAAGATGTCCAGAACCTGCAGGAGCGCCATGCGGTACGTACTGATCATTGCCCTTCCTTTATGCCACGGCGGGCACATGCATGTCCCGCAGAATGCGGGCCGCCACTTTTTCGGCGTCGAATTCCCTGACGGCCAGCTCGCGCCCGGCCTCGCCCATGCGCGCGATAGTCCCCGGCGCGAGGATAAAACTTTCCATGGCCCCGGCCAGGGCCTCGGGATCGCGCACGGGCGTCATGCGTCCGTTGACGCCGTCGCGCACCACTTCCCGGCAGCCGGGCACATCCGTGACCACGGCGGCGCGGCCCATGCTCATGCCTTCCATGATGGACGTGGGCGTGCCTTCCCGCCAGGAGGGCAGCACCAGCACGTGGGCCGCGGCCAGATAGGGGCGCACGTCCCTGGTTTCGCCCAGATATTCGATGCCGTTCTCGCTCTCCCAGGTTCTGACCTGATCAAGGCTGACGCTGCCCAGGCCCTGCTCCGGCGGGCCAACAGCTGAAAGCGGGCTTCGGGGTAGCGGGCCCTGAGCGAGCACGCCGCCGGCCTGCTGGCCGGTATTATCCCGGGCAGGGCCCCGTTTTGCTTCCAGCGAAACGACCCCACCCAGCAGAAAGATGACCGGTCCGTCAGGCGGCAGCGGGGGCAGGGAGCCTGCGCGAAACGCCGGATGTCCACGCCCGTGCCGCGCGCCGCTGAGCACGCGCGTGCCGGGACCCAGAATGCCCGACTCGCGGAAGATGCGGATATCGTCCTGATTCTGAAAAAAGACGCCTTCCGCGTTTTTGAGCGCCTGCCGGTAAAGAAAGACGCTCAGACGGTTGACGCATTTCTTGAACAGGCTGTCGGCCTCAAAGGCGTAGCCCAGACCGGTGATGGTGGCGTAGACGTGCGGCACGCGCGCGCGGCGCGCGGCCAGGCCGCCGTAGATGACCGGCTTGATGGTTGAGGCGAAGAGCAGGTCCGGCTTCTCCGCATCGAATATTCGCCTGAGTCGGGCGAAAGAGCGCGCGTCATGCAGGGGATTGAGGCCTTTGCGGTCCAGCTCGTAGTGGAGCACGCGCGCGCCCAGGGTTTCCAGCGCCGCGTCGGCCTCCGGGTCGCCGGGCGGCACGCAGCAGAGCGCCTCATGCCCGCCCTGACGCATTTGGCGGATCAACACGCTCCAGAAATTGGACAAAGCCCTGGCCTGGTTGCCCAGGACAATGATTTTCATGCCAGTTTTTCTCCCTTCCGTCGCGGCGGCCCCGGTATGGTCTTGCCTATAGCACCTGTGCCCGGCCCTGAAAAGAGGGTGGAGCGTGCGGGGCCGCCCGCGTCTTTACAGGCCGCGCCGCGCGGAGTACAAGGAGAGCGGCCCGCCGAGGCCGACCGGCGCGGGTCCGGAGGCGCGGGCCGCCGTTATAATCAACCCTCAGGAAACAATAAAACAGGACGCAACCATGAGCGCGTATGCCGCCTTGTGCGAAACAATGACCGCCGCCCCTCCCGTTGGCTGGTGACCGGCGTGGCGGGTTTCATCGGCTCCAATCTGCTGGAGCATCTTTTGAAAATGGGCCAGACCGTGGTGGGACTGGACAACTTTCTCACCGGCTATCAGAAAAACCTGGATATGGTCCGCGACCTGGTGGGGCCGGAGGCCTGGAAGCGTTTTACCTTCATTGAAGGCGACATCCGCGACCTGGATACCTGCCGCAAGGCCTGCGAGGGAGCGCGGCACGTGCTGCACGAGGCCGCCCTGGGTTCGGTGCCGCGTTCCATCGACGATCCCCTGCTCTCCAACAGCTGCAATATCGACGGCTTTCTGAACATGCTGGTGGCCGCGCGCGATGCCAAGGTGGAAAGTTTCGTCTACGCCGCGTCTTCCTCCACCTACGGCGATTCGCCGGAGCTGCCCAAAGTGGAAGACAAGATCGGCCGTCCGCTCTCGCCCTACGCCGTGACCAAGTATGTGGACGAGCTGTATGCCGATGTCTTTGCCCGCTGCTACGGTTTCACCAGCATCGGCCTGCGCTATTTCAACGTCTTCGGCCAGCGTCAGGACCCCTACGGCGCGTATGCGGCGGTAATTCCGCAGTGGTTCGCCAGCCTGATCAAGGGCGAAACCGTGTATATCAACGGCGACGGCGAAACCAGCCGCGACTTCTGCTACATCGACAATGTGGTGCAGGCCAATCTGCTGGCGAGCCGCGCCCGCGCGGAAGCCCGCGACAAGATTTACAATGTGGCCTTCGGCCAGCGCACGACACTGAACGAACTGTTTCTGCTGATTCGGGAGGAAGTGGCCCGGCATCTGCCCGCCGCCGCCACGGCTGAAGCCGTGCACCGCGATTTCCGCGCGGGCGACGTGCGCCATTCGCTGGCGGACATCAGCCGGGCCGAAAAGCTGCTGGGCTATGAGCCGCGCTACGACGTGCGCGAGGGCCTGCGCCTGGCCGGGGACTGGTACGCGGCCAACCTATAGGGCGGACTTTGTTTGAAATCGCATATAATTTCAAACAGGGCCCCTTTCCTCAAACTCTCATTGTTCCCGTCGGTCGCGGCGGCGTTGTCCTGATTCCCGGTCGTGCTGTTCTTGCCTGTATGTTGCGTTGCAGCCACAGTCAGAGCAATTTCACTTTTGAAATTGCTCTGACGACGCACACGGTGCGGCACGCCGCGAAGCGGCGTGGATTCCGGCGAAAACCACGTTTTTCGCCGGAATGTCAACTTTGAAATTTGTAAAATCTCAAAGTTAATCTGCTCTAAGGCGCACGGCTTTGCCGTGCCCGGCTCGGGCAATCAGGGCTGCGGCGACGGCTGACGCGCGGCACAACGCTGTTTCGTCCCGCGTTCAGGCGCGCCCGTCAGCTCCGGCCGGGAGGAAGATAAAGAAGGTTGGCATGCGGCAGACTCTGACCCTGCTCTGGCAAATGGGCATCCTGGCTGCTTTCGCCTGGGCGGCGGACTGGCTGGCGCGGACGTGCGACCTGCCTATCCCCGGCAATGTGCTGGGCATCATCGTGCTTTTCCTTCTGCTCTGCACGGGCGTGGTCAAGGAAAGCCACATCAGCGAGGCCGCCAATTTTCTGCTCAAGCACCTGGTGTTCTTTTTTGTACCCATCGCGGTGGGGCTCATGAACTGGGGCGGCGTCTTTTACGATTACGGCTGGGTTCTGCTGGCGGCCATTGTGATCAGCACGGCCCTGCCCCTGCTCGTGGTGGGCTGGCTGGCCGGGGCCCTGCGCCGCCGCCCTGAGAAAGGAGCGGAGTCATGTGGTCAGTGACGACCCTGCTCTGCGTGGCGGGCACGGTCTTTGTCTACGCGGTCGTGCGCCGTCTGTACCTGCGTTACAAGCATCCGCTGATCAATGTGGTGGGGCTCAGCGCCGCCGTTGTGATCAGCGCGCTGCTGCTTCTCGATGTGCCCTACGCGGCTTATGAACCGGCCAGGAAGATCATGACCGCGCTCATCGGGGCCGCCACGGTCAGCCTTGCCCTGCCGTTGTACCGCTACAGGAAGTTGCTGCTGCGCCATGCCGTGGCCATCATTGTCAGCGTGAGCGCCGGGGCTTTTGTCGCCATGTTTTCCGCCGGGCTCATCGCCCAGAGCGGCGGCCTGCCGCGTGAAGTGGTCATGTCCATCCTCTCCAAAGGGGTTTCCATTCCCTTTGCCGTGGAGGTCGCCAAAATCTACGACGGGATTCCTTCCCTGGCCGCCGCCTTTGTGGTGGCTACCGGCACTCTGGGCTCGCTGCTGGGCGTCTGGACCCTGAACCTTGTGCGCGTCAACTCCCCTTTGCCCGTGGGCTGACCCTGGGCACAATCTCCCACGCCCAGGGAACGGCGGCGGCCCTGCAGGAAGGCGAGGAGGCGGGCGCCATGGCCGGTCTGGCCATGATTCTGGCGGGCATCCTCACCGCCGCCTTCGCGCCGCCGGTGGTCTGGCTGCTGAGTCTTCTTCCTGCATAAGGCTGAGCACCTGATCCGGCCTGAATGCGGCTTCCCTTCCGTTCAGAGGGCGTAGCCGTTTTTGCCCCCGAACTTCGCCTTGTAGGCCCGCATATCGGCTTTGTAAGCCAGGCTTGCGTAGTCCGTGCCCTCTTCGGGGGCCAGGGCGATGCCGATGCTGCAGGAGATCGGCAGGCCGGAAAAGTCTCGATCCGTCAACCGGGCTATGGCGTCGCAGAGCCGTTGCACACGTTTCTTCGCCATGTCCGCTGACGGCACGCCGGACAGCAGAACCACGAACTCATCGCCGCCGACACGTCCCAGCACATCGCTGGGCTGCGCCTCCTGCCGGAGAACAGCCGCGACCCGGCGTAAAAATTCATCGCCCATGGCATGCCCCAACGTATCGTTGACCGTCTTGAAGTTGTCCAGATCAATGAAAAGAAACATCGAGGGTCCGCGCTGCCGCTCCAGCGCCTCCGAGACCCGCTCCAATGTGCCCTGATAATTGAGCAGTCCGGTTAACGGGTCGGTCTGAGCTCGCAGCAGAGCGGCTTTCAGTGCGCTCTGATGTTCCTGTTGCTCGCGGTATATGGCGGTGACATCGGAGCGGGAGAGCAGGATCATGCCGGACGGCTGGTCGTAATAACGGTATTCCAGGCGCTTGCGGGTATAGCCGCGTACGGGATCAAGGATGCCGCAATAAAAGGCGTGCATCCCGTGGGCGCCCAACTGTTCCAGTACTCGTTCAATCCGCATTTCCCGGATGACCATCTGCCGGTCTTCCGGAACCACGAAGGCTTCCGCATACTTAACCAGTTCCGTGGCGTAGTCGTTGCATTGGGCCGGAGGCAGGGGCGTTCCGTCGCTGCTGCCGCTGAACATGGTATAGCTGTTGTTTTTCGCGTCCAGATAGATGAAATAATCGCAGTTGCTGTAAACATAACGGTCAACGACGTTTCTGAGCAAATGCTGTTCGTCGGCATCGCGGACCATGACGTACGCGTAGGGAGGGTGCCCCTCCTCTTGTACCAGAAAGGCGGATATGGAGATCCAGCGGACTTTGCCCGTGGTGAGGCGCACGTCGCGGGACAGCGTATGCTGTCCGGATTCAAATGTATGCAGCAAATGCGCCGAGGAAAAACTGTGCAGGACCATCTTGCTGTCGCTTTCGCCAAGATAGGCGGCGCAGCAATGCCGCAGCAGCGTATCCCAGCCATAGACCCTGGCGATGGTCTCGGGCTTCTCGCGGCTTTGCAGGATAACGCCGTCACGGCGCGCCAGATCAACGCGCGCGATGGAAACATACGCATGATTGAGGACGTTGAACAGTTCCCCCTGGATGTTGTCAATCGTCATGCTGCCGGTGTGGTTCGGGCGCTGTTTCATGGCTTTCTCTGAGTTTTCTTACCATAAGAATTGACTGCTCAACTCCCCCCCACCACAAAGGCGTGGGGGTAGAGAGCTCTGAACAGGGTCCAGCATCTGCTGCGCGCGTGATCCTGCCAGGGGCCCACCTGCACGTTCCACATGTTGTTGCTGCCGAACTCCAGGCGGCCTTGTGGCCGGACCGGGTCAGGATATTGATCAGTTTGTAGGCGTTGTTCTTGTCGGCAAAGGCTCCCACCTGCACATAGAAGGGGCCGCTCATGTCGCCGTTCTCCCGCAGTTGGGGAATGCCGCCCAGGCTCTGGACGCGCACTCTGGCCGTGCCCGTGCCCATCATGTTCAGGCGCGTGGCCGCGCTGCGCGAGAGATCGATGACGCGGTCGTCCACAAAGGGGCCCCGGTCGTTGACCCGCACAATGATGGAACGGCCGTTGCCCAGATGGGTGACGCGCACCTTGGTGCCTAATGGCAGGATCTTGTGGGCCGCTGTCATGGCGTATTGATTGTAGCGCTCGCCGTTAGCGGTTTTTTTGCCGTGAAAGCCCGGTCCGTACCAGGAGGCTGTGCCCACTTCCACAAAGCCGTGGGCGGATTTGAGGGGATAATAGGTCTTGCCGCGCACGGTGTAGGGCTTGCTGCCCGGTACGCCGCCCTTGCGCCAGGAACGCGAGCCTGCAGCCGGACAACAGGGCCGCGCAGAGCAGGAGTGCCAGGCAGACCCGCAGCGCGCGAAAGGCCTTGTTCATGCGGCGGGCTCCGATTCGGCCAGACAGCGCGGCAGGCCGTTCTGAGCGCAGGCCGCGCACAGTCGCGTGCGGCCTCCCCGGCGGAGCCGCTTTCCAGACCGCGCAGGAGCTCCGGCTTCGTCATTGAGCAGGTTCCGCTCCGCGCCCGCCGGAGCAGGGCCATGGCGGGTTCGTGCCGCCCCGATTCCAGAAAATCCCGGGCGGCCAGCAAATAAAGGCGTTCGGGGTTCGCCGTCGTACAGGGCCGTGAGCAGATCCGGATAGAGCGGGCCGAAAACCTCGCGGGCCAGAGGCTCCTCGCAGGCCAGCCAGCGGGCCAGGCGGCAGTTCCGGCCCTCGGCCGTCAGATAGCGGGTGAGCAGGAAAAGCCCGTGCGACAGGACGTGGATGATGCGCTCCAGCTCGCGCACCGAGCTTTCGGCGGTCTGCGCGGCCAGGGCGCTCAAGGGGCCGTAGAATTCGCCGGTCACTGCCGGGTGACGGCCCAGCTGGGCCAGGCGGTTGGCGTAATGTTGGCCCTGGAAGGCGTCTTCCTTGAGCTTGGCGCATTCGTGAAAAGCGTAACCCACGCACCAGTCGATGAGGGCCTCCACCGGGCTCTGCACGGCGGTGCCGTCGGGATGGGGGCTGGCCGCGTACTGCCAGAGCATGATGCCCGGGCTTTCCGCCGGAGCCTCCGTAGCTGCCGCCGCCGTGCGGACCGTATTGCGGAACAGGTGGTGGGCCGTATCCTTGAGCCGCCAGAACACGCCCTTGCGCATGGCCTCGCCCAGCAGGTCGCGCAGGGCGGAATAGGAAACCGTGCCGTCGCGCTCAAAACGTCGCCGCTGGTCGGACAACAGGCGGAAGACCATGCAGTAGTCGCGCACCAGGTCGCGCACGAAAAAGGCCCTGTTGGCCAGCAGCCAACGCTCGCTCACGCCTCGTCCTCCCGCAGGAGCGTCCTGGCCACGGCCAGGTCGTAGGTGCCGTCGCTCATGCCGGCGAACATGGTCGCAGAGTCCACCGTCTCAATCTCCACCTGGATCCCCACATCCGCCAGGTTTTGCTGGATCAGGGCGGCCAGGCTGGCCCGCTGGCTGGTGCAGGCCAGGGTGAAGGTCTCCCCATCGTATCCCGCCTGGGCCAGCAGTTCCGTGCCGTCGGCCAGAACCGCACCGTCGCCAATGCGGCGGGCATCGACGTGGATCACGTGCGCATCATCGCCATCGTCATTTCGACTGTGCTTGCCGGCTGGGGCCAGCTCATCTTCGTACAGAACATGGGCACCTTCCAGACCTATGGCGCGCATGAGCAGGTCGGCCTGTACGCGGGCGCGGCCATTCTGGTGGGCGGCGCGAGCATCCGGCGCGCGACCAACAGCCAGGCGCTGCTGGGATGCGTCCTGTTCCACCTGCTGTTCATCGTCACGCCGCCTGCGGCCAAGAACCTCTTTGGCGACGCGGCGATCGGCGAATACTTCCGCGTGTTCATTTCCTACGGCGTGATTGCGCTGGCGCTGGTCATGCATGCCTGGAGCAGCATCCAGAAGAAACGCCCCGAAAACGCCATTACCGAGGGAGCCGGGGCGGAGGACTGAACCGCCCGCCCTAAGCGGCCGCCCGCGCTTGCGCGGGCGGCTTTTGCACGGGAAAATGCAGCCCGCACATGAGGTTGACAAGCCCACGCGGGCATGATATGATGCAGGCACAAACGTTTGCACGGGGCGTGCCACGCCCATCATACAGCAGGAAGGAGCCGGGCATGAAGGCGACCATCAAGGATGTTGCGAGGGCGGCGGGGGTGTCGCCCTCTACGGTCAGCCGGGCGCTGCATGACAGCCCGCGCATTAGCGAAAAGGTGCGGGAGCGTGTGAAGCAGGCGGCGAAAGCGCTGGATTTCCATCCCAACCAGATGGCCAAAAGCCTGGTCAGCCGCAAGACGCGCATTGTGGGCATCGTCTTTCCGGGCGATGTGAGCAAAAGCCTGGGAAACCCCTTCTACCCGTCGCTTTTGCAGGGGTTGGGGCGTGCCGCCGGCGAACGCCGCTACCACCTGCTGCTGGTGACGGGCGGGGGCGAAGTCAGCGCGGAGGAGGCCAGCCGTCAGGCGGTGGACAGCGGGTATGTGAGCGGGCTGGTGCTGTTGGCGGCGGAGGACGTGCCCACGCGCGACCCGGCGTACCGGTGGTGGTGATTGGCCACCCCAGGGACGAGGCGGGATGGCACTATGTGGACAATGACAACGTGGCGGCGGGCCGCGCGGCCACGCAGCACCTGCTGGCGCACAGGCACCGGCGCATCCTGCTGCTGGGCTATGACAGACGCTACATCTTTACCGTGGACCGCCGCCTGGGCTATGAGCAGGCGCTGGACGATGCGGGCATCAAAGTGCGCAAGGCGTGGATTGTCACCAGCCGTCCCATCCAGGACCCGGACGCCAGCGAAAAGCTGATCGCCATATTCCGGGCCAAGGACCGGCCCACGGCGGCCGTCTGCATGGACGACGCGCTGGCGATCGGCCTGACCGGGCTGCTCAAGGGGATGGGACTGGATGTGCCGGGCGATGTGAGCATCGTCAGCTTCAACAATACCGATGCGGGCAAATACCACATCCCGGCGCTCACCTCCTTTGAGATTGATCCCTACCGGCTGGGAATGAGCGCCATGCACCTGATGGCGGATGTGCTCAAGGGAACGGTGGATGCCCCGAGATCGATCGAGGTACCCTTTACATTGATCGAGCGCGACAGCGTGGGCGGCGCGCCCGCAAGCGAATAAGGAGAGGTTGGAGAGTATGCGCACCATCCAATTTGGGTCCATCTATCACATGCCCTGGCTGGAGTATCG
>ENA-OQCL01000819-OQCL01000819.1-human-gut-metagenome-genome-assembly--contig:-NODE-819-length-13234-cov-2.797360_pt1 | contig 13234 bp, 13 predicted proteins | sample MGYA00242502_ERZ504586 | MGnify/ENA primary metagenome ERZ504586 (study PRJEB26092, sample SAMD00036316) | human gut metagenome | host: Homo sapiens | study: EMG produced TPA metagenomics assembly of... | reverse complement strand
TTAGTTCGGAAACGGCGATGCGCTATCCCCGTGAGACGAGCGGCGGAGAGTGCCAGAGAGCCGCAATTGCGCGGGCTCTTGCTGTGCAGCCGTCTCTTCTGATCTGCGACGAGGCAACGAGTGCGCTCGATGCGGCGGTACAGGCGCAGATCGTTCAACTGCTGAAAAAACTGCAGCGGGAAGAAGGACTTGCGATGCTGTGGATCGGCCACGACCTTGCGCTGGTGCGGGAACTCTGCAGCCGTGTGATTGTCATGCGGCAGGGAAAAATCGTGGAGCAGGGGGAGACGCGGGAGGTATTGGAGTACCCGAAAGAGGAATATACGAAACTGTTGATGGAGTATAGTCTGTGAGAAAACTGTTGAAACAGAAAATCAGACAGCGGAAATGGTGGTGCCATTTGCGAAAACAGGAGAAGTACAGAATGCAGAGAAAGAACGGCAGAAGGAAAAAAATTTGCATATGTTTTGTGCGGCATTCTGGCGGTGGTACTGTTTTCCGGTTGTCAGAGCACAGCGGCAGATGGTACAGATGAAAAAGTTTTCGTATACGGCGACACGACATTCAACGCCGAAAATGACGAGTCCGATGTCAACCCGCACAACGGCTATTCCGGCTGGGCGTGTATCCGCTATGGGATCGGTGAGACGCTGTTTCATTATTCCGATTCTATGGAGATCGAGCCATGGCTGGCAGAAAGCTATGAGCTTGTGGACGATACAACATGGCGGATTACACTGCATGAAGGCATCTCCTTTACAAGTGGGCGCACTCTCGACGCGGAGGCGGTCAAAGAATGTCTCGAGGATCTGATCGCAGTACAGGACCGTGCACGCGGGGATCTGAAAATTGAGAGCATCGAGGCAGACGGCCTGATCGTAACGATTCACACCGAACAGCCTGTCCGGCGCTTCTGAATTATCTGTCTGACCCATATGGATGCATCATTGATATGCAGGCAGGTGTGACGGATGACGGCAATGTCGCCGGAACCGGCCCGTACCGCGCAGTACAGGTGGAGACGGATCAGGGACTGACGCTCATGAAAAATGACAATTACTGGAACGGAACGCCAAAGCTCGACCGGATTGAAGTAAAAACGATCCGCGACGGCGATACGATGACGATGGCATTACAGTCAGGCGAGCTCGATGCGGCGTACAGCCTGCCGTATTCCAATCTGATCCTGTTCCGCGATGAACCATACACGATTTCTTCGGCGGATACGTCGCGTACCTTCTTCGGACAGTTCAACGGATCATCCGAGGTGCTGCAGGACGACCGCGTGCGCGAGGCAGTCATCGGAGCGATCGACCGGGAGGGCTTTGTGAATACGCTGATGGAAGGAAACGGAAGCGTGGCGGAAGGCCCGTTCCCCTCTTACTTTGCATTCGGCGACAGCAAAGTGCAGGAGGAGTCCTATGATCTTGAGTATTCCAGAGAACTGCTGGCTGAAGCAAGCTGGACCGATGAGGACGGCGACGGCTACGTGGAAAAAGACGGAAAACGCCTGACCATCTGCTGGCTCACGTATCCGAGCCGCCAGGAACTGCCGCTTCTCGCGGAGAGTGCACAGGCATCGCTGAAGAAAATCGGAATCGAAGTACAGATCCAGTGCACGGCAAATCATCTGGAACTGCTGAAAAAATGGAAACTGGGATGTTTATGTCAGCGCATTTGTCAGCGCACCGACGGGCGATCCCGAGTATTTCTTTACAACGCACTGCCTGCAGGATTCCTCCAAGAACCGCGGCGGTTATTACAGTGAGACACTCGAGATGCTGGAGCAGCAGTTAAGCGGCGAGTTTGATACCGAAAAACGAACTGAACTGGCCATCGAGATGACGCAGACGCTGCTGGATGACCACATGTTTTTCTTCGTATCACACCTCAAAATGTCGATGGTATCCGGCGAGGGCGTGACGGGGCTTACGGCGCATCCGTGCGATTATTATGAAATTACAGTCAATTTGGACAAAAACAAATGATTATTTGGCAAAAGAGCAGAAAATGTGGATTTTCTGCTCTTTCTGCGTTATGATAGGAAAAGAACGGCACTGCGACGGTGCCAGAGAAGAGAAAAGGAGAAGTTACAATGCGGAAAGAAGAATTAAGAACATATATTGAAACCACGAATCCGAAATGATCGAAGACCTGAAAAGCCTGATCCGGATTCCAAGCGAAAAACAGGCGGCAGAGCCAGGCAAACCATTCGGCGCACCGGCGGCAGAAGCACTGGCGCAGGGAATCGAAATTCTGGAAAAATACGGCTTTGCCGTAACCAACTACGACAACTACGCGATTGCAGCTGACTTTAATCAGGAAGAAAAGGGCCTTGATATTCTCGCCCATCTCGATGTCGTACCGGCAGGCGAAGGCTGGCAGGAGACCGATCCATTCACCCCGCTCATCAAAGAAGGAAAAATGTTCGGCCGCGGAACCGCAGACGACAAAGGACCGGCGATCGCAGCTATCTACGCAATGCGCGCTGTCAAAGAACTCGGTTACCCATTAAAGAAAAATGTCCGTCTTGTCCTCGGTTCCGACGAGGAGTGTGGAAGCTCTGACCTCGAATATTATTATAAGAAAGAAGTGGAAGCACCATGCACCTTCTCACCGGATGCCGAATTCCCGGTCATCAACATTGAAAAAAGGCGGCATGCGCGGCCACTTCGAAAAAACATCCGATGCCGGAACGACAGGCGTGCGCCTCGTATCCTTACAGGCCGGCACCAAACTGAACGTTGTACCAGGCAAAGCATATGCAGAGCTTGCCGGCATGGCAAAAGAAGACCTGAAAACCTGCGCTGACGAGACTGAGCAGAAGACCGGCGTTTCCTTCGTTCTGGAAGACACCGAAAACGGCAATGTAAAAATCACCGCCTGCGGTGCCTTTGCCCACGCATCCACCCCGGAAATGGGTAACAACGCACTGACCGCACTGCTGCAGCTTCTCGCATCCGTTGGAATGGAAGAGAGTGAACTGAAAAACGACATCAGTTTCCTTGCAAAAGTTTACCCGCACGGCGACGGCAAAGGCGCAGGCCTCGGTGTCGCCATGTCAGATGAAGAGTCCGGCGAGCTCACCTTAAGCCTCGACCTTATGAACTACGACGGTAAAACCTTGACCGGTTCCTACGACTGCCGCGCCCCGATCTGCGCGACAAAAGAAAACCTGTACGATACCGCCGGGCAGAACATGAAAAAAGGCGGCTTCTCCATGGAAGGCAGCGGAATGTTCCCACCACACCACGTCCCGGCCGACAGCCCGTTTGTCCAGACCCTGCTGCAGTGCTACACGGATGTCACTGGAAAACCAGGCAAACCATTTGCGATCGGCGGCGGAACGTATGTGCATCATCTGAAAAACGGCGTTGCGTTTGGATGCGCAGACCTTGAAGTCGACAACCGTATGCACGGAGCAGACGAGTTCGTGGAAATCGAATGCCTGAAAGAATGCGTTGTGATCTTCGCGGAGGCGATTGTGCGGATTTGTGGGGAATAAATAATTGAAAATAAAAGATAAAAAAGATCTTCAGCCAAACCGATAGATTCTGAAAAGAACAAGGTTTGCCTGAAGATTTTTTATGGCTCTGAATTGTTACAAATTTTCTCAGAACCGCAGTTCCCTGCACCGGTTCAGGCATGCAAAGATTTCCTGCCGTCTCGGCCGTGCCAGGTCGCTGGGTCTTCCAGGAGCGAGAAGAGAAGCAAGGCCTTTTTCATCCATCTGTTTTTCCAGCAGATCCACTACCTGCACCAGTGTTTTTCTTCCGTCCATCTTGTGCTCCGCTGCTTCTAAAAGAAGCGCAGCCAGCCCGTTCAGCTGTTCACTGTCCGTGAGCTGTTCCACGGCGCGCAGATCCGTCAGAGATTTGTTGATGAGGATGGATTCCCGTCCCATCACTTTGACTTTCGTGCGGTCACTTCCCGTCAGGCCTTTACCCGGCTGCGGGCAGCGATGGAAGGCTGGAACGGAAAAAGGGCGTACGGAGGCAGTAAACGGCGGAAATTCCGCGGCTGTGGTTTTTGCGCGATCCGTAATGTCATAAGGAACGTATTCTTTCATCTGAATGACAGTGTCTGCCACGTGGAAGTAAGAACCGGAGCTTCCGGCAACGAGAATCGACGAGATGCCGAGCTTCTCATACAGATCCCGCACGCGGCTGATAAACGGTGTGATCGGTTCTTCGCTGTCGGCAACGACGCGCTGCATCAGCTCATCGCGCACCATAAAGTTGGTGGCGGACGTATCCTCATCGATCAGAAAGAGGCTCGTGCCGGATTCGATGCCCTCGATCACGTTGGCAGCCTGCGAGGTGCTTCCGCTGGCATCGGCGGTCGAGAATGAAGTCGTATCACTCTTTCCGGGAAGATTGTGGATGAAGAGGGAGATATCGACGTTGCTGATGCTTCTGGAGTCCTCGGAGCGGAGCTTTCCGGCGCTTGCATCGGTGATGACATATTCACGGCCGTCCCCGGCGATGTGGTTGTATACGCCGCGCTCAAGCGCCTGCAGCAGGGTGGATTTTCCGTGGAAGCCTCCGCCTACGATCAGTGTGACACCGAGTGGAATTCCCATGCCGGAAACAGGTCCGCGGTTTGGAAGATCGAGGGTAACGCGCAGGGATTCCGGTGAGGTAAACGGAACGGCGTGCTTCATCGGCAGATCGGAAACACCGGTCTCGCGCGGGAGAATGGAGCCGTCGGCGATGAAGGCAGTGAGTCCTTTTTCTTTTAATGCGGCGCGGATCGCCTGCTGGTCCTCACAGAGCCGGACGACGTTGGCGCATGCTTTCGGATCCAGAGCACGGTAGAACAGTGATTTTTCTACGCAGCCGGGCAGAAAGTCGAAAAGAATGCGGATCAGCTCCTGCGAGGCGATGGTGCGGCCGTTGGCTGGAAAGCCGATTTCCATGTTGACGACAAGACTGCCGTCGGAAGGATTCAGAACACAGGCAGTACGCTCCAGAATTTCCTGTCCGCAGCGGCTTATCCCCAGCAGACCACTTTTGCCGGAGCCCTTTGCGCGGAACGAATACGGTGCGATAGCGCGCGCAAACTGGCGCAGCAGGTAATCCTGGAGGGCGACGCGCTTTTCATACGTATCATAGAGTGATGCCGGGAAAGCGGCAGTTCTTCCATTCACATGAACGCTGACGCGCGATGGAGCGGCGAACGGATCGCCCTGCACGTGGTCGATGGAGAGTGTGTAGCGCGGAAACTGATAGGCACCGCGGGTAGATTTATAGGCGGGATAGCTTTTGTGATTGATACTGAATAAAAGCTGTTTCAGGTCATTTGCAGATTGCATGAAAAAAACCTCCTTTCAAAATAAAAAGGTGAGGCTGCCGTACAGAGCGTGTCTGAGAAAGGACTTTTCGCAAGCTGCGAGTTCCGGTTTGCGGAAATGATTTTTCAGACACGCGCTGGACGACAGCCTCATCCAAAAATGCTTTAACGTCTGGAAATCACTCTGGCGCTTCACCAGTTTGGTTGCCATGCACATTTTCAGACATTCGCGTTTCGGATCGGCCACGCGGTCAAGCAGGCGCTGGACGGCAGTGGCGCCAAGCTCGCGTTTTCTGACCTTCATGGTGGAAAGCGGCGGAACCATCATATCGCACATCGGAACGTCATCAAAGCCGATGATGGAGACATCCTCCGGGATGCGGTAGCCGTTTTCACGCAGTGCACGCATGGCGGCCGCCGCGATGATGTCATTATCGGCAAAGTAAGCATCCGCGATCGGCGCTTTCGACTCGAGAAGGCGCAGCATGTCGCGGTAGCCTTCGTCCGAGGTCGGGGAAACCGGGTGGACATATGGATGTGAGGTGCTGATACCGTTTGCACGGAGCGCTTTGTAGTAGCCGTCGGCGCGTTCGGAGAAGTTGCTGATGTCGAGGCTCGAGTGAAAGTAGCCCACGTTTTTGTGTCCGCACTGAATCAGATAATTCGTGGCGTTGAACGCCCCCTGAATGTTGTTGATCAGAACGCAGTCGTAATCGAGCTCATCGTAATAGCAGTCCACGACAACGATCGGAACAGAAAAATCGCGGAACTTGCGGAAATCGGACGGAGCCATTTCGGTTGCAAGAAGAAGAATGCCCTCACAGTCCACAGCGCGGAGTGCATCGAGCTGGCTGTCAATATCCATGGTCTCATAAAAATAGGAGATATGAAGCGCACAGCCCTGGCGGGTGCATTCGGTGGAGATTCCTTCGGTCAGCTGGGAGAAAAACGGCGTGTCGGCAGCGACCTTTCCGTGCTTCTTATAATTGACCAGCTGAATAATGCGGGAGGAAGCGCCGGAGGCTTCATTTTTTTTGCGGCGCATAGCCATACTCGGCTGCAGTTTTTTAAAAACCCAGTACTCCTCCTTTGGTGGGCCATTCACTTGAATGCCCGGGGTTTTGTTATTGAAAAACCATAGAAACCGTGGCAGGCGATACGTTGATCAGCTTTGCCAGTTCTTTCGCAGAAATATTCATAAGATTTCAGCTCCTGTTCGATAAAATCAGCCCGCATGGTGCTTTCGTTTGTTTTGTGCATGCGGGATGTTGAAATTTATTTCAGTATTTATCTGAAAAATATTAAACTTATGCATTGATTTTAATATGAATTAAAAAATGAAGTCAACTTCTGAACTGTAAAAAAAACTGAAATATGAAGAAATGCATAAAAACAGCCATTCTTTTTTGTATAAATTACTAAAAAAGATTTAATAAAACTGAATAGATGTTGACAAGTTCAAAAGAATTTAGTAATATAAGAGCCATAAAGAACAGGGAAATTCAAGACATAATTTAGCAGAGTTTAAAGAAAACTAAGTGGAGGAAATGAATATGAAATCAATTAAGATCGGATTTGCACCTACGAGAAGAAGCATTTTCAGTGCCCCGGATGCCGTAAAATACGCCAACCTGACGAGAGAGCGTTTAAAAGAGCTCGGCGTTGAATTTGTCGATATCACAGACATCAATGAGGAGGGTCTGTTTTACGATGAGGCGGACCGTGAGAAAATCCAGGAGAAATTCCGCCGTGAAAACGTAAAGGGAATTTTCTTCCCGCACGGAAACTTCGGAACGGAATATGTCTGTGCAAGACTGGCAAAGGAAATGGGGGACTTCCGGTACTCCTCTGGGGACCGCGCGATGAGAGACCGGATGAGAACGGTGTGCGTCTCCGCGACAGCCAGTGCGGCCTGTTTGCAACCGGAAAAGTGCTGCGCCGTTTTGGTGTCCGTTCACCTATATGACGAACTGCCGTCTGACCGATCCGGAATTTGAGCGCGGCATCAAGGATTTCCTTGCTGTATGTAATGTGGTAGATACCTTCCGCCACACCAGAATCCTTCAGATCGGACCGCGTCCGTTCGATTTCTGGTCCACCATGTGCAATGAGGGCGAGCTGCTGGAAAAATTCAACATTCAGCTTTCCCCGATTCCGCTCCCGGAACTGACTGCGGAGATGAAAAAAGTAAAAGCAGAGGGCAGCGAGGTAGAAAAAGTTGTTGCATACTGCAATACCAATATGTGTGTAAAGATCAAACCGGAAGAACTGGAAAATGTAGCAGCTCTGAAGGTTGCGATGAAGAATCTGGCTGCAAAATATTCCTGCAATGCTATCGCGATCCAGTGCTGGAACGCACTGCAGGGTGAGATTGGCATCATGCCGTGTGCGGCAAACTCTCTGCTGAACGAAGAGGGAATTACCGGTCGTCTGTGAGACCGATATCCATGGCGCCATCACCGCTCTGATGGTAGAGGCTGCCGGCAGAAACGATAAGAGAAGCTTCTTTGCCGACTGGACGGTGCGCCACCCGGACAACGAGAACGGCGAGCTGCTTCAGCACTGCGGACCGTGGCCGATTTCTGTTGCACAGGAAAAACCGACGATCGGTTATCCTCTGGCATTCAGCCATCCGGGCGCTGTAGAGGCACAGGCAAAATTAGGCGAAATGACACTGGCGCGTTTCGACGGAGACAACGGAGAGTACTCCCTGCTGCTTGGAAATGCAAAAGGTGTCGAGGGACCTTACACGAAGGGAACCTACGTATGGGTTGAGGTACAGAACCTGAAACGCCTCGAGGCAAAAATCGTGGAAGGACCATACATCCACCACTGTGTCGGTATCCACGAGAACGTTGTGCCGGTTCTGTATGAAGCATGCAAATACATCGGCATTGCCCCGGATTTATATGATCCGATCGAGGAAGATGTCAAAGCATATTTAAGAGGAGAATGAAAATCATGAGTGAATACAAGGAATTGAGTTGTCTGGCGTATGATCTGCGGAAGAAAGTAGTGGAAATGGTAGTTTCCGGCAAGGGCGGCCACATTGGCGGTGACATGAGTGTCATTGATGTGCTTGTAGCGCTGTATTTTAAAGAGATGAACATCAGCCCTAAGAACATGGACGACCCGGACCGCGACCGTTTTGTAATGAGTAAAGGTCATTCCGTTGAGGCATATTATGCAGTACTTGCGGCAAAGGGGTTCTTCCCGATGGAAGAGGTCATCGAAAAATTCTCCAAATTCGGCAGCCCGTACATCGGCCATCCGAACAATAAACTGCCGGGCATCGAGATGAATTCCGGTTCTCTCGGCCACGGACTTCCGGTCTGCGTGGGAATGGCGCTGGCAGGAAAAATGGATAAAAAAGATTACCGTGTCTACACCGTTATGGGTGACGGCGAGCTGGCAGAAGGCTCTGTCTGGGAGGGCGCAATGTCCGCAGGAAACTACTAAGCTGGACAACCTCTGTGCGATCGTAGACCGCAACCGTCTGCAGATCTCCGGAAATACCGAGGATGTCATGAAACAGGACAGCCAGGAGGAGAGATGGGCAGCGTTCGGATGGAATGTTCTTTCCGTACCGGGCAACGATATGGACGCGCTCGTTCATGCGTTTGAGCTGGCGAAACACTGTAAGGGGAAAACCGACGGTTATTATTGCAAATACAACGAAGGGCTGTGGGTTCTTCCGTGAGTGGAAAATAAGGCGGAGTGGGCATCATAAAGTGCCGACACCGGAGGAAGTAGAACAGATCATGAAGGATCTGGAGGAAAGAAAGGAGGCACTGTCATGAATAAGATTCCAAACAGACAGGCCATTTGCGAGGTTTTAATGAAACATGCCGAAACGGATAAAGATATCGTGGTGCTCTGCAGCGATTCTAGGGGAAGTGCTTCCCTGACACCGTTTGCAAATGCGTATCCGGAGCAGTTTGTGGAGATGGGTATTGCGGAGCAGGATCTGGTCAGCGTTTCTGCCGGTCTTGCAAAATGCGGCAAGAAAGCATTTGCGGCATCTCCGGCGTGCTTCCTTTCTACAAGAAGCTATGAGCAGGCGAAGATTGACTGTGCATACTCCAACACCAATGTAAAGCTGATCGGTATCAGCGGCGGTGTGAGCTACGGTGCGCTTGGCATGAGCCATCATTCTGCACAGGATATCGCAGCAATGGCAGCCATTCCGAATATGCGTGTGTATCTGCCAAGCGACCGTTTCCAGACAGCAAAACTGGTTGAGGCGCTCCTTACCGATGAAAAACCGGCTTATATCCGAGTGGGAAGAAATGCCGTTGCGGATATTTACAGCGAAGAAAATACCCCGTTTGAGATGGATAAGGCAACGGCTCTCTCGGAAGGCACCGATGTTTTACTGGTAGCCTGCGGTGAGATGGTCCGCCCGGCGCTCGATGCAGCTGCTATGCTGAAAGAAGAGGGAATCAGCGCAGGACTGCTCGATATGTACTGTGTGAAACCGCTGGACAAAGAGGGCCTAGTAGAGGCTGCAAAGAAGGCAAAAGTTGTCATTTCGATCGAAGAGCACGCTCCATTTGGCGGCCTTGGTTCGATGGTAAGCCAGGTGGTCGGCGCAGAGTGCCCGCGTAAGGTAGTCAACATGTCTCTGCCGGATGCGCCGGTGATCACGGGAACTTCCAAAGAAGTATTTGACTATTATGGACTGAATGCCGAGGGCATTGCAAAAAAACGAAAGAATTACTGGCTTAACCAGAAATGGAATCAGCGGTGAATGTGATAGCCCGCAGGGAACTGTAAACTGCCGCAGGTCTGCGTATGCCATGTTCCTGCGTGCCTGGGCGGAAGAAAATCCGGGAACGCAGGAACTTTTTTCTATATAACCAGGAACAAATCGTTCTGCGGAAATAATCAGGAATAAATCGTTCTGCGGAAGATGTTGGAATGTGTGGTAATCGCCAAAGATCTTGCCTATAGGGGCAGGGTGAACGCTGCGATAATAAACAATGACGCATTGTATGCTGAAAAACAGGGTGTATTCAGCGTTATTCGAGAAGGGGATCTGGATATTTATAAAATTTTAGGAACGGAGCTGGAAAAATGGAGAAAAGGTATATCATCGGAATTGACCAGAGCACGCAGGGAACGAAAGCGCTGCTCTTTGATGGGGAGGGACATTTACTCCGCCGTACCGACCTGCCGCATCGGCAGATCGTCAATGAAAAGGGATGGGTGTCCCATGATCTGAATGAGATTTACCGAAATACAGTACAGACGGTAAAAACGCTGGTGACAGAGTCCGGTGTTGCACCGGAAACAATCGCCGGAATCGGCATCAGCAATCAGCGTGAGACGACGGCGATCTGGGATAAGGCGACCGGGGAACCGCTGGAAGAGGCAATTGTATGGCAGTGCGGCCGCGCAAGCGGCATTGCGCAGGAGATTGCGGAGCAGGGGCACGCAGAGGAGATCCGCGAGGCGACGGGTCTGCAGCTTTCGGCTTATTTTCCTGCTGCAAAGATGGCGTGGCTGCTTCGAAACGGCGGAGAAGAAAGACAGAAACGTGCTGCAGACGGGGAGCTCTGCCTTGGCACCATCGACAGCTGGCTGGTTTACAAGCTGACGGGAGATCATGCATTTAAGACGGATTTTTCAAATGCGTCGAGAACGCAGTTGTTTAATCTGAAAACACTGGCGTGGGATGAGAAGATCTGCGAGATGTTCGGGATTCCGGCTTGTGCGCTGGCCAGGGTGTGCGATTCCGATGCGGTGTATGGAACCACGACGATGGAAGGATTGTTTTCCGAGCCGGTTCCGATCTGTGGTGTATTAGGCGACTCTCATGCGGCTCTGTTCGGACAGGGCTGTTTAAAACCGGGGATGATCAAGGCAACGTACGGAACGGGTTCTTCGCTGATGATGAACATTGGAGACAAGCCGATTAAAAGCAGTCACGGCGTTGTGACTTCGCTTGCGTGGGGAAGAGGCGGCAAGGTGGACTATGTGCTGGAAGGCAACCTGAACTACACCGGAGCTGTGATTACCTGGCTGAAGGATGACCTGAAGCTGATTTCTTCGGCAAAAGAGACGGAAGGACTGGCAGGGGAGGCAAATCCGGCAGACCGCACGTATCTGGTTCCGGCATTTACCGGGCTTGGCGCGCCGTACTGGGATGAGAAAGCAACGGCATCGATCAGCGGAATTACCCGCACCACAGGAAAAGCTGAGGTGGTAAAAGCGGCACTCGATTGCATTGCCTACCAGATCACCGACCTTGTCCGTGCGATGGAGCAGGATACCGGCATGCGGATCGAGGAACTCCGTGTAGACGGCGGCCCGACACGAAACGGATATCTGATGCAGTTCCAGAGTGATATTACGAATAAACGCGTAAATATTCCGGACGCGGAGGAGCTTTCCGGGATTGGAGCGGCTTATATGGCGGGTATTTCGGCAGGTGTGTATGATCTGGAGAAGCTCGCGGGAAATATGAAACGAAGTGTGTATGAACCGAAGATGGACGATGAAATCCGGGAGAAAAAATATGCCGGATGGAAAGCGGCGGTCGACGGGGTATTAAGTAAATAGGGGACGGACGGTGTAAAAGGCCTCCCGCCCCACAGAGCACAAGTCCCCGGACAGGCACTGTTTCGGAGGGCAAGAGGCTCTGTGCGGCGGGAGATTTTTTGCGCCTGACGGTGGGATGACGAAGGGGGGACGCGGGCATTACTGTGCACTCGGCAAATACGCGTTTGTGATAAGAAAACGAAGACGCATACGTGCGTGATTGAGAAATTTGAAAAATAAAATAATCTACAAACAAAAAGGAACGATTTTGGATAGAACGTTCCTTTTTTGCATATAGAGAATAAATTGTACAGAAATAAAAGGCGCTGTATAAACAGCGCGTAGTGCTGGTAGAATGCGAGAAAACAACAAAGAAAAAGAGGATTAAACTTGTAGTTCAATGAAGAAAAGAATAGATGTGGTATAGTATCAAGAAAAGGGGATTTCGCATGAATGAAATTTCAATAGAAGATGTATAGAGCGTGTCTGAAAAATCATTTCCGCAAACTGGGACTCGCAGCTTGCGAAAAGCCCTTTTTCAGACACGCTCTAGAGTGTATATTATGCAAAAAAGAGGAGGGACAAGAGTTTGTCCGGTAAAAAACAGGAAGTATGGTAAGATAAGCTGGTAATGGAGAACGTATGCAGATTCGTATGGATGAAAAAGGGAGGATTCTGTTTATGGCTACTTACGTTATTTCGGATATTCATGGTGAGTATGAGAGATTTATGGAGCTGCTGGAAGAAATCGAGTTGAAAGATACAGATACGCTCTATGTTCTGGGTGATGTTTTAGACCGGGGTGAGCATCCGATTAAGGTGATATTGAAACTGATGGAAATGCCGAATGCGTTCTGTATCGTGGGGAACCATGAGGTGATGGCGCTGGAATGTCTGCGGTTTCTCTGTCAGGAAATCACAGATCTTGCCATTGAGGAAGTGGATGCCGAACTGCTGGACAATCTGGTTCTCTGGAAGTATAACGGCGGTGATGCTACGATCCGGGAATTTCGGGCGCTGGATCCCGAGATGCGGGAGGAAGTACTGAATTTTCTGGAGGATTTCAGTCTGTATGAGGAGCTTACAGTGGGAGAAAACCAGTATCTGCTGGTGCATGGAGGGCTGGGTGGATTCACACCGGAAAGAGGATCGAGGAATATTCCCTGCACGATCTTGTATGGGCCAGACCAGATTATCAGAAGGAATACTTTGCGGATACAATCTGGTAACAGGACATACACCGACGCAGACGATTCCGGAAATGATAATCCCGGGTATATTTATAAAAATTATCACCACATCGCCATCGACTGCGGCGCATGCTTCCCGGGAGGGAGGCTGGCGGCAATCTGTCTGGAAACGGGGGTAAGAGTTTTACAGTTCGGTACAACAAGTGGGT
>ENA-OQCL01000818-OQCL01000818.1-human-gut-metagenome-genome-assembly--contig:-NODE-818-length-13235-cov-1.810574_pt1 | contig 13235 bp, 14 predicted proteins | sample MGYA00242502_ERZ504586 | MGnify/ENA primary metagenome ERZ504586 (study PRJEB26092, sample SAMD00036316) | human gut metagenome | host: Homo sapiens | study: EMG produced TPA metagenomics assembly of... | reverse complement strand
ATGGACATGGGCACCTGGTCCTCCGCCATCAGCTCGGCGTAGTCGATGAACATGGTGACAAGACGGTTGAGGCGGGAGATCTCTTTCTCATTCAAGTAGTTCTTGGCCACCAGGGTGTCACTTTTCAGAATCTTCCCGTCCGGCGCTCCCTTCCAGGTGGTCAGACCCATGGTGGGGCTGTCCGGGTTGGCCCGCTCCGAGATCAGCTCCGCCGCCGTCTTGCCGGTGACGGCGAAGTGGAGCTTGTTCTGGACGAAGGCGTAGAAAGCCCGGGTGGTCTCGCTGTTTTTGTCGTAGTCATAGCTACACTGCTCGAACACATCAGCGATCTTCTGATAGGCCCGGCGCTCACTGGCCCGGATTTCCCGGATGCGCTCCAGCAGCTCGTCGAAGTAGTCCCTGCCGAAGGGGCGGCCGTTTTTCAGCATCTCATCGTTGAGGACGAATCCCTTCTGGATGTATTCCTTCAGGGTTTTGGTGGCCCACTGGCGGAACCGGGTGGCCTTCTTGGAGTTCACCCGGTAGCCCACAGCGATGATGGCGTCCAGGTTGTAGTGCTCCAGGGTGCGGCGGACCTGCCGGGAGCCCTCCTGACGAACTACCGAGATTTTCTCGGTAGTTGCCTCCGGCGTCAGCTCCTCCTCAGCGTAGATGTTTTTCAGATGCAGGGAGATGTTGTCAGTGGAGCAGTCAAACAGCTCCGCCATGCCGCTCTGGGTGAGCCAGAAGGTCTCGTCCTGAAATACCACGCTGACGAACTCCTTCTCGCCTCCGTTTTCATAGAGCAGAATCTCCCCCCTGGGACTTGGCTGTTTCTCCATAGGTTCCTCCTTCCAACAATAAGGTTTTATCTATCGTTCTTATCTCAGATAACATTGTATATGAACTTTCCCGAAATTGCAAGGGGAAACGCGCAAAAAATCGGGGAGGCAGTTTGGCCGCCTCCCCAGTTTTTACGAACCCATCACCAGCCCGGCCTGCTTCTCCGCCTGGACTTCCTTCTCTGCCAGCCGCCGGCGGTTGTAGAGCAGCAGGTCCCGGGTCTGCTGGTACAGATCCTCCTCCCCGGAGAGAAAAACCGCCACCAGATATTTTTGATCTTTATATTGCTGATAGATAGGCTTCAGCGACTCCCGGAAGGCGGGGTCGTCCCGCTCCTCCCGGGTGAGCCAGAGCTCCACGATCTTGCTCTGCTCCCTGATCTCCATGCGCAATCATCAATCAACCCCTTTCCCATATTTCCTCTCTGAAAAGGCAAAATATTCACATGGACTGCTCCCATTTCTGTTCTTCTTCGTGGTCATCGGCTTTGTGTCCCATGGGCAATCTTCTTTTCCCTCTCCTTGCGGAGAGCCTTTTTTGTCACCGTGGTGGTGCGTGGTGGTGGCGTCCCTCACGGGATCAGCGTCTGGGCTGCGCTCCACAGCTTTTCCCAGCTGAACCAGACCGCCCACAGCACGCCCCCAGTTAACGCCAGGGCCGTCAGCCCCAGCAGCAGACTGCTCCAGGAGATGTCTGGCAGGCGCAGTTTGGGAAGTCTGAGCCTGGGCAGAGAAAAATGCCGCTCTCTCTTTTTCCCAGCCTGTTTCAGCTCCGCCCTCATTTGGGCCACATCCCCCGCCAGCGCCTCCAGTTGGGCCTGGGTGGGGAGCTGCCCCACCTGTCGGCCCAACGCCCGAAGCAGGGCCTCCTGTGGGCCGACGCTGGCCTCCAGGCGCTCCAGCCGGCCGCTGTTGGTACTCTCCAGCCGGCACAGGGCGCTGACCGCTGCCAGCAGGTTCTCCCAGTCCTGCCTCGTGGGATCGTCCGGCGGCGTGGCCGGTACGGATGGGGCCGCCGGCTGGTTCAGCCGTTTCAATTCTTCCACGGACAATCTCTGCCCGGATTCGGAATTCACGTTCCATGACCTCCTTGGTGTACTTTTCCTCGTGGAGCCGGTCGTCCCGGCACTTCATCCCCTCCGGCGTGGTGTAGGTGATGTTCTTCCGGCTGTCTATCCACCGCACCTGGTAGCCCTCGCTCTCCATGAGGGAGAGGAACTCGTCTTTGGTGGCGGCGTACCGCATGCACTGGTCAATGGTGTTCATCAGCCGGAACTTCCAGCTCTGGCCCTTGGCGGCGGAGCGATACTCGCGGGCGCCATACCCTGGGCTCTGCTTTTCTTCTGCTGTGGTAGGACAGAGAACCCATGCTCCAGACACAGCTCGTCCGACAGCTGCCGCAGGCTGCGAAGGGTATTGGGGCCCTGCCGGAGCATTTTCCCGCTCTCCCAGCACACCGCGTTGACAACAAAGTGAGAGTGGATGTGCTCGGCGTCCAGGTGGGTGGCGATCAGCACCTCGCCGTCCGGCCAGGCTTTTGCGGCGAACTCTTTCGCCAGTTGGTGGGCCTGTTCCCCGGTGATCACCTCGTCCGGAGAAAAGGACTGGACGTAGTGGTAGAACCAGACGGGGCTGTCCTTGCGGCAGGCGTCCCGGGTGGCCTGGAACTCCCGGCCGGCCAGCTGTGGCGTGCAGTTCTGCCCGCTGACCAGCTGCCGGCCATTCTCGTCCAGTGTTTTTTCATCCTGGGAGACGTATTGCGTTACGCCGCTCAGCGCACCGGCGGACTGCTTTTTTGGTACTTGATGAAGTTGACCGTGGCCATCAGCGGTGCTCCTGTTCGGTCAGCTCCCGGAGCTGATGGTAGATCCGCCCCAGGGCCTCCATGGTCTCGCCTAACCGGACTTCCTGGATCTTGCCCATGTTGGCCAGCACCACCAGCTGGTTGACGTTTCGGCCGATGCCCTTGAGCTCGTGGGTGAACTCTTTCAGCCCGTCGATCACCACTACCCGGTGCCGCAAAGCGGCGGCGCGGACATAGGCTCCGGTGGACATGTGGGCCGTTTCCGCCTTGGCCTGGATGGTCTCATATTGCTCCGGTGTCACCCGGAGCGTGATCCGCTTTTCTTTTTTCTGCTTCATTCGCACCTCTCGCTTCCTCGTCTCGCCAAACGAGAGCCCAGCGGAGCGGGTCTCGTTTGGAAAGGAGACGCAGTGTAGTGAATTTGCTTTCGGCTTTTTGCCGGAAGCGAATGATATGGAACTTGCGTCGACGCAGTGGGTCCGGGCTTCCGCCCGGAATACGCCGGTTTTCCGGCGGCGCCAAGACCGACAAAGTCGGACAGGCGCTCTGCTTGCCCTCCCAAATGGGAGGAATCCGTTCCCCGGCGGGGCCACCGTTTTCCTGTGGCAGTCATCCGCAGAGAAGAAAGAATGCAAGGGTGCAAAGCCCTTAGGTCGTTACATCCTTACAGCCTTGCTCCGGCAGCCGCCAATACCACTGGCTGCCCCGTTTCTCTGAAACGACGCCCAAGTTTTTCTTGGCGATCATCAGCGTGCGCTCCGACACACCCAGCTCCTTCGCTCGGTTCAGCACTTCTTCGGCTGGCACAGGTTCTGTGAGCACCTGCTCCAGCGCCTCCTCCATCTGGGTGGTCTTGGTCTGGAACCTCCCGCCGCCGCTGAGCACATCGTCCACCGACAGGTCGCAGGCTCCCTTCCACTGGAAGCCGTGTTCCCCGTCCAGCAGGAAGGCGATGGACTTTCCCTCGGGAGCAAGGCTGTTTTTGTCCTGAGCGACCACACGCACCGTCGGGTCGTCTTTCAGCCGTCCCACCACCAGTACGCTCCGGGCGGCGGCCCGGAAGTCGATGGATCCCAGGCCCCGGTAACCGGCCTTCAGCCCCTGGGCCTTGTTCATGTGCCCGATGAGGATCACGGCACATCCGGTACGCTCCGCCATGGCCGCCACCCGTTTCAGAACGGGACGCACCTCGTTGGCCCGGTGCATGTCCACACCGTCCCCCAGGTATGCCTGGATGGGGTCCAGCACGATGAGCTGTGCCTCGGTCTGCTGGACCGCCTGCTCCAGCCGGTGGTCACAGAGAGTCAGCTCCCGCTGGCTCTCGTCGATGACCAGCACCCGGGAACAGTCCGCGCCGGCGGCGTCCAGCCGTGGCTTGATGGTATCCGCCAGCCCGTCCTCCGCCGTCTGGTAGATCACGTTCAGCGGCTCCAGCGCCTGCTCGCTCTCCGGAAGGGCCTCACCCCGGGTCAGGGCGGCAATCACCGCCAGCACGAAGGTGGCTTTTGCCCTCGCCGGGGTCGCCCTGAACGATGGTCAGTTTCCCTCGCGGGAGATACGGATACCAGAGCCATTTCACCTCCTCTGCGCTGATCTCGCCCATGGAAATGAGCTTCAAATCAGGTTTCATTTCCTCACATCCTTTCCTGTGTGTTCGCGAAAGCGACCATTCCCTTCCCGCCGTTTTCATGATAAAATCAGAAAAGGAAAACTTACATGGGAAAGGAACTTCCCGATTTTTTGAAAAAGTCGATGCGACGGAAGGGAGTCAGCTCATGGACAGAAAAAGAAAACCCGGCATCTATCTTCTGACAGATGCCGGGGATGCCGTTGAATTGATCCTGGTTTGGCTGGACGACCGGGAGACGCGCCTGCGGGGACAGTCACCCGCCGAGGAGCTGGTCTCCTTCGTGAACTTTGATTTCTCCGCCTATCAGTCCTCCGTGGAGCGTCTGTGGGAGGAGCACGACGTGTTTGAAGAGCGTGATGAAGTGCCCTACGAGGACTATGTGGACTTCGCGCGGCAGGCGCTCCCCTTGGCGGAACAACTCTCGGAGATCGCGCCCGTGGCGTATTGGGACGTTCTGCACCACCTGGACCCCGCCACAAAGATGCTGTATGACGGCAAGCCCATCTTCCCATCCCGGAAGGCTTTGGCTGTCCTCAACGCGCTGCGCCACCCATATTTCATCCAGAACCGGCTGAGAAACCTGTTCGAGATCGGCTTCGCGGATTTTGAGCGGGGACTCAGCAAGACCGCTTCCGTGCGCTGGAGGATACCTGGCCGGGCCTGATCGACAGGACATTTCCCATCCGCTTTCTGCCGGAGCCGTCCGGCGCGCCCGTGGCACAGTCAGGGAATGATGCCCTGGGCCGATGCTGTATGAGCTCTGCCTGGCGGAGCTGTCACTCTACTTTCAGCAGAACCGGTGGCGGATCGTCCGCTGCGAGAACTGCTGGCGGTATTTTGTGCCCAAGACCGAGGCGGAGTCCCGGTATTGTTACGGGGAGATGGACGGGAAGCCTTGCAAGCAGGAGGGGGCCAAGCGTATGCGCCGGTTCCGGGCGGATACGGACGAGTCGCTGGCGGCCTACGAGCGTCTGCGCCGGCGACTGGAGGAGCGAGCCAACCGGCTGGAGCTGGCGGGTCCGGGAGGGGAAAACCACCTGATCCCCTTCGGCAGAACACAGTATGAGGCGTGGCTGGACGGAGCGCGGGAGGCAAAGAAAGCATATCAGGCGGGCGGTATCTCCGCCGAGGAATTCCTGCGGCGGATCGACGTGGACGGGGAACTGGACGACTACAAAGCAGCGCGGGACACATTCCCCGCGCCCGGCCAGACGCCCTGGCGGGACTACATCAAAAGAGATATGGACTTCGTTCCCGGCAAGCGGTTCACGGATATGCTGTACCTGGATTTGTCGGCGGATGATCCTGCATGGACCATGATCACCGCCGAGGAGCAGATCCGAAAGGCGCGGGGCGGACACGCCAGCCTCCACGACCGCTACGGCGTGGAGGATCCGGTCGACCCTAAGGCTCATGCCAAGGAGTTGGAGGAGATATTTGCCCCCCACGAATTGGGCCCCGAGGAGAAAGCTCTGGCTCAAATGCTCCGCGAGGCAGCCAGGATCTCCATAGAAACTGTCTGGCCAAAGGAGGATGATGTCTGAACGGGATCATGATCTATGATTCGAATTTTCCCAAAGATCTTCCATGAGAGGACCATCAAATGGTTTTCTTTTTATCTGTCGATTTTTCATGCTTGTCAAGGAATTTCGTTGACACTGACAGGACTATTCTCTATAATTTACATTGTAATGTTGTATATTAATGTATTTTTTGTAAAAAATTTGATTCTCCATTCTATTCAAGCTCCCTTGCTCACACCGCTGGAAATCACCTGGACTCCACCGGCCTTTCCTGTAGTATCATTGTGACAGACAAAACCTAAAGGAGAGTTGCACTATGAAACGGGCGATAAAGTATTGCAGACATGTTTTCTGTACTCTGGCGCTAATCGTTTGTTTCGCGCAGCCGGTTTCTGCCGCGGACGAAACAAACTACTTTGACTGCACAGTTTTTCTCTATGGTTTTGACTCCGCAGTGGAAAACATCACCGCAAGCAGCAGCGCCATCCAAATCCAGGCGGGGGACGGCAGTGGGGATACCTGGGTGGTAGCAAGTTATGGCGTGACCAACGGATCCACTTACTATCTGGCAACCGACCCTTATGACAGTTCAGTAGGTTCGGTAGCCGAATTGATCATGGGGGACGCCGAGAGCGGCGTGGCGGTGTTTCGACTGGACAGTCCGCTTACTTCCCGCACCGCCCCAGCCCTGAGAACACTGGACGGCTTAAATGAAGGTGATGGCGCGGTGGTGGCCGGTGTGGCAGACGATTCAGACGGTATGTTCCTCTTCTCCCGGGGCGTGGTTCTCCAGAGACTGGCAGAGCAGAGCGGCTACACCCGCCTTCAGTTGGGGGACGGATCGTATCCCCTCAGCGAGCTTGACATCCTGCCCATCGGCGCGGTGATGAGCGATGTGGACGAGGTGATCGGGTTCTATCTGGACGGCTATCAGGCTCTGCCGGCGGGGTACATCATGTCTGACGCGGGCGGGATCGGCAGCCTGGGAAACGGCGAGCCGGAACCGTCTTCTCCGGAACCCACTGATCCGGAATCCGGCTCCGGCGATGCAGAGCCTGCTTATACCCTGGAGTCCATTCAAACCAATACCGGAACGCAGGCCCTCCTGGAACAGGCCAGGGCGCAGCAGGGACAGACCAGGATCCTTCAAATAGTCTTGATTGCGGCGGCCGGCATCGCGGCGGCCGGTATCATCGCCTTTGCCATTGTGCGCAGCCGCAAGAAGGCCGGTTCCCCGGCCAGCACAACCCAGACAACGGGCACTGGCGGAAATCCAGCCCCTGACTTTGGAAAGACGGAGTATGTGGGCGGGGAGGAGTACGGGGAAACCCAGCCGGTCCAGGCCCAGTACCGGGTCGTTCCCCTCCCAGGGACGCCGGGAAATCCACGGGAAATTCCCCTCCAGGGGCTCACCTTCGGCCGGGTCCCGGAGTGCGACGTGGTCTTCCCCCCGGATACCCCCGGCGTCAGTGGAAAGCACTGTTCCCTGCGGTGGCGCGGCGGTTCCCTGTTTCTCACCGATCTGGGTTCCTCCTTCGGCACCCTGCTGGAGGATGGGCGGAAACTGTCCAACGAGAGCGCGGATCTCAAGCCCGGCATGCGTTTCTACTTAGGTTCCAGCAAATTCGGTTTCCAACTGGAGAACTATGAGCCGGGTCAGAGATTGACCGGCACCATTAGGAGGAGAGGGCCATGAAAAGAGACTGTTCGCATCTTCCCTGACTGTGTGTATCCTGCTGTGCTGCATCCTGACCGCGCTCCCGGCCCACGCTGCGGGGACAGGTGGTGAAAGTGCGGTGTCCAGCGCCCGCAACGGGGTGGTTCGGATCCTGGCCGCATTGCCTGACGGCTCGGCTAATCTGGGTTCCGGTTTTGCCGTAGGCCAGGCTGGAGAGCCCAGTGCGGTCTTCGTGACCAACAAGCATGTGGTGGAAAACAGTACTGCAGTCTACCTGCTGCTGGATGACCGGTGGAGCGAGACAGAGGACGGCAGCGCCTTAAATATGGAGTATGTTGTGCGCTGTGACGTGGTGTATGAGCCGGAAACCTATCCCGACTACGCCATCCTTCTGGCCGACCGTATCGTCACCGAGCGGGTGGCCCTGCCCCTCATGCCCGCCGCTCTGGCGGAGCCCGGTGAGACCATCTACGCCATCGGTTTCCCCGCGGTCAGCGACCAGGTGACGGTCAACTATACCGCCAATGTGGATACGGTCACCGTCACCGCCGGCACCATTTCCCGCCTGGCCCACATGGCGGAGACCGACACCGATGTGATCCAGATTGACGCCAACATCAATCACGGCAACTCCGGCGGGCCTCTCATCACCAAGGAGGGCTATGTCATTGGTCTGAATACATACGGCTACGGAGACAACATCAATCTGGCCGTCCAGAGCGATTATGTAATCAGCCGCCTGAACGATCTGGTGGACATTGGTACCCTGTATGAATTTGAATATACCCTGATCACTGACCGCACAGAGAACTCTGGTATGATGACTACGGTCCTGATCTGCGTTGGGCTCCTGGCCGTTGCGGCTATAGTGGCCGTGCTGATCCTGCGCCGGAACCGAAAGCCCGCTACCGCCGCTGGGTACCAGAAAGACAGCAGCGGGGGCGGCAGCAATAACTCGAGTTGGAAGAAGGATGATCATTCATCCACCTTCCCCAAGACCGGGCAGGTGGATGAGATTGGGGAAACCCAGCCGGCAGAGCCCCAGGAGGAACTGCGCATCGTGGGCGTGAACGGCCACTTCGCTGGACGGCGCTTTGCCCTTACGGGAACCCTCCGTCTGGGACGGCTGCCCGACCAAAAACGACTTGGTCTTCCCGGCGGACACCACCGGAGTGAGCGGTGTACACTGTGTGGTGCGCCTCACCTCCGGCGGCGCCACTCTCACCGATTTGGGCTCCTCCTTCGGCACCTTCCTCAACGGACAGAACAAGATCCCGCCGCAGCAGCCCACCGCGCTAAAACTCGGGGGATACCTTCGCCCTGGGCTCCCAGCGGCAGACCTTCCGGCTGGAACGGAAGAACGGCTGACGGGAAAACCGGTTCGACCGGAGCGAAAAAGTTCTGTGGTATCCTGAGTTCAAAGAGAAACAGAACCGGCGCAGGACGCGCCGAATGTTTGAGAGAGGTGACAGGAAATGGAGCGCTATTGTCCATATTGTATGCACCTTATCCAGCCGGGAAATCCCTGCCCCAGTTGCAAACGTGACCCGGAGACCTACCGCCCCGAAAGCCGCCAACTCCCATCGGGCACCCTACTTCAGGAGCGGTACGTCCTGGGGCGGGCCCTGGGTGCGGGAGGGTTCGGCATCACCTATCTGGGCTGGGACTTGAAACTGGAGCGCCGGGTGGCTGTGAAGGAGTATTTCCCCACCGCGTTTCTCAAGCGGGAAACGTCAGTGACCCTGGATGTGACCTGCTATACTGCCTCCGGCCAGGAGGCCTACACAAAGGGCAGGGAGCAGTTCCTTCGAGAGGCCAGGACCATGGCCGCTTTGGAGAAGATGCCCCCAGATGGTGCGGGTGCTGGACTTTTTCCCGGAGCACAACACCGCCTACATTATTATGGAGTTTCTGGAGGGACAGACCCTGAAAGAGATTACCCAGGCCCAGGGGCCTTGCTCCGCCCAGGTGCTGCCTCCCCTGCTGGAACCGGTGATCCGTGCCATGGAGGCCATGCACCAGGCCAACATCATCCACCGGGACATCAGTCCGGACAATCTGATGCTTTTGAGCAACGGGACTATGAAACTCATGGACTCGGCTGCGCCCGGGACATCCAGGGCGAGGTCACCATGACCGCCATGCTCAAGGAGGGATTCGCCCCCTATGAGCAGTACAGCGGCCACGGTCAGGGTGCGTGGAGCGACCTGTACAGCCTGTGCGCCACCATCTACTACTGCCTCACCGGAAAGGTTCCCCCCAGCGCCATGAAACGCGGGGAGCCGGATCCCCTGATCCCACCCAGCCGGCTGGGGGCGGAACTCACCGAACAACAGGGGCGGGCTCTGTTGAAGGGGCTGGCGGTACGGGCGGCGGATCGGTGGAAAAGCATGGGAGAACTCTATGGGGCCCTCTACGGCATCACCCTGGACGGGCATCCCTGGACACCTCCGGAGGACTGGGAGCAGTGGAACACGTCCAAACTGGATCCTGAGCCTGAACCCGCCCCTGAACCGAAACCGGAGAAAAAATTCACCCTCTCCCGGGGAGCCAAGGGCGGCATCGCCGCCTGCGCCGGCGTCATCCTGGTAACTGCCTTGGCAGCCAGTGGCCTTCTGGGAGGCGGAACGGATCAGGTTGTCCTATCCGACGGCGACGCAACATCCCTATCCCAGCCGGTGATCGCCGACGGGGAAGAGGAAGATCCCCAAGCGGAGGATTCCTCCCGCCTGGATCCCAACGCCCTGCTCCAACCGGATACCTCCCCGGAAGGGATGGGAGGCCAGCAGGGTGAAGAGTCAAACGGGGATGCCGGCCGAACCCAGACTGGAGAAGAGGGGGGCGGCCAAGAGCCAGTTCAGACCCAGCCCTCCACTCCCCCCACCTCCAATTCTCAGGCCACTCCCTCCAGCGGCGGCCAGACCAAGCCAAGCACAACGGAACCCGAACCAGAGCCTGTCCCCACAAAAGCAGAGCTGGAGACCCAGGTGGAGGCCCACTTGGATGCCAACCAGTTTGCCGAGGCGGCAGCGGTCTACCGACAGATGAACGCCCTGGGCTACATCTCCCGGGAAAAGCTGGGCAGCAGTCTGGTGGAGGTGGGGGATGACGCGGAGTATTATTGGTCGGAGACCGATTACGGCAACAACAATTCCCCCTACGTGAAGACCGCTTTTGACCTGTACACCGAGGCGGCCGGTCTGGGCTGTGCTCAGGCCTACGCTAAGTTGGCCTACTGCTATGACTACGGACACTATGTTTCCCAAGATCCTGCCCAGGCATGCCACTGGTGGACTCAGATGGCCAACACCGGGGACGGCCCGGCTTGTTACTTCGTGGCAGAGTACTACGCCGAGGGGAACGGCGTGCCCCAGGACATCCCTACCGCCATCAGTTGGCTGAACAAGTGCCTGGAGTACGGGGCCAGTTATGTGGAGAGCGACGCCCGCGCCCTGCTGGACGAACTGCAGGGAAACTAAAATCGGGGCATCCGCCCCCGCTGTGAGGTGAATGAGATGGAACGCCGCTGCCCCTACTGTATGTCCCCTGTTCAGCCTGGCTCCCCCTGCCCCGCCTGCGGGCGGAACTGGGAGAGGTATCAGCCCGCAAGCCACCATCTACCCCCGGGAAGTCTGCTCCAGGATCGCTATCAACTGGGCCGGGCACTGGGAGAGGGTGGATTCGGCATCACCTACCTGGGGTGGGACACGGTGCTCAAGCGGAAGGTGGCTGTAAAGGAGTATTTCCCCACCTTCTTGGTGAGTCGGGAAGTTTCCCTTACCCTGGATGTGACCTGTCACACCAGCGGGAACCAGCCCACCTATGAAAAGGGCCGGGAGCAGTTCCTCCGGGAGGCCAAGACCATGGCCAAACTGGACAGTATCCCGGAGATCGTCCAGGTGCTGGATCACTTTCCGGAACATAACACTGCCTACATCGTCATGGAGTTCCTGGAGGGTCGAACCTTGAAAGAGGTGGTCGCCCAGACGAGGCCCATCCCGACGCAGACCATGCTGGCGCTGCTGGAGCCTGTACTCCGGGCTATGGAGGCTATGCACCATGCGGGCGTGATCCATCGAGATATCAGCCCGGACAACCTGATGGAACTGAAAGACGGGACTGTGAAACTGATGGATTTCGGCTGTGCTCGGGACTTTCAGAGCGGGCTGACCGAAACCATTACCCTAAAGCACGGATTTGCCCCCCGGGAGCAGTACTCTGGCCGGGATCAGGGCCCCTGGACTGATGTATACGCTATGTGCGCCACGGTGTATTACTGCCTCACAGGGCAGGTTCCCGCCAGAGCGACGCTCCGGGGCGAGGAGGAACAAGACCCCCTGCTCCCACCGCGGCAACTGGGGATTGATTTAACCGAGGAACAGGAGTTGGCCCTTCTGCGGGGCCTGGCGCCCAAGGTAGAGAACCGCTGGCACAGCGCGGCTGATCTGTACGCCGCCCTGTACGGCCGTACCCTGGAGGGAGCCTCCTGGATGCAGACAGAGGAGCAGGTCGGTCACACCGAGTTTGTAGATACCGAAGAGAACAAGGCACCCATTCCTGATCCTACCCCCAAAAATGCCGGAGATCCCCGCCAAGTGGATCAAGTTCGGCGGCGCGGTGGCCTGCGCCCTCGGTGGTTGTGGCGATCGCTCTGGCCATAGGGCTTGGGGGCCAGAGGGCAGGAGAGCGTCTCAACGAATGATCCCGACCGCTCCCAATCTGCTGTTGGACAGACCGTGCATCAAGAGGATGGTTCCCATGCCTCAGAGGAGGAGCCAGACGCAAGCGAGGAAGACGGACAGACAGACGACGGCCAGTTGATCCCGCCCATCTATGAACAGGAACCGGCGACGGAGCCAAATCAGCCGGACACAGACGCTGGCCAGACTGGAACCAGCGGACAGGCAGGCAGTCAGGCCACGCCCAGCCAGCCCACCAACCCCAGTCAGCAAGAGCAGCCTTCGCAGACAGAGGAACCTGCCGTCCCTACCCAGGAAGAACTGGAGGCTCAGGCGGAGACTCAGACCAACAACGGCCAGTACTCCCTGGCGGCGGAGACGCTGCGGCAAATGGAGCAGTTGGGCTATCTCACCGCCGCACAGTTGGGGACACGGCTGTGCGGTCTTGCGGACGACGCCCTGTTTGACGACGAGAACTCCATCGCCGCCGCCCTTTATCAGGAATCCGCTGATTTGGGCAATCTGGACGGGAAACGGGGCCTGGCTATCTGCTACCAGTAGCGGGACGGGGTGGCGCAAAGTGATGAAAAAGCCTTCGCCCTCAATCTGGAGCTGGCCCAGGCCAACTACGGGGCCGGAGTCTACTACGAGGTGGCTGATGCCTACACCGATGGACGGGGTACTGCCCGAAACCCAGAACAGGCCATTTACTGGTGGAACCGCTACCTGGAGACAGGGAGCACCACCTTTATTGATCCAGACTCGTCTCCGACGGCGTCGCTCACGACGAGCTGCGCAAGACGATGATCGTCCAGGCCGCGCCTCCCGGAGTCAAGGCCCACGTCATCCCGATCTCCAAGATGATCGAGGTGTCCAAGGACCCGCGCTTCGGCGGCCACCGAAGGCGTTCCTGCTCTTCGAGCACCCGCAGGACGTGCTCAAGGCCATCGAGGGCGGCGTCGACATCAAGAACGTCAACCTCGGCTCGATGGCTCACTCCGTGGGCAAGGTCGTCGTCACCAACGCGATCGCCATGGACCAGGCCGACGTCGAGTGCCTCGAGGAGCTCAGGCCAAGGGCGTCACCTTCGACGTCCGCAA
>ENA-OQCL01000816-OQCL01000816.1-human-gut-metagenome-genome-assembly--contig:-NODE-816-length-13253-cov-5.100564_pt1 | contig 13253 bp, 12 predicted proteins | sample MGYA00242502_ERZ504586 | MGnify/ENA primary metagenome ERZ504586 (study PRJEB26092, sample SAMD00036316) | human gut metagenome | host: Homo sapiens | study: EMG produced TPA metagenomics assembly of... | reverse complement strand
GCTTCAAGCTCCGCCTCCACGCCGCACGTCCCGCAGCACACGCCCGCGGAGCAGAGCGCGCTCCGCGGATTTTCCGTAAAGGACATGACTGTCCCCTCCTTTGGATGAAATTGCCTCCAATGGTGGGAAACGGCGGAGATTTTACAAAAGTCGTATGTTTGGGCTGAGTTTCCGAATGTGCGGATGATAGCGTGGAGGGGAATGATGGTATAATAAACGGGAAGAGAGAGGCCCGCGGATAGGGGAAGCGGGAAAACTCCTCTCCGGCCTGCCTAGGTGAGCTGGGAACTCAGCCTAGACATTTAAGGCCAAGTTTTGCGACTGATGTCAGCGGTAGAATTCCGCTAAAGCTGCTAGGAGTGTTGAGAGCGCTCCTAGCAGTTTTGCTATCAAGAGAAGCCATTCAAAAAATGAGCGGCCTCCATTGCCAGCCATCTGCCTTCCCCCCTTCCTGCCGGGGGAAATCCCTCGACGGCGGCGGCTGTGCGCGTAAGCGCACATAAAAAATTTCCATAGCCACCGCCTAGTGTCCGGTGCGTTTCCGGACGAGCTCGACAGTACCCCGGCGCTACCGCCTAGGGCCCCTTCCGTGGATTATTATACAACAGAGCGGCAACATGATTCTATTTTGTTATCCGGCTTTGCACGCCGAAGTATCTTCCGCCGCATCTCTGTATCGGCATGAGCGGCGCGCAGCGTGGGCTTTGCCCCCGCCGCGCGTTCACAAAATCTCCATAAATCGTTCATAAAATCGTCATAGCGGATTGTTATCATAAACTCGTCAAAGAGAGCCGGACACGAGCCGGAGATAACATAGAGGAGGAACGACGCAATGAAATTAAAGGTTATAGGAGCTTTCGTAATGGTGCTGGGAATTGCCGGGGCGGCCGCGGCTTATCAGCCGCAGGGAGGCCCCGCGCCGCGCGGAGATTTCCGCCGCGGGCCGGAGCTGAGCCGGGAGGATCGCGCGCACTTCGAGGCGATGCGCAAGGTCCGCGCCGAGCTGCGCGACGAGCTCAGGAAGGAAAAGCCGGACAAGCAGCGCGCGCGCACGCTCTTCGCGAAGGAGCTCGACCTTCGTCAGGAGTTCCGCGAGAAGGGCTTCCGCAACTGCATCGAGAACCACGACCACAGCAAGGGCCGCTGCGGATGGATCGCCCGCCACGACAGGCGCATGGGCTACGGCAACGGCGCGTGGGTGAAGTTCATCGACGAGCTGAGCAAGGACAAGCCGAACAAGGTGCGCGCGTGGGAATATTTCAGCCAGGCCGAGAAGATTAACCGCGAGCTCGCGATGGAGCGCTTCGACGCTATGCTCGACGATCCCGACGGATGGCGCGGCTGGTACTGCGGCCCGCGCGACGGGCGCTTCGGCCCCCGCGACGGATGGCACGGCCTGAGAGACGGACGCTGGGCTCCGCGTCACCACTGGGGCGGCGGACACTTCCGTCACGGCTGCGGCCCAGACGGCTGGCACGGCGGCCCGCGTCATTGGGACGGACCTGCCTACTAGGCGGCGCGAAAATATCTGACCCCGCCGCCGGAGCGAACCTCCGGCGCGCGGCGCAAACAGAGGGGAAAAGTTTGGGCGGATGCTGAAATCCGCTCAAACTTGTAAGTAGAAGCGGACGAAAAGGGAATATAATGGGGGGGCGAAGAATTTTGACGAGAGACGGTGAGGACATGAGGATACTTATCGTAGAGGACGAGCGCGCGATAGCCGAGGTCGAGAAGGCTTATATAGAGCGCGACGGGTATTCCGCGGAGATTGCGGCGGACGGCCTCGAAGGGATAGGGAAGTTCAGAGAGAAGCAGTTCGACCTCGTCATTCTCGACCTGATGCTCCCCGGCATGTCGGGAATAGACGTCTGCCGCGAAATACGGCGGAGCTCGAGCGCCCCGATAATCATGGTTACGGCGAAGAGCGGCGAGGACGACATCGTCGCGGGGCTCGACGCCGGGGCCGACGATTATATAGTGAAGCCTTTTTCGCCGCGCATACTGATGGCGCGCATCAGGGCGAACCTGCGCAAGAGCGGCACCGCGGAGGATTCTGCATCGGAGCTCATCCGCGTCGGGGACGCGCTCGTGATAGACCCGCAGAACCTGACGGTGAAGAAGAACGGCGAAGAGGTTTCGCTGACGCGCAACGAATTTATGATTTTGTCAAAGATGGCGGCCCGCCCGGACAAGACGTGGAGCCGCGACGACCTTATCACCTACGCGCTCGGCTACGAATACGACGGCTTCGAGCGCTCGATAGACAGCTATATCAAGAATATACGGAAAAAGCTCTCGGACCCGGAGCACGAGAACGGCTTCATTCGCACCGTCCACGGCTTCGGCTATAAGATTTCGGAATAACGGACATGAAGCACTCGCTCCGTTCGCAGCTCATTTTTCAATATATGGTAATCGTCATCGTCTGTATGCTCGTCATACCGACGGCGATATCGGAGCTGCTCGAATGGCAGTTCAAGAATTTCCTCAACGACAGGCTTGACGAGTACGAGACGGAGTTCACGGACTATTTCGCCTCGCTCTACGAGGAGACGGGCACGTGGCGCGCGCGTGGGATATTCCCGCGCGGCTCCGACTTTATACGCTGGCCGATAGCTATGATTCAGATAAAGGACGCTGAGGGGAACCTCGTCCGCAGCTACAGCCGCTTTATGGTGAAGTCCGGCCCGATGCACGGACGCGGGCATCACCAGCGCGGCCCCGTCGTCCTTCCCGAGGGGCTTCAGGTCAGGAGCCGCGACATAATCGCGCGCGGCGAACGAGTAGGGCAGGTGTTCTTCACAGTCCTGCCGTTCGACAAGAGCCCGGAGAGCAATTTCCTCAACAACTTCAATAAAATCATGTACTACGCAGTCGCGGTCATGCTTATAATAGCCGCGATGATAGCCATATTCATGGCTTACAGGATCAGCACGCCGGTGCTCAACGCGGCGCGGCGCGCGCAGCAGATAAGCATGGGCAAGTACACGGTCGAGGGGCAGAACGCCTCCGACATCACCGAGCTTCAGACGCTTATCGAGAGCGTAGACCGCCTGGGCCGCGGGCTCGAGGAGCAGGAGGAGCTGCGCAAGCGCCTTATGAGCGACATAGCGCACGAGCTGCGCAACCCGGTCGCCGTCATAAAGTCGCACCTCGAGGCGATAGAGGACGGCGTGTGGGAGCCGACGCCGGAGAGGATACGGCTTACCGTCAGCGAGGTGGACCGGCTGTCTCAGCTCATACGCGAGGTGGAGAAGCTAACCTCGATAGAGGGCGCGGCGCACTCGCTCTCCGTCGAAGAGACGGACGCGTCGTCTGTCGTGGAGAAGGCGTCGCTAGTATTCGACCCGCTCTATAAAAACAAGGGCGTCGAGCTGAAACGCGATATAGAGCCGGGCGTCATGATGCAGCTCGACGGCGCGAAGATGCGTCAGGTGGTCGAGAACCTTCTGTCGAACGCGCTGCGCTACACCGACGCGGGCGGCTCCGTAACCGTCGCTCTGGCCGGCGGCGAAAAGGAGATGACCGTCAGCGTCGCGGACACCGGCATAGGAATAGCGGCGAAGGACCTTCCGTACATCTTCGAGCGCTTCTACCGCACGGACGTATCCCGCGCGCGCACGAGCGGCGGGATAGGCATAGGCCTCGCGATAGTCAAGGCGATAGTCGAGGCGCACGGCGGCACGATAGAGGTCGAAAGCGAGCCCGGGAAGGGCACGCGCTTCACAGTGAAGATACCCAAGAGAAATTATCTGTAAAAGGAGTGGTGCAGTCCGATGAAACTTAAAACAGCGCTTTTCGCGGCGGCTCTGACGCTGTTCTGCGCGGGAGCCTCGTCCGCCGGGACGCTCACGCTGGACGACTGCCTCGCGACGGCGATGAAGAACAACCCCGACATCACGGCGGCGCGCGAGTCCCTCAACGCGGAGCGCACGACGATAAACCAGGCCGCGGCCTCCGGACGTCCGCAGCTCTCGGCCGACAGCTCGTACAGGCGCGGCGGCACGGGCGACGACCATGAGGGCAGCTACAGCACCGGCGTTTCCGTGAATCAGTCCATCAGCGACTGGGGGCGGCGCGAGACGAGGATAAAGCGCGCGCGCCTTTCCACCGAGGCCGCGGAGGCGGACTATGAAGAGACCGTCGACCTCGTCGTGCAGCGGGTCTACAACGCCTATTACGCGCTCAACCGCGCCGTGCGCGACGTGGATATAGCGCAGACGAGGTACGACAACTACGAAAAGCGCCTAGACTGGGCGCGCTCCTATTACGAAGTGGGCACAAAGGCTAAAATCGAGGTCACAAAGGCCGAATCCGACCTCGCATCGTCGAAGCTGACGCTCGTCCGCGCGCAGAGCAACGAGGAGCTGTGCCGAGCCGAGCTCGCCAACGCTATGGGCGTGCCGCTGATGGAAATAAGCGGCGTCGAGGATATGCTCGGCTACGAGGATTGGAGCATAAGCCTCGACGACGCGGTCGCGGGCGCGATGAAGGACCGCCCCGAGCTTGTGGCCAGAAGGCTCCGCGTCGAGTCCGCGGCGGAAAACGTAACCCTCCAGATGAAGGGCTTGTCTCCGTCGCTCTCCGCGTCCGCCGGCTACAGCTTCGGAAATCATTCCTATTTCGACAGCGACCAGTGGAACGCCGGGCTGACGCTCTCCGCGCCGCTTACCGACGGCGGCCTGACTAAGAGCATGGTCGAGCAGGCGCGCGCGCAGCTGCGTCAGGCCGAAGCGGAGCTCGTAGGCCTCGAGAACTCCGTGACGCTCGAGGTGCGCACGGCGTGGGAGGATCTGCGTCAGGCGAAAGAATCGCTGACCTCGTCTCAGGAGGCGGAGCGCGCCGCGAAGGCGACGCTCGACCTAGCGCTCGGACGCTACAAGGCCGGCGTTGGCGACAACCTTGAAATATCGGACGCCGTGGACGGCTACGCCGTAGCCTCGGCGAACACGGTGCTCGCGCTCTACGACTGCAAGAACGCGCGGATAAACCTTGAAAAAGCAATGGGAGGACTGAGCTATGGCGAACAGACTGCCGACTAAAAGCAAAAAATTCAGATTCGCGGCCGCGCTGCTGGTGATAGCGGCCGCCGCGGGAGGCGGCGGCTGGTGGTGGCTCAACCGCGAGCCCGCTATACAGTACAAATCCGTGCCGGTAGTTCGCACGACGCTCCAGTCCACGATACAGGCGACGGGTACGCTGAACCCCGTCGAGACGGTCGACGTCGGTACGCAGATATCCGGCACGATAGAGGCGCTTTACTTCGACTACAACAGCGAAGTCAAGGCCGGGCAGCTGATAGCGCTCATGGACTCCGCAACGCAGGAGGCCGACGTGGCGCAGGGCGAAGCGTCGCTCGCGTCTGCTAAGGCTGAGGTGCTCAACGCACAGGCGGCTCTGACCGTTGCGGAGAAGAACCTGCGCCGCACGCGCGAGCTCGCTGAGCGCGACCTCGTCGCTAAGGCCGACGTCGACGCCGACACGAGCACGTGGCTCCAGGCGAAGGCGAACCTCGCCTCGGCCGAGGCGCGCGTCAAACAGCAGAGCGCCTCGCTCGAAAGGTCGAAAATCAACCTCGGATACACGAAAATATACTCGCCTGTGGACGGCGTAATAGTCGCCAAGAACGTCGAAGAGGGCCAGACCGTCGCCGCAAGCTACCAGACGCCGAGTATCGCGGAAATAGCGCGCGACCTCACGCAGATGCAGGTCGAGGTCAACGTCGACGAGGCTGACATCGGCGGCGTCCACGAAGGGCAGCCGGCGGAGTTCACGGTAGACACCTTCCCGCGCGACTCCTTCACGGGCAGCGTCTCGCAGGTGCGCCTCTCCCCGACGACTGAGAACAACATCGTCACCTACACCGTCATAGTCAAGGTCGACAACCCCGACGGCAAGCTGCTCCCCGGCATGACGGCGAACGTCTCTCTGATACTCGACAAGCGCGACGACATCCTCGTCGTGCCGAACAGCGCCTTCCGCTTCAAGCCCGTGACGGGCCAGAGCGTCGAGGTCGGCCCGCCCGGCCCGGGACGCAAGGGCAACATAGCGGCGGTTACGGCCCCCGCGGTCTACCTGCTCGGCGATAAGGACAAGCCGGTCAAGGCCGAGGTCGAGCGCGGAATCACCGACGGGCAGAACACCGAGGTCGTCTCAGGCCTCGAGGAAGGACAGCGCGTAATAACGGGCGTTATCCTGCCGAGAGAGGACGATTAAGATATGGCTCTCGTCGAGCTGAGAGATATACGCAAGAGCTTCAACCTCGGCGGCGAGCCCGTAGAGATACTCCACGGCGTCAACCTCAAGGTCGATAAGGGAGAGTTCGTCGCGATGATGGGCCCCTCCGGCTCCGGCAAATCGACGACGATGAACATTCTCGGCTGTCTCGACAGGCCCACGTCGGGCGAGTACCTCCTCGACGGCGTGAACGTCGAGGATATGGACTCCGACGAGCTCGCGCACATCAGGAACAGCATGATCGGCTTCGTCTTCCAGGGCTTCAACCTGCTTTCGAAGACCTCGGCGCTCGAGAACGTCGAGCTTCCGCTGCTCTACGCCGGCGTGCCGCGCGCGCAGCGCCACGAGAAGGCGAAGGCTGCGCTGATAGAGATGGGGCTTTCCGAAAGGCTCTATCACGAGCCGTCGCAGCTCTCCGGCGGACAGCAGCAGCGCGTCGCGATAGCGCGCGGCATAGTGAACCGCGCTCCGATACTGATGGCCGACGAGCCGACGGGAAACCTCGACTCCAAGACGAGCGACGAAATAATGGCGCTCTTCACGCGCCTCAACGACGAGGGCATGACTATAATCCTCGTCACGCACGAGTACGACGTCGCGCTCTACGCGAAACGCATCCTCCATTTTAAGGACGGAGTGATAATGAAGGACGAAATCAACGAAAGGAGGACGCCGGTATGATAGCCCTGCCCGAAGTATTCACGGCCTCTGTTACGGCGCTGCGCAGAAACAAGACGCGCTCGATGCTCACGGCGCTCGGCATCATCATAGGCGTCGCCGCGGTCATCGCGGCTTTCGCCGTCGGCGCGGGCGCGAACAAGAGCATCGACGAGCAGATATCCTCGTTCGGAAGCAACTTCATAATGGTCTTCCCGGACCGCTCATCGCGCTCGACGATGGGCAGCCGCTCATACCTTACCGACGAGGACGCCGAGGCGATAGCGCGCGAGGTCTCCGGCATAGACGCCGTCGCGCCGATGATAAACCTCAGCGCCACGGTGGTCTACGAAAACACCAACTGGGACACCAGCGTCGTCGGCAGCACCGCGGATTACTCCTACGTTCAGGACTGGAGCATAGCCTACGGGCGCGACATAAACCAGAGCGACGTCCGCCAGGGCGCGAAGGTCATAGTAATAGGCAGCACGGTCGAGGAAAAGCTCTTCCCCGACACCAGCGCGCTGGGGAAATCCATCCGCGTCAATAAAATACCTTTCACGGTCATAGGCGTCTTCGAGGCGAAGGGGCTTTCCGCTATGGGCAGCGACCAGGACGACTTCATGCTCGTGCCGATAACGGCGGCGCAGCGCCGCCTCGTCCGCTGGCGCGAGGCCGGGCGCATCGGCAACATCTACATCAAGGGCGTTTCGATGACGGCGCTGAACTACATCCAGAACGAGACCGAGGCGCTTCTGCGCGAACGCCACAGGATAATGCCCGGCGAGCCCGACGACTTCGCTGTGCGCAACGTCTCGCAGATGCTCGAGGCGCGCCGCAAGACGACGACGATAATGTCGATGCTGCTCGGCTCGATAGCGTTTATATCGCTCGTCGTAGGAGGCATCGGCATCATGAACATCATGCTCGTCTCCGTGACGGAGCGCACGCGCGAGATAGGCATAAGGATGGCCGTCGGCGCGACGGAGCGCGATATACGCATGCAGTTCCTGATAGAGGCGGTAGTGCTCTCGATGGTTGGCGGGACGCTCGGAATCATAGTCGGCGTCGTCGCGGGCTACGCGCTCTCGACGTTCACCGCCGCGCCGCCGGTATTCACGCTCGTCTCGATAATGCTCGCCTTCGTATTCTCCGCGATGGTCGGCGTCGGCTTCGGCTACTATCCGGCCTACAAGGCCTCGCTGCTGAACCCGATAGACGCTCTCAAATACGAATAAAGGACGGAAAAAAAGAGGGGCTGTTGTCAGCCCCTCTTTTCCATATGCTCGAGCTCCAGCGTCTTTGTGACGGTATCGCAGACGCAGGACGGGCCGTAGTACTGAATGGCCCCCGGGAAGGTGTAGCAGGTCTCGACGGCCCAGCGTTCGCGCCGCTCCGCGAAATAACGGAAGGGCGCGCCGTTCAGGTCGACGAGCACTTTTTTGATGACCGGCTTCAGACGCCCGCTCCTGCGTTCGAGGTTCATCATGCCGGTCAGCGGTATGCCGCCCGCGTGCCACTCCGCCGCGGGGCGCGCGAGGTTGGAGATTGTCGAAAGGTAGCCCGTGTAGCCGTAGCTTATGAGCATGAACGCGTTGTAGCCGAGCGAGTAGCAGTAGTCGGCGTCGAAGTTCGACGGGAAGGCGCAGCGCCCCTCGTAGCCGAAGAAGTGGCTTATCGGGTTGAACTTGCCGTGATAGACCTCGTCGTGCTTCAGCTCCGCGAGCCGCTTGCGCACAAGCTCGATCAGAAGCTTCTCCGTCTCTATCTTCGAGAGCTGGACGTTGCCGTGCTGGTCGCGGTCCATCAGAAGCTGGTTCTGTATGTTCGAGGGCAGAAGCGTGAATACTTTATACGAGGCAGGCGAAAGCAGCGTCTCGAGGTAGGCGTACTTCTTCCACCCCGCGCGCGCTGCGAGCTCCTCGGACTTGGTCGCGAGCACGTCGTTGAGCTCGGCGATGAGGTCTTTGAGCTCCGGCACGAACTCTATGAGGCTTTCGGGAATTATGACGACGCCGAAATTGTCGCCGCGCTCCGCGCGCGCGCAGACGGAGCGCACAATCTGCTCCGTAATCTCGGTGAAGCTCGTCTTCTTCGCCTCGACCTCCTCGCTGATGATGCAGACGTTCGGCTGCGTGCGCAGCGCGCACTCGAGCGCGACGTGCGAGGCGGAGCGCCCCATGACCTTGACGAAATGCCAGTACTTGCGCGCGGAGCAGGCGTCGCGCTCTATGTTGCCGATGAGGTCGGCGTATGTCTTCGTCGCCGTATCGAAGCCGAAGGATATCTCGACGCTGTCGTTCTTCAGGTCGCCGTCTATCGTCTTCGGGCAGCCGATGACCTGCACGCCCGTCTTCTCGCGCACGAAATACTCCGCGAGCATCGCGGCGTTCGTGTTCGAGTCGTCGCCGCCGATTATCACAATCGCGGATATCCCGCGCTTCGCGCAGACCTCCGCGGCGATTTTGAACTGCTCCTCGGTCTCGAGCTTCGTCCTTCCCGAGCCGATGATGTCGAAGCCGCCGGTGTTCCTGTAGCGGTCTATCATCTCGTCGGTGAATTCGACGCAGTCGTCCTCTATCAGCCCGGAAGGCCCGTTCTTGAAGCCGAAGAGCTTGTTCGACGGGTCGGCTTCCTTGAGCGCGTCGTAGAGCCCCGTAATGACGTTGTGCCCGCCGGGGGCCTGTCCGCCGGAAAGTATGACGCCGGCGCTGATTTTCCTCTTCGGCGCGCAGTTCTCGCCCTTCTGGAAATAGACGCGGTTCATCCCGAAGGTGTTGGGGAAGATGTTCCTTATAGCCTCGCAGTCCGCGGGCGGGACGCACGGCTCACCCTCCGCGGCGAGGATGCCGCACATGCCGTGCGTATAAATCTCCGGCAGTTTCGGCTTATACTCGTATCGTGCCGTCTGTAGCGGCGAAAGAATTGATTCCATATATCTCTGCTCCTTGCGCGGCCTCTCCGCCGCCTCCGCACGGCGGCGCATACGCTGCGCTGCGGCGGTGCGCGGGAGCTGCCCCGGAAAATTTGTCGGACCTTACGTCCATGAGCGATTCGCATGAACGCGGCGGCGAAGCCGCCCAAGCCATAATTTTACCACTAAATTCATAATTTTTCCGAAATTTTAAGATACTGTAATATTTTGCGCCGCAGGCCGCCCATCTCCACAAAGACGACACATTCATCTGTTATAATACCTTTGGTAATGCGTTAAAAATACAGATTGACAGCGAGGTCGTTCTTTGTTTGAGATTTTTCGTGAAATGAACTGGATACTGCTCGGCTCGCTCATCGTCGTGAGCGCGCTCGTCTCGTGGGCCGGAGACGTCATCGGGATGCGCCTCGGTAAAAAGCGCATCACGTTCCTGAACCTGCGCCCGAAATACACGTCGAGGATAATCTCCGTAGTCACGGGCGTCGGTATAGCGGTCGCCACGCTGCTGATACTCAGCGTAGCGTCCGAACAGGTGCGGACGGCGCTCTTCAGCATGCAGTTCGTCCAGCGCCAGCTCACAGACCTGACGGTCGAGCTCCAGAAGAACCGCGACACGATGGGGCAGATGGAGATAGACCTCTTTGAAAGCCGCGGAGACCTCGCGGAAAAACAGGAAGAGCTGACGCGGATCGAGACGCAGCTTGCCGAAGGTGCGAAGAGCCTCGAAGAGGCGCGCAGCCAGCTTGAAGAGATGAGTAAGACGCGCGCGAAGATGGAGAAAGAACAGGCGGCGCTCCAGAAGGAAAACGACCGCCTTATGAAAGAGAGCAAAGAACTCGCCGAGTCCGTCGCAAGCCTCAAAAAAGAATCCGACGACCTGAAGTCTGGAATGCAGCGGCTGCGCGAGGGACGCATCGCGGCGCTCTCCGGCGAAGTGCTCTCGCAGGGAGTCCTCACGGGGCCGGAAATAGACCCAGCGCAGGTGGACCAGTACATATACAGGCTGCGCAGCGAGGCGCGCGCGCTGCTGGCGTACCGCTTCGGCAAGCGGCCCGAGGCCGTCAGCCTGCCTAACGTGACCGTCGAATCCCAGCGCTACGTCAAAGACCGCGTGACGCGCGAGCCCGGGCGGTGGCTCCTGCGCCTCGTCGCCGAAGGCAACGCCGTCGAGGGCGAGGCCGTCGCCTCGAAGCTCGAATGCTATCCCTCCGGCCTCATATACAAAGAGAACGAAGTCCTCTATTCTCACACCTTCACGCCCGACACATCGCGTCAGGAGATAGAGGAAACCGTATTTCAGGCCCTTAAAACGCTCAACCAGAATGCCGTAGGCCGCGGCATCCTCCGCGACCCCATCTCCGGCAACGTCGGTTCGATAGACACGGCGGAATTCCTCGACGCGCTTGACCATATAACGGAAGTGGAGAATAATATCAGCCTTGAAATCGTCGCCGCGAGGGACATCTACACCGAAGGCCCCCTGCGCGTGAAATTCATATTGAAATAACACAACGAAAGAAGCATAAACGATGTTGATACTGGCATGTCAGAAATGCGGCGAGCTGCAAGTGCTCCCGGGATCGCCCGACGCGAACGGAAAAGCTCGCGCGATGTGGACGTGCGCGCGCTGCGGCGCGGGGCAGCTCATGGAGCTGAATGTAGCTAAAGACGCAAGGCGCGGCGACCTCCGCAAAATAGTCGGCGGCCTCGCGCTCGTCCCGACGAAGAGCAGAAGCTTATACGGCTTCATACGCGAAGGACTTCCTGATGAAATTAAATCCTGAATACTACTTTTACGACAGCAAGCTCGCGGTCAGCCCCGCCGAGCTTCAGGACCTCTACCGCTTCACGCGCTGGGGACGCAGCCGCTCGCTCGACCAGATAGCTAAAATAAAATGTTGGAAGAAATAGAAAGGAAGAAAGAGATGAAAGAAAAACTGCAGAACATCAGAGAAGAAGCGCTCAAAGCAATTCAGTCGGCAGATGTGCCGGAAAAACTCAATGATGTGCGGGTCAAGTTCCTGGGCAAGAAAGGGGAACTGACCGCCGTATTAAAAAGTATGAAGGATGTGGCCGCGGAGGACCGTCCCAAGATCGGACAGATGGTCAACGACGCAAGAGCTGAGATCGAAGCGGCCCTGGAGGAGAGCAAGAAGAAGATGGACCGGGCGATCCGGGAAGAGAAGATGAAGCGGGAAGTGATCGACGTGACCCTTCCGGCGAAGAAGAACCTGGTGGGCCACAGCCATCCCAACACCATCGCTCTGGAAGAAGTGGAGCGGATCTTCGTAGGCATGGGCTACGAGGTGGTGGAAGGCCCGGAGGTAGAGTATGATCTCTACAACTTCGAGAAACTGAACATCCCGGACGGACATCCGGCGAAAGACGAGCAGGATACCTTCTATGTGAACAAGGACATTGTGCTGCGGACCCAGACCTCTTCCGTGCAGGCCCGGATCATGGAGCAGACCAAGCCGCCTATCCGCGTGATCTCCCCGGGACGAGTGTTCCGCTCCGACGAAGTGGACGCCACCCATTCTCCTTCCTTCCATCAGATCGAAGGCCTGGTAGTGGACAAGAACATCTCCTTCGCGGACCTGAAGGGGACCCTGGAAGTCTTTGCCAAGGAACTGTTCGGACCGGATACAAAGACCAAGTTCCGTCCGCATCATTTCCCGTTCACCGAGCCAAGCGCGGAGGTGGATGTAAGCTGCTTCAAGTGCGGAGGGAAAGGCTGCCGGTTCTGCAAGGGCTCCGGCTGGATCGAGATCCTGGGCTGCGGTATGGTACATCCCCACGTGCTGGAGATGTGCGGCATCGACCCGGATGTATACACCGGTTTTGCCTTTGGCGTAGGTCTGGAGCGGATCGCACTGTTGAAATATGAGATCGACGATATGCGGCTTCTGTACGAGAACGATATCCGTTTCCTGCGGCAGTTCTAAGACTTGGATTGAGGAAAAAGAAAGGAGAACAAAATGAATACTTCATTATCATGGATAAAAGCATATGTTCCGGATCTTGACGTGACCGCGCAGGAGTATACTGACGCGATGACGCTGTCCGGGACCAAGGTGGAGGGCTATGAAGCCCTTGACGCGGATCTTGACAAGATCGTGGTGGGCCAGATCGACAAGATCGAGAAACATCCGGACGCGGACAAGCTGATCGTCTGCCAGGTGAATATCGGAACGGAGACCATCCAGATCGTGACCGGCGCGCCCAACGTACACGAGGGCGACAAGGTGCCGGTTGTACTGGACGGCGGCCGGGTTGCAGGCGGCCATGAGCCGGGCAGCCGTGTGGCAGGCGGGATCAAGATCAAGAAGGGTAAGTTAAGAGGCGTGGACAGCTGCGGCATGATGTGTTCCATCGAGGAGCTGGGCTCCAGCCGGGATATGTATCCGGAAGCGCCGGAAGAAGG
>ENA-OQCL01000815-OQCL01000815.1-human-gut-metagenome-genome-assembly--contig:-NODE-815-length-13260-cov-3.775070_pt1 | contig 13260 bp, 13 predicted proteins | sample MGYA00242502_ERZ504586 | MGnify/ENA primary metagenome ERZ504586 (study PRJEB26092, sample SAMD00036316) | human gut metagenome | host: Homo sapiens | study: EMG produced TPA metagenomics assembly of... | reverse complement strand
ATCATCCGGCGTAACGAACCGGACCCAAATCTGTTCATAGCCGTTTTCCTGCGCCGCTTGCACAGCCAGGGACAAGCTCAAGCCAATCAGGTTTGGCATTTCGCCGCCGGATATTTCCGTACCGCTGACCCAAATATTGATCCGGTCCTCCGCCTCCAAAAGGGTGCCAGCCTCCGGCTCCTGCCGGATCACCTGACCAGCCGGTTGCTCGCTGATGGCATAGGTGGTATCCCCAAGCTGCAGGTTTTCTTCCGCCATGATCAGCATAACTTCCTGTAGGGTCTTCCCCAACAGGTTCGGCGCTACCAAGCCGCCGTTGCCAGAGCTGACCACCACGGTGATCACATCCCCTTCCTGCCCAATGGTCCCCTTATCTGGGGTTTGGGAGATCACCTGGTCTGCCGGATATTCCGTGCTGGCCACATAGTTGCTTACCGATACCTGGAATCCCCGTAATTTAGCTAGATCCCGTGCCTCCGTCAACGTTTTGCCTGTAAGGGTCGGGACAATGTATTCCGAGGCGCGATCCCCGTTCCTTCCACGAAGGGTTTGGGTTATCAGAAACGCGCTTCCAAATAGGCCCAACAGCACTACAATCGCTAAGGCGATGGTACCGACCCCCAGGCTACTGCTTGCTTTGCGGCGTTTCTCCGTACTGGGCTGTACAATGCGGGCAAACTTTCCGTGGGGTTCCCGCAGGGCACGGATCAGATCCAACCGCATCTCTTCCGCACTGATATACCGCAAGGACGGGTCTTTTGCCGCGCCCTTTACGATCACGTCACTTAAGGCTCGAGGAATTCTGGGATTCACCTGAATGGGCGGGATAATCTCTTCCTGCAAATGCTTCAGGGCAATGGCTACGGAATTATCCCCTGCAAAGGGCACCTGCCCTGTCAACATCTCATACAGCATGATGGCGCAGGAATAAATATCGCTCCGCTCGCTTACCGCATCGCCCTTGGCCTGTTCTGGGGAAATATAATGCACGGAACCAATTACATTGGTGCCTGCAAAGGTACGGGTGGTGGCCGCCGCATCCCGTGCGATGCCAAAGTCTGCCAGCTTTGCTTTTCCCCTGGGGGTGATCATCACATTCTGGGGTTTTACGTCCCGATGGATGATGCCCCGGGTGTGGGCATATTGCAATGCGTCCAATACTTGGCAAGCAATATTGATGGCGGTCTTAGGGCTGAGCGGTCCTCTTTTTTGTATCAATTCTTTTAGCGTGCCGCCTTCCACATACTCCAGGATAATGTAAGGCAGGCCGGTTTCTTCATCGTTGCCAACGTCATAGCTCGCAACGATATTCGGATGGGACAGGGAAAGCACCGCCTGGGCTTCCCGAGCAAAGCGACGGACGAACTCTGCGTCGTTTTGATGCTCCTTTTTGAGCATTTTGACTGCCACAGTCCGCTTTTCCACTTCGTCGTATGCCTTATATACATTGGCCATACCGCCTGCGCCGATCAGGCTATCCACACGGTAACGGCCTCCCAGGATGCTGCCGATCATTTTCCCTCCTCGTTCCGAATCAGCACAACGCTGACGTTATCCGTTGTCCCCCCGTACAGGGCATTGCGCACCAACTGCTCACACGCGGCGTCCAGATCCGGCTCTTCCCGCAGGATCCTGGCCATCTCCCGGTCGTCCAGCACCCCATATAACCCATCCGAACAAAGCAGAAGCATATCTCCCTGCTTCCACTCCCCTCGGAACAGATCCGCCTGTTCCGCCTGTCGGGTACCCAGGGCCCGGGTGATAATATTCCTGCGAGGGTGATGCATGGCCTGTTCTGGGGTGATCTGCCCGGCGGCCACCAATTGGGCAACATAGGAGTGATCGTGACTGATCTGGGTCAACGCCTGCCCGTCAAAGAAATACAAGCGGCTATCTCCCACATTGGCAGCCACATATTTGCTTTTAAAGGCCAGGGCTAGCACCATGGTAGTCCCCATACCCCGGCAGTTTGGATTTTCCAGGGCGTGTTGGTAAACGGCGGCATTCGCAGCTTCTAACGCGGCAAGGATCCGGTCTTCGATGGGCTCAATGCCCCCTTTGCGCAGCTGCTCCACCAGCACCTCCACCGCCAGGGTGCTGGCCGTACTCCCTGCGTTATGGCCGCCCATGCCGTCCGCCACCACAGCCAAAGGAACATCGCCCGGCCGGGTCGGGATAAAAAGCTGATCCTCGTTCTGAATCCGCTTGCCCTGTTCGCTTTTTTGCAGCAAACCTCACTGCAGGCTTCCTCCTTTCCCTTCTGCCAGTACCCGGCGGCGCAGCTGTCCGCATGCGCCCTCGATATCCGTTCCCATCTCCCTGCGCACGGTAGCAGAGATTCCTCTTTCCGTCAGCCAACCAGCAAACTGATGGGCTTTTTCCCGGCTAATACCGGCTAGCCCCCGTTCCTTTACTGGATTAAGCGGGATCAAGTTTACATGACAGTTTACGCCCCGCAAAAGTGCGGCCAGCTTAGCCGCATCTTCTTTGGAGGCGTTCTGCCCTGCGATCAGGGCGTATTCAAATACCACGCGCCGTCCGGTTTTATCCGCATACCCTTTGGCTGCGGGGATCAACTGGGATAAGCCGTACCGGCGGTTTACCGGCATGATCCGGCTACGGCTTTCATCGTCCACCCCATGCAGGGAAATCGACAGGGTTACATGGGGCGCGTCCTCCATAAAGGTCCATATCTTAGGCACCAGGCCGCAAGTGGATAAGGATATGTTTCGGGGGCTGATGCCCATACCCGCCGGATCCGTCACCATATGGAGGAATTTTACCACGTTGTCATAATTATCCAGAGGTTCGCCGCTGCCCATCAGCACGATATTGGTGACGGTGCGGCTCCGGTTTTGCGCCGGCTCGTCCCGTTCTGCGCAGGCAATAAAGGAGAGCATTTCCCCAGGCTGTAGATCCCGTACGCAACCTTCCAGGGTGGAGGCGCAAAACGCGCAGCCCATCCGGCATCCCACCTGGGTGGAGATACATAGGGTGTTACCATAGTGGTAGCGCATCAGCACCCCTTCCACCAGGTTGCCATCCTCCAGGGCAAACAAATATTTTATGGTGCCGTCCCGTTGGGATACCCGTTTATCATAGATGGCAGCGCCCCCATAGGGCAATTCTCCAAGGCGCTGCCGGAGGGTTTTGGACAGGTTGGTCATCTCCTCCGGCCTTGCGCCCCGGGCAAGCCACCCATAGACCTGCTTTGCCCGGAATGCCGGCTCCCGCCAGCCTTCCATCAGCGCCTGCAGGTCTGCAAGGTCCATGGACATAAGCGCCAGGGGTTCATCCATTGGCCTTCACCAGCCTTGCCATAAAAAATCCCTCCGTATGATCCAGATGGGGGAAAAGCTGTACCATCCCATCTTTTGCCCGTTTCTGTAGCGATGTTGGCAGCGCGTCCATATTTCCCGGCTGAAACTCCCGATGGTTCGCCAAAAAGGAACGGATCTGGCCTTCATTTTCCCGGCGGGATATGGTACAAGTTGCGTATACTAAGGTCCCGCCCGGCCGGACATAACCGGCGCAGGCATCCAGAATCTGCTTTTGTATGCCGGCCAAAGCGCCGATGAGGGCATCGCTTTTTGCATACCGGGCATCCGGCTTGCCGAATACCCCCAGGCCGGAACAGGGGGCGTCCACTAAAATCAGCGTCAAAGGCCTCAGCTTTTGCCGGGTCCTGTTGGGCGGCGTCCCGTATCTGTACCGTAACCCCTTCCACATGAAGCCGCTCCAGGGTCTTTTGGGATGAGCGCACTTCGATGGGGATGCAGCTCCCAGGCTTCTATATGCCCTTCCCCTTCCAGCAAATGGGATAGGTACGCGGTCTTGCCTCCTGGTGCGGCGCAAGCATCCAGCAGCCGCATCCCCTTTTGGGGCGCCAGCAGCTTGCATACCAGCATGGCGCTTTCGCTTTGCACAGTATAACGGCCGGCCCGGAATCCTTCTTGCCTGGCAACGTCCACCCCCCGCTCCAATACGCAGGCCTCAGGTACGAGCTTGCCTGGATGAAAGGGAATGTCCGCTGCCTGTAAGCTTGCGCGAAGTTCTTCCGTTGTATAGGGATACTGGGCCCGCAAGGTCATACCAGGGGCCTTGGCTTCCAGTAGAGCGGCGGTAAATTCCGCCCCGTATTGGGCCACATATTCGTCTACCAGCCATCGGGGCCAACTAAATTGAATACTCAGCCGATCGGCTGGATCGTCCGGCAGCGGCGGCAAATTATCTCGGTTCCGGCAGATGGCCCGCAGCACGCCGTTTACATAGCCTGCGAGTTTCTGCTTTCCCACCTGCTTGCACAGATTTACGCTCTCGTTGCAGGCAGCGTTATCCGGCACATCCATATACAACAGCTGGGCTACCCCCATGCGCAGGACCCCCCGGATCACAGGCTGGACCCGGCCTTTTGCAAAGGCGGCCAGCACATGGTCGATGTAAAGGAGATGGTCCAGGGTGGTATACACCACCGCGCTGACCCAATGGGCTTCCCGCTGGGGCAAGCCGGCCAACGCATCCTTCAACCGCAAATTGGCGTACGCGCCGGCATCCGTAATATCCAGCAAGGCTTCTAGAGCGATCCTTCGCGGATTGGTCATACCAACTGCTTCCCGGCCAACGGGCGGCCCAGCAGGGCGGCCTTGGCGTCCATCCGCTTGCCGCCGGGGAACTGCAAGGAGGTGATCTGCAAAAGCCCATCCCCGGTCTGAACGAACAAGCCTTCCTTGGGATCGGCGATCACACAAGCGCCAGGGCATTGTTCTTTATCGGCCGTTCGGCTGGTTTTCCGCGTCTCCCAAATTTTAATGGGGGTTTCCTCTAAAAGGCACCAAGCCACCGGCCAAGGATTTGTGCCACGCACCAGGTTATGGATCTGGGCGGCAGGTTTATGGAAATCGATCCGGCCATCCTCCTTCTTGATCATGGTGCAATGGGTTGCCTGGGCGTCATCCTGGGGTATCGGCGTTAAAGTCCCCGCCTCCAGCCCTGCAATGGTTTTTTGCAAAAGCTGGGCCCCCAGCACAGCCAAGCGTTCAAACAATTCCCCCGCGGTCTCATCTGGGCCGATGGGGGTCTCCGCCTTTAGCAGCATAGGGCCGGTATCCAAGCCCACATCCGTCAGCATGGTGGTAACGCCGCTCACCGTCTCCCCCTGGATAATGGCCCATTGAATGGGGGCCGCTCCCCGGTACTTCGGCAACAGGCTGCCATGTACGTTCACGCAGCCCAGGGGTGGGATCTCCAAATTCTCCTTGGAGAGGATCTGGCCAAAGGCTGCGGTCACCATCAAATCCGGGGCAAACGCCTTCAGCGCCGCCACCCCTTCCGGGCGACGGATCTTTTCGAATTGATAGACGGGAACCCCATATTTTTGCGCCAGCACCTTGGTTGGGGGCGGCGTCAAATCTCCATGCCGTCCCTTGGGCCGGTCCGGATTGGTGAACAGGGCCAGGGTATGCCCCTGATCGATCAACATCTGGAAAGAGGGGATGGCGAAATCCGGTGTGCCCAGAAAGGCGATCCTCATTGCGCTTCCTCCTCTGTTTCTGTCTCGCTATATCCTTCTGGCGGCTCAGTCACCAGTCTAGTATATACCTTGCCATCCAGATGGTCTGTCTCGTGCATTACCGCCCGAGCAAACAGGCCTTCCGCCTCGTATTCGTATAAATCGCCCTTCCGGTCATAGGCCCGGACTTTTACATGGGAAGGCCGCACCACATAGCCGCTTTTCCCTGGGAAAGACAGACAGCCTTCAAAGCAGCCCTCTTCTCCGGAGGTTTCTACGATCGTAGGATTCACCAGCTCCACAAGGCCGTCCCCGCAATCGATCACCGCCACCCGACGCAAAATGCCGATCTGGCTCGCAGCCAAGCCACAGCCTTCCGCCGCATACATGGTCTCCGCCATATCGTCGATCAGCTCGCTGAGCTTTCCATCAAACCGTTCCACTGGCCGGCATACCTTATAAAGGCAGGGGGCGTCATCCGTAAATATCTTTCGTTTTGCCATGCAAACTCAATTGTCCCTTCAACGTATCAGTAATATTCATCATTATACCCCAAGCGCCGTGCTGCGGCAAGTATCGCCTTCTCCCGGCCAGGGGTGATCGCCTGCCATTAAAACATATCCGACGGGTTGATCTCCAGCGTGCCGAACCCATCTCCCCGTTGGGGCGCTGCAAAAGCATAAGCCGCCTTCAAGGCTGCCCCGGCCTGGGCCGTACGGGCCAATTTCATCAGGGCTTGGTATCGATACAAGCCCTCCCGGCGGCGGATAGGCGCTGGGCCGTCCCCGCAAAACAAAATGGCTCTCGGATCGCCTCCCGCCTGCTGGATGGCCTGTTCCACTGCCTGCCGCAATCCTTGGGCAAAGGCGTGGGCGCGGACCTGGAGCCCGGCTTCTTCCTCCCCCATAAACAAAGCCCGCAGGAAAATCCCATACGGCGGAAACAGGAATGCCCGGCGTTTTGCGATCTCCACCTGATAGAACCCGGCGTAGTCATGGGCAGCGGCCAATTGGATGGCCGGATGGTCTGGGGTATAGGTCTGGATCACCACGTGGCCCGGCTTATCCGAGCGGCCGGCCCTGCCTGATACTTGCGTCAGCAGTTGAAATGTCCGCTCGCAGCTGCGGTAATCCGGGATATGCAGCGCCGCGTCCGCCGCAATGACGCCCACCAGGGTCACGTTGGGGATGTCCAGCCCTTTGGCTACCATTTGGGTGCCGATGAGTACTTGGGCGTCCCCTCGTTCAAAGCTGGTTAGGATGGCATCGTGGGCATTTTTCCCCCGGGTAGTATCCATATCCATGCGCAGCACCTTGACCCCGGGGAACGCTTCTAAAAGCTGTTGCTGCACCTGCTCCGTTCCCACGCCAAAATATTTAATATAAGGCTTTTTGCATTGGGGACAAATTCTAGGTACTGGGATGCTTTTGCCACAATAATGGCATTTAAGCATGCCCTCCTGCTTGTGGTAGGTCATAGAAACGTCGCAATCCGGGCAGGTGAAGACATATCCGCACCCTCGGCAGGAAACAAAGGTGGAATACCCCCGCCGGTTCAAAAATAGGATCGCCTGCTCCCCCGCTTCCAGGCATTGCTGCAAACGCCGGTACAAGGGACCGCTGAAAATGCTGGTATTGCCAGCAGCGAATTCCGCCCGCATGTCTGCGATCTCCACGGCAGGCATAGGTAGATCTCGCACCCGGTCCGGCATGGAAAGCAGGGTATACCGTCCTTTCACCGCCTGCAAATAGGCGGTCACGCTGGGGGTGGCGCTACCCAGTACCAGGGTGGCGCCCCATTGCCGGCAGCGTTTGCGGGCCACCTCCTGGGCGCTGTAGCGGGGGGTGATCTCGCTCCGGTAGCTGGATTCGTGCTCCTCATCGATCACGATCAGGCGTATATTTTCCAAAGGGGCAAAGATGGCGCTGCGGGCGCCGATCACCACGTCCACCTGGCCAAGCCGGATCCTGCGCCATTCATCAAACCGTTCCCCTGGAGACAGCCGGCTGTGGAGCACGGCGATCCGCTGACCGGAACGGCAGCGGAACCGGCCTACGGTCTGGGGCGTCAAGGATATTTCCGGCACCAGCACAATGGCCCTTCCCCCCGTCTCTATGGCCTTGGCGATGGCCTGCAAATAGACCTCCGTCTTGCCGCTGCCTGTTACCCCATGGAGTAAAAAGGTGCCGCCCTGATCCTGCATGCCTTTTACAATCGCCATATACGCCGCCTGTTGGGCTGAGTTGAGCCGTCTAGGCGCATCCCGTTCCAACGGCTTGTTCCCATAGGGGGAACGAAAGACCGTACAGCCTTTTTCTTGCAAAAGCCCTTTGTCCAGCAGAGCCTTTACCGCCGCGCCGCTGCCGGGGATGAATCCATAGATATCCCCCACGCTGATCCCCTCGGCATAGTGGCTCACCAGCTCCAATATTTCATGCTGTTTGGGGGCCCGAAGCGTGCCGTCCTTCTTTTGAAAGGAGGCTAGAGCCGCTTCCACATCCACGGTCTCGGGGACATATACCATTCGGATCTGCTTTTCCCGCACCCGTCCTCCCCGCAACTGGGCAGGTACCATCAGCCGCAACGCCTCAACCAAAAGGCTCCCATAGGCCCCCTGGACCCATTTGGCCAGTTCCAGCTGATCCTCCCCCAACACAGGGTAGGGTTCCAAGGTGCGCAGGATGGACTTTAACCGAACCGGGCCTACGTATTCTTCCTGGGAAAGCCCCAGTATAAACCCCTCGGTCTGCTTATTTCCCGCCCCGAAGGGAACCAATACCCGCTGCCCTTTTTGGATGGGTAGGTCTTCCGGCACCGCATAGGTAAACAGCCTATCCACATTTGCATTGGCAATATCCACCATCACCTGTGCATACATTGGCCTACTCTCCTTCCAGAATTATGAAAACAAGGCGGGCATATCTGCCCGCCTTAGCGTCATAAAAAGCGGTTTGCGTCCCCTTTTCTGCCACAAGTCTCACGTAGCTAACTATGGCCGTTCTCTAAGGCGGCTGCTTAGGATATCCAGCAGCCAATCCGCCAGAGCGTCCTTGGTCATGGGGCCGCTATCCCGGGCGCCGCCTTTTTGATCGTATAGGATCACCCGGTTGGTGTCTACGGCAAACCCTGCATCCTGGGCTAAAATATCATTGGCGGCAATGTAGTCCAAATTTTTACGTCGCAGCTTTGCCTGGGCATTTTCTGCAAGCCGTTCGCTCTCCGCCGCAAAGCCCATCAGGACCCTTCCTTCCTTCCGCTGCCCCATGGCGCCTAAAATATCCCGGGTATTGCGAAGGTTTAGGCTCATGCCGCCCCCTTGCTTTTTGATCTTCTGTTGCTGGGGACTTTGAGGGGTAAAGTCCGCAGGCGCAGCTGCCATGATCAAAGCATCACACGCATCGAACCGGGCGTCAATGGCCCGGAACATATCCGCTGAGGATACCACCGGAACGATCTCCACCCCCTGGGGCGCAGCCAAGGACACCGGCCCTGACACCAGGGTCACCGCCGCCCCTCGGGCAGCCGCCGCCCGGGCGAGGGCATAGCCCATTTTCCCACTGGAATGATTGGTGATATAGCGTACCGGATCAATGGCCTCCTGGGTGGGTCCTGCGCTCACCAGGATGCGCTTGCCTTCCAGGTCACGACGGGGATGCATGGCCTTCATAGCTGCATCCACGATCGCATCCACCTCCGCCAGCCTACCGATTCCTTCTTCACCGCAGGCAAGATGGCCGCTTTCCGGCTGGATAAAGGTATAGCCCCGCTGGGCTAGCCGGCGCATATTTTCCTGCACGGCAGGGTGGAGATACATGGCGCTGTTCATAGCCGGGGCTACCAATACGGGCGCCCGGGTAGCCAGGATGGTAGTGGTTAGCATATCATCGGCAATGCCGTTTGCAGCCTTCCCAAGAAAGTTGGCGGAAGCAGGGGCGATAAGGAATGCGTCCGCCTGTTTGGCAAGGGAGATATGCTCTACTTCCCAGGGGGCCTCCCGGTTAAACATATCCGTAATCACAGGTACGTGGGATATGGTTTCCAGGGCCAAGGGCGTAATAAATTGGCTGCCCGCCTTGGTTAGGATGACGCGCACCTGTACGTCCTGCTTGCGCAGGCGGCTGATGATATCGCAGGCTTTGTAGGCGGCAATGGAGCCTGTTATGCCAAGTACCAGGGTTTTTGCCGCCATGCTACTTATGGTAATCCTCGGGGAAATCCACTTTCAGCAGATTTTTATCCAATTCTTCCACTGCCACGGACACCGGCTTACGGTCGCCTAACTCTTCCGGATTGTCCAACAGCTGCCGCGCGCGCTTGGCAACGGTGGTCACCAGCATATAGCGGCAACCCACTTTTTTTTGCAGTTCATTCACTGCAGGTTTGTTCATCATGCTTCGTCCCCTCCTTTGTTGAGAAAGGAATCGATATATTCCTGGTTTCTAGATACCCGCAGCCGTTCCACGGCCACGATCTGCTCCAACTGACGGATCGCTTTATCCAATACGTCGTTGATGATCAAATAGTCATAATCCGGCATGTGTTGCATTTCCTCAAAGGACTCCTGGAAACGCTTCTCCACAGCCTCCGCGGTTTCTGTGCCGCGTCCCACCAGCCGTTCCTTCAGGCAGCTCATAGAGGGCGGCGCAAGGAATACCAACACAGCGTCCGGGCAGGCTTTTTTAACATTCATGGCGCCATGCACGTCGATATCCAGCAAAATATCCAAGCCCGCTGCCCGCTGCTGCTCCACATAGGCCCGGGGCGTGCCATAAAAATGCTGGCCGAACACCTGCATATGCTCCAGGAAAGCGCCTTCCTTGACCATCTGCTCAAATTCTTCCCGCGTCTTGAAGAAGTAGTGCAATCCGTCCACTTCTCCAGGCCGGGGCGGCCTGGTGGTGCAGGATACGGAAAAGCGCATGTTGTCATTGCGCTCCATTAGCGCCCGGCAGACGGTACCCTTTCCTACCCCGCTGGGACCGGAGATAATCAACAAAAGACCCTCGCGCGTTAACGGCATAATTTTCCCCTCATTCCTTAAATAAATTCGTTTATCCCGCCCCAGGCTTACTCGATGTTTTGCACCTGTTCGCGGATCTTCTCAACCTCAGCTTTGCCCTGGATCACCAGATTGACGATCTGGGCATCATTGGCTTTAGAGCCAATGGTATTAAATTCCCGGTTCATTTCTTGCACGATAAAGTCCAGCTTCCGGCCGGCAGGCTCATCCCCTTGCAGCATGGCCCGCATCTGGCCAACATGGCTATTGAGCCGTACCAGCTCTTCGTCGATGTTAGCCTTGTCCGCAAATAATGCCACCTCCATTGCCAAACGGCTCTGATCCACCTCCGCGCCAGATAATAGGGCTGCAATGCGTTCCTGAAGTTTTTGCCGGTATTCTTCCACCACCAACGGCGCACGCTGGGCTATGTGGTTCGCCAACGCTTCTACCGTTTCGCAGCGGCTACGCACATCCGCAAACAACCGGCTACCCTCTGCCGCCCGCATAGCTTTCAATTCCTGGCATGCACAAAGGCATGCCTCCTCCGCCAGGCTGCATACCGCTTCCCGATCCTCCTCCGCTGCAATGACGTCCGTCACATCCGGCAGCCGCAATGCCGCTGAAAGGCCGATGTCATCCCGCAGATGGAACCGTTCCGCCACCCCCCGGGCAACTTCCAAATAAGCCCCTAACAGGGTCTGGTCTACGGATACCTGCCGGGCGTCTTCCCGGGTGTTCCGATAAAACAGGTAAACATCCACATGGCCCCGCTTCAGCTCCTGGCTCAGAATATTGCGAAGGGAATCCTCCACAAAGCCGATGTGCCTGGGCATCCGGAAGGATACGTCTAAATACCGGTGATTCACGCTTTTTAGTTCCACCGTTATCTCCCGTCCATCCCGGGATAGCAGGCTGCGGCCAAAGCCGGTCATGCTGTTTACCATAGGTACCACCTCTTCAGCTTATTCCGAAACAATTTATTATACCATGTTTTTCAACCACTTTACAAGGCCGCCGGTAACTTCCCCTATATATCCTCTTCCACCATGGCGAAGAACGCCGCCTCATCCATCACGGGGATTTGGAGTTCTCTGGCCTTTTCCAGCTTGCTTCCTGCTCCTGGGCCAGCTACCACCAGGCTGGTTTTTTTGCTGACGCTGCCTGCGGCTTTTCCCCCCAGGGTTTCAATAAGGGCTTCGATCTGTTTTCGATCCATCCGCTCCATGGTTCCGGTGACCACCACCGTTTTCCCGGTAAGGGGGCTCTGTCGCTGCGGCTTGGTTTCAGCCTGAGGCGATACCCCTTCTCCAGCAGCTTGTCCACGCAGTTCATCATGTCAGTCATTTTCGTGTCCTTTCCCTCGGACTCAGGGAGGGGAAGGATACCGATGACGGAGACTGGATAGGGGGTTCACGCCGTGCACTGAACCAGCCTGCAAAACGCAAAAAGGCCCGATTCCAGAGATGGGAGGCACACCCATAGACCGGTCGTTCTACCGCAGCAGACAGCGTCTGCCGGCTGGTAAAACTCCGTTATGGTATCCTTAACCCTCTCTAGAATCGGGCCTTACGATATTATTTTTTGTTCTTAGAACTTGCCTTTTTGGGGGTTCGTCCTTTGAACTGACTACATGATAACCGAGAACACCTCAAATCACCAGTTCATCAGATGAGCTCTAAAAAGCAACACACAAAGCATCGTTATTTCGTACTTTTATAAAAAACGCCGTCATGTCAGATGCTCTTATGCAGCCTTACTGCGCCGTTTTATTACCGTTTAGGGCTCACTTTTTGAGCCCCATCCTTCAGAAAAAACTTTACAAAAAAAATGAAGGCGACCAGACCGTTTTATGGCCAATCGCCTCATAGGTATATTCTGTTGTGTCCGCATTAACAAGCAGTTTTTGAAGTGGCGCACATCCACATGCTGCAAAGGCAGACATTTGACTTGTCGATGCCCTCTTTGTAATACTCCGTCAGAATCATCTGATAGACAGTATTCTTTTGATTGTTGAAATCCAGCGTGATTCCGCACATCCTCAATAAATCACCGCTTACAAGTGGCGGAAGGTGCAGTGCCACCGAGATGGCAACGATCTGCTCCACACTTGCATCCTGTCCTGCACGAAGCCGCTTTACCGTAGATACAGAGAGCCCAGACTCTGACTCCATCTGTTCCACAGACATATCCCGGTCGTTCATCAGCAGCTTCAAGGCCTCTCCAAACCCTACCCCGAAATCGTTCTGCGTATTGCCAACGACCATTGAACTTCCTCCGCAAACGCAACTGCAGCTGCCAACCCCTGTTCGGCAGTTTTCTGCGGCAACTGACGGCAAACCGAGTTGGCACTGACGGTTTCCACCTTGGTATCCGTATTCTTATGTACACCAGATGCCACCTCGGTTCACCTCCTTCACCAAAGTTTTTATAAAAAAGACCGGAGTAAATTCAGATCAAGTTGCCTACGCATTACTTGTTTTCATAATTACTCGTCTTATGTATTTCCGTTTCTGTACTCATTGACCGGACGTGTATTAGCCAGACATTTTATAGTCTTATCAGCAAGTAGACGCACTTCAACCTTACAGTAGTGTTTTAGTATTGAATTAAGGACCGTTTAGTTATAACTCCTCAATAATTGTGCGCTGACTGCCTCCAACAATCGCGGCACTCTACTAAAAACCTATGTAATGTCTCTTGCTGAGACGTCATTCAGAAGGATTTTTTTAACTGAACAACATGACTATGT